>Ga0268299_1001119_pt1 | contig 55797 bp, 46 predicted proteins | sample NOBtaG_FD_193484 | JGI IMG/M metagenome (GOLD analysis project Ga0268299, IMG submission 193484) | Activated sludge microbial communities from bioreactor in Nijmegen, Gelderland, Netherland - NOB reactor | ecosystem: Engineered > Bioreactor > Aerobic > Activated sludge | place: Netherlands... | reverse complement strand
CGCGACGAACACTTGTTTGAATGCAATCCGAGACAACAAAGAGCACGACTCGCTGGACAATATACTCGAAGAAAACCCGGGAGCCGAACCGGCTTACGATGAGAAAATTGAGGAGATGGTCGAATGGAGGTTGACACATAAAAAACTGGAAGACGCGCTGAAACAGCTTCCGATGAGGCACCGGCAAGTTTTCATTCTGCGCTATCAGCACGATCTTCCGTATGAAGAAATTGCAGAAGTTTCGGGCGAAACAGTGAGCACCATCAAATCATTGCTCTTTCGCATTCGGGAGAAACTTAGAAAGATGCTCGCGGAGAGTGTTGAGAGCGGCATTCTCAATTGAGAAGAGAGGTGAGATATGAGTGAAGTGGAAATGAATTGCATGGAGGCGCGCGAAAAGCATGCGGAAGCGCATATAAAGACCTGCGGCAGTTGCAGTCTCTGGTCGCAACAGGTGGGCGACATTGTGTCAATGACTTCCAGTATGCCTCAGTTTGATATCTCAGAGGCGCTGACGCAAAACATAATGAAGGCGGTCGAGAGCGAACCGGCGCATCAGCCAAGTGTGTTGAGCGGTGCGAATTTGTTTCAAGTTCTTTTTGGACTTGCAGTTGTTGCCGTCATGCTGGTGGAATCTGCAGAGGACTTCAACGGTCTGGTCGCGTGGGCAATTGGAATCGGTGTTTTGTACTCGATCAATTTATTGGTCAAGTCGAATCAGGAGGCGGAAATACTTTGCGAGTGAGGAAGGCGGCGAGGATGAGTGCAATGCGAGGCGCGGGCGCTGTGGGCGTGATTCTGGCGCTGGCTTCGTTCTTGCTTTTCTCCTTCGTGCTATCGCTTCCATCCTCTGCTCAAGATTCGGGGCAAACTTCAGGACAAACTTCAGCGATTTATCCCGATGGACGTGTGCCTCCTCTGGCAGTGCCAGGCAACTTAGTTGATAGGTGGACTTCGCCGCCGACTGATCTGCGTGAGCTGAAGAAAAGACCGCTGTTGTATTGGCGTTACCACGCAATGCAACCCCAGAAGCCGATCCGAAATTCGATCTTCGTATTGTTTTTCTGTTTCGCATTCAATCTAATTTTAAAAAAACGCGCAGCAATCGCAGCGGAGAGCATCAAGCGCAGGTTTTGGAAAACGCTCGGTGCGGGCGTTTTGTGCATGTTCTTGTTTGTTACTACGACTCGTTTGTGCTATGAGGTCGAGTTGTTCGAACCTCTGGGAAATCTTTCAATGGCGTTGTTGCAGCTCCTCTGTCTTTTCGGACTGGCTGTAAGCACTAGATTGATGGGCCAATCTATTCTAAAGAAATTCAATATCTGCCAGCCCGAAGCAGGAAAAGATCCTACGGTCGCGCAAATTCTAGTCTGGACATTTGTCGGCATCGCCGTAATCGCGTCGTTTAGTTTCATTCCGCGTATTCCACTGCCGAACGGTCACTTTGTTGCGCCTCTTGTTCCCCGAATTGCCTTGTTATTTTGCACTTTGGGAATGGGCGCATTAATCCGGACGAAACTGGGGCGGAAGGAAGCCGTATAAATCGCGACCCATCGTAATTTCTAGTGCGGGGCAGTAATAAAATTTGCTCTCAAGACTTCAATCTTATGAAATTTGAAAAAAAATACGGCTGTCAAGGGTCTAACTGATACGTTAGTTAGATGAACCTGCGCAACCGCAAAAAATTGCTTTTCATTGGTGTTCTAAACACAACAGGCCATCTGACAATTCTGGGGCTGTATCTATGTATATTGGTTTCCAGCATTAATCACGCAAAAGCAAGTACGAGCTGGCCCGAAGCTCCCGGCGTTGTTACTGTCGCAGCAGTCTCAGAACAAGCAGGAGTCGAGAACAAAGTAGGGAAAATTTGGTATGAGTATAAGTTGGCCGGAACAATTCATCGATCAGATAGAGTGAGTTTTTTCGAGCAAGATGCGCTGTACAATTATCCAAAAGGCACTGTCGTTTCGGTTCACTACAATCCAAAGTATCCCAAGGAGTCATGTCTTGTGCCGGGCGTAAGCAGTGGAGCGATCTTTAGTATGTATTGCGGCTTCGCTCTTTTCGCTCACGGACTGTTGATGGTGGCTATCATGCTCCATAGATGTTTCATCGCCAAGTTAAAGGACGATGGAAAGCTAACAGGTGCAGAGAAATGTGCTCTTGCAACCGTCGTCACAAACATCTCATAGCAGCGCTGAAAATCTCTTTTTAAACTCGGGGAACATCAGGGGCGACATCAAGTTGGACAGCGCTTCTTTCTCGTTGGTTGTGCCACTGTTCTGTTTGTGGCAGCGCTTGTCGGTTTCACTTCCGGCTCAGCGAGTGCCAAGAAGCCAGTGGAGCGGTCGCAGACTCAGGCTCAGACGTCTGACAAAAGCGACAGCAAGCAAAAACTGCCCGGCGATCGCCTAAAATACATAAAGCAGATCGAGAACTGTGTTCTTAAATACTGGGATGAAGTTGAAGCGAAAGGCGAGATACCTGAGTCTTTTAAGAAAGATCTGGTATCTCCGGTAGTTCGGATCGAGGTCTTCCAAGATCTGGTTATTCAGGCGTGGATAAAGGTTAGCAGTGGTTCGTCCGGCGTGGACAATTTGGCTGTTCTGTGCGCAAAGAAATTCAAGCCTGTAGATTTCCCGAAATCGAAAAACGGAAAATCGGTAGTTGCGTTAATAAGGTTTCCGATCCTGAGAAAATCGGCCGGTGTGTCGGATAGATCGATGAAACCTTCGAAGTTGTCTGCCCCAGCGCCCATTAGTCGCGAAGAGCTCCTTGAAGTTCATCGCGACCGTCGCGAATTCGACGAGAAAAGTTTGGACGTGAAGAGAGCGCGATTCAATAACAAGGAATTGAAGCCATGGGAAGAACTCACTCCGTACGGCTGCGACATTTTAAACAGCAGATATTCACACCGCTAACCTTGTCGAGACTTCCTGCGGTATTCTAAAGTATTCAATATTAGGTCTCTTTGATTTTCGCGCTTATTTTTGTTCGCCTCGCTCCAGTAAGTTCTGGCATCAGCGCTTCTTAGTTCGGAATCCCCGAATGATGACAATTCCTGATTGCTGATTTGGCCGCCTGACTCTAAAGCGTAGGTTGTTGCTGTCTCAGCGGATTTGTTCATTTTTGAAAACCGGAAGCAGGAAACGAGCGACAGTCGTTAGCGGTGCTGGATCTGGGAAGTCCACGCACATAGATTAGAACTGGCAATATGGCAGTATCGTGGCAGCGCGAAAATCGCAGCTCCAAACCGGCGCCTAAAGGAATTCGATGCGCCTTAAGGAATGCGATGCCACCGCTGAACTTTTCTAGACCATCAGTCGGTGTTTTTCAGATTTGTGTTTGCGTAATCTTTTCGGCTTTCTGAAATAGTTTTGCCAGCTCAGATTTCTCATTCGCCTTGAGTGCGTCGGCCGCTAAATTGAGTTTTTCAACAAGCTCAGCAATCGCTTTTTGTAATTCTTCCTTGTTCTGTCCAAACAAGTCCAGCCACATCTCCGGCGGGCTTTCCATCAGGCGCGCCAAATTTTTGAAGGCTGGACCGTGTAATTTGAGGTCGTGCTCGGTCACGTTTTGATCGCAAATAGCAGCGCCGAGTGCGATGGCAATTAATTGAACCAGGTGGCTGGTGCGAGCCAGGACCTTGTCGTGTGTTTCCGCTGTGGCTTCCACTGGCTCGAGGCCGAGACCTTCAAGCCAGCGTCTAAATCGTTTGACTGACATCTGCGACGACTTTGAAATTGGAGTCAGACAAAACAGAGCTTTATCAGTTGCCACTGCTGATGATGCTTCCAGTCCGGATTGTTGCGAACCGAAAAGGGGATGACCGCCAATGAAATCCGCTCCATTGAGATCTATGGATTCAGCAGCCAGACACATTTTTGACTTGGTTGAGGTGACGTCGACAACCAATTGCCGGCGCGACAATTTCGGGGCAATTGTCTCCAGAAGTTCGATGTTTTTTTCAGGAGGAGCCGCCAGCACAACCAGCGACGAACGCTCTGCCGCCGCCGTTGCTTTGGTTTCCGCGCAGTCGATGAGACCCTCGCCAAGAGCCTTTTGCAAAACTTCCGGCGAGTCGACGGCAATTATATTTGTTTTGGCAGAGTGTTTTCTGATCAATCTGGCGAGCGTGCCGCCGATCAATCCCAGTCCAATTATCGTTACTGTCGGGAAATAGCGTTGAGGATTGCGGGCTTGGGCGAGCGTGGCATCAGACGACTCGGAGGTCGGCTCTGCGTGAACGTTCGCGCCCGCTTGTGCTTTTGGGCTTGTTGTTTCCGTCAAATTTTCCTGCAGTCCGCGGCTGCCCGCCAACATTGTTGTGTAAATGTCGATGAGCTGCCTGGCGATAACGGGATTGGCGGCGACGGATGCTACGCGAGAGAGCACTTCCTTTTCGCGTTTGTCGTCCAACACCGGTTTGTTCATGCGCTTTTTCGCTTCGCCGATTTCCTGGCATAGCATCAGGCGCTCGTTGATCAGCGATGCGATCAACTCGTCAAGTTCATCAATTCGTGCTCTTGATTCTTCCAATTTGATGCTCGGCTTTCGCCAATCGGCCAGGTCGTTCTCTAATTCTAATTGCATTGACATTACCCCCGCACCGCTTTGCGAGCGACTTTTCTACGCAATGTGAGCCTTTGGGCACTTTGCGAACCAATTCCTTGAACGACCGTGATCTGTCTTTTCTTGGCGACATCTCCGGCGACCGAGCGGCCGATGGCGGCTGCGATTGGCTTGATGGACTCGACCAGCTCGACCATGTCTTCCAGGCAGAGAGCCTGGCGGGCGTCGGATACTGATTTTTCCGGCTCCGGGTGGCACTCGATGATGAGACCGTCTGCGCCGCAAGCGACTGCAGCGCGGGCGAGATCGGCGATCAGCTCGCGTTTGCCGGCGGCGTGGCTGGGGTCGACGATGACCGGCAGGTGTGTCAGTTGTTTGAGAGCGACGACGGCGCCCAGGTCGAGCACGTTGCGGGTGAATGTGTCGAAACTGCGGATGCCGCGCTCGCACAGAACGACATTGGGGTTGCCGTGAGCCATGATGTATTCTGCGGCTAAGAGCATCTCTTCAATTGTGGCGCTGAGTCCGCGCTTGAGAAGAATTGGTTTTGTGGTTTTGCCGAGGGCTTTGAGCAACTCGAAGTTTTGCATATTGCGGCTGCCGACTTGCAGCATGTCAGCTTTTTCAGCGCAGGCAGCAATCTGCTCGACAGACATTACTTCGGTGACGGTGGGAAGACCATGTTTTTGACTCATGGAATTGAGGATGTCCAGTCCTTCTTCGCCCATGCCCTGGAATGCGTATGGTGAAGTGCGGGGTTTGTGAACGCCGCCGCGAATGGCGCTGACAGAGCCTTTTAGCTTTGTCGCTACGATTTCCATTTGCTCGGCATTTTCGACGGTGCAAGGTCCGCCGATGACCACGACCGGCTTGCCGCCGACTGTTACCGAGTCGCCGATTGATACTTCGGAAGTCTGAAGACCTTCGGTTCTTGCGGCTAATTTGATTTGGTTGCTAATCTCGCTCACTTTTGAAATCCTCGTTGAAATAAGAAAGCCCGGGAATCTTTCCTCCCGGGCGTTTCAGGTAACTGTTATTTGCACTCAACGTGCCAGCTTAAACCTGCCCGGGCGTTCCCCCTGCAAAAAAGAAGAAGTACCAGTAGTAAGAAGCAGATGGGCATTGTGTCTTTGAAGACTCAATGTGAGGGAGAATCAGATTGTGTTTTGTATTTGTGTTCATCATCTTCAGCTCTTAAAACAAAAACCGCAGACCTTGTTGATCTGCGGTTCACCAGTTGGGACAAGTCAGTCTAAATCACCCCTGGCGAACCTCTAAGTACCAAAAATAAAAACCAAAATTGCTCACGATATTTTCTCCCGGGCGTCCCGGTCGCTTTAATGCAATCATACTATGTGCAGCTTGACGGACTGTCAACAATTTTGTGTCTGCGCGTGCAGATGTGTAAAGTAGCTGCGTTTCATAATGGTGTGCCGGATGCGCTACTGAAGGTCCGCATGGATGGCGCGTCTTCACGTACAAAGGCTGGCCGAACGTTCAATAAATGAATGATGGAGCGCTTTTCTGAAGATCGCGGTTCTCCATGGTCGGGGCGAATTCCTTATATAAGGATCTGCAGTTTTGCAGTTCACCCTTCAACTAGCGTGGCAAGTTGTTTATAGTGACGTCGGCAACGCGGCACTATTTCACTATTCTTGCGTCAGCATTCTGAAAGCAAAATTTGATATCCCATTAGAAAGTCTGGCTGAGGTTTTTCCATGAACATTCTGGTTGCCATCGATGACTCGTCATTCTCAGATGTGGCTGTCGATTCGGTGACAGAGCGGACCTGGCCGGAAGGCTCGAAGTTCAAATTGCTCAGTGTCGTGGAGCCTTTCCATCCCGAGTATGCCGGCTGGCACACGAATTACATGCCTGTCGCCGTCGAAGCTCAAAAGGAACTCGTCGAGGCAGCGAAATCACTGGTTAATGAGCGCGTGAAAAAGCTGACGGAAGCTTTCGGCAGTCAAAGCGTGACCGCTGAGGTCAGGGAAGGCTATGTGACGGACACCATATTGGAAGCGGCCAAGGATTGGCCGGCGGACCTGATTGTGGTCGGCTCGCACGGACGGACCGGAATCACCCGGCTGCTTTTAGGAAGCGTCTCCGAGGCTGTAGTGTCGCAGGCGCCATGCTCGGTGGAAATCGTCAAAATACACAAAAAGCATGCCAAAGCCTAGCGGCAGATGCCGATAAACTTTGGCACGAAAAAGACGCCCCGGCTGGAGCGTCTGAACTTTCTTCATCCGAAATACCCTGGTCAGGCTTTAAGCGCTGGCTAGGCGTGCTTTTCGGCTTCTTCCTCGGGAACATTGTCCCAGGGGGCGAAATAGGCTTTCTTGCCGCCCATACACAATGAAAGGATGACCCAGATTGCCATTATGGAAATCAGAACTTCGGGTGAGGTTGATGCCGGCATGTTTTCCATTTTGTACCTGACTGGCTTGAGCTGAAACGTGAAAGACCTGCTACTGGCTGAGTATACAGCACCAGGCCCTACTCAGATTATAAACATTTGAACCGCGTGTGAGTAGTATTAACTGCAATTAGCTTCCTCTTGTAAAAGCCATATATTGCACCTCCAGCGCCCTTAAGCGGCTCATGGCTACTCTTTGCCATATGCTATAAAGACGTTTGGTTTCAACACCAATAGGGTGAAAAGAGGAATTGTCAATGAGTTCTAAACGTTATTCGTCGCTGCTCCTGACTGCATTGTTCGTGAGTTCGACAACTGCTGCGATGGCTGGCTCCAAGTCGATGCTGGACCCGTATTGCGCAGTACAGGCACCTCCGAGCAAGAAACCGAAAGCTGCTGCAAAATCGATGAACCACGACATAACCGAGTCGACGCATACTACCTATATATCAATGCCGATGCCTAACGAAGAGAAGCAGGCAGGCGGCGGTAAAAAATTCGGACTCTTCGGCGGACCTAAAGCCGAGAAGGCTCCCAAGCAAGTCGCCGAGAAGACCCAATCCGACGAGCCGGGCATCGCTGCTAAGTCTCTGGAGTCGGTGAAGAGCGCCGGCAACAGTGTTGTGGAAGGCTCCAAAGCTGCCGGAAGCAAAATCGTCGAGGGCTCGAAGGCTGTCGGCGGCGGAATAGCCAGCGGCACCAAGAAAATTGGCGGCGGAATTGCCAGCGGAGCAAAGGCTTCGGGCGGCTTCGTAATGAAGGGCGTAACCGCTATCGGAAACGGATTTAAATCAACAGGCGAGAAAGTCAAAGACGGCGCCGGTGCAGCCGGCAGCAAAGTGGCCGGAATTCCCAAATTCTGGGGCAAGAAAGGTGGCGACCAGGAAAAGGCAAAACAGCAAGCGATAGCAAAAGCAGTCGCCGACAGAAAAGCCGGAAAAACACCGGAACAGCCGCAATCAAAAGACATTGCCGCCGATCCGAACAGCGATGAAGCCTGGAACAATGCTACCGCTCCGGACTCTGCAGTAGGTGAAGGCACCAACTCGGTGACTGCCAATGCACCAGTTCAAGTTGCGCCAGCAAAAGTCACTCCGATGCAATCGTTCAAAACTGCCAAGACGGCTCCGAAGAGCCAGGGCAAGTTGGCCGGCATCACTGGTGGATTCGGCAAAGCATTCGGTAAATTGAATCCGTTCGGCTCCAAGAATCCGAGCATGATTCAGCCGGTTGTACGTCCGGTGCAATCGACTGCAGCAACGCAATCAGCCGTTCCGCAATAACTGCGCCAACGCGTCAGCCGCGGCAATGGCTTCTCTCGAGCAATCGCTGGACCATCTGGCTTCGGTCAGAAGTGCCGTGCGGCCAACGACGCTCATCCGCAACCCGCGCCTAGATCAGTTGGTAGGTGCCGAGGTGCTGATTGCCAGCGAGACTTTTCAATACACCGGCAGCTTCAAATTTAGAGCGGCTTACTCCGCCGCTCTGCGCTCGTCCGCATCGCGCCTGATTGCCGCTTCCTCCGGCAATTTCGGTCAGGCGCTTGCTTATGCGGCTTGGCTGATGAATAAAGAAGCGATTATCGTCATGCCCGACAATTCGGCTGCCGTTAAAGTAGATGCTGTGCGCGAATTCGGCGGGCAAGTCGAGTTGGTCGAAACCCGGAAGGTCAGTCGAGCCCAGCGTGTTTCTGAGTTGGCTTCTCAGTATCCGGACGCGCAGGTGCTCAGTGCCTACGATCACGATGATGTAATTGCAGGTAACTCCACGCTCGGAGCAGAACTGGCGGAGCGCGCCGGTGAGTATGATGCGGTGATTGCGCCGCTTGGCGGAGGAGGACTGTCGGCCGGTCTCATTTGCGGACTGATGCAAGCCGGCTCGAAAATGGATGTTTTCGGCGCCGAGCCTCTCATTGGCAATGATGGGAAGCGTTCTTTGGATGCCGGAAAGATTGTGATCAATGAAACCGAACCGCAAACCATTGCCGATGGTGCAAGAACAGTAAGTCTGGGACAGCGCAACTGGGCAATTCTTCAAACCGGCATCAAAGATATACTCGAAGTCAGCGAAGAATCAATTGAGGAGGCGCTGCGGTCGCTTTTCCATTTGGCGAATTTGAAGTGTGAGCCGACGGGGGCTCTGGCTTTGGGGGCGGCTGTTGCTTATAAGAATCTCTTCGCGAAGAAGCGGATCATTTGTGTTGTCAGTGGCGGAAACGTCGATCTAGACTTGTTCTGCCGTCTGGTGCGGCGCAGCTAGGCAGCACCATTTGCGGTGGCATGGTTTTTGATCGGTGCATCGCCGATCAGCGAATGATCTCGCATTCAGGCAGCCACTTGGTCAATTCGACCATGCCCGGGTAAGTGACGAGCGTGCTGCGCAGCCACAGCTCTTTCAAGCTGGTCATGCGGCAAAGTTGAGTGATGCCTGCATCTGTAACTTGCGTGCAGTTGAGCCTCAAGACGCGCAGATTCTTCAATGCTTTGAGTGCGGCCAGACCTCTATCCGAGATGCTCGTGAAAGAGAGAGAGAGGGTCTCCAGCGATTGCAATCGGCCCAAATACTCGACAGCACCATCGCTAATTTCTGTGTCGTCTAATTGAAGCTCTTGCAGCTCTTTGTACCAGGCAAAAAGCGGTGCGGAAATGTTTGTGATTTTCGTGGAGGACAGATTGAGCTTCCTGAGGCTGGTCAGTCCTTCCAGAAAGTGCATGCCCATATCGCCGACGCTGGTGCAACTTACGTCCAGTTGCTTCAGGCATGTAAGCACCCCGAGGTGCTCTAGGTCCTCGTCGGTGATGTCCGCGCCCAGGAATGAAATTGCCTGCAGCGCATCCGTCTGGACTCGCGCTAGAGGCTGGCAGCCTAGCAGCTCGTCAAAATTGAAATAAAGAGCCAAATTAGCGCCGTGGGGCACTTTGACTGGTCCCATCGCCTCGCCCAGGGGCGTCGTCGCACCATTGTCCTCCAGCACATACAATTCGCCAAGGGACCTGGTGTCTGGAAATTGAATGGTTTTGTGTTCTGGAACGGTGGATACCATGGAGATTCCTTGAGAGATTCTTGGAGAGATTCTTGAGGCATAAGTGGCACAGCCGAGCACGTTAATCAAAGCCCAAAACGTGCCGCATTCCTATTATTACTTACCCTGCGATTTTTGCCTAGGAACGCATTTTTTTGTGATTCTGAGATCCCCCATTTGAGTGATATTCGGTCTGTCTTTTACCTTTTACTCGATATGCGAAGCACATCAACAGGCGATTTCAAAGCATGGGCTAGAAAAGTTTCACTGCAAAAGTAAACACCACAGGTGGTGCCTGTGGTGTTGGGATTTTTTCTGATGACACAGTTTGATTTCGTGCAGCTTGTGCTGCCGATGACTAAACTGATGCCGCCATTCTTTCGCGTTCGCTTTCCACGATGCTGCCTGCACGTGCCAGGCTGCGAGGAAATTCCCGACCACGCTGAAGAACTTGCTTCTCGACGTGAGTTGGTTTGAAAACGCTGCTGAAGTACTCGATAGCTTGATCCACATCGAACTCGCGGCAAGAGAAAATGTCGAGCGTGACAAATCCTTTGTCGGGGAAGGTGTGGATGGAGATGTGCGACTCAGCGATCAATACTACGCCGCTTACTCCCCAATCATCCGGTACTGTGCCGGAATATCTGAACACATACGGCGGCATGATCTTCGTCATATCGAGTTTGGCCGGGTATGCATCTAGTGCTTCGCTTACGAGTCCGAGATCTCCGAGGAGTTCTTTTGGGCAACCGTATGCTTCTAGAATGAGATGTGGTCCGAACATGTTTCTTACCCCCGTTTGCCCGTTGGTGTGACGAGCAGGTTTAGTGGAATCCGTTGTCCAGAGCAGAAGCTCTGTGGGGTACACGAAACGCTTACTTAACACCAGTGTTGGACTACTTCCGTTCTGGGAGTTGGGCGTTGTTGTGTGGTGCGAGTCGTCCTCCGTTGGGATTAATGACAAATGCGTTACGCATTCTACAGTAAAAAGTCTGTTTTTCCGGGAAATTGTTCCCATAACAATATTCCCCGCTCAGAGCCCGGCAGGCACCAAATAAGCGCTCCTTGATAAGTGGCTTTTTTAAGTCCGAAAAAGCCTGCTCGGAGATGCGCTTTACATGCCGTTTTTGCAGGATTGTTAGTTTTCGTTAATGTGTTTCTGCTCGTTGCGATTTTGCTGAAACAGAGAGAAGTCACGAGGAGCAAAAGATTGAGAAGCTGTTACGAAAAACCGCATGAGCAGCTAGTTTTCATCGGAGTGGCGATGGCGCACTGAAAGGAGTTGAACTAATCGGAAACATTTCTCTGTCTTCTAAAAAATGCAACACCGCCAATTGAGGCTATGAAAACCGGCTTGTAGAGCTGCTTTTAAAAGTGCGTCTTAAGCTTTTGTTCAAAATTAGACTCGAACCTTGGCAATTTTCACCTGGACCAGGTCACGGAAATTGGTCGATATATCGTCCGCCAATCGCTCGTTCGCACTCACCCAAAACTGGCTTCCCACGAGGATTGAGTGGTTCTTTTTGCCTTTAGGGAAATTGAGGATGACGGGATCTTCGCCCTTATGAACATTCAATATATCTTTGAGACGGTGAAGGTCGGCAAAAGTTTGCTCCGCGGAGAACGATATGCTGACGAGCGAGGCATCAGCAATAAGACGCACCGAGTTGCACATCAAAGAAAGTCCTTCATCGTTCTTTTTCGTCTTCGCTTTGACGAGCAACAAATTTTGCGGCAGCAGCACGTCTGCGGGGATCTTCTCCAGTTGCTCTCCATAGATAACCACTTCGCGCGTGCCGAGCAGGTCTTCCAGCTTGACGATGCAGAGCAATTTATTCATCTTGGTGAGTTTTTTCTCGATGCCTGCGGCTAATCCTCCGACGATGACATTGCTGCCGTCCGGAAGGTCATTCAGCTCGACCAGCGTGTGCGTGGTCAGCAGCTTGAGCCGGTTGAAAACTCGCTTGAGCGGGTGACTGGTGATGTAGAAACCAAGCAACTCATGTTCGAATCTCTGCAATTCGTGTTCTTGAAACTCGGAAGGATCGCCGCGCAGTGTTTCGTCTACTTTCGCAACGCCGGAGTCTGCTGCGAAATTGAAAAGGTTCATCTGACCTGTGGCGAGTTCCATCTGCCGGCGCTGACCGGACTCAACCAGGCTGTCCAGATTCTCGAGGGCTTGTCGGCGCGACACGTTTAAACTCTGGCAGGCTCCCGACTTGATAAGAGCTTCAAGCGTGCGCTTGTTGACGACGCGCAAATCGATCGTTTCGAGAAATTCTTTGATCGCATTAAACTGACCCTTCTCCTTTCTCTTCGCGACTATTTCTTCAACTGCAGCTTCGCCGACGTTTTTGATAGCCGAGAGCCCGAAGCGAATAGCCTGACCGTCTGCGGTGAAGTCGGCACCGGATACATTTATGTCCGGTGCAAGAATATCGATCCCGATTGATTGGCACTCGGCGATATAGCCGCGCACTTTGTCCTGATCGTCGGCAACGCTGGAGAGCAGCGCCGTCATGTATTCGACGGGATAGTGCGTTTTTAAATATGCAGTCTGATAGGTGAGCAGCGAGTATGCTTGCGAGTGAGATTTGTTGAAGCAATACTCGGCGAACTGGACCATTGTGTCGAACAGTTCGTTGGCCAGCTCCGGTGAAATGGCGTTTTTCGCGCAGCCGCTGACGAAAATCTCGCGCTGCTTTTCCATCTCTTCGGGTTTTTTCTTACCCATCGCCCGGCGCAGCAAATCGGCTTGACCAAGGCTGTATCCACCCAACTTCTGCGCGATCATCATGATCTGCTCTTGATACACGATCTGACCGTATGTATCTTGCAAGATGGGCTCGAGCAGCGGCGTCTTGTAGGTGATCTTCATCTTGCCGTGCTTGCAATCGATGAATTTGTCGATCATTCCAGAATCGAGCGGACCAGGTCGATACAATGCGATCAGCGCGGACAAATCTTCCAGATTGGAAGGTTTCATATCGCGCGCCACTTGCCGCATGCCGGTCGATGTTTCTAACTGGAAGATGCCGGTCAAATCGCCGTTGCTGATGGTTGTATAAACCTTCTCGTCATCGAGCGGAATCTCGTCCGGATTGATGTCGATGCCTTTTGTTTCCTTGATGATCTTGATCGCCTTGTCGATCATCGTCAGGTTGCGCAGACCGAGGAAGTCCATTTTGACAAGGCCCACGTGCGCGACGTCTTCCATGTAGAACTGCGCGATTACGGTGCCGTCATTGTTGCGCTGAAGCGGACAGATTTCTTCCAGCGGGACATCGCCGATGACCACGCCGGCCGCGTGCATGCCGAAGGTTTTGTTGCAGCCTTCCAATTGCTTGGCTACATCGATTACCTGCCGCGCTTCTTCGTTGGTCGAATAAACCTTTTTGAAGTCCGGGTGCTCAACGAGCATGTCTTTGAGCGGCGTAGGTTTGCCGCGAACGACCGGGATCATCTTTGCCAGCTTGTTCGACTCGGCAAAGGGGAAATCCAAAACGCGCGCAACGTCTTTAATGACCGCTTTCGAGGTCATGCGGTTGAATGTAATGATCTGCGCGACGTGGTCCTGTCCGTATTTTTCCGCGACGTATTTGATAACTTCTTCGCGTCTTTCGATGCAGAAGTCCGTATCGATATCGGGCATGCTCTTTCTTTCAGGATTCAAAAATCTCTCGAAGAGCAAGTTGTATTTGATAGGGTCGATATTGGTAATGCCAAGACAGTACGCGACGAGCGAACCTGCTGCAGAACCGCGTCCTGGTCCGACTGGAATACCCTTGTCGCGCGCATATTGAATGAAGTCGCTCACGATCAAGAAATACGAGGCGAAATTCATGTCTTCGATAACTTTCAATTCGGTGCGCGCGCGCGTGGTCACGACATCGGAAAGCTCCTGACCGTAGCGCTGTTTTGCCCCTTCAATGACCAGATGGTTGAGGAAACTTTCAGCAGTGTGGCCGGGCGGCATAGGGAAAACCGGCAAGCGAGGATCGGCGGCCAGCTTGATCGTCTCCACTTTGTCGGCAATCTCGAGTGTTGATTTGAGCGACTCCTCGATGTATTCCGTGTCCAGGTGATCGCGGAACAAATATGCCATCTCATCGCCGTTCTTGATGTATTCCCAACCGGTGAACTTCATGCGGTTGGATTCGATGACGGACTTGCCCATCTGAATGCAGAGCAGGCAATCATGCGCTTGCGCATCATGCTTGTTGGTGAAGTGGCTGTCGTTGGTCGCCACCAGCTTGATGTTCAATTCGCGGGCAAGCTGTATCAAATATCGGTTGGCTTTTCTGTCTTCGACCTGTCCGTGATCTTGAATCTCCAGGTAATAATCGTCGCCCAGAACTTCCTTGTACCAGGACGCCACGCGCCTGGCCTCATCGAATTCGTCTTTGAGAATGTATTGGCAAATTTCGGAGCCCAGGCAACCGGAAAGAATGATCAAGCCTTCGCGGTATTCTTCCAGCATCTCTTTATTGATGCGTGGCTTGTAGTAATAACCTTCCAGGTGGGCGCGCGTGTTGAGCCTGACGAGGTTTTTGTAGCCTTCTTTATTTTTGGCGATCATCGTCAGGTGATAAAGCGATGTGCGCTTGGTCCTGTCCTTGATGTTGCCGTCGATGATGTAACCTTCACAGCCGATGATCGGCTTTACACCACCCATTTCTTTGCATGTCTTGGTAAGTTCGACCGCACCATACATGACACCATGGTCGGTAATGGCAACAGCAGGCATGTTTTCAGCCTTGGCCTTTTTGACGAGATCTTTGATCATCGTCGCGCCGTCCAGAAGGCTGTATTCGGTATGAAGATGAAGTGGTACGTATGGACGCGGGCTCATCTTCGCTGTCTCCTTGGCTGAAACCGGGCCTTGTAAGGCGGTCTTTTTACTACACGGGCTGCAACACAGGCTGCGACACTGGCGGTCTGCTGCACAGGAAGTGCTGCGAAACCTCCCGCTGTTTTTACCCGGGCAGGTGTGCAGAACCCGACCACTCAGTGACCGGATTCTATTTATTCTACTTTTATTGGTGCCGGGTCGCCTACATATCGTCTGTTATTTGTTCTAGATATAAGGACGTAGTGGCGCCGGAAAAAGTTCAATCCATAATTCGCTCGGAATATCTTTCGCGCATATCTTTTGTATATGCAAAGTAAAAGGGAGCGTTGCCGCTCCCTTTTTTTGACTTTCTCTCTTGGTTGGGGTGGAAATGCTTTTGTGCTGACCTTAGACCAGTACACCCTTTCCATGTGTGCCGGTGCGGGTTCGTGCCGAGCGTCGGCGTGAAACGGCAGTAGCTCTGTGGCTTTCGTTGCCTTCAAAGAATGCTCTGTCGCGAATAATCGCAGCCGTGGCTTCTTCGACTTCTACCTGGGCAATAGCTTGCCTGAACCACATGCGAAGGCATTCTCTCTCTTCTTTTGACAGATCTATGTCGTTTTCGAACATATTAGGAATCTCCTTATTCGGCCTCACATCAATAGGAATCTTCTTCCGAGACTGGGAAGTGATTCTCTTGGCAACCGTGCGTATTTTCGAAATTTCCGCAGGCGATAAAACGTTGCCGGACAATTTGGCAAGCTTATCGAATCCAAGTACTCTGGCGGCAGACGACACTCATCAAGACTGACGATTGCGGCGCCACCAGATGTCCATATTTGCATTCTAAGGGCTTCCAAGTGGTTAGCAATACTTGACATTCCGCCTTTCGGCTTATAATCAGCTCATCAGTCAATCGTGTCTTTGAAAACTCACTATCCATGCGCTTCTTCGCGGGTGGTGTTTTTCGAATTTTCGCAGTGGACTGCACGAGTTTCTGAGTTTCTGCTAAAGAAACAGCGCTGAAACCGCGACTGCGTTAATGTTTCGGCTTTCTACTAATAGATAAATGGAACAACTTTCCAGCGTGTTTTGGAAATATCCAACTGTTCGCCATCGCCGGCGAATTGACTGGCTGCCGCCCTTCCGTTCAAATACCACTTCATCGCCACGACAATTCCCGGCAAGCTCAAAAGAGGCATCCATGCGTTTTCCACCAGCGCTATGCCGCTGATGATGACCAACCACGCGGAAAGATCCGGGTATTGCACCAGTGTCAGTGCCTTGCTGCGCGCAGTTCTGTTTTCTTTCAGCACAGTGTCATCGTGATGTACTTTTCCGTTGCCGTTTCCATTGCCATTGCCATTGCCTGAACCATTGCCGCTGTGCGACAGGGTGGCCTCGACGACTTTCTCATTTGCATTGAGAGGCTTGTAAATCACACTCAGTCCGAGCAGCACACCGCCGCAAGCAAAAACGATCAATCCAAGCGTGGATACGACTAATTCCGCTTCGCTGGTTGTGCCGATTTTTGTAATGGAAATACGCTTGCAGAGCACAGCCGCTGCCGTGTTGAGAAAGACCGTCGACTGCAGAAGCAAAAAGGCGCGATGATGGGAAACGGTTGTTTGCAGCAAAACCAACAGTTCCTTAAGACTGCCGACCTTTGCCGCATTCTCCTTTATGCGGGAAGGAAAGTGTGATGCCGTTTTGTGCGCTGCTCCAGCCGTAATGGCGCCAAACACAACGGCAAGGTTGATCAAGATACGCTCGTCCCAGCTCAGCACGTTGATATTATGCAAAGCACCTCTTGTCATAGAAATGATCGGCAGAGCCACTGTTACTGCGGCGCAGACGAGCCCACCAAGGATGCTTCGCCAGTATTTGGCATCATCGAAAAATACTAATTTCAAAGCTCAATCCGAGTTGCACACTAATTACAGGCTAGCAGCTCAGGTCAGTTGATGCGAACCCAAGACTTTGAGGCTGTAGCGAACCAGCTCTTCAACATCATCAATAGCCGCTTCTTCACGGGCTTTCTTCAAGGTCAGATTGATTTCGGTCGGCGTGTATCCCAGTCCTTCCAGTATTGCTTCCACTTCTTTTTCCACCCCTGACGAAGCTTTGTCGTCACTGCTGGCGCCGATTCCCTTGCGGTTTACCCACTCTTCAATCTTGACCTTCAGCTCCAATATAATCCGCTGAGCGACTTTCGACCCAACGCCGGGAGCCTGGCTTATCAGCTTTTGATTCTCTGAAAGAACAGCGTCAACCAACTGTTGCACCCCCAGGGTGCCGACTACAGCCAGAGCCAGCTTAGGTCCAATGCCGGTCACGGTTTGCAGGATGGCAAAAAGTTCGCGCTCATCCTGGCTGCCGAAGCCGAAAAGCGTCCATTCCGTTTCTCTTATGATCAAACTGACGGGCATAACGGTCTTTTCGCCCACAGCTCCCTGCGTCAGGAGGGTCCGCTTGGACACGATTACTTCAAAGCCGATGCCGCCGACATCCAGGACCATCCTGTCAGCCTGCCCGCTGGTCAGTTCTTTTTCCCGAATTTCGCCCTTAAGATAGGCAAGCATGTGACTTGAATTGCCTTTGTCTGACTGTTATTGAGCGATTTGGGTAAGGATAAAATCGGGGCGAGAGGATTTGAACCTCCGGCCTTCCGCACCCGAAACGGACACGCTACCAAGCTGCGCTACGCCCCGATATGGGTTTGATTCTAGCATACGACCCTGCGGACAGGTCGCCATTTTAACGAGATTAACGCAGTCCGTTTAATGTGCTGAAAAGCCCATGCGGACGGACTTTGCCGCCCCTACTGCGCCATTAATGTAACGTTGCCGCCGCCATTGTGTCCTTGTTGCAACGCGGCGCGGGCATGCGCCATGAGGACCTTGCCATCCTCGTCCATTTTGTCGCCCCACTGGCAAATGCCGACGCTGACGGTAATGTTCAGCTCCATATTGTTGGCATCAAATGCCGTGTCTGCAATTTTCGTTCGCAGGCGCTCGGCAACCTCGATGGCTCCGGCGGAATTTGTGCAGGTCAAAACGACCGTAAATTCATACTCGGCTGTGCGCACTACGATGTCCGAGTCGCGCATTTGATGGTCGATCATCTTGCCTAACTTGTTGATCACCGCATCGCACTCTTCGCGGCTGATGGCTCGATTAAGCTCTTTGTATTGGTCGACTTCGATGATGACGATGCTGAGCGGTACTTTATAGCGCTTAGCCTGGCGAATGCCGGTTTTGAGAAACTCATTGAGATAGCGCGAAGTCTTCAGCTCTGTTAAGGGATCGGTCAAAGAAAGCTCTCGCAATTGCTGTTCTTTGATTCTCAATTCGTCGCGCAGCGCCTTTTCTCGCAAAACAGACTTGACGCGACTCAATAATTCTTGAGGCTCGAACGGCTTGAAAAGGACGTCTTCCATCTCTGTGGGCGTTTTCAAATCTTGCAGAGTTTGATCTCTCGAGCCCAGGAAGATTATCGGAATATTTTGGGTGCGATCGTCGGCGCGCAGGCGGTTGAACACCTCGACACCGCCGATGAGCGGCATGTGCAGGTCGAGAATGATGATATCCGGGACTTTTACTTTGCAGGCGGCAATCGCTTTGAAACCATCATTAGCAGTAGCTACCTGGTAACCAGCTTTTTTCAACAGGTCGCTGAGAGCAATGGTATGCGCCTGCTCGTCATCCACCACCAGTATGTTCGGGCTTTCCTTCACTGTTTTTCTCTACCGCCAAATAACACCTAAACCTGATGATACCCGCTTAGCAGCATTTTCCCACAGCCTTTGACTACTTGCTTTTGCTGTCGCTAGATTATCGGCCGGTCCGATACGGTTTAGGATTTGCCGCTCCGGATTGTGACACCAGATGAGGTGCGCGCACTGTCAAATGAAACTGATGGTGGGCATTTCCATTGCTTCATTGCTATCACTTTCGACTGTCTGCAGAGATTTTTTTATCGTTTCCAGATAAGGCTCGGTCTTGATGCCTAGTGTGTCGCGAGCGACGGATTCAGCTCTGGCAACGGCACGCACGAGCAACTTTCTTGCGCCGACTCTGTTGCCGCGGCCGAAATGATAATAGGCAACCGCCGCTTGAATTATCGATTGCACCAGCTCTTTTTCGTCGTCTTTCAGTATCCGCCAGTAATCTTCGAGAGTTTCGTGCGCTTCGTAAAATTCGCGGCTGTTGAACTCTTGCAAGCCTTTTAACAGCAACGAATGATGCTGATTGCGCGGATTATCGTTAATGCTCGAATCTTGCGAATGGTCGGTCATAGGCCTTATCGATCGATACTGGCGATTGCTACGACTTTTGCATCGGCAGGCAGCTTCTCGACTTCAGGAGCGGACAGCGTCGTCACTTGCGAGGCGTCCATCAATCCCGACAGGTCGACGAGCTTCGGTCCGGCCAGCAAGAAAATCGAGGGAATGACTTTGCCGGCATCGCCCCATTGCGAATGTTCCTCCACAAGCTGATTGATGGCGCGTCCAGACTCGGAAGGAGTGCTGACGAGGCAGTCGCCATGCCTTACTTGCAAGCGGATGTTGCCGGACCGATCGATGACGCGAAGGGGATGAATTTCACTCTGGAGCAAACCAAAAAACTTGCCGGCCTTCACTTTGCCGCCATAGACGGAGAAGTGTTCGTTGCCTGCTTCGAGAGTGACATCAGATGACTGCGCGTGCATCGATTCGGCCGCCAGTTTTAGCTTGTCGTCTTCGTTGAGATCTTCTTTCAGTTTGTCTGTATCGGTGACACTGGTGGCACCGCTGGCCGTGGCACGAATAATATTGGCGCGGCTGTCAATTTCTACGTGAATCTCTATGGACGCCGGGTCCGCTCCCATCTTAAGAACCGCTGTCTGAGCATCATCACGCAGTCTCAAGATGTCGTCGTTTGTAGGATTGACCACCTGGCGCTCGACCGTTTCTCTAATCAGCGCCAGCGCAACACCAATGGCGGAAACGACATCAGAATGCTGCGAGAGCTTGTGGCTGAGCTTCATTTTCCCTGCAAGATACGGAACGAGCGCCGCCGCACCACCACCGCCGCCCACCAGCGAAACCATGGAAGGATCGAGTTTGTTGTCCTTAATCAGCGCGTTGACGACGTTTTCGTTTTTTACCGATGCCAGTGTCAGAATGTCGTTTGCGATCTTCTTCGGCTCGCACTTCAATTCTTCGGCAAGGACGTCAAAGGCGGCGCTTATCGCTTCGTTGTTGCCTTTGGCGCAGTCATCATCGGCGACCAGATTGAGGAAATTTGATGCGCATGTCGGAGTCAGTGTATAGCGCTCTTTCGACTGGCTGCCGATTTGATCGAGCATCAGATAGTCTTTGGGATCGCCTTCGAAAGGCTGGATGGTCTCGGGTTTGAGCCGCGTCGCTTCCTTCATGAATGCGACATATTTGAGCCCGGCAATGTGCGCGCTGCGCGGACCGACATCAATAACTTCGCCCGGCGAACCTGATTTGATGCGGGGCATCGAACCACCGGCTACACCTACGGTTCTCACATCAAGAGTGTTTGTATAAATTCTGTGCCCGCCGATCTCACCGGGTTTGATGCGCGCTTTCCCGTTTACTATTGCGGAAATATCCGTGCTGGTTCCACCCACTTCCAAAAATATGCCGTCGGAAATGTGAAGGTACATCATAGCGGCAGCCACTCCGGCTGCCGGTCCCGAGAGCATTGTCAAAATTGGGCGCTCTCGCATTGCCGCGATATCCATCACCCCTCCATCCGAGCGCATGATCATTAGAGGCGCATGAATGCCCGCTTCACGCACACTTTTCTCGGTCATGTCGGCGCTTTCCAGCATGCGCGGCAGCATGGATGCATTGATGACGGCGGTGCGTGTGCGCACTTTGAGCCCGTACAACTGGCTGACTTCCGAGCCGCAGGTCGCGAGAAGTCCTTTCTTCCTCGCCAGTTCGACTACTCTTTTCTCGTTGTCACCATTGTCTACGGAAAAGGCTTCGCTGGCTGCAATTGCACCTGCGCCAGCTTTGACCAGCTCATCCAAAGCCGCGTTCAAAACTTCATCTTTCGGTGAGTGCGTAGTGTCGACGAATTTATGAAAGGTCTTGAGAAACTTCCCTGGTGCCAGTTCGATCTTGCCTACTTGTGTAGAAACATTGGCCATGAACGAATTGATGCCACCGCCCATGCCGACGATTCCCACGCTGGCTACGTCGCCTTCCAAGAGCGCGTTGGTTGCCTGGGTGGTCGAGTGCGCGATGAAAGCCACTCTGTCGGGTTCTATCGACGCTTTTTCCAGAAGCATTTGCAAGGCTTCGATAATGCCTTTGGCGACCCCTTCTTTGGCGGTGTGGGTGGTGTGAACTTTGACCTTTTCGATCAATTCGAGCCGCTCGGCATCGAGCGCCACCGCATGTGTGAAGGTGCCACCGACATCGATGCCCACCCGCACTTTCGATTTTCCGGCGCCGGCTTTCGACTGGGATTTTGATTGGGCTTTTGATTTTGATTCTGACTCTTTTGTCATCGCTGCACCGGTCAATTCATAGGAACGAACTTGAAAAATACAGCCAGGCATAAACCGGCGATTGTCGCGAGCCAGGCGTAGGGAGCCGTTTTCTTAAGCAGGGTCTGTGTGTCTGTTCCCAGATATGTCGCTATCCAGATATTGTGCGTATTGGTCGGATCGCAGATGCCTTGTATTTGGCCGACCGACATTAGCATGCCCATGATTGCGCTGGAGGACAGAGTCGTAGATTTTTGAATCAGTGCAACCAGACCGCTTCCCATACCCCAGAGGCTGAGCGGTCCTCGATAGAGTGCCAGAGGTGCGGCCAGAGTGAAAACAATGACATAAGGAAAGGCAGTTGTAGGAATTACCTTTTGAACAATTGGTGATATCGCCTCGGCGATGTGAGGATTGCGCACCGCTGTTATCAGCATGCCGATGCCGATCATCAGCACGACTGCAGGAATTACCGACGCTATGCCGTCGATGATGGAGCGGGTGAGCATTGTTACGGAGTCCCTCTTCCAGGTGGTGAGCACACCGTATGTGATACCAGCAAGGAAAGCAGGGATGAAGTCCCAATGGCAAAATAGAACTAGAATCAGAGGAATGATAGGAGTGATGAGCGAGAGCGCGGAGATTGTTTCCGTCTTGCGTACATGCCTGGCAACGGCAAGAATTGTCAGCGCAACAAGCACTACCGATGCGACCATAGTCGAAGTCGGATCGATGCCGGCCGGCGCGGCTCCCGCTCCCGCCTGCGGTGTGCTTCTCTGCGACAGCATCGGGAAGACTGCCGCTTCCAGCAACGCCGCCACGACAAGATATTTGAGATTTCTCCAATTCTTCAGCTCGACGACGAGAAATGTGACGACGATAAGCGCGATGATTGCTGAGAAAGGCAGGACAAAATTGATAATTGCAGCCGGGTCTAAATGAAGGACATCGATGTACATCTGCCATCCGGCTATGTTGAACATTCCGCCCAGACTGATGCCGAAAAGAAACAGGGCACCGGCGGTGATACTGGATATGCTCAATGACAGCAAGGCCGGAAGGACGATGGTGCCGACCATGATGACAGCGCCGAGACCGCCCAGCGTAGAAAAGAGCAAAGCAGTCACAAGGGTCATCACCAAACCCAGGACGAATTGGTTGTCGCCGGAGAATTCAGCAACCCAGCGGATAAGTGCTTTGGCAATGCCCTGCTTGTTCATCAGATCGGCCAGCACGGCACCGAACATGGTTGTAGTGTACGCACCATGCATTTTGGTGGCGCCGCCGTTGATGACGTCGGAAAGAATCTCTTTTTCCGGAATTCCAGCCAGAATGGACATGACGATTGCCATTACCGGTAAAGCCAGCAAGGCGGATATGCGACGGCTATACATCAGCATCGCCATGACGACAAAGACGGCGAGGCAGGCGATTCCGATTAACATCTTGGCTTGGTTTCCAGCGCTGGAAATTACATAGGTAAGATTATCAGATGATATGGCCGATGTTTAGGCTGCTCACTTACCTTTCACTGGAATCGCCGTCAGTTTGTCTTCCGGCCTGCCCATCGCCTTCATAAGCGAATTGTAGTCTTCAAGGATTGCTTGATTGATCGGGTTGTTCTTCACGTCCGAGTTGCTGACGATCTCGATTGCTTTTTCGTAAAGTGCTTTTGCGCTTTTGAAATCTTTTCTGCGCTGCTTCAAATAAGCGAGATTGTGCGTCATCGCCGCGCGCTCATTCGGATTGAAATCAGGTATTTGTTCGCCGAATGCAATGACAGTCGGTAAAAGTTCTTCCAACTCGTCTAAGTTTTTTGCGGCCAGATATGTTTCCGCCAGGTCTTGATATGATTTGAAAATTTCTCTTTTGTCGTAAGGACGGCTGCGCATCAGTATTGCAATCGAGCGTTTCAGTTTGGCCTCACCGTTGTAGCTGAGAACTTTCACTTCTTCAGCAGCACCGGCAGCCAGTGCCCCCCCGTCGTTGAAGCCCTGATTAAATTTGATGATGGCGCGAATATCCGTAAGATCGGCTTCTCCGGACAGTCGAAGCGACTGAGCTATAGCCCAGTATTGCGGTGGCAATTGATTTCGCAAAATGGGCAGCAGCGAATTGATTTTTCTGTCGCTCTCTTTTTGTCTCTGATTTATCAGATCCAGAGTGGCGCTCGACAGGATTTGCAGTACTTGCGGACCGGCTTTTTTGGAGACTTCAGTCGCTTCTTCGGCAGCGGCACGAGCATTTTCCACGTCATTCATCTGCCAGTATAAACATGCTTGAGCATACTTAAGCATGGCCAGATCGCGCTTCAGGACAGGCGGGGCACCCTCCACGGCACTGCTTGTTTCCGACAGCAGTTTGACGGCTTCACGCGAAAGTCCTGCACCTGCCAAATACTGTGATTGTTTGATCAGCAGTTCCGAAAAATCGGGAACGTTGTTCCTCATCATCGCTTTTAAATGCAGATTTGCTTCTCTGAAGAATTCGAGAGCCTCCAGAGTATCGCCTGCAGTGAGAGCCAGCTCGGTTGTGACGGCAGCGATTTTCACGATGGATATTTTTTCATCATCCGACAGATTCGTGGACGTCAGAATGTCTGGTCGTTCGGATTTGACCAGTGTATCCAACTCGATGCGCATTTGTTCGCGCGTTGGCCTGGGCTGCAAAATCCTCAGCGCATCTTTGTATTCCTGGCTGTTGTCTTCGAACATCTCTGTGTCGGTAATTCGTCCATGATTGAGATTCATGATCACGTAGCACAGGTCAATCATGTGCTCGAGAGTGGTGCCCATTAGTTGGTTTTTGTTTTCATCTTTCATCGATTCGGCTGTCTTCAGAGCTTTTCGGAAGTGCTCAAAAGATTGCAGATACCTGCCGCGATCGAATAATTTCTCCGCTAAGTCCATGTCGTCTTGCCACCAGCCGAGTTCTTTCGAAGACTGTGACAAGACCGAAATGGATACAGGGTCTGTCTTCTGCCAGGGAGCTTTTTTCTTGCCGGAGTAAAGGTCATAACCTTCTTTTGCGCCCAGGGCAAGAAATGCCACAACTGCGACGCCGCCCAGAATTTTCCAGTTGTTCTGCGAGGACGACTTGGAAGTTTGCTTCCTGCCGCCTACTGCCGCCTGCTCTTGAAGCGTGTCGGCAAGCTTTCCGTTTCTCTCGCCCTTATTCTTCTCGCCGGCTTTTTTCTGCGCTCCCGAACTTATTGCGGCGCCGGGTTTTTTCTCAAGCTCGACGGCTCTTTCTTGTATGGTGGAAGCTACCGGATTGGGAACTATCTTATTGGGCTGGGTATCATCTTCTGGCTGAGTACTGCGCAGTTTTTCCAGAATCGGTTTGAGATCTTCAAGCACCTCATCCATTGTTTGATAGCGATCTTTTCTTGCCTTCGCCATCAACTTGCCGATCATGTCGTCCAACTGTCGAGACATGACCAGATCCGGACGAATTTGAGCAAGAGGCTTGGGATCGTCGTTGAAGTGCATGCCTACCGTGTCGGCAAAATCGACACCGACAAATGGTGCTCGTCCTGTCAAAAGTTCGTAGAACATGCAGCCAAGCGAATACATGTCGGAGCGCTCATCGAGGCGCTCTCCCCGGCACTGCTCAGGGCTCATGTACAGAGGGCTGCCGAAGACCTCGCCAGTTTCCGTCAGCCGTTGACTGTCCGCTTCGTCGACTTTGGCGATGCCGAAATCGATGATTTTTACGATTTCGGATCGACGGTCGTCGCCTCGCAAAATCATGACATTGCTCGGCTTCAAATCGCGGTGCACGACACCCTTGTTGTGAGCGTGTCTGAGTGCTTCGACGCATTGCTTGATGATGGAAACAGCGCGCACTTCCCGAAGCGCCTTCTTGCCGGTCATTACATCGGAAAGCGCTACGCCTTCCAGAAAGTCCATGACCAGATACGGTTCGGAGCTGTCGGCGTCTCCGAATTCGTAAACCTTGATCAAATTGGGATGGTCGAGCTTGCTCAGCGCCACGCCTTCCTGGACGAAGCGCGCCCGCGCTTTCTTGTCCATCTTGCGCTTGTAGCAGAGCACTTTGACTGCCACATTGCGCTTGAGGTTCTGGTCGTAGGCTTTATACACGGCGCTCATGCCGCCTCTGCCCACCAGCGCCACAATCTGATATTTATTGCCGAACATGGAGCCGGGGTTGAGGTCGCGCGAAGGATTCGCTCCACCGGGGCTGCCTTTCGGCACAATAACCGTCAGCGATTTTTCTTCTTGACTTTCGGGCTCGTCAAAGGGACGCCCGCCTTTCAGCGGATCGCTCCTGCGAAATTTATCATCGAGGTTATCTGGCACCTGGCTCGATTAATCTCCTCAGATACGCGTAGCGTACCTGCCCCCCTTCTCTGTTCTACCCCAAAAAGTAGTGTTTAGGTTGTTTTTTCGGACTTTTTCGGGCTCTTTCTTGCTGGATTCGGAGTTTGCTAGCTTCTTTCTATTTATGCTAATCATATGAAAGGTCTAGTTCAGCAGCATATGCCTGACTGATCCCGCGTGCTTCAAGTAATCAGCCATGAGTATCGCCACATTCTTCGTCTTTCACTTCGTGCAGATCGTTCTGGTCGAATCGATCGTCATGTGGCGACTGAAATGGGGCACGTATCGCCACTCTCTGGTTGACGCGTTGATGATGAACTTCGCGTCCATTCTGGGCTTGACTCTAGGACTGGCGCCCTTGATTAGAGGGGCAGGACCATTCGGGTTGATGCTCTTCTGCACCTATAGTCTCATGGTCGAAACGGTAACTTTAATGCTGCTCGAACGGCATCCCTGGAAGAAGGTGGTCAGCGCTGTCGTGATTGCCAATCTTTGCAGTTGCGTGCTTCTTGCAGGCGAGAGTTTTATGAACTGGGCGGACTTTTCCGGACTTTTTAGATGAAGTTTTTGCGGGGCAAAACTGCTCGCATTTTGCCGATAATGTTTTTTGCAACCTGTACATTTTGTTCATCCTGCTCGGGCGATATCGCTACGAAGCAAACCACGGATGCTCGATGGAAAGCCGCTTATGATGCTGGAATGGCGGCTGTGTCGGCGGGCGATTGGCAAGCGGCCGAGAAGAGTTTGAGCGACTCTATTGCAGTGCTGGGCACGCGCGAAGCCAGTGAAAAACGCGCTAAATCAAGCTTGGCGCTGGCCCAGGTGTTTTTTGCCCAGCACAATTTTCAAGGCGCTTTGGTACGCTCGAAAGAAGCGATGTTTTACTTCGAGAGTAAATGGGACCCGCTAAAACCGGCATCGTCTCTCGATGAAAGCGGCATGAATTTTTTGAATTCTTCATTGCTTACAGCCAGGTCGTTTAACGCACTCAAACAATTCGACGAAGCTCTGCCGCTCCTTGAGCGCGCTCACAGCTTGCAGAAAAATCTGATAGTGCCAGTGAAATACAATCACGAACTTACCGATGCGCTGCGGGTGGCGCTTGCCGGCACGGGCAGGAAGAAAGAAGCCAGACAATTGCACGACGACATCAAGTTTACCGAGTCGTCTTTGCCGCAACGCGATTCGACTTCGATTGCCGGTTTGGGTTTTAGCGAAGCAATCAGCGCAGGAAGGAGCGCCTATCAGGGAGGAAACTTCGAGGCTGCCGAAGCGCTCTTCAAGCAAGCGATTTCGAAAGCAAAGAGCATCGGCGATGAAACGTTGGAGATGGCGGAGGCGTCGCTCAATCTCGGCGACCTTTACCTCTCCAGAAAGAGATATGCCGAAGCTCGCTCTATTCTGGAACGCGCCTTGACCATTGCACGCAAACGTTTAGCCAAGCACGACCGGCGCTTGAAAGAATATCTGAAGCGCTTAGCCAGCGTCTATGCCAACACTTCGCAATGGAAGAAAGCTGCTGCGCTCGATGAAGAAGCGCTGGAATTGGTTTTCGAGGATGAATACAAACTAGACAAAAAAACGCACCGCTCGCGTGATTTGATGGACGCGCTCATTGATATCTACAAACAGGACGGGCGGCTCGGCCAGGCCGAGAGCATGGCGCGCCGCAAACTCAAGCTGGAGGAAGACGGCTACGGCAAGACCAGTAAGAAGGCCGGCATGACCCTTTGCCAGTTGGGTGAAGTGCTGGCTTTGAAAAAAGACGACCGGGAAGCGCAAAAGTGTTTTGAGCGTTCACTTTCAATTCTCAAGAATAGCCACAAGACGATGGCGCGGGATCTTGCCGAAACCCTCGGGCAATACATCAAATTTTTGGAGCGGCGCGGTGATAAAAAGCGCGCTCAAGCAATGCGGGACGAGCTTCGTTCTATGAATGATGCGCTTGTCGACGATCTGGCCGGCACAGGAAGGCGGTAGTTGTCAGGCGTCTGCCTGCCTTTGACGGTTGACGGCTGGTTCGAACGGGCATAAAAGGTCCGTCAGGCCATTAATCATGGGCGTTTATTTATGCTTAAAAAGACGAGTTTAGCAGCCAAGACATTGCAGAAATTGCCTGCTGCGCCTGGGCTTTCGGAGATTCACCACTTTCTGTCTGTGGCAATGGAACAGCGAGGCAGACAGGTGGAAATCACCTGGGCAACGCCCGATAAATTGATGGATTTCTCGCTCAACATCCACTGCCCGATCAAAGGCGGTGACACCAACTGGAAATTATTTCTCGGCACTGGTGCGAAGAGCGAGCTGCTCTGGGACTATCGCAGTTGCGATGTGCTTCTTGTCTATAACCTGATCGTTTCTTCCTGCGGTGAAGTTCACCAGAGTGTTCAAGCCGAAGGTGCAATCACCGTTTCCGAGTCATTTAGAGACGCGTCCAGAAAACGCGACACCTATTTCATGCAAGCTAGCCGAGCAACGACCGAAACCGATTTGACCAAGCTTTCGGCAATCGGGCTGCAGGATAATTCGTGGTCGAAGGGCACTCAGGAAATGACCGGCGAGCTCACACTCGTCCCCACTTCGACTTTGCTTCAATCGATTTTGTTGTCCAAAACCACCGGCAAGCTCAATATCAACAATCAGAACGAGCACGTGACTATCTACTTTGTCGAGGGCCGCGCCGTTCATGCTGACGGGCTTGGACAAGTCGGCGATGAGTGTCTGCTCGAACTGATGGCTATGCGCGACGGTAGATACAATTTCGAGCCGCGCGCCCGAACCGACAAACAGAATGTCGCAACGGATTTGGAAACACTTATTGTCCGCGGCGTTCAATTGACCGACAGCATGACCTATTTGCGTCACGCAGGCGTTGCTCCGGAATCTATTTTGCTCAAAGCGCGAAAGGATCTCACCGAGTACGAATTGTCTTCGAGCCTGGCCGGCAATCAGACGATAGATCCCGAGTCGATGCTTCAGCTTTATATCGCCATCGATGATCGCTCTATGCTCAAACAAGTCACACGCATGGCAGAGTTGCAGAAGAGCCAGTGGGTGCCCGCACTGTGTCACCTCATTGAAAAGGACTTCGTTACTTTCTCCAACGAGCATGTAAAATCGAAGAGCGAGCGTTCAAATCTGCAAGGAAAGCAGATTGATACGTCACTTATCCACAGTGTGATGATGACGTTGCGCAGACCGGAAACAGGGATGTTTACTTATCCTGCTTTCCTCTATTTTTTAGAACAGGAATACTTCCGCGCATATCGCTCGAGCAGCCCGCTTTCGATCATACTTTTGGAAATGCGCGTTGTCGGTGCGCCGCCGAATTTCGGGCGTGACGCATTGGATGTCGGTGCCGTAGCAGAAGCCTTCAGGCGGATAAGCAAAATCAAACGACACGTCGACATGGTTTGCCATTACGACACTTATGATTATGGATTGATATTGCCGAACACACGCACTGCCGGCGCCAATATATTTGCCAGAAGAATATTGAAGGCCCTCACCAGCGCTCCGCTGCCAGGCATCGACAACAACCGTCTTTCAATCGTAATGGGCATCGCCACTGTTCCAGATGATTGCGTTGATCTTGCCGTTCTGCTTTCTGCTGCTGAAGCGGCCAAAGCGCAGGCTGTTAAGACAGTATCGCCCGTGGTGTTATACCAGGACGTCGTTTAATCGCTTATATCGCATCTTAGGAATGGTTTCCCAATGCCAAAAGTAACGAATCAACTCGGGCTGCTTCTTGCAGAGTCAGGATTTCTCACGGATGAACAAATTGAGAAGGCGCACGAAAGAGCGATGGCATCGGGCGTGACACTCGGGCGCATTCTTGTTGCCAGCAATGACATCGAAGAAAAAACTCTCAATCAAACCCTTGAAGTATTGGTTCATCTTCGCGACAACGCAATGTTTACCGAAGGCGATGCGCTGGAAGTTCTCGGCATGATGAAAGCGGAAGCCGACGGTAAAATCAAGGATGCCGATAAGTCTCAGCTAAAGTCATTTTTCTCGCGTAAGGGCAGCCCGATGCGGGTCGGCGAATTGCTGGTGCGTTCTGGTCTGGTGTCGGAGACCGAAGTGATGAATGCTGTTGAGGAAGGCTTGCTGACTCGTCGCAAGGTCGGGCAAGTCCTCGTCAGCAAAGCATATTTGACTGTTGATGTGCTGGAGATGGCCCTCAATCTATTGGAAGGGATTAAGTCAGGCGAAGTCGATGCAAGCGAAGCAGCGAAAAATTTGCGGGAAGCCCACAGTTATCCTGAATCAGATGACGACGATAATGAATGAAACAGTCCGAGTTCGATGATCTTGTAAGGCGCAAGTTCGCCGAATTCGAGCGGCTAAACGGCCGCGTGCCGACGATAAAGGAACTCTCTGCAACGTTGGGTGTAGAGGAACGTATGTTGGAGAGGAAACTCAAGAAGGCGCTTGCCACCATTGGAACGGATGCGCAGACGGAAGGAACGTCCGCCTTCAAATCGACGCTGCGGCAGATACTTAGCAAAGGCTTGCTCGACTGTGAGATTCCAGGCGAAGAAGATCTGCAACTTCTATTGCTGAAAGCGAGGCAGAGCACTAGCAGAATGGCATCTATGTATTGGGAAGTTCCACCTTTGGAAATGGAACTGATAGTTGAGGTGCCTCGCGTTCGTTCAAAGCCACGATGGACATTCGCTGTGCGCATGCCTTCTTCCAGTTCGAAATTTAACACTGTGAATTGCGTTGAAGCCGATATCAGTGAATTGCCGGATCATATTCATCCAGGTATGCTGCGAATCGGCAGCAATAAGCGGCAGTCCAACTCCGAACAGGCAGAAGCGGTCGAAGGAAAAATCGTTCCTTTTAAAAAAAGAACGTGAGCTCTCAGACGAGTTCGTTTTTCCGCGCTTTGAAAAGCATCCAGCCGGATACTAGTAAGCCTTCCAATGCAATCAAACTCACGGCTCCTTGAGCGCTTCTGCTGTAGGTTGGAACTGTGCATAAGGTCAAAATCTGGTAGAGCAAGATTGTGAAGAGCACGATTCTCATAACGTTCGCGTGGTGTGACGGTGCTGCGCGCATTGCCAGAATCGAAGCCCATCTTGCGCTGAGATAAGTAGAAACCAGACCCTGCAACCAGAGTGCATAATTGAGATACGGAATGAAAGTGAAAAAGTGAAGGGCACCGGCAATGGCGGCCCAGGCGATGTAGCCCAACGCGAAGCCTGCGAATGCAGCGACCGGCGTCAGCGCCCAGCGGAAAAGTTGTTTTGCGAAAAGCTTCATGCCACCTGATGTTATCAAAAGTAGATGCAATTTGGCCCCTCGAAACGATGTGGTCTCTCTAATGCAGAAACTAACGGGCTCCCTTCATCGAAAGGAGCCCGCTGTTTCCACTAAAATCAGGGCGTGGAATTAATTCCATCTGTTGTTGTAATGACCATATGCAGTCGGATAGTTGGGTGTGCTGAGCGCAGATGCAATCAAACGCTCGAGCTTATTCAGACTGTCATTCATCTTGTCGAATTCTCTTTGATTGAACCGGCCGCCTGACGTGGCAAGCTTATTCAATTTATTCTCTTGTTGAGTGAGACGATCTTTGAAAAGATTGTATTCATTGATCGAAAGTCGGCGCTGCATTCTGCCTGATTCAACCCGGTTTCTCATGCTGTTGATGTCATTGCGAACTTTGTTGATGCTCAAGTTGAAGCGATGATCGAAGTATGGGTTGCCCGGGAAAAAGCCGCCACCGCTTCTGGTGGCAACGTAGCGATCGACTTTCTTGTCGAGGCTGGCTATTTTGGTGGTCACTGTTCTGGCTTCGCTCAAGGTGAAGTTGCCGTCGGCAGCGTAAGCCATTTCCAGATTGAGTATGTTCGCCAACTCGGCACGCAGTGATGCAGCCTGGGTGGCGCTGATTCTGCCTGATGATTGAGCGTATGAAATATTTGCTTCTATCTCGCTGCGTTTACTTTGAAAATGGTTGCGTGCAAACGCTTGCGGATTGCGTAAATTGGTGACATTCACACCGAGCGAGTTTCGGAAAAAGTCGACTAAATCATTTGCATGTGATGGTTGAACAAAAGTGAATGCCGAGGCGATTGCCATTAGAGATGCAGCTCCAGCCAATTTTTTCGAAATACGCATAGTTCCTCCTCCGTCCCAAAGCTTCGCTACGTAAGCTTCAAGCGGTGCAATGTGTTGTGTGCTGCGCGCTGTGTTTGATGACGCCCTTCAAAATTTTTGGTTCCCAATAGCTGCCGCAGGCGCAGGAGTAACCTAAAAATGTGATTATTACTGGGCTTTAAGAGCTTCAGTTTCACAAACAGCGGTGCGCTTTTGAGTACAATTCATCTTGCTTATTCAACTCCAACCAATTAATTAGCGTATCGAGCAGATTTGAACGGAAAATATTTCAATCATGAACACAACACTTACCGATGTAATCTGGCAACCCAAGGGCGAATACCTCGATTGCCGTGCGGCTGATTTCATAAAGAAGCACGGACTAAAAGATTGGAAAGAGCTTGTCAAGAAATCTACTGACGACATTGAATGGTTCTGGAAAGCGGCACTTGATTACATGGGCGTGCGCTTCAACAAGAACTACGACCGCATCCTCGACATGTCAAAAGGCATGGAATGGGCAGAGTGGTTCGTCGGCGGCGAGCTGAACATCTACGATAACTGCATCGACTGGCATTTGAAAAAAGGACAGAAGGAAGGCGTGCGTGAAAGCGTCGGCGCCGATCATCAAGCTGTCATCTGGGAAGGCGAAGACGGCAGAATTCGCAAGCTTACTTACGGCGAACTCGACGAAATGGCATCACGCACCGCCGGGCTGCTGAAGCGCCTGGGCGTCGGCAAAGGTGATGCGGTGGGCATGTACATGCCGATGGTGCCGGAAGTTGTTGCGGTTCTTCTTGCCTGTTTCAAGATTGGTGCAGTTGCAGTTCCAGTGTTTTCCGGATTCGGCGTTGAAGCATTGCAGAGCCGCTTGGAAGATTCCGAAGCAAAAGTACTTTTCACTTCCGACGGTGGTTCTCGCCGCGGCAAACTCATTCCTATAAAAGAGAATGCCGACAAAGCGGTGAAAGGGCTCGAGCACTTGAAGCACACTGTTGTTTTGAAACACATGGGCAATCAAGTTGCATTCGACAGCAAAACAGATCTCTGGTTTGACGAAGCGATAAAAGAGAGCGAGCGCGCAGAGACAGCAAAAAACCTTCCTGCCGAACATCCTTCTATGTATCTGTACACCTCGGGCACGACGGGCAAGCCGAAAGGCACGGTGCATACACATGCCGGAGCACTTTCGCAAATCGTGAAAGAACTCGGCTTCTCTTTTGATGTTCGCCCGTCGGATGTATTTTTCTGGTTCAGCGATATCGGCTGGATGATGGGACCCTGGGAGATCATCGGCGTCACCTTCTGGGGTGGAACCATGGTGATTTGCGAAGGAACACCGATTTATCCCGAGCCCGATCGTCTCTGGCAGATGATCGACAGGCATAAAGTAAACACTCTGGGCATCAGCCCCACCGCCGTCCGCGGTATGAAATCGGAAGGCGATCAGTGGGTCGAGAAACATGACCTTTCCAGCTTGCGTCTGCTCGGTTCCACAGGTGAGCCGTGGGATCACGACAGCTATATGTGGCTTTTCGAAAAGGCAGGCAAGAAGAAATGCCCGATCATCAATATCTCCGGCGGCACCGAGATCGTCGGCGGACTGCTTACACCACTGCCGCTCATGCCGCTCAAGCCCTGCTCGCTTGGCGGTCCCGGTCTGGGCATGGACATCGACGTTTACGATGAAGAAGGAAAGAGTTTGAAGAATGCCATCGGGCATCTCGTCTGCAAGAAGCCGGGGCCGTCCATGACCAAAGGTTTCCTGAAGTCGCCCGACCGCTATATCGAGACATATTTCAGCAAATTCCCAGGCGTCTGGTATCACGGCGACTGGGCGAAAGTTGATGACGATGGCTCCTGGTTCCTCTACGGTCGCTCGGACGACACCATCAAAGTGGCCGGAAAGCGCGTCGGACCGGGAGAAGTCGAGTCAGTGCTTGTTGAGCATGCAGGCATTGCAGAGGCGGCTGTCATCGGCGTTCCGCATGAGATGAAGGGCGAGGCGCTGGTTTGTTTCGTAAAAACAATGCCTGGACAGGAAGCCAGCGATGCGCTGAAGAAAGAATTGAAAGCTCTGGTGGGCGAAAGGCTTGGATCTGTTCTCAAACCAGAGAAGGTTCACTTCGTCAGCGCACTGCCCAAGACGCGCTCAGGAAAAATTGTCAGAAAGAACATTCGCCTGCAATATCTCGGCGAGCCTGTAGGCGATCTTTCATCGGTTGAAAATCCTGAAGCGCTGGAAGCAATAAAAGAGCTGGCTAAAGACTAGTTGCCGATATCAGCTATAAGGCTGAAGGTGGCGCGCTTTTAAGCGTTTTTCCATGGAATTGCTGGCTGCACAAATGTAGTCTGCAAAACCAAAATGCGGCGTTTCGGACACAAGATTGTTAAATCAGCGTCATTAAAACCATGGCGCTGTTCGAAGGGCGCTCGTCCTGGGAAAGCTCTATTTAGAGAGAGTGTGAGGTGCTTAGGTATGAACCGCAACAGCAAATCCAACAAGTGGGTGATGGCGATTGCCGCAGCATCCTTGATGTTCCTGCCTGCTCCGGCGCTTGCCGATGATGACGGCACAGCCCAGACTTCAGGCTCGACGCGCATACAGATTCAGCGCCGAGATCCGCTTCAAGCACGGGCAAGCGTTGAGCATGACCTTGGCGCTCTCAATAATGACGAAACAGCGAAACTGCGTGCTGTCTTCGCTCAGCAGGCGGAGGGCAACCGCCCAAAGATGTTTCAGGGCAATGCCGCGCAGGAGGACGCCGGTTTCCACGGACGCACACCTCTGCTCGATCGCATGATGGGCGGGCAGGCCAGTCAGAATCAGTTTCAAGCCTCGGCACAACAGCAAGGCAGTAGCAGTGCTCCTTTTCTCTGGGCTCAGAGTACAGGGGGAGGCTATTATGATGCCACCAATACTTTCAAGGGCGTAGTGCCTGGCTACCGGCTGAAAGAACTGGGCGGCAAATTCGTTGACGGTACGCCGGTGCCGCTCGGCAATGTGAAGATGAACCAAGCCGGGCATGTCTGGTGGCAAAACGACCTCAGCCGCAGTTTCAAGACTTATCACTGAAAATCAGTGAGCGGCTTTAGCGTTCTTGATCTGTTCCAAAAGATTTTTGATGTGAACTTTTTGCGGATGATTCGGATCTGTAGAGATGCGGTCGGTGAGCGCTTGTGCAGCTAACAACTTCTCTTCTGCTTCATTGTAATGCTTCATCGACATGTATGCTTCTCCTTGAAGTTTCTGCGCGGCCATCATATGCGCGGGTCTTTCATTGTTGGTCGATACTTCTTCGACCTGTCGCAAGCACTGAAGCGCTTTTTCCGGCTTGTTAACACCCGGTGCCAGATAAACGTGAGCCAGCCAGAGCAGATTGTCACTGGTCTCGCAAGAGATGCTCGATGTCACTGTCGACGAGCAGGTAAGGGATTGCTGCAGGTATTCTTCGGCGGCGATGAAATCCTTCTTTATATATTTGTAGAGACCTTCACGATGCAACGTTGCGCAGGTGAAGGGAGATTCCTCCATATGATTTTCCAGAATGATCTCTTTTGCCCGCTTAACTTCAGCCTCGCCCATATCAATGCGTTTGGTAACCCTGTACATGTCACTCAGTGCAATGTATGTGGCCACTAGCAGCGTGCGGTCTTTCGATTTGTCCTTCTCCAGTATTTCTATCGCTTGTTTCAGGCAGCCGAGCGCTTCATCGAATTTTTTTTGTTTGCGAAAAACCTCAGCCTGAAAATAGAGTTGGCCGATTTTCATTTCGGTTTCTTTTGGAATTTTGTTGCGAGTCTGCTCCGGTGACGCACCCGCCCTAAAGAAGATGGCGACCGCGACCAGAATTGCTGCAGCTAAGACAAGCGTCAAAACGAAAGCAATGTTCGCTTTGTATGCAGTCTTTTTTTCAGTCGTCTGGCGTGTCTGGAACATTAACCAAATAATGCTTCTACAAACAAATCGGGCTCGAAGTCTCTCAGGTCGTCCATTTTTTCGCCCAGCCCGATAAGCTTTACGGGTATCTGAAGCTCTGAGGAAATTCCAAAAACAATGCCACCTTTGGCGGTGCCGTCCAGCTTAGTGAGAATCACGCCGCTGAGAGGACAAACTTCGGTAAACACCTCCGCTTGTTTCATGCCGTTCTGTCCGGTCGATGCATCGAGAACCAGCAAAGATTCAAGAGGCAGCCCCTGTCCGTGTTTTTCGATGACGCCACGGATTTTCTTCAACTCTGCCATCAAATTGGTTTTGTTATGAAGCCGCCCGGCAGTGTCGATGATGATCACGTCATAGCCTTCCGCTTTTGCTTTGTTGAGAGCCTGGAAGACGACCGCGCCCGGGTCCGCACCGTCGGGAAGCCGGCAAATGTCTACCTCGGCGCGATCCGCCCAGATTTCCAGTTGCGATTCTGCCGCGGCTCTGAATGTATCTGCAGCAGCGACTAGAACTTTCTTGCCTTCGGTCTTGAATCTGTAGCAGAGTTTTCCAATGCTTGTCGTTTTGCCCGTGCCGTTGACGCCTACGACGAGATAGAGATTGAGCTTGCCTTGTGTGTATTGAAGTTTCTTTTGTGGTGATTGGTTGAGAATTTTCTTGAACTCGGCGCGAAGAAAATCTTCCACATCGTTTGTTTGCCAGTTCTTTCCTTTTGCTTCTTTGCGCAAATGCTCGACCATGGTCTCGGCTGTTTTTACACCGAGATCGGCTTTGATCAATTTCTCTTCCAGTTCTTCCAGATAATCATTGTCAATCGGTCTGGGTGGAGCTTTGGCGCGGGGAGGCGTTGGTGTGACCGGCTGCGGAGGACTGACAGTACTGACAGTCCTTTCTTTTGTCCCTGATGCGTTTTGCGCGAATTCGGAAGGCGCGGACTGAACGCTGTGTTCGTGAATCTGGCTTTCACTTACATCAGTGTCTCCAGCTTCGTTGTCCGCGTCTACAGACTGACGCTCCAAAACATCGTCCACGACCTCTGTGCGAGTGCGTTTCAGCGCTGACTTCAACTTCGAAAGGGTCGAGCCCCAAAATCCGGTTTTCTCTTTTTTGTCTTCTTCGTCCATCTCACGTGCCTGTTTAATTGTCGGACCGGTGCTGCGAACCTAAAGCTCAGTCTCTTCCGGATTCAAGAGGCTCTGCGATGTCCTCCTGGATATGACCATGCAATTCAACTCTGGCGGCATTTTTGATGTATTCCGGAAATTCTCCGGTGCGCCGGAATTCTTTGGCCTGTTCTGCTAAGTCGGCAAGCACTCCATTGACGAATTTAGCTGCTCGTTCGTCGGCGAATCGATGGCAAAGCTCGACCGCTTCGCTGATCGCCACGTTAATCGGCACTTCGTGCATAAAGAAGGCTTCTGCGCAGGCAAGGCGCAGGATGTCGCGATCGATCGAGACCATTCTGTCGACGTTCCATTTCGAGCGTGTCGATTTTATGTACTCATCGATTTCAGTTTTGTGAGCGCTGTAAGCGTCGAGCAATTTAATGAGGAAGTCGCGAATTTCTTCGTGCGAATATTTCTCGAAGCTGGCCCTGTTTGTGTGGCCGCATTGTTTGCACGGAATATTGACGGTCGAACTGCCGCTTGCCAGCGTCATCTCGGGGATATCCAACGCTTCGGCAACCAGATGCAGGGCGCGTTCTACTTGCGTAATCTGCTCGCGCAATTGCTCAGTCGTCATCGCGACGGCATGAAGATGCTGCGTCGATTTGGCATTGTCGGGGTGTTCGGCCTCGATGTTATGCAATTCAAAACTGGTTTTTTCCAGAATGGCGCCGGCATCAAGAAGGTTTTGCTTGGCATAATCCGCCAGCATTTTTACGGTCTTCTCGACCAGCGAGCCCATTTCGAGCGCCGCGCTGCCAGTCTTGGACTTGGGGAGCTGCGGCATGAGAATAACTGCGATTTCGCGGGCAACGCGCCGGGCGGTCATGATAAGTCTCTCGTTAGGAGGGGATGCCAGTAGACGGAAGTTGCCATGTTACCATGGTCCGTGACACTGCTGATTATGTTACGGACCGGCTCTTCATGCCTTAGTTCCATTTATAGGTCCGCTCGCAGGTCGGCAAAGAACGGGAGCGTAGAGGGCGAAATTTGCGCATCACGGGTGGAACAGCAAGAGGCAGAAGCGTCGAAAGCCCGGTCAGCGGCGAGGTCCGACCGACGGGTGCAAAAGTCAGGCAGGCGCTTTTCAATATTCTGGCCTTTCGAATGAGCGAGGCTCGCGTGCTCGATATCTGCGCCGGTACTGGTCTTATCGGTATCGAAGCGTTAAGCAGAGGGGCGGGCTCGCTGATCTCCATCGAGGAGAACCGCGCTCTTGCAAAGGCAATCGAGACCACGCTGAAGAAGCTCAAATTGGACGGCGAAGTAATTTGCGGTGATTTCCGCCGGGTTTTACCGATTTTGGAGCCAAAATCTTTCGACATAATTTTTGCCGATCCTCCGTACAAATCTCCACATATAAGCGAGATACCGTTGTCAGTGGCAAAACATGACTTACTTGACGATGGCGGTCTCTTGGTAATTGAGCATCTGAAAGGCTTTAAATTCGGCCCAGATTGCCAGGAGCTGACGCTGACCTCCACGCGCAATTACGGGCAGACCAGCCTGTCATTCTTTTCGCGAGAAAAAGGACAATGAAATTCGAGCTTTGTCTTCGCTTTGCAACCGAGGATAGTCCGTAACTGGTAAGCTATTTGGCCAGGATTGCCACAGAAACATGACCGACACTACACAACAAGCACAAGGCACAACCCAGATCCGCATAGGCGAGCTGCTTATGCAGTCGGAGATTCTTTCTTCCGACTTCATCAGAGATGCTCTGGAAAGGTTCGAGCAGCGGGGGCTGCCGATTGGCAAAGTGCTGGTCATGTCGGGCTATTTGACTGAGGCGGAACTGCGCCAGGCGTTGGAAGTGCAGAGTCTGGTCAATGACGGGCACCTGCCGTTGGAACTCGGTGTAACCGTCCTGCGCGTCGCGCACAAGGAGCATATTTCTCTCAACGACGCTTTTCAGCGCTCCGGACTTGTGGTTCCGGAGGATCAGGAGACTAACCGGCTGGGGCAGTTGTTCGTGGCGGCCGGAATAGTCACCGAGCGCGATTTAGAAGAAGCGCTCCAGATAAACATCCGCACCGGATTGCCGCTGGGACATATTTTTTGTTTCCACGGTTATGTTTCGCAGGCGATTTTGTACACTGCACTGCAAGTGCAAGAGTCGATACGCCGCAATGCCATCGCGCGCAACGAAGCGATTTTGGCTCTCAATGCTGCGGCAAAACGCGAGCGGGCATTGGAGCGCCTGGAAGTCAATAAAGGCTATCAAAAACTGCCTATGAAACAGGCTTTGCGTCTGGGAGAAATGCTGGTTGAAGCGCGCGTTTTAGTCGATAAGCTTTTGCCGGACGCGCTCGTGCGTTCGCTGCAATTCCAGAAGCCGATCGGCGAGATTTTGATACAGTCGCACTTTGCCACTCCCGAGCTGATTGACGCGGCTGTCGAAATGCAGGAAATGATCGACAATGGTTGCTTGCTTCAGCCGATGGCTTGCGAAGTGCTGCTCAACATGCGGGCAAGCGAAGTACCGTTCGAAAAGGCGCTCGGGCAAGCCTGCACATTTCGTCACCGCAACAACATGGCGAAGGTGCTTGTAGAACTGCTTTCTTCGGCTCAGGCAGTAACGATGACAAAGTTGACAAAAGACATTCAGGAGCGCCTGGATGTAAATTACAACCAGATAAATGACGTCAGCAAACAACTGCTGGAGCATGAATTGGTCGAACCATGGCTTCTGTACGCCGGCATGCGATGCGTTTATCTAATCGATACTAAGTTCATCAATATGGAACAAGGGATCATCATTCTCGAGATTACGAGCAAGACCAAAGAAGGCGTTGATGCTGTTTTGCACAATCTCGGCTGGACGGCGCGCACGAGATTGAGAGAGCCGAGAGCTGCCGGATAGATTTAAGAACAGCAATCGCGGGGAGGGTCAGGAATGTCGCCACCGCCATTGGTGTCGCCGTCATTTTCCTTGTTCTTGATTTTACTTTCCGATTCGCTTGCGGAATTGCTTGCCGGCTCTTCCGGCTGAGCCGGGCCCGCGCTGCTTGGTGTCGGCATCTCCGGAGCAATAGCCATTCTGCCGGTTGTCGTCGAAGGGTATTTCAAACGCTCATGATGGAGCGTGCGCCATACTCTGACGAACGCCTGGCGTACTTTTACAAGTTCCTGATAAGTCAGCGATGATTCGTTGAACTGACCGTCTTCCCAGCGATTTTGAAAGACTTTGTCAATCGCCGTTTCGACTTCTTCTTGTGTCGGATCGTGCATGCTATGCGTGACTGCTTCGGAAACATCGGCAAGCATGACGATGGCTGTCTCTTTCGATTGCGGCTTGGGACCGGGATATCGGTAGAATTTTTGATCGACTTTTTCGGCGCCGTCGCGCACGCAAGCCTTGTGATAGAAATACGCCATGAGCGAGGTGCCCTGGTGCATGGGAATAAAATCCTGCACAGCTTTGGGCAAGCGATATTTGACCGCGATGTCGATGCCGTCCGTGACATGCGCTAATACGCGCTCTCTGCTTTCCTCCGGCGTCATCTCATCGTGCGGATTCTTGGCGCCCAGTTGATTCTCGATGAAGAATTTCGGTCGCGCCATTTTTCCAATATCGTGATACAGCGCCCCCGCTCTGACCAGATTCACATCGCCGCCGATTGCGCGCGCGCCGCCTTCTGCCAGGTTTGCTACAGCCAGGCTATGTTGATATGTCCCGGGCGCGTTTTCCTCCAATTGCCTGAGCAAGGGCTGTTCTGCATCCGTGATCTCGGCCAGACGAGAAGGAGTGACCATGCCGAAAATACTTTCAAGGAAAGGCAAACTGCCGATTGCCAGCATGCAGGAGACCAGCCCTGCGAAGAGCTCGAACAGGGTCGGGCGGCCGAGGTGACTGACTGAATCGATTCCATTGAGCATTATCGACGACAGAATGAAAGCGATTGCCTGCATCATCGCGACGACGACACCGGTGAGCATCAGCGAGCTGCGATGCTTCGTGTAGCAGAAAACGGCTGCCATTGCCGCCGTGCTCAAAGCAATCAGATGCCGCCCTTCAATAAGCTGCGCCACCGCGAGAATGACTATAAGTGGAATGATCAGCGCCGCTGAAACTCTGCGCCCGAAAAATATAGTCCATACGAGCGCCGCCGCCGGCAGTGGCACGAACTGCGGGTAGTGCTCTCCAATCAAGCTGGCGGCAGTGACAACCGAAATTGAAACAGCGTACATAAGTCCAATGGAATTGGTCTGGAAAAGGTGGCGAGCGTCAAATGTATAGACGACACCGGCGGCAAGTGCGATAGCAGCCAGAAGAGAGATAGCCAGACCGAGAATCATCGGCAGCCGGTTTGTCCGCGCCATGCCCAATTCTTTTAGTGTTTCTACCTCGGCCTGTGTAAGCGGTGTGCCTTTGTCGGCAATTATTGCTCCTTTGGTAATCAGCTTGTAGACAGGCTCAACACTATCCATGCTTTGCTTGGCTTTGGTCTCGGTCGCTGCTTCATTGACCTGAACATTGGCATTGAGCGCCGTTGAGATTATCTGTGATGCTCTGATTTGTTTTTCCAAAGGCCAACTTTCCGGAAGAAACTCAGCAATAATAGGCTCCCACTCCGCTCTGGTCTCATGAGGATAGCGTTTGTGGATAGCGAGCAGGCGGTTGAAACTCTTATCAATGCTGGCTTTGAATGAGTTTACCTCGGAAGGCGGCACGACAGTGGCAAGATAAATTGTGGCATCAAGAGTTTCGGGTCTTTCGGATCTGATCTCTTGAATCGCCTTGCGCTGCGTTTTCAAAATCTCGACCAGATGAGCTTCTGCCGGTCTTTCTGAAAGTTTCTCCATAGCTTTGCCGAACTCTTCTTCGCTTCCTACAAGCAGCGAGAAGTGCGAAACGATCGCGTCTTTTGTCGGCTGATCGAAAACAGCCCAGTCTGTTTTCGCCTGGAAAGCCTTCAAATTCGAGATGCTTTGTTCCAGCCTGTGGCGGCTCACGTTGTCGGCGCTGCGGTCTGAGGCAAAAACCGGAACCACTCCACGTTTGGCCCGCTCTCTGGCTCGCTCTGTCGCTTCCGAATCGATGACTCGCGTATCTTCTTGCGCTTTTATAGGCGCGGCAAGAGTATCTCCGACTCTAAGGTCCGGCCGGACCAAGTATGTCGTGATAAGGGCCAAAAGAAGCAGCGTGAAGCCGGCGATGCCCATCGTCAGCCAGTTGAAAAAAGATCGCCCGGTAGGAAAGATGTCGTGATGTATTTCTGGATGATAGACCGGCTGACTTAAGGTCGCACTTGGCGTGTTCGCAACCGGTTTTGCATTATGAGACACCATAGTCCTGACTGGCTCTAGCAACAGTGTGTCGCACCATCTGAATTATGCCCTAAGATGCGATCTATGTATGTATTTGTTTGGTTGATGAGCCGTCAGTCCAGATTTACTTTCTTTTTGACCGTGTAGATGCGCTTATCCTGAGACTCGTGATAGGTGCGCACGAGAATTTCAGCCAAAAGACCCATAAGAATGAGCTGAATTCCGACCATAAAGAACATCGAGACCAGAACCGGCAGAGGTGTTTCGATGAACGAGGTGTCGTAGCCGTACTTGAGAACGCACATCCAGGCGAAAGAGGCGGCGCAGGCAGCCAGCGACCACAGCCCGGCGGAGCCGAAAATGTAGATGGGCTTGGTCAAATAGGACGACATGAATTTGATGGTGATTAAGTCGAGTACGACCTTGATTGTTCGATTGATGCCGTATTTCGACTGTCCGAACTGCCGTGCATAGTGATTTACCGGCAATTCCGTGACTTTGGCGCCCATCCAGGAAGCGTAAATGGGGACGAATCTGTGCATTTCGCCGTACAGGCGAACGCCTTCCAGCACTTCGCGGCGATAAGCCTTGAGCGAACAGCCGTAATCATGAAGCGGCACGCCGCTAATCACCGAAATTATCTTATTTGCCGTCCACGATGGGATCAATCGCAATACCAGCCCGTCTTTGCGGTTTTTGCGCCAGCCGCTGACGCAATCGTATCCCTCCTCCAGCTTCTCTATGAGCATCTGGATGTCGGCTGGATCGTTCTGCAAATCCGCGTCCATCGGAATTATGATGCTGCCGTTGGCATGATCTATCCCGGCGGCCAGGGCTGCGGTCTGTCCGAAGTTTCGAACGAAGCGGACCAGCTTAATGCGTGGATCTTTAAGAGCGATTTTTTCCAGTTTTTCAAAACTCTTGTCTTTCGAGCCGTCATCAACCAGCACCACTTCCCAGGTTCGGTTGAGCTTTTCGGCGGCATCCAGGATCTTTTGATAGAGAAGTTCGACATTCTCCTCTTCGTTATACACTGGTATCACGAGCGATATGCCGGGGCGATCCGGGTGCGCGGCAATCGACTTGCGGGCGCCTTCCGGGGCGAAGGTGAGAGTCTGCGCCTGCGCGCTGAAATTGATATCGCTGCCTGTAGTCATCTGGTCTGACGCCTTTTCACTGTGACAACCACATTATCCTGTAGTTTGGCGGGCTCTCGGCTCACCTTGAGATCTTTTCATCATGACCGTAACAGCCAGAATGCGCCATTTGCTTGCAATAATTAGATGAGCCAGACCGGCGCGCTTCCTCGAGATTGAGAAAAACTCATATTTCGCATCAGCGTAAAATCAACTTACTGCAATCCTAGATTTCTCTTATGTAGAATCTAAGACCTAGATAGAAACGGTCCAGGAATTTAGCCACAGATGACAATTGTTCCAACGAACGGCGGGAAGAAAGACAAGAAAAGTGTCGATGCCCGGCTCGATGAAGTCGCCAAAAGCGATGAATCCAGAAGCGAAGTCCTGAAGCAAAAGACCCACCGCACTCAGCTTTTGTCCGCCAAGGAAACTGCGGCTGATATGAAGTCGGACGCCACGTTGCGACCGCAAACTCTTGAAGAATACATCGGGCAATCGCGTTTGAAAACTATGCTCACCATGTCTATCGGCGCTGCGAAATCCAGAGGCGAAGCGCTCGATCATGTTCTCTTTTACGGGCCGCCGGGACTGGGGAAAACAACTCTGGCGCGTGTGATCTCCAATGAAATGGGGGCGCGCATTCACATGACCTCAGGGCCGAGTTTGGAACGTCCTCGAGACATCATCGGTTTGGTGCATCAATTGGAACCCGGAGATGTTCTTTTCATCGATGAAATTCACAGACTGAGTCGAGTCGCCGAAGAACTTCTATATCCGGCAATCGAAGATTTCGTGATTGATCTGACCTCCGGCAAAGGACATGCAACTCGCACAATGCGGCTGCCGTTGCCGAAGTTCACATTAATCGGCGCTACTACAAAAGCGGGAATGATCTCGAATGCGTTGCGCGATCGATTCGGATTTGTTCTGCGTCTGGAGTTCTATTCAAGAGAGGAACTTTCCAAAATCGTTGCAAGAACGGCTCGGCTGCTCAATGTCGCCATGACCGATGAAGCCGTGGTTGCGATCGCCGGTCGCGCGCGAGGTACGCCGCGGATCGCCAATCGGCTGGTGCGTCTTGTGCGCGATTATGGTCACTTCCAGGGCGCGGAAACCATTTGCGAGTCGATCGCCGTGGCTGCTCTTGATTCATATGCGGTTGACGCATTCGGATTGGACGCAACAGACAGGCGCATGCTCGAGATCTTGATCGATCATTATCAGGGCGGACCGGTCGGTATTGAAACAATCGCAGCCACCCTGGGCGAAGATTCCGACACCTTAGAGGATGTCTACGAGCCATTTCTCATTCAAGCCGGATTTATTCAAAGAACGCCGAGAGGTCGCTTAGCAACACCTCAGGCTTACACGCACTTAGGCCGGGCGCCGATCAATAATCATCTCGGCGCCGGGCAACTGGGCATCGAATTCAACAAGGAGTAAGGCGTCGTCGTGTGTTTGCCAGCAAGAGCACAGATTTTTCTCTGTTGTGCTCTCGTCTCTGTTTTTCTCAGCATCGCGCTCCCGAGCGCAGCGGCGCCTGATTCGGCGCGCATTGTCGAGCGCGGCGCCGGTCCTGTGGAAGAATCATTCGTCGTCGGAAAAATAAAGGCGGTGTCGCCAGCAAGACTCGATCAGCTCTTGCTCGATAAAACCGGCATGGTAAGCAATCGTCAGGCTGTCGAGGTGGAAGTAAAGGAAGGACCCCTGGCTGGTCAAACTTTTACTGTGATGAATGAAATTACGGATAACCCTTCATTCAATGTATCCGTTCAACCGGGGCAAGAAGTAATACTGTCCGTGGTGCAGGGTGGCGGACAGAGAGAAGTGAATATCGCCGACTATTACCGCGCTCCCGTCATCATCGGCTTGGGTGTCGTATTTCTTTCTGCGTTTCTTTTCTTCGGCGGCAAGCAAGGTTTTAAATCTTTGGCCGGTCTGATCGCAACAGTTGCATTAATCGCATTCGTTCTTTTGCCAATGAGTCTGAGCGGTATAAATCCGCTGCTGGTAGCTGTTTTCATCTCACTGGCTGCGGCCGCTTGCAGCATGTTCTTCGTAGCAGGTTTTTCGCGCAAGGCCTATGCCGCTGTTATTGGCACTGTCGGTGGTGTGATTATTGCCGGCGTTGCCGCCCAGCTCGTCATCACCTTTGCGCCGCTGACCGGGCTTTCCAGCGAGGAAGCGCAGATTTTGCGAGGCTCGGTTCTGAAACAAGAGCCGGTCTTTTACAGCGGCTTGCTTGCGGCAGGCATGCTCATCGGTGCTTTAGGCGTAATCATGGATGTGGCTATTTCCATCTCCTCGACTGTCACGGAAGTGGCGCGCACGGCAGCCAATCCGAGTTTCAAACTCTTTTACAACGCCGGTATGAACGTCGGTCGCGACATCATGGGCACCATGACAAACACGCTGGTGCTCGCCTATGCCGGCGGCGCTTTGCCGTTGCTCCTGCTTGCCAGGCAGATGGACTCGACCAAGTTAATCAATCTTGATTTGTTTGCAACCGAAATTGCATCAGCCCTGAGCGGCAGTCTGGGCTTGGTTTTCACCATTCCGCTCACGGCCCTTGTATCGGCATATCTTATAGGACAGGCAGGAAAGACAACTGCGGATTCAGGTAAAACTGAAGGGGTGGAAAACGCCGATCAGGGAGCAGCGATCGAAAATATGCCGGAAGGCGGCGCATTGAAAGACAGCTCAGAGGAAATTCGATGAAACGAATTTTCTATGGATTTGCTCTTTTTTTCATAGCTGTAGGAAGCATTCTTTTCGGCGGATTGGTTTTTCCGTGCGTCATGGCCGTGGCTTGCTACTGGGGTGGCAACGAGTTTATAAACATGGCGCGGGCGAAGGGCTTTAAGCCGTCGCCCAGGATTATCAAAGGGATGATCATAGCTTTCTTCGCGGTGGCCGCGCTGCCTGTAATTCCAGGCTCCACGCTGTCTTCGACTTATCCGCTCGAGCATTACCCGCTGCTTTTGACCGTCGGCATCTGCCTTTCGTTCTTTCGTCTGCTCTTCCGCCATGAGGCTCCACCGGCGACAATCGCTGATATTGCCACTACCATTCTCGGTTTCATCTACGTCGGATTTTTGCCCAGCCACCTTGTTTTGCTGCGCAATTTGACGGCGCCCGGCGCTGCCCAGATTGCCAATCCTCTGCAGCAGCCCGGGTTGGCTTATGTTTGGGTTTGCTTGTTTATTGTTTGGGCGACCGACGTATTCGCTTATTACGGCGGAAAGCGGTTCGGCAAACACCTTCTCTACCCGCAGATCAGCCCGAAAAAAACGGTGGAAGGCGCTGTAACCGGTTTGCTGGCATCGATTTTTTGGGCTACCGTGGTTGTTTATGGCGCCGACCACTACTTGTTTGCGAATTCTGAACCATTCCGCGGCAAAATCTGGCACGCGCCGTTAATGGGGCTTTTTGTATCGATCGCTGCACAGTTGGGCGATCTTTGCGAATCGCTTCTCAAGAGAGACGCCGGGATAAAAGACTCAAGTGACGCAATCCCCGGTCACGGTGGATTTCTTGACAGGGGTGATAGCCTTCTTTTTGGCTCGCCTGTCAGCTATTACTGGATCTGGATCGTCGTTTTGGGACATTTCTAGGTTGCCATAGCGGCTGTCGACCTCGTCCTTTATATGGTAAAGTTCTATATGGCCTGTAATAACGGGCGCATTCTTGGAGAGGTGGCTGAGTGGTCGAAAGCGGCTTCCTGCTAAGAAGTTGTACGGTCAAAAGCTGTACCGAGGGTTCGAATCCCTCCCTCTCCGAACTTTCGAACTAAATTGAATATCGCGGCAGTCCGGTGCGTCTTTTGCCGGAGTCGCTAATCGCCATTTGGGCTGCTACAGTTTTTCAGTGACTACTGAAAACGCGACCGACAGCAACCAAGAAAAGCTCAGCTACAAATCTCAGCTCGATACGCTGAGATTGATCGCAGTCATGCTTGTTTTTCATTTCCACGCCGGCGTTTTTATCGATCATGACGGCAATCAGTTTCCTTTCGGCGCGTTGGGCGTGCAAATCTTTTTTGTTTTGTCCGGCTTTCTCATCACTCGTATTTTGGAAGCTAATCAAACCGGCGACTTGCTCAATGATCTGAAGACTTTCTACATCCGCCGCTGTTTGCGGATTTTTCCGGCCTATTATGTGCTGATCACGTTGCTTCTCGTCATCGGCCAACTGCCGTTTCCCGCTTTTCAATACACATATCTGTTCAACTTGAAAGTCTTTCTCGACAAAGGTTTCTCGGGAACTGTGGTGCATTTCTGGTCGCTTTGCGTGGAAGAGCAGTTTTATCTTTTATATCCTCTTGCGCTTCTGGTAACTCCTAAACGCGCCCGAGTGTTTTTGCTGTCAATCTTATTAGTGGCATCGGTGGTGGCTAACTTCTGGGCTGAGAAGCAGTTCTCCGACCGACCCTATTACATGCTCTTGCCGGTCTGCGGTCAGTTTTTGCTATTCGGTTGTCTGGCTGGTCATGCCCAATTGCGTGGATGGACCAGAAAGATTAGCGGAACCTATTTGATGATCGCCGGATTGGTTCTGGAAGCTCTGGATTTATATCTGGTTTTTTCGGCGCACAAGTTTCAAGATCAGAACGATGCGTTTTGGTTTAGAAACTATACTTTGAGCGCCTTTGGCATTGCGCTTTTCGTTTTAGGTCTGTGGGAAACGCGAAACGCGCTGATTCTCAAAATCTTCAACTATCGCCCATTTGCTTATCTGGGCAAGATCAGTTATGGGATTTACCTGTATCATCCCTTCGGTTTCGTCATTCGCGCCATTATCGTCTACTGTCTGCCTGCCACGGCTGCGCTTAACGGAGAGCTTGTCTCGTTTGCCATAACTATTGTCTGGTCGATACTTTCATGGCAATTTTTTGAATCACGCGTTTTGAAACTGAAAGATAAGTTCGCGTATCGCCAAGCTCAGACCAGTTTTGCTAAGTAATAATCCGGCTCGTCGACGAACTCTTCAAGTTTCAAACCCAACTCATTTGCCCACTGAAGAAGCTGTTCTTTTTCAGGAAGGAGAAAGGGAACAATGGCCGGATCCGAATTGTGGAGAGCTTTGACGAAGCGTTTGCCGAGCGGGTGGCTGATGATGATGCAACCGCCGGAGCGCAGTAATTTCCGCGTTCTTTCCAGTGCTAGTTTTTGATCGTATAAATTGCCAAAACAGGCGTTGAAAAATATTGCGTCAAACTGATCAGGTTTTCCAATAACAGCATCCGTATCGAGAATGTCCGCGTTGATGAAATTGACTTTCGGGAAACGCTCGCGCGCTTGATTTAGCATTGCATCAGTGAGATCGACGCCGACAATGTTTTCTTCCTTTACTTCGAGTTCTAAAAAATGAACGATGAGGGCGCCTGTGCCGGTGGCAACATCGAGGACTTGGGAACCGGCATTGAGACCGGCGCTTTCGGCAATTTTTTTAGTGCGCGCGAGAATTTCTTCTGGAATTGGCTTCAGAAAAACGCCTACATGCGAGCGGAAATATTCCTGCTGCAAGTCCGCATGCGTTTCTTTGCCCTTGCCTGACCCAGCCAACTTTCGACCTCGAAACCGAATGATCTTCTTAATTTGATTAACCTTCGAAGGCAGATTATAGATCCAAATAGGCATACAATATCTAGCCTGTCGTTTGTATATTCCAACGGGGTTTGCCATGCGTCTTGTCGAGTGTGTTCCTAATTTCAGCGAAGGTCGCGACGAGAAAGTCATAAACGCGATTGCCGATGCAATCAGAAGCGTGCAAGGCGTCAGTCTGTTGGACGTAGACCCGGGCGTCAGCACAAACCGGACGGTAGTTACGTTCGTCGGCAGCCCGGAAGTGATCGTGGAAGGTGCATTCCAAGCGATTAAAACTGCGCAAGGTTTGATCGACATGAGAAGGCACAAGGGGGAGCATCCGCGCATGGGCGCCACCGATGTTTGCCCGTTTGTCCCCGTTGCCGGCGTGACCATGGAGGAATGCGCGAAACTGGCACAGCAACTCGGTGAGCGCGTTGGTAAAGAACTGGGCATTCCTGTTTATCTGTACGCAGAAGCGGCGCGAACGGAAGATCGCAAGAGTCTTGCCGATATTCGCAAAGGCGAATACGAAGCGCTTCCCGAGAAGATGAAAGACAAGAGTTTCAAACCGGATTTCGGACCGTCCGAATTCAACGCACAATCTGGTGCCACCGTAATCGGTGCCCGCCAGTTTCTCATTGCCTATAACGTAAATCTGAATACTCGCTCGAAGAAACTTGCAAATGATATTGCTCTGACAATAAGAGAAGCTGGCAAAGCCATGCGTGATGCCGAAGGAAACATTGTCAAAGACAAAGAAGGTGTTTCCGTAAAAGTTCCCGGAACACTCAAGTCGGTTCGTGCGGTCGGTTGGTATGTTGACGAGTACAAGCGCGCACAAATTTCCATTAACCTGATTGACTATTCTGTTTGCTCTCTTCATCAGGCTTTTGATGAGGCTGAGCGCGTCGCGATCGATATGGGGCTTAGAGTGACCGGCAGTGAGATTGTCGGTTTGGTGCCGCTTGCACCGATGCTCGAAGCAGGCAGGCATTATCTAAGAAAGCAGGGGCGCCCAACCGGTGTTTCCGAGCGAGAGCTGGTGGAAACGGCAGTTCAATCGTTGGGTCTGGCGGAACTTTCGCCTTTCGATATCGATAAAAAAATCATCGAATACCGTGTCGCTCCTGAGACAAAGGAATTGAAAAAATTATCTCTTAGCGACTTTGTAGACGAACTTGCATCAGACTCGGTAGCTCCGGGCGGCGGCAGTGCTGCTGCTCTGGCTGGCGCTCTTTCGGCATCCCTGTCTGCAATGGTCGGCAATCTGACCTATGAGAAGAAGGGCTTCGAGGCTTCCAAGCCGATTCTCAACGCAATGGCCGAAGAAGGTCAGGTATTGAAACGTGACTTCTTGCGCGATGTCGACAACGATATGAACGCATACAATCGCATTATCGAAGCCAGGCGCATGCCGAAAGGGTCGCCCGAAGAGGTCAAGAGTCGCGATGAAGCGATGCATAATGCCACGCTCGAGGCGACGCTCGTGCCCCTGGGAGTGCTCAGGCGCTGTGATGACGCGCTCAACCTGGTCGACACGGCCATCGAGAAGGGCAATCCCAACTCCATGTCCGATGCGGGAGTCGCTGGTCTTTTGGCGCTGGCCGCCGCCGAGGGTGCCTATTACAACGTCCTCATCAACTTATCCGGGTTTGACAAGAGCCATGCGGACTTCGTCCGTAAGACTTCTAAAGAGGCTGATTCCCTCATGGAATCAGTGCGCAAGAAGAGCAGCCGCGCGGCGAAGAAAGTACAGGACCACCTGATGAAAGAGTGCCAGCAGGCGGTCGCTAAATAAATTTGCGGAGTATTAGCTTCTATTCAAGGCTAACAGCCTATTTTAAGCTGTTAATGCCTATAATATTGGCTCGACTCCGGCAACTAAGGTGTATATCGAATGGGCAAAGTCAAGCAAAAGGGCGACTCGCAAGAGACCGGCGGCAAGAAGGAGATCAAGAATGAGTGGGAAACCGAAGATTTCTTGATGGCTCAGAAGCGCATCCACCGGGCGGCGCAATCGCTGAAGCTTGACGAAAGCACCGTCGGACCACTGATGCAGCCCAAGCGGGCCTTGTCGGTTGTGGTTCCGTGCCGCATGGATGACGGCTCGATTCAGACTTTTCAGGGTTATCGCGTGCACCATGACCTGGCGCTCGGACCCGGCAAGGGCGGAGTTCGTTTTCACCCCTACGTCAATCTGGGCGAAATTGCCGCAATGGCAATGCTGATGACCTGGAAGTGCTCCCTTATGAATCTGCCGTATGGCGGCGCGCACGGCGGTATTCGCCTCGACCCGCATGCTATGTCGAACTCTGAGCTGGAACGTGTGACCAGAAGATTCACTTCCGAGATCATCGATATCATCGGACCGGACGCCGACATCATGGGGCCCGATTTGAACACGAACGAGCAAACGATGGCGTGGATGATGGACACTTACAGTGTCAATATCGGGCATACTGCCGGGTCTGTCGTCACCGGAAAACCGAAAAGCATAGGCGGTTCGCTCGCCATGCATGAAGCGACTGGTTTCGGCGTTTCGCTCTGCACGCAGAAACTGCTCAAGCATGTGTCTCACAGCAAGAACGAACCGACGGTTGTGATTCAAGGCCTGGGCCGCGCGGGTTCCGGCACAGCAAGAGATCTTGTCAAAGCCGGTTTCAAAATCGTTGGTGTTTCGGAAACTTCCGGCGGTGTCTACAACCCGAAAGGGCTGGACATCGAAGACGTCAAAGCTCACTACCGGGAGCACCGCAGCATGGAGAATTATCCGAAGGGTAAATTCATCCCGGTAGACGAGGTTGTAGAACTCGATTGCGACATCCTTGTTTTGTGCGCGGTCGCCAACCAGATTCACGCCGAAAATGTGGATAAGGTCAAAGCTAAGATTGTTGTGGAAGGCGCCAACGCGCCTACGACGCCGGAAGCCGATGAGGTGCTCGCCAAGCGCGGCGTGCACGTGCTGCCTGATATCCTTTCAAATTCCGCCGCCGTGACGGTCGGATATTTTGAATGGGTGCAGAGCTTGATGGGACTTTTCTGGAATGAAAAGGAAGTCTACGAGCGGCTTGAACAACTGGTGACCAGAGCTTGCGATCAGGTTTTTGCTACCGCAACCGAGCACAAACTTCCGCTCAGAGACGCGGCGATGCGTATTGCTTTGCAGCGTGTGGTCGAAGCTCGCAAGTTGCGCGGACTCTATCCATAGGCTTTTCCATCAAGTGAATACAGCCGAAGACCTGCGCGATAAGCCAGTCCGGATCAGTTCGGATTTGTCGGCAAGCGCTTCCGTTGGCGAAGGATTGCAATCGGGCGCTTGGCGGGGCATGCTCGCGTTCGTCATATTTGCTATCGTCATTGCCGGACTGATGTTTTTCGAGTTCGGCGGAGCGCTGAAAAGCTACTTCACGTCGGACGATCTCATTCATGTCACCTACGCCTCCAAAATGTTTGCGAGCAATGCAGACTTATTTTTTCGCACGTTTGCCACAGTATGGATGCAAGACAATTCGACGGAAGTGTTTTATCGCCCATTGATTGAAGTGAGCTTTGCTTTTGATCAGTTGATGTCTGGTGCCAACCCATTCGGCTATCACGTTTCGAATTTCTTGTACTCGTTTTTCGGAGCAATCGCTTTGTTTGCGATTGCGCGAAAGTTGGCTCAGCGTTTCGAGGTTGCGAGTGCGGAAGTTATTGCTTGCTGTGCGGCGCTGATGTTTGCCGTCAGCCCTTTGCATACGGAAGTCGTGTCGTGGCTGATCGGGCGTGTAGACGGACTCTCGACGATGTTCTATCTGATAGGCTTCGCCATGTTTTTGCATATTCCGGTTGGGAAAAATGCTTGCAGATCATTATCCGGCTGGATGTCGCTTGTTGCATTTGCTCTTGCCTTGTTGAGCAAAGAAATGTCAGCCTCGCTGCCCATGGTACTTTTCGCCTGCTCTGCATTCCTCAGCAATGAAAAGAAGATTTCCGGCAAGTTTCGTCACGCATTGATGGAAACAATTCCATACTTCGGCATGCTGGCTGTTTACTTTCTCATTCGTTATCTGGCTACCGGACAGGTTCTCGGGGGATATGTCGGCGCAGTTGGAGAAGCGAATGTTTTTTCTCTGTCTTCTGTCTTGGATCGTTTTGCGCATTTCTGGAAAGTCGCGTATCCATTTAACGAGGACTTGATTGAGCGCAACGGTGATTTTGAAAACAAATTTCGCGTCTTCTACATGCTTTTCGGCGTTTATCTTTTGGCTCGCTTGCGAATTGATGGATTTACAGGCGCGCGTTTGAAACTGACCGGGTTTCTTCTTTGCTGGCTTGTGCTCCAATTTTTGCCGCTCTACCAAGTGTTCATGATTCACAGTACTCTAGCCGGTTCCAGATTGTTTTATCTCAGCACTGCAGTGCTCAGCGTAATTGGCGCCGTGCTTCTGGTGCCTGATCTTAAGAACAACGGCATTTTCGTCAAGCGCGTTACGGCAGCTTCGGCAGCGCTTTTGTTTGTTTTTGGGATGGGGCTTTCTGTGGTGGTCGGCCGGCAAAACAACCAATGCTGGATCGAGGCGGCGCAACATGTCGAAGGGATGCAGATTGAGTTGAACAACGCAGTGGCGGTGCTGCCTGCCGAGAAGAAATTGTTGCTCGCTTATACGCCGATACAAGTGCTAGGCGCGCACATGTTCAATCGCTATTACCTGATTCAATCTTTGTTCTCGCCGCCTCTTCTGAATCCGGACATATCGAATCGTATCGCTGTCCTGGAGCCGCGTTTCTACACGTATGACCATTTGATACCGGGCGGCTTGTTGCGCAGAAAACTTGCCGATGTCGAGCATTTTACTCCCGTATATTGGCACGTTGGCACCAAAAAGCTGATTGAACTGAGAGCTGGTAAGCAATTTGGTTTTACAAACGTGAAGCCGGACTTGCCAAACTTGAAAGTTCAGCCGGGCGATTACGGCATGACGGAAATCATCGCGGAAAAACCGTTCGATCCCAGTGCGGTCAGATTCATTGATGTTGAAATCGCTAATTCGGAACCGACTGCTCTTGCCAGGAAAAGTGTGTTGGTACTGTCGTTCGACAGAGAGCGTGAGCCTCCCAAAGGCCTGGACAACTGGGTGCAGGCTGATTATGACTTGAGCAAGAAAGTGCAAACTGTGCGCTTTCCCGTAGACCAGAAATTCGTCTGGTTTTTGCATAACGATATGTCGAAATTCGGTATTTATCTGAAGGACAAACAGAATTTAAAAGTGTTGTCTGCTCGGTTGAATGATGGAGAGTCTTTGATTCCGAACTTGATTGTGTCCAGGCAAACTCTTCGCGAATGCAACGACGGCGCCTATCGCCCGCTCAAGTATCCACTCGAATTCGAATATGACGTTTCAAAAATTCCTGGTGCTGTCTCGTGTCTTTGCGAGTTGTCTCGCCCCCGTGCGATGTTTCAACTCGAGCACTTTACCTATAGAGATGAGAGCCCTTCGAAGAAGCCGTTGAGAACATGGACGGTGAATGGCACTCTAGGCAGTATCAAGTTGGATAAGTCGTTGTTTGCCGATGATGCTTGCTATCAGTTGAGAATTTTTGCAAAGAAGGCTGACGGCAGCGTCTTAGGAGTTAGTTCGGACATTGTCGATCTGGGCATCAATGATCGTCCAAAATGGCAGCCTCTGTAAAACTACTGCATGTATGAGCCGGGCGGTGCTGTTTGAACGGGTGGCAACACTGCGATGAGCAAATCGCCGGCCGCCGAGCAAGATAGTTTTGAGCGCTGAGGAAAGCCGGGAAACTGGATATTTTGCGGGTTGGAAATCAATGCTTGTTCGATGGCGCTTTTGATACTAGCCAGTTGTTGTGCATCTTCCGTCGGTGAGGCGCTCTTCGCTTTGCCTATCGCTTCCAGAATGAAGTCGAGAGCGCGGCGAGAAGCCATGTTGCGGCTTTCATCATAAGCGTCTCCCATGCGCACAGCCATGGACTGACCGACTATTTTTCCGCCGGCAACGGTGATTGTTATGCCGGTGGCGAAGCCCGGACAGCGCTGCTGTTCGTCGGGAGTGAGGGGATGTACGAAACGGTAATAAGTCTGGGCGCCCTTCGCCTCTTGCGTGCGAAACTGATACTTTGCGGCTACCTTGGCGCGGTAAGTGGCGAATGCTTCGCCGATCTTCGCATGGCAAGGAAGTTGGTTCAGCAGCATTATGGAAACGGAAAGATAAATCGGGGCTTTCATAGAAGCGCTTTTATCACATGCCCGCCGGTTCAAGTCGGAGTTCTTCATGGACCTCTAATTTCGAGACATAGCTGTCGATGTCATTCCCTTTCAAGATACCCTGTTCGGTCACAACTCCGCTAATGTGGCTGAAGGGAATCAGTTCGAAATGTCGATTCAGCACCCGCACCCCTTTCGGAAAATCGCTCCAGACCTCTTCTGAAGGGCGCTCGTGCCGCTCGAATTCGAACAACCGCTCGTCGGTGACGAATTTTTCCGTGCCGGTCAGGGCGTAAAGCGGAATGCCCAATTCCTTGCAGGCTATTGCCAAAAGCCACGAGCCGACTTTGTTGACGACGCCTGGGCGGCCGACGCAATCGACGCCCATGAATGCTGCCGAGCATGTCGGCAACAACAATCCCATGGCGTTATCGAATGTGTGCGTCACCTCGATGCCGCCTTTGGCCAGGCGGCTCGCCAGCTTGTTGCCTTCCAGTGCAGGTCTGGCCTCCGTGCAGGCGACGCGGAAGAAACGACCTTTGGCGCGCGCGTTGAGCAGGCAACTGACCACGGTCGAGCTAAAAGAATAGGCGAAAACCACCTCACCGGGCGGAATCAATTCGTACACTTTGTCGGCGATAACATTGGCCGATTCGCAAAGCTGCTTTTCGAAATTA
>Ga0268299_1001118_pt1 | contig 55826 bp, 45 predicted proteins | sample NOBtaG_FD_193484 | JGI IMG/M metagenome (GOLD analysis project Ga0268299, IMG submission 193484) | Activated sludge microbial communities from bioreactor in Nijmegen, Gelderland, Netherland - NOB reactor | ecosystem: Engineered > Bioreactor > Aerobic > Activated sludge | place: Netherlands... | reverse complement strand
TAAATGCCGCCGCCGCAGACGAGCAGATCAAATGAACGATGGCAAAGTGAGGAAGGATTGCGGTTCATTCGCCATTCATGGGCCGTTTATGTGGCGTTCAATACGCCGCCGGTATCGTCGCGCAACCGGATGGCCTTGTCCGGCACATCGCTGATGAGCATGTCGACGCCCAGCCGCAACGCTTTCTGGATATCCGCTTCGGTGTTGCAGGTATACACCGCGACGCATTTCTGCTGCTTGCGCAACATGGCGAGCAGCGCCGGATCGAGCAGCGCAATCGGCAGGCAGAAGCCGGATAAGAAGGGATTGTCGTTCAATGCCTGTTGCACATCCCAGGCCGAGTGATGATCGTCGAGGTTGTAGATCAGTTGCATCCGGGGATTCAATTGATGCGCATAAACAAGACTGGGTAGATTAAACGAGGAAATCATGATGCGTTCATCCGGCGGGGCGGCCAGCGCCAGTGTCAGCTGCGTTTTCTTTTCATGCCGTGACACGGATTCCCAGTCGCGATTCTTGATTTCGATCAGCAGGCGGCAGCGCTGACGATAGTCGCCGAGAAACGCCTTCAGCGTCATGATGCCTTCGCCGCCGGTCTGCGGAAAAGGCATGGTTTTCAGCTGTGCATAATCAAAATCATCGATCCGCTTGTCCGGAAGACCAATGTGGTTGAGGTGCCGGTCATGCCAGAGCACGGCAACCTCATCGCGACTGAGCTGCACATCGGTTTCGATGCCGTCAATGGCGTATGCGAGCGCCCGGTCAAAAGCCGTCCGGGTATTTTCCATCGCTTCCGCGCTCGCGCCACGGTGCGCGAAAATCAGACTTTTGCCGGGCTCTGGTTTCATGCCGGTCTCAACTTTATCTGTCCTGCGGACAAGACGCGATTGATAGTGCCGGTAGAAACCGGGGAAAGCCGGTTACTGATCGGCGGCAGACCGCAGCAATGCGATAATGGCTTCATCTTTGGCAATATCCAACGCTGTTTTTCCACTGTTGCTTTTAATGGAAAGATCCGCCCCATGTTCAAGCAATAATTTCACCGCATCGATATGCTCGTGCAATGCCGCCCACATCAGCGCTGTAACGCCGTCTTCATTCTGCGCGTTCATTTGCGCGCCATTTTCCAGCAAAACCTGAAGAACCGGAAAATGCCCGTTTTGCGCCGCCAGAATCAGCGGCGTAAATCCGGTTCTGGCTTTATGATCGATTTTTGCGCCATGCTCAAGCAGTATCCGGACGATTTCCGTTTGTCCCACCAGTGCGGCCAGTGTCAATGCTGTTGCATCGTTCTTGTCTGCCTGCTCCAGGTCGATGCCTTTTTCCAGTAAGGCTTTGACGATTTCAGCATAGCCGTTCTGCGCGGCGACATGCAATGGCGTGGTGTTGTTGATGGCGATCAGTTTGACGGAAGCATTCCTGTCCAGCAGGGTGCGCACGATTGCCGGATGGCCGTTACGCGCCGCCATGTACAGTGCGGTAGTGCCATCGATGGCCTGCGTATCGATCTTGGCGTTTCTGGCGAGCAGCATGTCGACGATGTTTTTGTGACCGGCCAGCGCAGCCAGCATCATCGCCGTCAGCTTTTGTTCCGTCTGCAAGTTGACATTGGCGTTTCTTTCCAGCAGAGCGGTAACGATTACATCATGGCCGCCTTGCGCGGCGAGCATCAGCGCAGTAATGCCATCAGTCGTCTGCAAGTTGACTTTCGCGCCTTTTTTCAGCAGTGACAGGGCTACGGCTTCGTGACCATTTTTAGCCGCAACAATCAACGCCGTTGCGCCGCCGGCATTCTGGATATCGAGTTGCGCGTTGTTATTCAGCAGCAAATCGACAATATCCGCGTGGCCATATTGCGCAGCCACGATCAGCGGCGTAAAGCCTTTGTCATTCTGCAGGTTGGAATCAATACCCTTGTCGAGCAATTCCTGTACAGTCTGTGTTTTTCCGTTGAAGGCCGACTTGAACAATTCTGTTTGGTCGTCCGAGAAGTCGGTGGCGGTAACACCTATTGCGTTGCGTTCGTAAGCGAAACCAGCGCCGGTCTGGGCGCATAAAATAATCGCCACGCATAAAAGTGCAGGTATTTTAAAGTGATGGTTCAATTTCTCAGTATAATTCATGAAGCTAACCTGTCTGCTGTCTGTTCTGTTTGTCGTGTCTGTTGTTGGCATCTTTTGTTAATCTGGTCTTTTGTTGAGGAAATGCATGCGCGTTCAACCGCAAACTGTATATTTTAACCCAGAAATTCGATTCAATCGTTCCAGTTTATCGGATGTTGATCATAAGTTTCTGTTTCCGTGATGATTGATTGGCAAGTCATGAATTGCATCATCCCGGACTGGCCGGCGCCGGATCATGTCAGAGCGCTTTTTACCACCCGCAGCGGTGGTGTGAGTGATAATGCCGGCGGTGCTTATGCATCGTTAAACCTCGGTATGCATGTCAATGATAACCCGGATCATGTGCTGGCGAACCGGCGGTTGTTGCGCCGGCATCTGCCGAATGAACCCCAATGGCTCGAACAGGTGCACGGCGTCGATCACATCCGGGTCGAGCAGGCTGCCGGACCGATGCGGGCGGATGCTGCATTAAGCCGCAGTCCCGGCGCAGTATGCGCGGTGATGGTTGCGGATTGTCTGCCGGTGTATTTATGCGATGCTGCAGGAACTGCCGTCGGTATTGTCCATGCCGGGTGGCGCGGACTTTCAGCCGGGATCGTCGAAAAATCCGTGGCAGCGATGCACATCGAACCGGATCGGGTTATGGCCTGGCTGGGACCCGCTATCGGCCCGGCGCATTTTGAAGTCGGCGATGAAGTCAGAACGATTTTTGTTGACCATGATCCGCATGCTGCAGCGGCTTTTAATCCGGCAAGCGTCGCAGCGCAACCGGGATCGGGATCGAAAACAAAGTGGTGCGCCGATATTTTTCAGCTCGCGCGCCTACGCTTGCAGACTGCCGGTGTAACCCGGATATATGGCGGCGGCGTCTGCACTTACAGCGACCCTGAACGTTTCTTTTCCTACCGCCGCGATGGCGTAACCGGCCGCATGGCCGCACTGATATGGCTTCAGCCTTGATATGGCCCGATAGTTTTGCAAGGCTCGAGATAAACCGTGTGGCAATTGATTTTGCTAGGTCAGCAGCTTGCAAAAGCGTATAATCGCGCCTTTCCATTTGAATAGTTTATGTCAACGCTTTCCTGGATCGTTCTTGCCAGCTTTGTTGGTGGTGTGCTGAGTCTGCTGTTTGCCGCCGTGCTTGCGCTTAATATGCGCACAACATGGGTTTCAAGGCTGGTTTCCTTTGCCATTGGCGCATTGCTGGGCGCCGCATTCCTCAATACGTTGCCGGAAGCTTTCGAACTTTCAGAAGAACCCGCCCAGGTGACGTTTCTGGTACTCATTGGCATTTTATTGTTTTTCATCCTGGAAAAGCTTGTGCTATGGCGGCACTGTCACCTTGAGGATTGTGAGGCGCACGATCCGACTGCTGCCGTGACAACAGTCATGGCCGGTCACGGCCATAATCAAGCGCATGGCCACGATTTCGGACGCAGCGGCATGATGATCGTGATCGGCGATACTTTCCACAATTTTGTCGATGGCATTCTTATCGCAGCTGCTTTCATGGTTGACACGCAGCTTGGTATCATTACATCTATCGCCATCATCGCGCATGAAATACCTCAGGAAGCCGGGGATTTCATCATTCTGCTCAATTCCGGATATACCCGCAGCAAGGCATTTCTGATGAATCTGCTGTCCAGTTTTGCAACCCTGATCGGCGGTGTGCTCGCTTATTTTATGCTCGATGCGATGGACTTTCTCATTCTGCCGCTATTAAGCCTTGCTTCGGCGAGTATGATTTACGTGGCTTTATCCGATCTTATTCCCGGTCTGCACAAGCGCCCCGAGATCGGCGCGACGATTCAGCAGGTCAGTCTGATCCTGCTCGGCATTGGAATCATCTGGTTTGTCGGTCTGTTTGCTGCCGGACACTGACTTTTAGACCTGCGAAGCGTTACGACAGATCATTTCTGACCTTACGAGTCTCGGCGCATCATAGGCTGAATCCATCAGGTCATACCGATTAACGATCCGCTCATCAGTCATGTACATCAAAGGAGTCGCTATCTGGTTGTCATGTGTCGATGCCGATGTTAACAACCCATTCACCGGTAAGCCACCGTCCGCCGTCCTGTAATTTCGAGGCATGGCTGGCCAGTACTTCATCCATGTTCGTATTGGTGCGTACCTGGTGCAGCACTTCGCCCGGAATTACCTTGAAAACCTGTCTGACACAATGCACTTTTTTACGCTGGAAAATCAGATAATTCCTGCGTACAATTCTTCACGGCCATTCTTTTTTCTTTATGTATTCCAGGTCATTGAATTTTAAATGAATTACTACTTTCTTTCATGCAATATGAACGTTAGTCTCATACACTTTCTCCAGATTGTATTCTTGTTGTCACGAATTTTAAGAGAATCCGGTTGATATTGAGAATAATGGTATTACCTGAATATGGAAGAGTTCTGAAAATGTAGGTACATTGAGTCTTAATCTATGAAGGAAAGGAACATCTATGATAGGGCAATCACCCGCTTTTCTTGAAATGCTTCGGTATATTGAAAAAATGACACGTTGTGATGCGCCGGTTCTGATTGAGGGTGAAACGGGCACGGGAAAAGAATTGGTGGCACGCGCTATTCATTATGGCGGTACCCGCGGTGAGAGTCCGTTTATACCAGTGAACTGTGGCGCTATTCCTGATGCCCTGATCGAAAATGAATTGTTTGGCCACAAACGCGGTGCTTACACCGATGCTCAGTCGGATGATCCCGGTTTGATCACACATGCCCGGCATGGAACACTTTTTCTGGATGAAGTGGATGCCTTGTCTCCTAAAGCGCAGATTGTATTATTGCGGTTTTTGCAGGACCAGCAATACCGTCCTCTGGGAGGGGCACAAACATTGTCTGCAGATGTGCGTGTCATTGTCGCCAGTAATGTGAATTTGACCCGGCTGGCGGAACAGGGAGCATTCCGCCTTGATTTATTGTTTCGTCTCAAGATTATGTACCTGAAGCTACCACCGCTGCGGGAACGGCAGGGTGATACTGCGCTGCTGGCAAATCACTTCCTGCAGGTATGCGCGCAGCGTTTTGGATACGGTGACAAGACCCTGCATCCGGATACGCTTGCCTGGTTTGATCAATATTACTGGCCAGGCAATATCCGGGAACTGGAGAATCTGATTTCTCGTGAGTATCTGCTTGAAGATAATGCGGTTATTCATATTAAAGCACCCCAATTCAATGTGACCGAACGGCGTAGCGGCATAGACCGGCGGCAATCCACCCTGACCGGCAAGGTTTTTAACGAGGCTAAAAATCATGCGATTGCCAAGTTTGAGCAGTGCTATCTTTCTGAAGTCCTGGCCAAGGCGCAAGGCAATGTGACTAAAGCCGCAAAATTGGCGGGTAAAGAACGGCGCGCGTTTGGCAAACTACTAAAAAAATACAGCCTGGACAAGAGTCTTTATTATCACTAAGTGTTGAGTCTCGTTGCAGTCGGCTATAAGAACCTGTTCAAGATCTCGCTGAGGGGCGTATTGCGGCGTTAAAATCGAACTCAAAATGCTCAATATACTTCAGGTATGCTTCGCTTTTTACTCGGTGCAAGCTTATCGCCCTACGGGCCAGCCTTACGGCTGTTCGCTGTGCTTTGCTTGCGTCGTTTAATTTTGCCTTGTACCGCATTCTTTGATCGAGATCTCGAACAGGTTTCAACCTAAAAATCCACGTGTTATAAATTCCATAGTGTGATTCACCATCTGGGTAAACAGGTATTGTTCAGGTTGTTCTATTTATTCATACCGTTAGTCATTGCGGATAACGGTCAACTGAAGTTTTTAGGTTCAAGCGCGCTGCCACATGCCGCCATATCTGGATCGTTATTCATATTCCACTAACAATAGACCGGGTCAGATCTGCCCCTGAAGCGGGTCAACCATTGACTCTCTTTGTCTGTAGCGCCTCCTGATGGTTTCAATAATGATTTGTCCATGACTGGATGGCTATCAACAGACCCGCCCGCTTGCTGAGAAAAATTTATATTAAATATATAAATCATAGGCTTAATATAGATATGAATCCTGGCATGCTTCTTGCATCATTTTAGATGGAGTGCTGATAAGAATGTGATCAGTTTCCTTTGAGTCGGCAGTAGAGAATCTTGACAATGTGAAAAATGATAAGCCAGTACCGGATAGAGATCATCTGCAGGATGCGGTTTTACATTATTTGCGGAATAACCCGAATGCGGCTGATTCACTGCAAGGAATCATCAACTGGTGGTTACCGAAGCAGGGGTATGAAAAAGTGGGTATAGAAAGTGCTTATCAGGCGCTTGAGCAGTTAATAGCGGCAGGTGTGGTGGAAAAAGTGCCGCTTGTGGATGGTACTGTGCTCTATCGATTGATTGCCCGCATTGAAGAGTGATCGTAATTTTTCAGGAGAAACGTATGGCGAATGTGAGTTGGTCAATATCGATTCAGGTGGCGGGTGGTCCGACAGTCTCCGCAAGAGAGGGTGCCATTGCGGCAGAGGCGACGGATCGCATTGAAGTGTCGATTGCGGGTGGCGAAGTAGACAGAACTGTCGATCTGCAGCCAGGTCCCGCCAGCGGCATACATCTGTTGCTGATCAAGTCGAATCAGTATGGGGACGGAACCGAGATTATCTTTAAAGTGAGTGATGGCGTCACCGATGGTCCCGTGCTGGTTCTGGCGGGGCCGCAGTTTTACTCGGGTGGGGCGGTAATGCTCCTGGGTCTGGATCCGCAATCCCTGAAATTTTCCAATGCCAGTGCCGATCCGGCCGAGATTGAAATTTTCATCGCGCGTGATGCGACACCCTGATTATCTTTCTCTTGATTGGAGCGTTTAATATGCCTACTGCGTTAACTTATCCCGGTGTTTATATCGAAGAAATTCCCAGTGGTGTGCGGACGATTACCGGTGTCGCCACTTCCATCACTGCTTTTGTCGGTGCGTCACGCCGTGGGCCGATTGACACGGAAGCGCCTGTACGCGTACAGAGTTTTGCTGAATTTGAGCGGAACTTCGGAGGATTGTGGCGGCAAAGCCCGATGACGTACGCGGTCAATCAGTTTTTCCAGAATGGTGGTTCCGATGCCTTGATCATACGGGTCATTAATGGCGGCGCGGCGGCTACCGGGTCGGCTGACACGCTCAATTTGAAAGCGGCCTCGCCCGGTGACTGGGGAGAACAGCTCAGGGCCCGCGTCGATCACAACACCCGCCCCGAAGTGGGTGTGGAAGAACTGTTCAATCTGACGATTCGCGACACAGCGACGGGTGCGACCGAGCGCTTTCTTAATATCTCCGTGTCACCTGCGCATGCGCGTTATGCAGGCCGAGTGCTTGAACAGGAATCCAGGCTTGTCCGGCTCGCAGCGCCCGTACCTGCCACCCGTCCTGCCGCAACGCCGGATGCCGCGCCGGGTGTTGATCCCATGACGGTGACGCCCGGTTCTATTGCATTCAATGCCGATGGTGATGATGGAGCAACCATTTCGGACAGCGAAGTATCCGCACCTGCGCTGGAAACCAGTAAGCGCGGTATTTGGGCGCTGGAAAAAGCCGATCTCTTCAATTTATTGTGCATTCCGCCCTTTTCGTTTGAAGCAACGGGCGATATCGGTGCCCAGACACGGACTGCGGCCGCCAATTATTGCCGTACCCGCCGCGCGCTCTATATCGTCGATCCGCTGACTGCCTGGGACGAGCCGTCTGATCTCATTGCCGGTGCAAACAGTCTGGATGGTGCGACCTGGGGATTGGCGCGCAGTGAAAATGCCGCGGTTTATTTTCCGCGATTACGCAGTCCTGATCCTCTGCAGGAAGGACGGCTGGCGGAATTTGCGCCCTGTGGGGCGATTGCAGGTGTCTTTTCACGTACCGACAGTCAACGCGGTGTCTGGAAAGCACCGGCCGGGATGGATGCAGTGCTCAATGGCGTATCCGAATTAACAGTCAAACTGACCGATGGGGAAAACGGCCAACTCAATCCGCTTGGTGTGAATTGCTTGCGGGTTTTTCCGGTTACCGGTCGTGTGGTGTGGGGTGCGCGTACCATGCGTGGCGCGGATTCCCTGGCGTCCGAATGGAAATACGTACCGGTACGGCGGATTGCGCTGTTTATCGAGGAAAGCCTCTATCGGGGTACGCAATGGGTCGTGTTCGAGCCCAACGATGAACCGTTGTGGGCACAGATACGCCTGAATCTGGGTGCCTTCATGCAGAATCTGTTCCGCCAGGGTGCTTTTCAGGGCAGTTCCCCGCGCGAAGCTTATTTCGTTAAATGCGACAGGGAAACGACCACCCAGAATGACATCAACCTGGGAATCGTCAACATCATTGTCGGTTTTGCCCCATTGAAACCGGCTGAATTCGTCGTCATCAAGCTCCAGCAAATGGCCGGACAAATCGAAACTTAAGGAGAACAATACATGGCTCAGTTCAGTGTCAACGCATCGCGTTTCGATCCTTACAAAAACTTCAAATTCCGTGTGAAATGGGATGGCCGTTATGTCGCGGGAATCAGCAAGGTCGGTGCGCTCAAGCGTTCGACCGAACTGGTTGAGCATCGCGAGGGTGGTGACCCTTCCACGTCGCGTAAATCACCCGGCCGCAACAAATACGAGGCCATTACGCTCGAGCGGGGCGTGACCCATGACACCGAGTTCGAAAAATGGGCCAACAAGGTCTGGAATTTCGGTTCCGGATTGGGAGCTGAAGTCTCGCTCAAGGATTTCCGCAAGGATCTCATTATCGAGGTCTATAACGAAGCCGGGCAGCTGGCGATTGCCTATAAGGTGTTTCGCTGCTGGGTGTCCGAGTATCAGGCGCTGCCCGATCTCGATGCGAATGCCAACGCCGTCGCGATTCAGACGATCAAGCTCGAAAACGAAGGCTGGGAGCGTGATTATGAAGTCACCGAACCGGCGGAACCCGGCTTTACGGAACCTGCCTGAGTGCGGTTATGCTGAATCTCTCTCCGGCACAGATACTGGAAGTGTGGGAAAGTGGAGCAAGGCGGCATCCACTGGATCGCGCTTTACTGCTGCTGCACCGGATGCAGCCGGATACGGTGTTGCCGGATCTGGATCTGGCCGATCTTTCCATCGGACAACGTGATCAGCTGTTGCTGACATTGCGCCGCCAGTTGTTTGGCCGTGAATTGCCGGGTTATATCGATTGTCCCGTATGCAGGACACGATTGGAATTTATGCTGGATTCGGAAGCATTCCGCAGCACAGTCAATCATCATCCGGTTGAGGTGGATGGACTGCGCATACGCCAGCCCACCAGCCGGGATCTGGCCAGTGTGATGAAAGAATCCAATCCCGAGCAGGCGGCTTACCGGCTGGCGCAGCGATGCTGTGCAGCCGTGACGGCGGAATCATCCCAGGAATTACCGGCATTGAGCGCTGCCCAGGTCGCAAAAATTGAATCCATACTGGCTGAAATCGATACGGCGGCTGATAGTGTGCTGGATTTTACCTGTACGCAATGCCATCATGCCTGGCAGACACCGTTCGATATCGGCGATTATCTCTGGCATGAGATCGATCGCTATGCGGGTAAGCTCATGCATGATATTCACACGCTTGCTCGCGCCTATGGCTGGAATGAGCATGACATACTCGAACTGAGCGATGTCCGTCGTGCCGCCTACATTGACCGGGTGCTGGCATGAGCGGCTATTTCCAGCGGCTGATCGCACGCAGCATGGGCGCGGGATTGGATGCGCGTCCGCTGTCGCCTCAGCCCTATGCGAATTTGGCGAATGAAAAATCACCTGCCGGTGACGGCGCGCCGCTTACCGTTATCAATACCCCGCGTTCAGCAGGCGCCGCGGAAGCGGCCGATCGCAAGGTGTCACCGGTTGAAACAACGGGCGTAGCTGTTACGACAGGCGCAACTGAAGCGGCGAACACAAGCGATTCGCCCGGTTCGATGCGGTATGCTGACGCATCCGCTGTGACGGACGGCATGCCTGGCATCCGGACAGCAGCGAGCGGCGCAGCGATGGACTCATTGTCGTCCGATAGTATCAACGGGACAGTTCCGCGGAATGCGCCACCCGCGATCGTGAATCGTAAGTCACTGCTGGAGCAGTATGCCGTCAGCCATGAAGAAGCGGTTGCCAGACCGGACGAGCAGACGGCGCAACGCGCAACAGCAGAAGCGGCAGAAGCAGCCGAGGCATTTTATCTGATGCCGTTACAATCACCTTCATTAGCGCACAATACCGTTTCACCCCCAACGGATGCCCCGTTTTCGTCATCTTCTCCGGCGCGCGCCGAAACAGTCGCGCGGTCACAAACGCATTTATCCGCATCAAGGCAATATACCCATCACTCTGCGGTATCTGAATTACCCACGATACAAGTAACGATCGGGCGCGTTGAGATTCGTGCTGCTGTCGCTTCGGTGGTGTCTGCCCGGAAAACGTCATCCAGATCGCCGGCAATGGATCTGGATGACTATCTGAAACAGCGCAATGGAGGGCGGCGATGAGCAACGCACTGGCGATTGCAACGGTTACCACAGCGCTGGCGCAAATTGTCCGGACTGCCGTGCAATCGATATTGCCCGGTGCGGATGTATTGACCGAGCGGCCTGACAGTACACTGCTGGCCCAGCCACGTGTCCGGTTGTTCCTGTATCAGGTATCGCCCAGCAGTGCGCTCAGGAATAACGATCTTCCCACGCGCACAGCCGACGGTCACTTGATGAAGCGGCCTGTGGCCGCACTGGATCTGTATTATCTGCTGGCATTCTATGGCAGCGAGAGCAATCTCGAACCGCAGCGGATGCTCGGTGCAACGGTGCGTGATATGCATGCGAAACCGGTTCTGATGCGGCAGATGATTGAAGATGCCATTGCCAGTGAACCCTTTCTGGCGGCATCCAATCTGGCCGATGCGATGGAACAGATTAAATTTACGCCGCTGTCTTTATCTCTGGAGGAGCTTTCAAAACTCTGGTCGGTATTTTTTCAAGCGCCGTATGTCTTGTCAGCGGCTTATCAGGGAACGGTTGTTTTGATCGAAAGCGAGGAACATCCACTGACGCCGATGCCCGTCCTGCGGCGCGGCGTGGATGACCGGGGTGTTCGTATTCTGCTGGGTCCGTTTCCGGCTATTGACACCATTCATGTCGGCGCGCCCGAGGAGGCTGCACAGCGTCCGCGCGCGGCTTCCTACCCCAGTGCGCGACTGGGCGCGATGTTGACCATCAGCGGGCGCAATCTTGCCGGGGAAAGTGTTCAGGTACGATTCAGCCATACACGCCTGCCCGTCACGAGAACGATCATGATCCCGCCCGGCGACCGCTCAGGATCCGAATTGACAGTGATGCTGGCAGACGATGCGCCGGCGCAGACAGATTGGGCTGCCGGGCTTTATACCGTCGTCGTGATGGTGCAGAACGGGGCTGCCGAACATGCCAGCAATCAGCTTCCGCTATCGTTTGCACCGAAGATAAATGGAATAACGCCGCCTAATCCGGTTGCACGCGATGGCGGCGGGAATGTTGCACTGACAGTTGCCTGCGGCCCTGAGGTGCGTCCCGCTCAGCGTGTGGCGTTGCTTATTGCCGATCGGGAAGTGGCCGCACAGGATCATCCCGTTGACACGGATACCTTGCAATTCATCGTTGAGACCGCGCCGGTTGTGACGGATGCGCTCGTGCGGCTGCGCATTGACGGGGTGGACAGTTTGCCGTTTATACGTCAGACAGTACCGCCGCCGCCACGTCTGGTCTTTGACGACAATCAAAGAGTCACCATCCTATGAACCTAGAAACCTCAGTTGACCGCTATCCGCGATGATTAATGGCATGAATAAATGGAATAACCTGAACAATATCAGCTTACTCAAATGGTGAATCACACTATGGTATTTATAGCACGCTGTTTTTTAATTTCGGCTACGTTGCAATTCGTTGTAATAACGCGTTATTACGCCTCGTTGCGCCTTGCCGGAAATAAAAATCAACGCACTTTAAATCCCATTCAACTGAGGTTTCTAGGATGAACGATCTCGTGACCTGGTACAAAACCAATGATGAATACCTGTCAGCCGCCCTGGTCTGGTTACGGTTGAGACTGACGCGTTTGATCGGGCAGCAGCAAACGGGAGGCGCTATGCCGCCCGCTTCTGAAAAGGCTTCGGTCAGCGATGCGCAAATCGAGCAAGCAGCGGCAGTCATGCAGCAAGCCGCGGTGCCGGAGCTGTCACCCGCGCTGGTTATTTTGAGTAACCGGCTGGGATTGGGGCAGTTTGAGACGCAGATTTTGCTGTTGTGCGCTGCCATGGAATTTGATACGCGCATGGGTGCGCTCTGTGCCCAGGCGCAGAATGATGCAGCATGTCCTTATCCGACTTTTGCGCTGGCGCTGGCGTTGTTTGATGATCCCGCGTGGGAAGCGCTTTCTCCGGAACGCCCGCTCCGTTACTGGCAGTTGATCGAGATTAATCAATCGGCGGCACAGCCGCTGACGGTCAGCGCATTACGCGCGGATGAGCGTGTGGTGAACTACATCAAGGGACTCAATTATCTGGATGACCGGTTAAAACCATGGGTTGTGCCGATGACCGGTACCGTGGAAGCGTTACCGCTTTCTCAGCAGCAGCAAGCCGAAAATATCATCCGTTACATCCGGGCGGCTGCGCACGAATGGCCCATTGTGAATCTGCTCGGCGCGGATTCGGCCAGTAAACGCGCGATTGCCAGACAGGCCGCACAAGCGTTGGGGCTGAATGTTTATCGACTGTCCGCCGAAGTATTGCCGGTTTCATGGCGCGAATTGGAAACATTCGCGCGGTTGTACCAGCGTGAAAGCTATCTGCTGCCTATTGCGCTGTATCTGGAAGTGCCGGACGATGACAAAGCGCTGACCGCGGTCAACCATTTTCTGCTCAGATCCAGTGGTCTGATATTCATCGATACGCGGGAATCCCGGTTGCAGATAGAACGGGATGTCCTGACGATCGATGTCGCGAAACCGGCTGCAACGGAACAGGCAACCCTGTGGCGGCAGGCACTGGGTCGGCAGGCGGATTCCATGCCCGCGCTGCTGGCCGGGCAATTCAACCTGAATGCGACTGAAATACAACGCGTCGCCCATAGCGCTTCAGGTGCGGCCGCGTATACGGCGGCACCTGCTGCAGATGATGGAGAATCATTCCGGGATAGCGTTTGGCGTGCCTGCCTGATCACCGTCCGCCCGCGACTGGATACACTGGCGCAACGGCTGGAAGTGAAAGCGCGGACTTGGGAAGACCTGGTATTACCGGATGCGGAAAAGCATGCGCTGCAGCAAATCATGAATCAGGTGGGCCAGCGTCACCTTGTATATAATCAATGGGGATTTGGCCGCAGAATGAGCCGTGGATTGGGCATCAGCGTGCTGTTTGCAGGGGAGAGCGGCACCGGTAAGACACTCGCGGCCGAAGTGATCGCGCACCAATTGAGACTCAATCTTTACCGCATCGATCTGTCGCAGGTGATCAGCAAATATATCGGGGAAACCGAGAAAAATCTGCGCAAACTGTTCGATGCCGCGGAAGATGGCGGCACCATTCTGTTTTTTGACGAAGCGGATGCCCTGTTCGGCAAGCGCAGCGAAGTCAAGGACAGTCATGACCGCTACGCCAATATCGAGATCAACTATCTGCTGCAGCGCATGGAGGCTTACCAGGGTCTCGCGATTCTGGCCACCAATATGAAAAATGCGCTTGACACGGCTTTTATGCGCCGTCTGCGCTTCATCGTCAATTTCCCGTTTCCGGGCGTTCCTGAACGCAAACGGATCTGGGAAACCGCCTTTCCCGAGGAGACCGACAAGGAATCACTGGATTACGCGCGGCTGGCACGCTTCAATCTGACGGGCGGCAGTATCCAGAATATCGCGATCAATGCGGCTTTTCTGGCCGCGAGCGCAGACAGCCGTGTAACCATGCCTTTGATTCTGGAAGCGGTGCGCAGTGAATTCCGAAAACTGGAGAAGCCGATCAACGAGGCCGAGTTCCGGCTCATGCAGGCGGTGGAGGTGAACGCATGAATATCAAACTGCATATCGAACGGCTGGTGCTGGATGGCCTTGATTTTCCGCCTGATCAGCAACACTTGCTGCAAACCAGTGTGGTGCATGAATTGACCCGGTTACTGAGCGATGGTGGGCTGGCACCTCACCTAATCGAAGGCATTTTCTTAGCCCGATTACCAGCAAATGACATGCAGTTGGTGCGTGATCCCATTCAGCTTGGCCAGCAGATTGCACGGTCGGTATATGGAAGCATTGGCTATGAATAAAACTGCTACGACTCAACCCGATAAAACGGCAAATTCTTTGTCACTAACCCGTAGCATCCTCCAGCGCAAATGCGCCTGCGGCAACCATACCATCGCCGGTGGTGAGTGCGCGGATTGTGCAAAGAAAAAGATGGGACTGCAACGCAAGCTCACTATCGGTAATGGGCAAGCGAGTGAGGGCTTATATACAGCGCCTCTCAGCGTAGATAGAGTACTGACCAGTTCTGGCAGACCACTTGAACCGGCGTTACGACAGGATATGGGATTACGTTTTGGGCATGATTTTTCGCGGGTGCGGGTTCATACCGGCAATGCAGCTGAGCAATCGGCAAAGGATGTAAATGCGTATGCTTATACAGTAGGAAATAATATCGTATTTGGTGTAGGTCAATATTCTCCGGGTACTCAAGAGGGACAGAGGTTGCTTGCACATGAATTAGCACATGTTGTGCAGCAAGATGGCATTCCTGACAATCCGAACCGCGGCCTAATTGTGGGATCATCGGATGACCCTTTTGAGCGGGAAGCTGACTCTGCTGCAGATGCTGTTCTGCGAGGTGGAGCAGTCTCGCTTCAACGAATCGGCGTTGGTCAAGTTCGGCGTTTGCAACGCGCTGTTAGCAAGGTCTGTAATCCGCCAAGTGTTTGGTTCGTGCTTGGAGGGCCTCAAAATCTTCCAGCCGCTCAAGCGTTTGGCGCTATTGCAGAAACCTTTGTTTCCACCACGGTAATAGCAACTAACGGGGTAGCTTTAGGAAATTTTTACTTAGACAATCCTTTAGCTGGTCCAATAGATCCTGTTTTAGTTGCATTTATTATTGCTAAGAACCCAGGAATGAGCATAGCTCAAAAAATCGCACTTGCAGCGGCGGCAGTAGCTCGCCCCGATGTGTTAATGCACCAAAGTTTGCTAACCGAGTTCGAAGAGGTAAAACCGAACTCAGTGGCGGGACGTGCTGCGGGGCGCACAAAGGTAAGTTTTCTCAGCGGGTTCTATTCAGGTTTCAGCCTACCCTACACTGCTGGTACAGCTTTTACGCCTCCGGCGCCATTCGTGATCGTTTCCGGAGTTATCCCTGGCACAAGCGTACCTCTCGTGGTGACATTCGAGATTACGCGAGATAGAAACGGGCTTTTGGTATATGACATTTGCGTAGAAACTGATTGGCTTCTAGCATCGCTCGCAGCTATAGCCATTGTGATCGCAATCATACTGATACTTCTCTCCCGAGGTGCTATCCGACCTGTGCCAATGCCAGGGCCGCCTCCGGTCCCTGCTTTCGCGGGCTTGTCAGAAAACGCTCCGATGAGCGATGCTATGAAGGAAGAAAATGTGGGGATATCAACAGAAATGGAAACAACGACTGCCTCAGAAGGAGATTCCATTGTTTGATAAGTTCCAAAATCATTTATGCTTAAGAAAGCTATCCAGTAAGGACTGGAGCAGAGCTGTGTCTTTGCCTTCCAGACGCTTCTCAAGGAAGGATATTGCATCTTGGATCCGATTCGGATTACCAGAATTAATCTCCCGTTGCCATTCCTCAATTTCGCTAAGAGAGAATCCTAAATCCTCGAGAATTGACAACCGTTCAGGAACGGATTGTTGTACCCAGCGTCCTACCTCTTGGGTCGCTTTCTGGATAGATATTATCGAATCAGCAATAGGTATCGACGTATCAGGAAAAATCCAGATTCTGGAAGGCGGTGTTCCTATCCACATACGTATTGCATCAAACAGGTCACTGTCTTTTGCATTTATTGATAAACGCAAATTCAAAAGTATCCCGTCACGTAGTCGATACCAAAGTCCATTGCCACCGCCTGGTCCTTCACTAAGAAACCAACCTTCCTCAATAATTTCACCTTGGAGATCAAATTTTCCTGGGAGTAATGCTATTGCATTAATGCTCATTTACTTTTTTGTTTGTTGTGGAAAGTGGCTAATTGTAAAACACCGGGATGATGTTGACCAAGAGCAGGTATCTTATGTCAGACATTTTATCTATTAGTGAAGCGTAATTCGCCATATGAATTAACAAAAAACAGATGAAAAAATGAATAAAACCATGGTTACAACTCAGCAACGAACGGCATCGAAGCCATTCTTTCCCGTGCAGGCCAGTATTCTGCAACGCAAATGCGCTTGCGGTAACCATATCACTACAGGTGGCGAGTGTGCGGGTTGTACGAAGAAAAAGATGGGGTTACAACGCAAGCTCATCATCGGTGCGAGTAACGATCCCTTGGAGCAGGAAGCCGACCGGATTGCTGATCGGGTGCTGGCCATGCCGGCTGCGGGCAGCCGCGCATCCTTGCACATTCAACGCTATTCGGAACCATCAGGCGGGCAGGTGGATGCAGTGCCCGATACAGTTAATCAGGCGCTGGCTGCTCACGGCAGGCCGCTTGAACCGGCGTTACGCCAAGATATGGAACACCGCTTCGGTCACGATTTTTCTCAAGTAAAAATACATGCCGACGGCGCCGCCGGACAATCGGCGCGCGCGGTGAATGCGCAGGCCTATACGGTGGGAAGCGACATTGTATTCGGCGCCGGGCGGTTTGCTCCGGCAACGCATGCAGGACGGCGGTTACTGGCGCATGAGCTGACGCATGTTATCCAGCAATCAGCGGGTATGGCTCCTTCGATACAAAGACAACCGGATAAGGATAAAAAGGAACCGTCCAGCGAGGTCGGCAAAGCACTTAAAAAAAACAGTCTGTTCAAAAAATTACCCGAAGTTGCCCAGGAAAAAATACTCGACGAAATTGACAAGGCGCCTGAAACGATCACTCAGGAAATCCTTGACCGGATCATTGATCTCGCGCCGATTGATGCGCAATACAAAGACGGATTGAAAAAAGCCGGTGAAGCGATCATTAAAACCATTACGGGCAGGAAGCCGCCTTCCACCAGTAAATGCGATATACCCGGCTACCATGAGGGCACGTCTTCCACTTACAAAGGAATGTGCTGCAGCAGTACCATCGAAAGTGCGGCCACTTGCTGTCCGAAAGATAAGTTCGCGCCTAACAATTCGCCCGTTTGCTGCGCAGCAGATGAGTTTGTCACGGCTGGTTACAAATGCGAAAAGATATCTGCTGTTGATCCCGGCAGTATCTGCGTACCGCCCGGCAAAAAAGATGCCTTGGGCAAATGCTGCATGCCACCGCTCGAAGTCATTGATGGCCTGTGCGTGAGTCCGCAGCAGCAGCAGCCGGAACCGCCAGCCCGGCCATTCAGCCTGACATTTACGGTGGGTGTGATCGATGACTATGATATTGATCGGTCTGTCATCAACAGCAGGCAGAAGCCGCATTTTGACAAAGTGAAAAACCAGATTCATCAGTTTGTTGAAGCCTGCCCGGCCAGCATTATAACCATCACCGGGTTTGCGGATAAGCCCGGAACGGAGGAACACAACTTGGGCCTTGGGCAGCGCAGGGCCGATCACGTTAAATTCCTGCTCCAGCTCGATTTAATGAAAATCAGTGCCGGTGGTATATCTCCGCTGATTCTCGCACGCTCGGAAGGGGAAAGTAATCCGGCAGACGTGGAAGCGGGAGAAAAATTTTCTGCACGGAACAGGCGCGTGGAAATTGAATTTAATTCTATTTGTCCGCCGCTGGGCAGTGCTCCTTCGGCAAAGCCGTTGAATGTTAACCCTTTTCAGTTGCGAAGCCCGCGGCAATTCAGTTTTTAAGCTGAAAGCGAAGCATGACATGAACTTATCAGGTGGATAAATGAACAGGTGAGCAAATGAATACAATGATGACCACCACTCGGCAGCAAGCGGCATTCAAGCCGCCACAGGCTTCCTATCCTCCACAGGCGGGTATTTTGCAGCGTCAGTGTGTCTGCGGCAAGCATACGATGGCGGGCGGGCAATGCGCGGAGTGCAGCAAGAAGAAGGTTATGCCGCAGCGCAAGCTGACGATGGGTGCACTTAACGACTCACTGGAACGGGAAGCCGATCGCGTGGCTGAGCAGATATTGGCGGCACAGGCCAGTCCTGCTGTCAGTGGAACGATTTCAAGCATTCAGCGCGATGCAGGGCGGTCGTCAGAGGAGTCGCAGGAAGTGCCGGCGAGCATTGATCAGGTGCTTGCCAGTGCTGGCAGGCCGCTTGAGCCGGTGTTGCGGCAGGATATGGAGCAGCGGTTCGGCCATGATTTCTCGAAGGTGCGAGTGCATTTGGATAGTGCTGCGGAGCAATCCGCCCTGGATATCGACGCGAAAGCCTATACGGTGGGTCATCACATCGTATTTGGTACGGGCCGGTATGCGCCAGCCAGCATGGAAGGGCTGCACCTTCTCGCACATGAGTTAACCCACGTGGTGCAGCAATCTGGTGCGGGCAGTACCGCCCGGCGGCAGGTGCAAAGGGCGCCGGTTTATTACCGCCAGCTGACCTGGAAGGATTTCCAGGGGAAGGCCGTTGAGAGCGCACCTGAATCGGCAGGAATATTAAGCTTGTTTGAACTGCCCGGTTTTGCAGCGGCAGCCAGTATAAAAGATACCAAAACCCGATGTAAGCTGGGAAAGACGGCTTCAACTTTCTTTGCTGCGACAAAAGAACTTGATCCTGCTCAGGCCGACATGATCAAAGCCTACATGGATCCCAGCCAGTCGTGGGTAAAAAAACGTTTTCAGGATGATGGCACCCTGCATTGCTCAGGTGTGGCCACGCGATGTGAGCGCGATTTCGACCAGAGTGCTGCGACGGTAACAACCAATTGTGAAAGGACTGTAAAGGATTGCGAGGACAGTTTTCAGAAGCGTAAAGGGGAACGCCAGTTCACGATCGGCAGTAAAAGGCTGATTGTCAGCAGAGTCGATCAGTGCCGGCCGATGTTGTTTAAACCTTGCCAGAATGAATTAATGAAGGATGCTCACGTTACCGTTGGCGCCACGACAGTGAGGGCGAAAGACAATTGCAGAAAAGTTCTGCTTCCGGTATGTATGGCGGATGAAAAAGTTCAGAAAGCGGATCTGCTGAAACATGAGCAGGGGCACTTCGATATTACTCACACATTGGCTAATAAAGCGCGTCCGAACATTAAAGAAAAAGCGAAAACAGTCCGGGTGACAGAAAAGCAGTGCGGCAAAGATGCAGCGGAGAAAGCAGCTGATACGTCGTATGACAAACTGTACAGTGAATTGAAGCAAGTGATCGACGACTGGCTGGCTGTGAAAGAGAAAGCACATGAAGATTACGATGCTCAAACCGGCCATGGCTTGAATGCCGTCAAACAGAAAAGCTGGGAGGCCGATATTCAGGCCGGATTGAAGAAATACGAGCCGGCCGCATTATCGACCGCAGCGCCGGTCAAATCACTGACAGCGCCAGGTGAGACCAGATTGCCGATGACCCCTCCCACACAGACACCTGAATAGGCGGAAGGACAGATTCTATCAATGGATACCGTGATCATGCATAAAACACCAGCTTCCCGGCAAAATAGCGGGATCAGTTTTTTGCCGACTGCTCAAGGTACGCTGCAACGTATGTGCGCCTGTGGTAACCATGCAATGGCAGGTGGGGAATGCACTGCGTGCGCCCGGAAAAAAACAATGCTGCAGCGCAAGCTGACGATGGGCGCCGGTAGCGATCCTCTGGAACGGGAGGCCGACCGGATTGCCGGGCAGGTGATGGCCATGCCGGTTGCTGCTGCTGCCGGTACCCCCTCATCCCGTATTCAATGCGCCGGTCAGCAGGCCGGATCCATGGAAATCGCGCCTGCCAGCGTGGACCGTGTCCTCGCGGGTACGGGTAAACCGTTTGACGCAGCGCTGCAGCAGGATATGGAACAGCGTTTTGGCCACGATTTTTCAAAGGTGCGAGTACATACCGACGCTGCCGCGGCGCAATCAGCGCGGGAGGTCAGCGCGCATGCCTATACGGTGGGACACGACATTGTGTTTGACGCAGGCCGGTTCATGCCGGGAACGTCTGACGGACGGCGGCTGATCGCGCACGAGTTGACGCATGTACTGCAGCAATCCGGCGTCAGCGGAATGGGTAGCGACAGGCTGGGGGCAGTGCATTATCCCTTGCTGCAACGTGATCTCGCTCTGGAGCCGACTAACCCTAACGCCCAGGAAGTCAATCTGACCGCGCAGCAGATCCGCGATGCGATCAACTTCAACCGGCGGCGCTATGATGCGGAAAATACCCGCCTCATTCAGGATGTTGTGGGCGCATCTGCGACAGGTACGTTTGACGAGGAAACGATCCGGCTGATCGCACGCTATCAGGATGATTTCGGACTCGCGCCCGCGGATGGGAAAGTCGGGCCGGATACTTTTGATCAGTTGACCGCTGAGTTGCAGGCGGAGGGTGTCGATGATCAGACGTGTCTGACACTGTTCAATGTGTCGGATCCGGCTATTCCGCTGGACATCCGTGTGGCCGGAGCGGGTCTGGCGGATATTTTCTCGCGGTTTAACGTGACGGCGCGTTTTTCCCCTCATTGCCACTGCGATCAATTCGAGTATCGCCAGTTTATCTGCGGTTCGGTGGACAGAACACAGGGCGGCGTGGCCACCAATATCAATAATCTTTTTACCATTCCTGGCGGCGGCCTGCCGCAATGCCCGGGCTGGGTAGAGGATGGTAATACGGCCCAGGCTCAAAATGGCCGGTATGGTCATCGCAACCATGCGGCCAGGGTTAACAATCGCTATCTGGATGATACAGGCGCCGTGGATATGGCGAATGGTTGCCGGTTCGCAGCTTTCGATGTACCCGGAATGTTCGGGGTGCCGGGTAACAGCGGGGATCGCTATGACTTTGATATACGTTTTTTTGGAGATATCCGGCGCAACGGGCGGAGAGTGCAGCGGAAATTCTGGGCGGTCAGGGACAATCTGACGATTCCGTGAAAAATAAATGAATTATGTGAACATTTTGAGTTCGATTTTAACGTAGTGGTGCGCCCTTCAGTGAGATCATGAATTCATGATAAAAGTCAGGAGATTTAATATGTTAGTGCCGACATTAGCGATCAGTCGAGGAATCCGCAATCATGCATTCAGACAATAAAACATATACCTATCGCTGTGGCGAAAAGATAGCGCTCACCAAGAGCGCGGATGAATTCGTGGTGCGGACTGCGCCGGAAAATTTACGGGGGTGCCGGTACACACAGGTGGAACAGGTTTCCCCCGCATCGTATAAATTGACCACGCAGGCAGCTGAACTCGACAGCGTCATGAGCCAGGCACGGGAAGCCGCTGTCACGCATCATGCTTATTATACTTCCGCCACGGGCGAGGAATTTCTCATTACCGACCGTGTTTTCGTGACGTTTAAAGAAGCTCTGACGCCCGAGCAGATCGATCTGTTTGCCGGACGTTACGGTTTAATAGAAAAGGAAATCTATAGTGAGCGGGACTACCTGTTTCAATTGACTGAGCATACCGGCATGAATCCGGTCAAGCTGGTCGTGCAGCTCATGGAAAACGAGCCGCTGGTGGAGAGCGCGGAGAATGATCTCAATCACCGGTTAAAAACCTATCAGTTTCAGGCGCCCGTCGATCCCAGCTATGTCCGGCAGTGGCATTTGCATGATCGCTTCAGTAATCCGGCCTTCGATAGCCGTGCTTCGGCGCGCTGCGAGGAAGCATGGCGGATTCTGAATCATTTCGGCAGTTCTGATGTGGTGGTGGGGGTGACGGATGATGGTTGCAAGATAAATCATCCGGACTTCGATTCGCCTGGCAAATTTGCCGGTTGGGGGTATTTTCGGGGCAGTCGGCTGGTGGTGCGCGACGATATTGATGCGGACGCAGCGCAAATGTATCGCGCAGGCGCCAATCACGGCACTTCCTGCGCGGGTGTGATTGCGGGTGAAGCCGATGCCGTGTTAACGGTAGGGGCGGCGCCCGGCTGCCGTCTGTTGCCGATACAATGGGAATCCAATGGCCCCTATCTTCAGATTACCGATTCCAAGCTGCTGACCGCGCTCAATTATCTGGCGGATAACGTTGATGTAATCTCCAATTCCTGGGGAGGCGTACCGACCAGTCTGTGGCCTGCCGCGGTCATCAACAGAATCCGGCAGCTCGCGGTAAATGGCGGGCGGCGAAAGAAAGGCATTGTTTTTTTGTGGGCGGCCGGTAACGAAAATTGCCCTATTCAGCATACCGCCAATATGGAGGTTCCCTATGACGACGGCTGGCGGCAGAATAACGATGGTTCATGGTCATGGGTCGGCGTCAGTACGACACGGCAGTTCCGGAACAATCTGGTTAATGTGCCCGGCGTCATGCATGTGGCGGCTTTGGCCAGTAATGCGCAGCGGAGTCACTATTCCAATTATGGAACGGGTATCGGGTTATGTGCGCCCACCAATAATGTTCATGAATATCATCGCATGACGGTGACCGGTCTGGGCATCACGACGGCGACAGGTGCGGGAAGCGGCGTGACGGCGGCATTTGGCGGGACATCGAGCGCCACGCCGCTGGTTGCCGGGGTAGCCGCGCTTGTCATCTCGGCCAATCCGGGTCTGACTGCATTGGAAGTCATGGCTGTTCTCAAACGTACAGCAGCCAGGAACCTGAATATGGCGGGTTATCCAAAAACGCCGCCGGCCAGTTACGATCCGTCCCCGGGATGGGATGTTTCCCCGGTTCCGCCTTTTGATAAAGGTGCATTTATCGATATCGGGAGCGCGGATGGCTTGTGGAGCCCCTGGTTTGGTCACGGCAGAGTGGATGCCGCAGAAGCCGTGGCCGAAGCGCTGCGGCTGGGCGGCGGCGCGGTTGCTGAACAAACCCGCCGTCAGGCTTCTTCACCCGCCCTGCCGATTCCGGATAACGATGCGGCCGGCGTGCAGGACACCATTCTGTTTGCTGACGATATCCGTATCGGTTCCATCAGGGTTGCCGTGGACATTATCCATAGCTATATCGGGGATTTACGGCTAACGCTGCGGACGCCTTCCGGCAGCAGCGTGATGCTGCACAATCGCAACGGCGGCAGCGCGAATAACCTCGATCAGTCTTTTGACGAAGGTACGACCCTCGGCCTTGCCGGCTTGAAAGGCCAGCCGCTTCAAGGTGTCTGGACACTCCATGTGCAGGATCTGGCCCGTGTCGATACAGGCGTGTTGAATCACTGGGAGATCGTGGCATCGGGTTACGCGGATGCCACGGTTCAGGCGGAGGCATCGCCTGGCGTTGCAATTCCGGACAATAATCCCGCCGGTATTGAGAGCGCATTGATGGTGACCGGCAACGGCAAAGTCGGCGATATCCGTATCGCGGTCGATATTACCCATAGTTTCATCGGTGATCTGATCGTAACACTGATCACACCCGATGGCACGAGCATCATTCTGCATTCCCGCAGCGGCGGCAGTCAGGACAATATCATCAAGACCTATACTGCCGCCACGACACCCGTGCTATCGACATTGCGCGGCCATGCGCTGCAAGGGGTATGGCGTTTGCGGGTCGCCGATTTCGGCGCCAAGGATGTCGGTAAACTGAATCACTGGAGAGTGTGGATAACGCCCGAATAACGAAGCTGCCATAGGAGATTTCAAGATGTTCGCATTACATAACTGTATTGCTCGATGGATTGTTTATCCCGGTTTTTTCTTAACAGGATATTGAAAACGGCTATGACTACTTTTCCCAACGCACCCAAAGTCCTCAAAGGCGGCATCGTACTGATCGATCCGGTATCAGCGCAGGTACGGCGTATCATTTCGCTGCAGTATAACCCGGACTCGCTGACGCGCACCTTGCAGGTTCAGGGCGCGGGGGGTGATGAGGGTAACCGTTCGGAAGCCATGCGCTTTAAAGGCCCGGCTGTGGAGACGTTCAAACTGGAAGCGGAAATCGACGCGGCGGACCAGCTGGAATTTCCGGATCAGCACCGTGCCGTGGTGGAGAATGGCGTTCAGCCCCAACTGGCCTTGCTGGAATCGCTGGTTTATCCGACCAGTAACCAGTTGCTCGATCGCAATACCATGGCGCAGTCCGGCACATTGGAGATTGCACCAATGGAAGCGCCATTGGCGCTGTTCATCTGGAGCAGGCACCGTATCGTTCCGGTGCGGGTAACCGATTTCAGTGTGACCGAAGAAGCATTCGATCCGTCACTGAACCCGATTCGCGCCAAGGTCAGTATCGGTCTGCGCGTATTGAGTGTGGATGACCTCGGGTTCGCGCACAAGGGAGGTGGTTTGTTTATGAGTTATTTACAGGCGAAGGAGCGGCTTGCCGGCAAGGCGCAGGCCGGGTCGTTCTCAACATTGGGAATAGGAGGTCTCTGATGATTGATCCCGTTCAGGCTTTCATGCAGGCAAATGCACTTGTGGCGCCTGTTTATCCCCCTGAGAGCCGTTATTATGCGATTGCAACCACGCAACTGACGCAACCCGATGGCTCAGTCGTCGTCTATCTGAAGCGGCGCTTTGTGCCGCCACCCGAGCATTTTGCGCTGCTGCAGGAACACAGCGTGGCCGAAGGAGACCGGGTGGATAACCTTGCCGCACGTTATATCGGCGATGCATCGCAATATTGGCGACTCTGTGATGCCAATGGCGCCATTCGCCCCGATGAACTGACGGAAACAGCGGGCAGATCGCTGCGTATTACGTTGCCGGAAGGTGTGCCGGGAGTGCCGGATGCTGACTAAGGGCATACGGCTGACCATTTTGATCGGCCCGGTCGTGCCGATACCGGTGCCGCAGGTTGTCATGGATGCGCTGGACAGCATCCAGGTGACTGCCGCAGCGGGTGAGGTGAGTGGTTTTCAGATCAATCTTCAGTTCAACAGTAAATCGGAACTGAATACTATTTTCCTGATTGCGGGCGCCACGAACAGCGGCCCGGCTACGCCGCCGCTGCGCGTGATGCTGATCGTTACGCTGAATGGTACGCCGCAGCCGCTGTTCGACGGGGTGATGACCAATGTTCAGGTGCAGGCTGGCGGTAACGGTGCACCCGGTATGGTGACGATTACCGGGGAAGATCTGACCAAAGTGATGAATATGATCGATTTCAGCGGTTTACCCTATCCTGCGATGCCGATCGAAGCGCGTGTGGCGCTGATTTGCGCCAAGTATGCCGCCTTTGGTCTGATTCCATTGATCATTCCCGTGCTGTTTCCCGATATTCCCATTCCGATTGAGCGGATTCCCGCCCATCAGGGCACTGATCTTGACTATGTCCAGCAGCTCGCGGAGGAAGTCGGTTACATCTTTTATATTGAACCTGGGCCGGCGCCAGGCACCAACGTGGCTTATTTCGGGCCGGAAATCAAAATCGGCGTGCCGCAACCGGCGCTTAATGTGGACATGGATGCGTTCACCAACGTGGAAGATATGCGCTTTTCGTTTGATCCGACCAAGGGTGTGCTGCCCATCGTGTTTATCCAGAATCAGTTGACACGTGTACCCATCCCGATTCCGATTCCCAATCTCAATCCATTGCAACCGCCACTGGGGGCGCTGTCCACGCCACTCAGCAACCTCAGGCTGCTGAAGAACACGGCCAGGATGAATCCGATGCAGGCGATTTCCACAGGGCTCAATGAGGCCAGAAAATCGCAGGATTCGGTCAGTGCCAGCGGCAGTCTGAATGTGCTGCGCTATGGCCGGCCACTCAAGGCGCGGCAGCTGGTGGGGGTGCGTGGCGCGGGTGTGGCCTATGATGGTCTCTATTTCGTGAAAAGTGTGACCAGCACGCTCAAACGTGGTGAGTTCAAACAAAGTTTCAATTTGACGAGAAACGGTCTCGTTTCGATGACGCCGAGGGTTCCCGTATGAGCGACAACAATAAATTTTTTGGTAAATATCGTGGCATGGTGCTCAACAATGTCGATCCCCTGCAGCAGGGGCGGTTACAGGTACAGGTGCCGGATGTCGCCGGTCTGGCGCCCGCAAGCTGGGCAATGCCCTGCGTGCCGCTGGCAGGAATCAATACAGGCATGTTTGCCTTGCCGATGATTGGTAGTGGTGTTTGGGTGGAATTCGAGCAGGGCAACCCGGATTATCCGATCTGGGTGGGGTGCTTTTGGGGCAGTGCGGCGGAAGTGCCTGTGCTGTCGCGCATGGTGCCGCCTGCAGTACCGGGCATCACATTGCAGACCCCGCTCAAGAACGGTATCGTCATCAGCGACGTGCCCGGCCCTACGGGTGGTATTCAGCTTCAGACCACGACCGGCGCCATGATTTCCGTCACGGATATCGGTATTATGATTTCCAATGGCAAAGGCGCGGTGATCAATCTCACCGGCCCTACGGTGGATATCAATTTTGGGGCGCTTACCGTTGTTTAGGCAGTGATATTCGATAAGGAGAACGATTGATGCCCGGCCCTATTCTTCATCTCGGCGCAACCGTGACCTGCATGCACGCAGGGCTTGCAACACCCCTGTCGCCTTTTCCGCGTGTGCTGGTGAGTGGCCAGCCCGTTGTGACACAGGCATCGGCCTATGCCATCACCGGTTGTGCGCTAACAGGTACGTCCAATCCACCTTGTGTAACCGCGCAATGGGTGGTGGGTGCGGTACGGGTGCTGGCAGGCGGAGCGCCCGTTATTGTGCAAACCGGCACAGCGGTATGTGTTCCCACCGGAACAGGCTTGTTGCCGCTGGTCGTTCAACCCAGGGTGATGGCCACATGAACCCGATCGATTATCCTTTCCATTTTGGCAACCAGGGCCGTACCGCGCAAACGGACACGACTGGTTACATCCGTGATCTGATTGAGCAGGTATTGTTGACGGCGCCTGGCGAACGGGTGATGCGGCCTGATTTCGGCAGCGGTGTGATGCAGCTCGTGTTCGCCGCCGCGAGCCCCGAGGTGGCTGCCACGGTCCAGTTTCTCGTGCAGGGTTCATTGCAGCAATGGCTCAGCGATGTGATCATCGTCGAGTCAGTCGAGGTGCAGTCTCAAGACAGCGCGCTGCTGATCACCGTGCACTATATCGAACGCCGCTCCCAGGCGCGTGGCGTGGCGCAGGTCGGCGTGCCGGGAGGAATGCCATGAAATATTATTGCTGTGACCAGCGCCGTCTTGAAGTTGTGAAATTGCACGGCACGCTCAATGGTCTGGAATACCTGGAAGTGGACGATAGCGGTGTGGCGGGTGACTTTATGCGTCAGCGTACATTGTTCGTCAAATTTCTGCGTCCTGTCCCCGCCTTAAGTGCCGATAATGTGCGGATCTCAGGTGGCGAGCGGATCAAAACGATAGAGATCGAGTGGATCGCGATTGCGGATGCGTTGCCTGCCGGTGAACCGCCTGATCTGGTGGATGGACTGGCGCCGCTTGACGAATTCCTGGTCATCCGCACGCATTTTTATGGTGACTTTTCGCACTATACGCTCAGTCTGGTGAGTGGTCCCGGCAGCGATATTCCGCCCGCGGGTTTCGATCCCCGCCTGAGCGGGGTTACCTTCTCGTTTAAAGTGCAGTGTGAGTCGGATTTCGACTGTGCAACCGCTACGCTATGCCTTGTGCCACCGGTGGATAATCCCCGTCTCGATTATCTGGCCAGGGATTACGCACGTTTCCGCCGCCTGATGCTGGATCGCCTGAGCGTGCTGATGCCGGAATGGCGCGGACGCAATCCTGCCGATAGCGGGGTGACCCTGGTAGAACTGCTGGCGTATGTGGGCGATCAGCTTTCGTATCAGCAGGATGCCGTGGCCACCGAGGCCTATCTTGGCACGGCGCGCAAGCGTACTTCCCTGCGGCGGCATGCGCGGCTGGTGGATTATACGGTGCATGAGGGGTGCAATGCGCGGGTATGGACACGCGTATTCGTCAACGATGCGGGTGTGCTTCTTCCCGGGCATACTGCCTTGCTGACGCGTATACCTAATATGCCCGACCGTCTGGCGCCCGGAAGCGATCAGCTGCGCGATGCCCTGGCCAGTGGCGCAGGGGTGTTTGAGACGGTTGAAGATACCTTGCTCTATCAGACCCATGAACGCATGGCATTCTACAGCTGGGGGGAACGGGAATGCTGCCTGCCTAGGGGGGCGGTGCATGCGACGCTGAGCGGGCATTTTCCCAACCTGAAAGCAGGCGATGTGCTGGTGTTTGCGGAGGAACTCGGGCCGCGCACCGGCTTTGCCGAGGATGCGGATCGTAATCATCGCTGGGCAGTGCGCCTGACGGATGTACGTCTGGCTCAGGATCCGTCCGGCGGGTTATTCCTGCCGGCGCCCAACAATGGGCCACTGGAGATTACTGAAATTTGCTGGGCGGAACAGGATGCACTGCCTTTTTCGTTGTGCCTGTCGGCGATCACCGATCAGGATTATGGCGCGGTCTATCTCGATGCAGTCAGTGCCGCTTACGGTAATATCGTGCTGGCCGATCATGGCCGGACATTGCGTGATGAAGCGCTGGGCGAAGTCCCGGCTTCACATCTCACGCTGGCGTTTACGCAGGACCAATTGAGTTGTGAGCGCCCGCCGTTAAGGGCCGTTCCGCCCCGTTTCCGGCCAAGGCTGGCAGCGCGTCCGCTCACACATGCCTTGCCGTTGACTGCTGAACGATTATTCGGTTTTACGGCGACTGCAGCCATCATCGCAGCGTTGCAGGCGCGTGTCTTTACGCCGGTTCTGGAGGATGCGCTGGAAGCGCAGGGAGTGGTCTTCGAGGCAGGGCCTGTGGCAGTGCAGGGCGGGAATGGCCTGTGGTCGGTAGCCGATGGCGTGAATGCTTATCGCTTGCAGCTGGAAAGCGGTCAAATCCAGGTTCTACCCTTGGCGGCCGCTGCTGCACGTACTACCGTTGCTGATCCCAGGCGGGCTCGTCCGGCTATTTCCCTGGTAAGCCAGTACCAGAGTATTCCGGATACCTGGCAGCCGCGCGCCGATTTGCTGGCGAGTGATGCCAGTGCGGCGGAATTTGTCGTGGAGAGTGAACACGACGGCAGCGCTTATCTGCGTTTTGGTGAGGATATCCACGGCAAGCGGCCTGACAGCGGTACTGTTTTTACGGCGACGTACCGTATCGGCAATGGCGTCGCAGGCAATATCGGTTTGGAATCCATCGCGCATATTGTCAGCCACGATGCACGGCTATTACAGGTGTCCAATCCATTGCCCGCGCAGGGCGGAGTCGAACCGGAAAGTGCCGAGGAAATCAAACGCGATGCACCGGAAGCTTTTCGTATCCAGGAAAGGGCGGTGACACCGGAAGATTATGCTGAAGTAACCGAACGTCACGCGAGCGTGCAGCGTGCCGCCGCCACCTTCCGCTGGACGGGCAGCTGGTATACGGTGTTTCTCACCGTTGATCGCAAAGGTGGCGGCGAGGTGGATGCGGCCTATGAGCAGCGCATTCGCGACCACATCGAACGTTATCGTATGGCAGGTTACGATCTGGAAATCGACGGGCCGCGCTATGTACCGCTGGAACTGGGCATGACCGTCTGTGTGAAAGCGGATTATTTCCGCGCCGATGTGCGCGCCGCGCTGATGCGCGTATTCAGCAGGGGCTGGCTGGCTGATGGTTCGCGTGCCGTGTTTCATCCTGACCGCTTCACGTTTGGTCAGCCGGTCTACCTCAGTGCGCTGTATGAGGCGGCGCAGGCGGTTCAGGGCGTTGCATCGGTAGTGATCACGACTTTCCGGCGGTTACGCGTTCCTCCCGATCCTAAACCGCTGGATGATGGTGTGCTGGCGATCGGACGCCTGGAGATCGCAAGGCTGGATAACGATCCTAATTTTCCCGAACGGGGTGTCTTGAAACTGTCGATAGGAGGGGGTAAATGAGCGACGAAAGCCCGATACCGCAAAGTGCGTGTGGTTGCTGCGAGGGTGTCAGTACGCAATCGCCCATCGCGATCGTTAACCGTCCCGGTCTGGCTGCAATCGCATACCGTATCGGGACGCATGGTCAGGTGTTTGCCAGCCTGCAGGCGCGGTTGTCGTCCAGGGATTTTCCCGCGCTGGCGAAATTGCGCACCCGTGACCGGGATGACTTTTCCATTGCGCTACTGGATGCGTATGCCTGCATGGCCGATGTGCTGAGTTTTTATCAGGAACGTCTGGCTAATGAATCCTATCTGCGTACCGCCAGTGAGCGGTTGTCCATGAATGCGCTGGCGCGGCTGATCGGTTACCGTCTCAAACCGGGTGTCGCGGCAGAGACCTGGCTTGCCTTTACGCTGGAGGAACCGCCGCTGCAGGCCGTCAGTAACGATCCCGGACAGGCCAGTGGTGTGCCCGATAAAGTGACATTGCCGGTGGGGGTCAAGGTACAAAGCGTACCCGGGCCGGATGAGAAGCCGCAGATCTTCGAGACTGCCGAGTCTATTGAAGCACGGTCGGACTGGAATGTATTTAAAGCCAGAATGCGCGAAATGGTCATCCCGGTATTCGGGACGCAGGTCGTTTACCTCAAAGGAACCGCCAATCAATTAAAAGCCGGTGATGCGCTGCTGTTTGTCGGCAGTGAACGCGTGCTCGATTCCGGCAGCGAGCGCTGGGATTTCCGGCGCATAAAAAGCGCCGTGCCGGATGGCGTGGCCGATCATACGATCGTGACGCTGGAGCAGGGATTGGGTTCCGTTGCGCCTTTTGTGGCGCCTGCGGCTAATCCGAAAGTGTATGCGCTGCGTCTGCGTGCTTCATTATTTGGTCATCAGGCACCCGATTGGCGTGTCATGTCCGATGAAGTCAAGCGGGGCTATCTGGGCTTGCCTGCCGGAGCGGCCATTACCGATACGCAATGGCCTGGTTTCACGATTGCCGATATTTCCGATCCGCCTGCCAGCACTGCAACAGGGACAGGCCTGTATGGCGAGTATTTCGATAACAGCAATCTGACCAACCGCAAGGCAACCCGTACGGATGCCACCGTGAATTTCAACTGGGGGGCGGGCTCGCCGCATCCACAGATCGGCGCGGATACGTTCTCGGTGCGTTGGGCCGGCTGGGTGCATGCGCCTGTCACGGGTGTCTATACGTTTTACACCACGTCTGATGATGGCGTGCGTTTGTGGGTGAACAATCAGTTGCTGATCAACAACTGGACCAATCATGGCGTGACTGAGAACAGCGGGAGTATCTCGCTGACCGCGGGTAAGAAATACGATATCCGGCTGGAATTTTACGAAAATACCGGCGCGGCGGTGATTACATTATCCTGGCTGCCGCCCGGCCAGAGTAAGCAGGTCATTCCGCAGGCACGGCTTTATCCGCGCAATATTCACACGTTGCACTTGGATGCCGTCTATCCGCAGATCGTGCCCGGCAGCTGGCTTGTGCTGTCCATTCCGGAATACCAGGAGTTGTATCGAGTGGTCACGGCAGGAGAGGATGCGCGCGCCAGCTTCATGCTGACAAGTAAAACCACGCGCCTGACAGTCCAGGGTGAGAATCTGCGCGAACTGTTCAATGAGCGGGTACGCGAGACCGCCGTATTTACCGGCAGTGAGTTGCTGGAACTGGCTGAAACACCGATAACGTCTGACGTGGCCGGTGATTCGCTGCGTATCGATCGCCCGGTGGCAGAAATGATGCCGGAGCGGACGCTGATACTCAGCGGTATCACCATAAGCGGCCTGGAGGACAGCGAAGTGCTGACCTTGCTGAAAACAGAGCCGGATGGCGATGCGGCCCGGCTGTTCTTTACCGCTGCGCTGAGAAACAGTTATCAGCGCGATTCCATCCGGGTTTATGCCAATGTCGCGCGGGCGACGCATGGCGAAACAGTGCGGCAAATCCTGGGAAGCGGTGCGGCACATCAAACACATCAACGATTTACGCTCCAGCACAGCCCGCTTACCCATACGGGCGCAGACAATGAAACCGGTGCTGAAGCCGCGCTGGAAGTGCGGATCAATGATATCCGCTGGAATGAAACACCGACGCTGTTCGATGCCGAAGCGAATGATCCGGTCTATGTGCTGCATGTCGACGAACAGGGTGGGGGCACGATTCAGTTCGGGGATGGCAAGCGCGGTGCGCGATTACCGACAGGGCAGGAGAATGTGCGTGTGGTCTATCGTAAAGGCATCGGCGCCATGGGCAATCTGCAGCCTGGCCAGCTTTCGCAGTTGCTGACACGGCCTTTGGGATTGAAGGCAGTCAGCAATCCGGTGGCGGCGGAAGGCGGTGTTGATGCGGACAGTATCGATCATGCGCGCCGTAATATGCCACTGGGCGTGCGTACATTGGGGCGCGTGGTTTCATTGCAGGATTATGAAGACTTTGCGCGCGCTTATACCGGTATAGCCAAAGCACAGGCTGCCGTGCTGAACACCCGCGCGGGGCGCACGATTGTGATTACTGTGGCGGGTGACGCTGGAGGGCAACCGCCGGAAGGAGCGCTGGCTAAGTTGCGCAATGCGCTCAAACAAAACGGTGATCCGCTGGTGTATTGCGAAACGGTGGTCTATCGCAAGGCAACGTTCAGGCTGGCGGTGCGTATCAAACGGCATCCTGATCACGAACCCGGCCGGGTATTGAAAAACGTGGAAGTTGCTTTGCGTACCGCTTTTGCCTTCGATGCCCGTGATTTCGGTCAGACGGTCGCCCGTTCTGAGGTCATCGCGGTTGCGCAGGCAGTAGCCGGCGTGGTGGGTGTCGATCTGGACCGGCTCTACCGCGGAACGGCGACTGTACTGGAAGAGCGTCTGATTCCTGGCGCTGCTGCTGTCGATGGGGCAGGCAGCGCCGTTGCGGCGGAATTGCTATTGCTCGATACGGGACCATTCGATTACCTGGAGGAAATGCCATGAGTACAGTGAACACGGTTGCTGACCGACTGTATGCATTACTGCCGGCCATTCACCGTATCCGCGATGCGGAGCAAGGCTATCCACTGCGTGAGCTGTTAGCTGTCATTGCTGAACAGGTGGCCGCGATGGAAGAAAACCTGGCGCAGCTCTATGACGACCAGTTCATCGAAACCTGCGCACCCTGGGTAGCGCCTTATATCGGTGACCTGATCGGTTATCGCAGCTTGCACGGCGTGGCGCCTAATGTCGCTTCACCGCGTGCTGATGTGGCCAATACCATCCGTTACCGCCGTCGCAAGGGAACCGCATCCATGCTGGAGCAGCTCGCGCGCGATGTGACCGGCTGGCCGGCACGTGCGGTGGAATTTTTCCAGCTGCTGGGTTGGACGCAAAACATGAATCATGTGCGCCTTCGGGCGCACTACGCGCCTGATCTGCGTAACTGGGCGGCGCTCCACTGGCGGGGCAGCGCTTTCGATACGCTTGCGCATACTGTGGACGTACGGCATATCGATACGGGGGCGGCGCGTCATCATATTCCCAATATTGGTCTGACATTGTGGCGCGTACGGGCTTTTCCACTGACGCGATCGCCTGCAGTGGAGGATCCCGATATCGGCGGCGGCTTGCGTTTCCGCTTCAATCCGCTCGGGGTGGATATGGCGTTGTATAACACACCGGAAACAGAAGCAGAAATCAGTCATCTCGCTGAGCCAGGCAATGTGCCCATGCCGCTTGCGCGCCGCTGGCTGAAAGCGCATCGCGATGATTATTATGGTCCGGGGAAGAGCCTGTGGCTGGAACTGGACGGCAGCCCGCCGCAACTGATCGCGGGTCACCAGATTCACGTTTGCGATCTCAGTGATATCCAGGATGGCGGCGGTAATGTGATTGCCTGGGCGCACCAGCCTGCGGCGGGTTCCGGCGTGGTGGCCATCGATCCGGTACTGGGCCGTATCGCCTTTGCGGATATTCCTGCTTCGGCACCGCTCGTCAGCTTCCATTATGGTTTTACCATTGCGATTGGCGGGGGTGAATATGAACGCGGTGATCCTGCCGTACCGGTCTCTCCAGTACAAGCTGTACAAGGTGGCGCAGCGTTGCAACCGGCGCTCGATGCCGTGCAGGATGGCGGCACGGTGGAAGTGCGCGACAGCTATCGCTATATCGAGACGCCTACCATTACCGTCAATGCGGGCAAAACGGTGGTAGTGCGCGCAATCAATGGCACGCGTCCGCTGCTGGCCGCGGATGGCGAGATTGAACTTGACCTCGGTGCGGAAGCAACATTGATTCTGGAGGGCTGGATAATTCAGGGCGGCACGCTGGTGATGGCCGCTTTTGCCGATGTGCAACCGCGTTATCTCGTGCTGCGGGATTGTACACTGGTGCCGGGGCCACGCACCCAGGGCGATGGTTCGCCGCCACAAGCGGACGATCCCGGCCTGGTCGTGCATCACGCCTTCGCCAGAATCGAACTGGAACGCTGCATTACCGCGCCCTTGCATATCGCCGAGGATGCTGAAGCGACGTTGCGTGAATGTATCCTCGATGCGACTGCGCAGGATTTGATTGCTTGCCGCGCGCCCGGCGCTGATGCGTTGATGCCGGGAGGAGAATTGACGCTGGAGAGCTGTACCGTGATCGGCAAAGTGCACACCCGGCAGATTACCCTGGCGAGCGATTGCCTTTTTGTTGCCGCATTGACAGAGAGCGACAGCTGGAAAGCGCCCCTCTGGGTGGAACGCCGCCAGCAGGGCTGTATCCGTTTTTCTTATATCCCGCCCGGATCGCGCGCGCCGCACCGCTATCGCTGCCAGCCTGAGGAAGGCGATCAGCAGATCCGGCCGCATTTTACTTCACTGCGTTACGGCGATCCGGGTTATTGCCAGTTGCAGCAGGTGACCTCGGACAAGATCCGCCGGGGCGCGCATGATGAAAGTGAGATGGGCGTATTGCATGGTTTGTATCAACCGCAGCGTGAAACCAATTTGCAGGTGAGAATGGAAGAGTATCTGCGCTTTGGTCTGGCAGCGGGTTTGATTTATGGCAGTTAGAACCTGTCCTTGATCGCGATCTTGAATAGGTTCAGAAGATTCATGGAATCGTAGTATTAATAGTGGCGCTGTCATTACAACAGGGAGAGTTGACATGAGTGGAGATTACAGCCGGATTCGCTTCGATCCTCGCATCGATATTGCGAGTGTATGGATGCAGCAGGGGCGGGTGCAACTGGACTCGGATTGGAATGAGGGAATGGCGGCGATGGACCGGCGGTTGCGCGTGGAAAGCGTGGATACGTTCGGCGTGCAGCCCGTACCGGGGATGACAGGGGTGGCGGTGGTGTCTCCGCAAACGCCGGATGCATTCAAGATCGAGGCTGCTGGCGGCGATATGACTATCGGCCGTGGCCGCATGTATGTGGATGGATTGCTGGCGGAGAACCATGGCGGCGGCGCAGTGGAATTCGATGCGGTATTGGCTGAGTTGCGCGGGCAAACCGCGCTGGCCTACCAGCAGCAGCCCTATTTTCCCGCGCCACCTGCACTGTCCGGCGGTGGCCCGCATCTGGCCTACCTGGAAGTGTGGTCGCGTGAATTGACTTATCTGCAACGCCCTGAAATAGTTGAGAATGCGGTCGGCGTGGATACCACGACGCGTTGGCAAACCGTGTGGCAGGTGCGCCTGCTTGGCAATATTGGCAGTGTGGATTGCACCACGCTGGATGACCAGTTTCCGGCATGGCAGGCGCTTACTCAATCTTCCGGTGGTCGTCTGTCGATCAAAGCGGAAGGCGTGCCGCCTGATCTCGATCCGTGTGAATTGCCGCCGAGCGGCGGTTATCGTGGACTGGAGAATCAGCTTTACCGCATCGAGATTCACGATGGCGGCGGCGTCGGCGCGGCAATGTTTAAATGGTCGCGCGACAACGCCAGTGTGGCGAGCCCGGTAGTGGAAATCGTGTCCCAGACTGCTGCCGGCACCGAACTTAAGTTAGCCAGCCTGGGGCGTGATGCGGTACTGCGTTTTAATACGGGTGACTGGGTGGAAATCCTCGACGACCGGCGCGAACTCAGTGGCGAGACTGGCGATCCCGCGCTGCGCCGCGGGGTGATGCGTCAAATTACTGTCGATAATGCCAAGCAGACGATCCAGTTTTCACCGGCCATGCCAGCGGACCTGATTCCCGCGGGCGGCGATGATACGCTGGCTGCGCGCCATACCCGTGTGCGGCGATGGGATCAGCAGGGCACCGTACGTGATGCCGATGGCAATGTCATCGTCAATCTGGATGATATCGGCAGTACGGGTCTGATTCCGGTTCCGGCAGCAGGGGTGTGGGTGGTGCTGGAAAAGGGTGTTCAAGTCCGGTTTAGCCTCGACCCTGCGGGTGGCGGGTTCCATAGCGGTGATTATTGGGTATCCGCAGCGCGTACGGCGGATACGTCGGTGGAAACGTTTACAGATGCGCCTCCACGCGGCACTCATCGTCATTACGCGCGCCTGGCCATTGTCACCTTTCCTGATGCGGAACAGGATTGCCGTACCCACTGGCCGCCGGCTTGCGGCGGTTGTTGCACCCTCACCGTTGCGCCGGGTGAGAGCATTCAGGCTGCGTTGGATGCCTTGCCGGCGGCGGGCGGCTGTGTTTGCTTGAAAACAGGCATACACGCCGTTTCTGCGCCGATCGAAATCCGCGCTTCAAATATCATTTTACAAGGCGAGGGGCCGGGCGCTATTGTGCGTTCGAGCAGTCCCGGTGCGGTATTGCAGATCGGGGTCAATACGCCGGTCAGCGATATCGTGGTGCAGCGTATCCGCTTTGAGACTACCCGTGCAGTGGATTTCGGCATGCTGCTGTATGCGGATAATTGCACGCGGCTGCAGGTGATGTACTGCGAATTCGCCGTCACGGCTACCGCGCTCACGACGCCTGTCGGTCTCTACCTTAACCGGGTGACCGATGTCGCGATCACCCGCAATCGCATCCGGAACGTGCGGTATGGTATCTGGCTCGGTGAGTATGGCGGACGCATGGATATTGATGACAATGTGATCGAAGGTATGACGGGTGATGCCGCTGCCGGCAGCTTTTCGCTGGGCCAGTACGGTATCGCGGTGAATCCGGAGGAATCGGCGCCCTGTCATATTGAAAATAATATTATTCGGCATTTCTGGATAGGCATCTATTTAGGCAATTACGCCACAAGCTCGGCAGTGATCGGTAATCGTATTCATCGCAGCCCCTTTTCCCTACAGGAACCGGCGCCTTCCGATACGGCGGCTTTACGCCAGTATCTCGATACGCGGCTTTACGCCATCGATGTGACGGCGGCCGACTGCGAAGTGCGTCGCAATGATATCGATCTCGATTCCAATGTGTGGGGCGGTATCCGTGTCAGCGCCCCGGATGTGGCGATCGTTTCCAATTGCCTGCATAGTCTTTTCAAACCCAGCCAATTACCGGTTCCCGCCGGTATTTACTGTCTGGCGGATACCGGGCAGGGACGCGCTGCGGATCAGGTCACGGTCAGTGGCAATCATTTGCTGGGACCCCAGGCCGGTATCGTGATTTCACGTATCAATGATGCGACCGTGCGTAGCAATTTGATCGATGGCAATGGCGGGGGATGGTACGGTGTGCGGCTGGATGATTGTCATCATGGCAGTGTGCAGGATAATACCCTGCAAGAGGTGTTTTTTGCGCTGCACAGTACGGAAGGGGAACGCAATCACATGCGGGGTAATCATATCGACCAGGTTGCCACCGGTATTACAGCATCGCAGGAATTCGACCCGGAGATCAGCGATAATCACCTGCAATCATGCATCGTCGTCGGTATTGCATTGTTTATGAGCGGTTCGGCCGCGTTGCTGAACAATCGCCTGATGAATTGCAGTTATTCACCAGCATTATCCATGGGGCTGGCGGTATTTTCGGAAGAACTGGCCGTGGCCGGTGGTTCGCTGGTACGCATTGATGGCTGCGAAGTGACCGATACCGGTGTGTCTGCCGATGGCAGTCAGGCAACAACGGTGCGTGTATTAGGAATGGCCGGATGGGTGCCGGCTTTGCAGGCGGTGAATAATCGTGTCGGTTACACGCAAGCCGATAGAATCGATCCGCAGCAGGAACACCGCGCGTTTTTATTTATCGGGCCGCTGGCTTACCGTGTTGTGACCGGGGCTGCGGTAGTCGAGTTGATGTCCGGCAGCGCGCTGGTGAGCAGTAATCATTTTCAGGGTCCCGGGCTGACGACACTGGTGGAATTCCTGCGTATGACCATCAACGATAATCTGGATTTCCGTTTCGAAAAAGTCACCTTCAGCAATAATATCTGCGATCATTTGAATGCAACGTTCAATCAATCGGGAGCAACGGTAAACCTGTGGGGCGGACATCTTATCGCCATGGGTAACCATATCAAAGCACCGTTAAGGGTCAATGCCATGTCGCTCAGCAATCGCAATCAGGTTGCGCTTATGGGTAATGTAACGACGGGTGACTATATTCAGGTCGGTACAGTCATTCCGGCGCCGATCAATAATTTCAATGTCAGGATTTAAGGAGTCAGTGATGGATATCAAGACAGTACAGGATGCCTTGAAGCTGCAGCAGGAACTGAATGCGAAACTAACCCAGCAATTTGAAACATTGCACAAGGGTAGAAAAATCACTGCCGCAGCATTACTCAAGGAAAAAGAAAAAGAACTGACGCGCGTGCAAAAAGATGTCGAAATCGTAACCAGGGAGCGTGATCAGGTAATCAGTCGCTGGGATCAGCGTATCGAACAGCGTAAAGCAGCTTTAGTCAAACTGGAAGCTGAGATAGCCGCGCTCAAGAAACAGGTTGGCTAGGAATTGCAAGCCGACCTCAATAATGCTGTTATTTCGTATGATTCAATAGCGGGTTTCAGTTGATTTTGTTATCGCGGACCTGCCGGTCATATCATCAGGGGGTACTCTTGCGCGAATTTGCGGGGCGATACATGAGGCAGGCAATCCGGCAAAATAAACAGTGCAAACAGGAAGCCAGTGCTCCCAGGCGACCGCCGCGATGGCTAACAGCATTTTTCGATGTACGCTGAAATCCGCGTCGATACATGTGATGGCGGCGAGGTGCAGCAACAAATCTATGTCAAACAGATTCGGTTGGTGGATGGAACTGCTCGGTGTAAATATCGACAAATCACCATTTCGATCAGAAATAAGTAGCATTCAATTATTTATGATTGATATCAAATGCCTGTGCATATCTTCAGAGCTGACTGCTTAATTTCTGAATTTTGCAAGTTCCTCTACTGTCAGCAGATTTTTCGGACAAGTAAAATGCAGATCGACAGCACGCCAAACCCTGCAAAAGCCAGCAATGACCAATCCGGTATGGTCAGCGATAAAAATTCCCAGTCGACATCAGCGCAGTCACCATTGGCCTCAAACATTCCCGGCCACCACTGCGCAAACGGCAGGGCATTGAGAAAGGCTTCTTCGGGGCTGATACCGCATTCGAACGATTCCGGATAACGAATCAGCCACGATTGGCGGAACGCGACAACAGCGCCTGCCAATGCAAAGACGGTCATGAAAAAACCATAAATCCTGCGCCCGGTTATCCGCGGATTATGCAGAAACGCCACGAATGCAGTCAGCCCAAGCATCCCGTAAGCCAGGCGCTGTGCAACGCAAAGCGGACAGGGCAGCAAGTTCTCGACATGCTGTAAATACTGCGCGTAGCCGAGCAGACTCGCGCAACCCAGAAATATGAATAAAAAAATCAGTCGCATTTTGTTGAAATTAACATTGATACTGAAATCCGGTATTCCATACATGCCAGGAGATTGTCCGAGAATAGCGACCGTTTGAGGCGAATAGTCGTTCTATTCAACGAACCTCCTAGGTGGTTCATGAGGAAAAAAACATTATCGTAAGGTATTTTCCGATTTAAAATGCCGGAGTGATATTGGCGCGTGGCATGGTTTTGTTGCCTGCCAGAAAATGTGAACCAATGTATCACGATAACAGCCGGAATAAAACAGTTTCAGGAATCGCGAACAACGGGATTCTTTTTTGCGCGTAACCCTTTTAACTTACGAACAAATCAGAAAGTGGTGGCTGGAAGTTAAATAATGATGTTTCATGCGATGTATCCGGCGTAAACGCCGTGTGATTCCGTGTATCTTTGAATCGTTTTGCAACAGAGGCTTGACATGAAAATAACACAATTTCCCGATTTTATGCGCTTTGTGGCGGTGCCGTGCTTAATGAGCATTTTTCTGCTGAATTCTGCGACAGTTTATGCAGATAGGATTGAATGCACGGAACAGACAGCATCCGCAGCATTTCTGGAAGCAAGCGGACTGCTCTGTCTGCAGAAAATAACTATTCAGGAATTGCCTGAGATTGAGTTTTATAAGGCATCACTGCAATGGTCAGGTCCGGATAAACCGGATGAATTCAGATTGCTGAGCGTCGAAGGCGATCTTTCTGCAGGTGAAGGCAGCCCGGTTTTTTCGACAGAAAATGGTACGCTGACACTGTCCAAAATCGACATTCCAAAAGTTTTTGGCACCGAACGCTATGTCGCCCAGCTTGCGCTGGCGGATCGGGATGACCTTTCCGTATTCAAACTGAATTCCGTCGTGGTTTATATCAATCCTGACTATGTACCAAGAGTCACCTGGAAGCCTTATGGCATGCTTGCAGCCGATGAACGGCGCGCTGTTGATGTGTTGGGTCGTTCGATACCGTTTGCCAGACTGGCTGACGCGGTATACGATTTTGATAACACGATCGTGGATCAATGGGTGTTAATCGATACGAAAAACAAGAGTTCGGGCATGCAGGCCGCCGTTTACTCCAACACGGAAACCGGCGAACTGGCACTGGCGTTTCGTGGGACGGAAACCTGTGATTTTCCCTGCTCGCTCCGCGAATCGGCGGAATTTTTGCGTGATGTCGCTGCGGATAGCATGCTCACATTCGGATTGGTGCACGGACAGTTTAAAGATGCCGTGCGGTACACGCAGGACGTCATCAACAACCTTGCGCAGGGACGGAAAATTATCGTGACAGGGCATTCACTCGGCGGCGGACTGGCGCAAGCTGTCGGCGCGGCATTCGGACTGGAAACCTATGCGTTCAATTCCGCGCCCGTTCCGGATGATTTTTTTAAGAAATATCCACCTGTCCTGCCGGCGGAAATACTCAACGAGATGATGCATGTCATCGCGGATATTCATGATCCGGTTTCCAATACCGATGAAACGGGAAAATTTTACGTCAATGCCAGTCATGCTTCGGTATTGTTGCAGTTTGACTTTGATTTGAAAGAAGTCCTGCCCGTTGAAGGCAGAAAACTGAATGATCTGAGGTTTGACCGGCACAGCATGACGCGGTTGCTCAGAAATGCCGGATCGCTGCTGTCGATTTATCAGGAAGGCTGGTAAACCCCTGAACCGTAGCGATTCAATACTAACTTGGTTGCGGAACAGCTACTTATAACCGGTATTCTGCTGGTGACAGCGGTTGCTTTTCTATGGGGACGCTGGCGTCATGATCTGATCGCTGTCTGCGCATTGCTGGCGTGCGTCATGACAGGACTTGTCAGCCATGCGGATGCGTTCAGCGGCTTCAGTCACCCGGCGGTCATTACGGTGGCGTGCATTCTGATTTTGAGCGCAGGCCTGCAGAATTCAGGCGCTGTCGATGGATTGACGCGTTGGATGATCCCGGCAACAGCGGGCCCGGTACTGTCGATCGCTGCGTTGACCGGCCTGGCGGCTATTCTTTCCGGCTTTATGAATAATATCGGCGCGTTGGCGCTATTGATTCCGGTGGCGCTGCAGATGGCGTCGCGGCTGGAGATGCCGCCCGGACGGGTTTTGATGCCGCTGGCGTTTGCGTCCATCCTGGGCGGCATGACGACATTGATCGGCACGCCACCGAATCTGATCGTATCCGGTATGCGCGCGGAAATGACCGATGCCGGTTATTTCTCCATGTTCGACTTTACACCGGTGGGGGGGGTCGTGGCTGCGGGCGGTGTGTTGTTCATCATTTTTCTCGGGTGGCGTCTTGTTCCGATGCGCAGGCAGACAGCCGGTGATAGTTTTGATCTCAGCGCTTATCTGACGGAAGTACGGGTCCCCGCCGGCAGTAAAGCCGAAGGCATGCGGCTGTATGAAATTGAGGCGGCACTCGATGCTGTTGATGCGCAAATTGTCGCTCTGGTACGCAATGACGTCCGTGTCGCCCCGGTTGGATTGAGCCGCATCATTGCCGCAGACGATATTCTGATTATCGAGGCTGAGGCCGAGCCGCTGGCCAAGGCGCTGTCGAGCCTCGGTCTGGTGCTGGAGGAAGCGAAAACTGTGGAAGCCGACGCCGAAGCGGATGACGCCGGAAATGGTGATGATGGTGGTGCTGATCAACAACAAGGAAAAAAAGAGGAAACAGCATCAAAAGAATCGGCTGCGGATGATCGCGAACATGCACCGCTGTCCGGTGAAATCATATTGGCGGAGTATGTGGTGTTACCCGCTTCACCTTTGGTCAATCGTTCACCCAGGGCGATAGAACTGCGCACACGTTACGGCATTAACCTGCTCGCGCTGTCACGTGCAGGCGGCCGCACAGCCGCGCGTCTGCGCACAATTCGCTTTAAGGCCGGTGATGTGCTGATGCTGCAGGGGCCATCCGAGGCGATGACGGAATTTGCCGACAATATGGGTTGTGTGCCGCTGGCGGAAAGAACGCTGCGTATTCCTGACAAGCGCAAGGCGCTGCTTGGCGGCTCCATTATGGCGCTGGCTGTTGCCGTTATCGTGGCGGGTGTGTTACCGCCGGCTATTGCGTTTCTGTGCGGCGTGCTGGCAATCACACTCTTTCAGATCGTGCCGCTGCGTTCGCTGTATCAGGTCATTGACTGGCCTGTTATTGTTCTGCTGGCGATGTTGATACCCGTGGCCGGTGCGATGCAGAGCACCGGCGCGGCGGATCTGATAGCGCGCGTCATTCTGGAAAATTTCGCGCAGGGCCATGCGGTCATCGCTTTGGGTGCGATTCTGGTGGTGACCATGACGCTTTCGGATTTAATGAACAACGCGGCGACAGCAGCCGTTATGTGTCCTATTGCACTCGGTGCGGCGTATCAGTTGGATGCGAATCCGGATGCATTTCTGATGGCGGTGGCCATTGGCGCGTCATGCGCATTCCTGACGCCGATCGGTCATCAGAATAATACCCTGATTCTCGGGCCTGGCGGCTTCCGTTTTGGCGACTACTGGCGTCTGGGGTTGCCGCTGGAAATCCTGGTTGTCGGGATCAGCATGCCGATGCTGTTATGGATTTGGCCGTTATAATGATGGCAAAACAGATTACGAATTCAATCTCTGCGCTGGCTTAGTTTTGTCTGCGGCAGGGAAAACCTGGGAATTTTCGATGTCTTCAATCACAAGAATGATCATCTTTTGGGTGCTGTCGGGCGGCTGGTTGATCTTTGCCTATCATGCGGGCGGCATGATGCCCGATCAGCAGTTGTGGTTTGCTTTGCTGACGACATTTCTGTTCGCCATGCCGCTGTATCTGGCGGCTGCCTATGCGGTGACCATCCAGCGCATTCACCGTGCCAATCAGTTTCGCAACCTGGGCATTCTGTACTGGTTTTTAAATAAAAGAATCCTGCCCTATATCGGCTGGGCGCTATGGTCTGTTGTGTTTACTTTTCTGCTGCTGTTTTATCTCGGTGTCACGCAGAAACTGGAATGGATCGTTTTCCTGCTGACTGTGCCGGTGTTCACCTGTTTTTATGTGGTGCTCAGGCCGATCGCGGAGCGTGAATTCAGACCCTATATCGCATTGCATAAATCACTGGCCTGGACGCGATGGGCAACGGCGCTGTCAATGGCGGCGTTTTATGTGCTCTATGTCAAATTGGCCAGCGACTACCAGCCTTATGACACGCTGGCTGAAGCGATACAGGCGCGCAGCGGCGGGGCAGATGGCGCAAGCCGCAGCGTCCTGCTGCTGGAAACCATGCGTTTACTGGGCTTTGTCGAAGGGTTGAAAGCCTATGCCTTGGGTAATCTGCATTCGGTGAGTACTGTTCTTTTCATGATCTGCATCTTTCTGGGCAGCGCGGTGCTTTTTTATAATATTGCGCTTTCCATCTCAAGTTTCATGGTACCGCTGGCGGAATACCGCAGAGTATTCGCGCCGCTGCAGGATGTTGACCAGCCGGCGCAGGTACCTGCGCGAACCATCGCGTTTGCATCCGCGTTCTTGACGTTTTTCGCGCTGTTTATCTATGTGCCCTCGATGCTTTATATGGATGCCTGGCTGCGTACGCAACCGCATGTCGTCGAACACATCAAGGAAAGGCAGGCTACTGTAGCGACTAAAATAGAAATACTGGAAAAAATCGGCAATGACTATTACAAGCCGGGCACGATAGAGCAAACCCGGCAGGCTTACCTTGAAGTTGTTTACGCGCTGGAAGCGTCGATTGAAGAGCTCCGCAGGACCACCGATCAGGGTTTCATGCTGATGGCGCATAACGTGGATGAGTATCTCGACTGGTACTACAGTCTGCCCGGTGAATACGAGCGTATCGTGGCGCTGGCTACCGGTAAGCTGGAGAGCTGGATGATCGAGAAGCTTGAGTCTTATCTCACGCGCGGCAATGCTTTCGGTCCGGTGCAGCAGTCCATCGAGGACGCCCTGCGCAAAAACGAGCAGTTGCGCGGCGAATATCTGGAAAAAGTAAACCGGATACTGGCTGAAAATCAAATCGAGCCGGAGACATCCCAGCCGCAGGTGATTCAATATTCCGCGCTCGATGCGATCAGGGAGCCGCCCAGCAACAGCGTCATCGTCAATCTGGAGAATCGCCTGCTGATTTCGGGCGGTATCGGGGCAGCAGGTGCGATTACCGGCGCAATCGCAGGTAAGATCACCGGCAAGGTCATCGCCAAAGGCGCGATCAGTCTCGGCGCCAAAGCGCTGGTTAAAGTCGCCGCAGGCAAGGCCGCCAGCGTTCTCGGTGGCGCTGCGGCAGGCGCAGCCAGCGGCGCGGCCATTGGTTCCATTTTTCCCGGCATCGGAACCGCCATCGGCGCAGCCCTCGGCGGCATCGTCGGCGGCCTGACCGTGGGGCTCGGCGTCGAGCACCTGCTGCTGAAACTTGAAGAACACTACTCCCGCGATGAATTCAAGCAGCAGATTCTGGAAGCCATCGAGGAGGCACGGTTGGAGTTCGAACAATCGCTGGAACTGAACAGCAGATAACGGTTTGTCTAACCTTATCCACAAAATCTGTGGATAAGGTTGTGGATAGCATTGACAGATATAGCAGACAAAAGGGTTTATGCTCTTGGGTTAAAAACAGGCGGTTTGTGTAGGGTAATAAGTCTCAACAAGTAACATCACTCAAGTTGCTTGTTTTGGGTTGGAGTTCATTGATTCATTCCCCGACGCTTTGAAATCCACTGCTCCATCAACATCATGATTTCAGTTACTTGCACATCATCAACAGATTTGTGTCCAGCTTTTTCAACAAGCTCATCATATAGATAAGATTGTGAGTCATTGTATTCTAGCCATATTTTGTGCCCACTGCTTGCTTGTGTTTTTTCAGTGGTAACAAACCAATCGCGTACAACTACAATTACTTTCTGAGGATCATCTTCGTGGTTTTTAATATCAGAACCTGATAGGTCTGATAGCGCTTTCTGATATCGATACTTCTCTTTCTCAAGAATCAAAATTTGTTTTCCATTCCATTTTCCCTCTTTCAATTTCTTGCATCCAAAGTCGATGCCAAGTTCAAAAGGCATGTTCATGCGAAAGTGTTCATTTCCTTTTTGCGACTCTATTCTCGATAGATCATGTATTCCAAATTTTGATTCAATAATTAAGTCAAGTATTTTATCAATTCGATTTTCTCCCGAGTCTGCTCGTTCGAGGGAAAGTCGAGGTTTGTAACCGAGATATAGAGCTGTGAAAATAACCGCTAGAAGCAATTGGCGATAATCCGTATCAAAAGGACAATTTATGAAAACGTTTGTGTCGAAATTTTCTTTCGACATTATTTCTCATCCTTTGGTGGGTATGGATCATTTTCCATAGCTTTCCTTGGAGCATATCTTGCCGTTTCTATCGTGAATGTAGAATTCAGCCTTTTGATTTTTTGCTACATTACGCCCCCATTCGATCGCTTTTTCTTGAGTATCGAAAAGTTTAGTGGCTTTTATGCTTCCACCTTTTTTCACAGCCCATTTATCGTCATCTTTTACGACATGTTGGGAATTTATTTTATTGTTCATAAAATACCTTCTATGATCCACAATTTACTAATAAGATACAAAAAAGAATTGAGGCATCTTTCGTTTTCTTAAAAATTATTTAATAGGTGTATGTGGAGAAACGATTCAGGTATTCAATACTAAATTTTTTTAAGTCAAGCGCGCAATAATCCGAATATCCCTCCCAATCATCCGCATATCCATTATTCGGAGCGTGGTTTTCTGTTCCAGGCTGGTGAATTCGGGCCATTGGAACATGTTTCTGGCGCTGCCGCCCAGCAGGCTGGGGGCCATATAGACGATCAGTTCATCGACGAGTCCGGCGCGGATCAGCGCGCCGCTGAGCGCGCTGCCTGCTTCGACGAGGATTTCGTTGCATTCCAGTTGCGCCAGTGTGGTCATGGCGCTGGCCAGATTGACCTGTCCCTGACCGGTTCGTTCGGTTGGAATCACATGTACGCCCATTCTCTCCAGTCGGGCGATTTTTGCGGTATTTCCGGCTGAAGCGGTAAAAATACAGGTATCGCCTTCTTTCAAGATATCAGCGTCAATGGGGATGGCCAGATGGTTATCGATGATCATTTTTCTGGGCTGCCGCGATGCGGGAACGTGGCGCACGGTCAGGCGCGGATTGTCGGCGCGGATGGTGCCGATGCCGGTCATGATGGCACAGGAACGCGCGCGCCAGTGGTGGCCGTCGCGGCGTGCGGCTTCGCCGGTAATCCATTGGCTCTGACCGTTGTTCAGCGCGGTTTTGCCGTCGAGGCTGACGGCCATTTTTACGCTGACCCACGGTTTCTTCTGTTGCATGCGCTTGATAAAGCCGACATTTAATGCTTCAGCCGGGTCCCGCATCAATCCGGTCTGCACGGCTATGCCGGCTTGTTCCAATGCGGCAATTCCGCCGCCCCGCACCTGTGGGTTGGGATCCTGCACGGCGATTACGACGCGGGCGATACCTGCTCGAATCAACGCATCCGCGCAAGGTGGCGTGCGTCCGTGATGACTGCATGGCTCCAGCGTGACATAGGCGGTTGCGCCCTGCGCCGCTGCACCGGCCATGGTCAGTGCGTTGATTTCCGCGTGTGGTTGCCCGGCTTTTTCATGCCAGCCGCTGCCGACTATTTCGTCATTACGCGTAATGACGCAGCCGACGCGTGGATTGGGTGTCGTGGTGTAGAGTCCTTTTTTCGCCAGTTGCAGGGCTCGGGACATGAAAGCATGATCAGCCGGTGTGAACATGGGAATAAAGGGATTTAATACGAGAAAGCAATGTCATTTTGTATTACCGGCGTTTTGCAGACGGCGTTTTGTCGGATTTTTCCGTTTCCACACCGGTTTGCGTCTTGCTGGCTGCATTAACTTCATTGACTTCGCGGATCGCATTGTGGAAATCGTCGGCGTCCTGAAAGCTTTTATAAACGGAAGCGAAACGGATGTAAGCTACTTTATCGAGCTTGTACAGTTCGTTCATCACGCTTTCCCCGATGCTGCGCGAAGAAACTTCGCGCTCTCCGAGGCTGAGCAGGTGCTGCACGATGCGGTCTATTGCCGCTTCGACAGCATCCGCCGACACCGGGCGCTTATGCAGCGCGCGTTTGAACCCGGTCAGCAGCTTGTTGCGGTCAAACTCGGCGCGCGTGCCATCATGCTTGACGACCTGGGGCAGTCGAAGTTCGACGGTTTCATAGGTTGTGAAACGTTTGTCACACGACGGACAGCGCCGTCTGCGGCGTATCCGGTTGCCTTCTTCACTCACGCGCGAATCAATGACATTGGTGTCTTCCGCATTACAGAATGGACATTTCATAGGCGATAGCCGTGCGTGTCAGTGTGTTCAACCGGATGAAAGCATTGGCATGCCGCTTATCCGTACACCGGGAATTTTTTGCACAACGCTTTCGCCTCGTCGGCGACACGTGAAATGACGGTCGCATCTTCCGGTGCTTCGAGTACATCCGCAATCATGTTTGCGAGCCGTTCGGCTTCAAGTTCCTTGAATCCGCGCGTTGTCATCGCCGGGGAGCCGACGCGGATGCCGCTGGTGACAAACGGTTTTTGCGGATCGTTCGGAATGGCGTTTTTATTCACGGTGATATGCGCATGCTCCAGCGCAGCTTCAGCGGCCTTGCCGGTCAGGTTGATCGCCTGCAGGTCGACGAGAAACATATGACAGTCGGTTTTGCCGGATACGATACGCAGTCCGCGCTGTTGCAGCACTTTTGCCATGACTCGCGCGTTTTCAATCACCTGTTCCTGATATTTTTTGAATTCGCTGGTTGACGCTTCCTTGAAAGCAACGGCTTTTGCGGCAATGACATGCATCAACGGGCCGCCCTGGGTTTGCGGGAAAATGGCTGAATTCAGCGCTTTTTCATGTTCAGGTTTGGCCATGATAACGCCGCCGCGCGGTCCGCGCAGGGTTTTGTGCGTCGTGCTGGTTACAAAATCGGCGATGCCGACCGGGTTCGGATAAAAGCCCGCGGCAATCAGACCCGCATAATGCGCCATGTCGACAAACAGGTAAGCACCGACCGAATCGGCGATTTTGCGGAAACGTTTCCAGTCAATGACGCGCGCATAGGCCGATGCGCCGGCAACAATCATCTTGGGTTTATGTTCATGCGCCAGCTTTTCGACCTGATCGTAATCCAGTTCTTCTGTTTCGGGATGCAGTCCATAGGAAATCGAATTAAAGATCTTGCCGCTCATACTCACTGTCGCGCCATGCGTCAAATGCCCGCCATGCGCGAGAGACATGCCGAGCAGGGTGTCGCCCGGTTTTAAAACAGAAAGATAGACGGCGGCATTGGCCTGTGAGCCGGAGTGTGGCTGCACGTTGACATATTCAGCGTCGAACAGTGATTTCAGGCGATCAATAGCCAGTTGTTCCACAGTGTCGACAAAATTGCAGCCGCCATAATAGCGTTTGCCGGGATAACCTTCGGCGTACTTGTTGGTAAGTACTGAACCCTGCGCCTGCATGACCGCAGGGCTGGCATAATTTTCAGATGCGATGAGTTCAATGTATTCTTCCTGACGTTGCAGCTCGCCTTTCATGGCTTCCCACAAATCGGGATCAACATAATCTATCGTGTGATTCTGCGCAAACATGGTGTTATCAGACCTTTAAAATTTAAGAAATCAAGAAAATGCATATATTACCATTATTAATCCTGCATTAAGCATCTATGAATTTCGATACGAATCAGCATGACAAAATGGATAAAGAGGGGCCGGGGGTGTGAATGAAAGATCGGTTGTCGTGTTAATTTGAAGTTACCTCAATCGCAGGTGATCTTCGTCGGTGATTTTGGATTATTCGCCTTCTGACTGCTTCCAGAAAAACACACTGGCTGTCGATAACTTTCCGGGCAAGCGGGAATTCTCCGGCAACTTCATCGAGTAATGCGCCATTGGCTTTTAATCAGTGAGTTTTTGGTACGCTAGCGCTAGCGTTGTGCTGCTTCATACTATTAACTTAACAGGCCGATTGAGGATCTCGAATACGTTTTTCAGCAGCCTGTTAAGTGACGGCGGCTTCTTCTGCGAAAGTGAGCAGTACTTTATCCTGGTCATCGATATCGGCAGTCACTTTGCCCCCGTTGGCCAAACGGCCGAATAAAAGTTCGTCAGCCAGTGCGCGGCGGATGGTATCCTGAATCAGGCGCTCCATGGGGCGTGCGCCCATCAGCGGATCAAAGCCGTTTTTGGCAAGATATCTGCGCAATTTTTCAGTGAAAACTGCTTCCACTTTCCTTTCCTGCAATTGTGCTTCAAGCTGCATCAGGAACTTGTCGGTAACACGCAGAATGACTTCTTCATTGAGCATGGAGAACGAAATGATCGCATCGAGACGATTTCTGAATTCAGGTGTGAACAGGCGTTTGATGTCCGTCATTTCATCACCGGCTTGATTCGATTTGGTAAAACCGATGGTCGATTTTGTCAATGACTCGGCACCTGCATTGGTTGTCATGATGATGATGACATTGCGGAAATCGGCTTTACGCCCATTGTTATCCGTCAGTGTGCCGTAATCCATGACTTGCAGCAGGATGTTGAAAATATCGGTGTGTGCTTTTTCAATCTCATCCAGCAACAATACAGAATAAGGGTGTTTGACAATCGTTTCCGTCAGTAGCCCGCCTTGGTCGAAGCCGACATAGCCGGGCGGTGCGCCGATAAGACGGGAAACCGCGTGCCGCTCCATGTATTCTGACATGTCGAAGCGATGTAACTGAACACCGAGTGCGTAAGCAAGCTGGCGGGCGACTTCTGTTTTGCCAACCCCGGTGGGCCCGGAAAATAGAAATGATCCCACCGGTTTACGCGGATTACCCAGTCCGCTCCTTGACATTTTGATTGCTGCGCATAAGGCGTCGATGGCTTTGTTCTGACCGAACACTACTGCCTTCATGTCGCGTTCCAGTGTTTTCAAGCGGTTTCTGTCGTTGCTCGTGATGTTTTGTGGCGGGATGCGGGCAATTTTGGCGACAATGGTTTCAATTTCTGTCTTGCCGATAATTTTCCGTTTCCTGGATTTCGGCAAAATGCGCTGAGCCGCGCCTGCCTCGTCAATTACGTCTATCGCCTTGTCGGGTAAATGTCTGTCGTTAATAAAGCGGTCAGCCAGTTCCGCGGCGGAATGCAGTGCGGCCACTGTGTATTTGACTTTGTGATGCGCTTCATAACGTGATTTCAAGCCTTGCAGAATAGCCACGGTTTCGTTCACACTGGGTTCTTGTACATCGATCTGCTGGAATCGTCTTGACAGCGCGTGATCTTTCTCGAATATGCCGCGATATTCGGCATAGGTTGTTGCGCCGATACAGCGTAACTGTCCGGAACTCAGTACCGGCTTCAGTAAATTGGATGCATCCAGTACACCGCCGGATGCCGCGCCTGCGCCGATCAAAGTATGTATTTCATCGATAAACAGGATTGTTTCGTGATTTTCTGTTAACTGCTTGAGCACTGATTTCAAGCGCTGCTCAAAATCACCGCGGTATTTCGTGCCGGCCAGCAATGCGCCCATGTCAAGGGCGTAAACCTGATGATTTAAAAGAATGTCCGGCACCTGGCCGTCAACAATGCGTTTCGCGAGGCCTTCAGCGATTGCCGTTTTACCGACACCGGCTTCACCGACCAGTAGCGGGTTGTTTTTACGTCTCCGGCACAATGTCTGAATGACACGTTCAATCTCTTCTTCGCGTCCGATCAATGGATCAATTTTGTTTGTCAACGCGAGTACATTGAGATTGACGGTATAGTTTTCCAGTGTGCTGTTGCCCGGTGAGCTTTGTTCCTGTTGACTCTGCTCCTGCTCGCTATCAGTATTGGATTTGATCTCATTATCCGGTGATACCTTGCGGATATTGTGAGAAATGTAATTCACCACATCCAGTCGCGTTACACCTTTCTGCTGAAGGAAATAAACGGCATGTGAATCTTTCTCGCCGAAGATGGCTACGAGTATATTTGCGCCGGTTACTTCTTTTTTACCCGATGATTGCACATGCAGGATAGCGCGTTGAATGACACGTTGGAATCCCAGCGTTGGCTGCGTATCTACTTCGGAATCGCTGCCGATAATCGGTGTGTGACGGGAAATATGGTCCAGCAGCGTCGCGCGTAAATCTTCCAGATCAACCAGGCATGCGTTGAGTACTTCTGCGGCACTGGCATTGTCGAGCATGGCCAACAGCAGGTGCTCAACAGTAATAAATTCGTGGCGTTTCTGCCTGGACTCAACAAAAGCCATGTGCAGGCTTACTTCCAAATCCGGAGCAATCATTTTAATTTTCCTCCATGACGCATCTTAATGGATGCTGATTGCTTCTGGCAAATTCAACAACCTGATGAACTTTGGTGCTGGCAATATCGCTGGGATAAATACCGCAGACAGCAGCACCTTCGGTATGAACTTTTAACATGACCTGAATTGCCTGTTCCTGATTCATTGCAAAAAACATTTTTAATACGTCGACCACAAAATCCATAGGTGTAAAATCATCGTTTAACAGTAGTATTTTATACAATGGAGGAACTTTCAGCTCACTCTTTTCATTGATAAGAATAACGGTATCTAAATCCTTTTCCGCCATATTACGCACTCAACAATTTTAGTCAGTAAAAGTAAAATAGCCAATATTTTTAAATCGAAACGGTTCTGACATAGTTGACGATTACGACAATTTTTTCAAGTGTATTAATCATAAAAATACAACAATTTTTTTCCTATTTATTTAAGAATCATATTGTAACGGCTTGACTTTGACACTGGATTTGCGTAAAACTTCATCTGGCGTTTGGCTTCAAGTTCTCTGCGGTACCATGGTTAGCCGTTTGTGTCCTTGAAATTCAAATAGTATTGGGGTGTCCGGCCCTGTTTTAAATTATAGGAAGTAGAAATGGCAACAGGTACAGTAAAATGGTTTAACGATGCTAAAGGTTTTGGTTTTATTACACCCGATGACGGCAGTGAAGATTTATTCGCGCACTTTTCTGCAATCAACATGCCCGGGTTTAAAACCCTCAAAGAAGGTCAGAAGGTAAGTTTTGACGTGACTCAGGGCCCTAAAGGGAAGCAAGCCTCAAACATTCAGTCCGCTTAACCACAGACTATATCCGTTTTTTATCAGGAAAAACTGGCAAAAATTGCAGCAGCATTGCCAGATCTTCGGTTGGAATTCCAGAAATGACACTTTCACTTCCTGCTGGCTTGGGCGGGGAGTGAAAGTGTCTCAAAATAGTTTCAGCAGTCTCGGCGGCTTGGTATGCATGCTTTTGAGTTTTCTGCGTAAGCGCATTCTGCTTCGTACGCTATGGTAGTCTTTTTTTAATTCATCCGGACGATCAAAGCTTCGCCAAATCCGGAGCACGATACTTTCTGCGCGTCCGGCATCAACCGGGCGAAATCATAAGTGACGATTTTATCCTGAATCGTTGTTTCCATGGCGCGGATGATCATGTCCGCCGCTTCCGTCCAGCCTAAATGTCGCAGCATCATTTCCGCGGATAGAATGATCGAGCCCGGATTGACCTGATCTTTGCCGGCGTATTTGGGCGCTGTGCCATGCGTGGCTTCGAAAATGGCGACTGAATCACTTAAATTGGCGCCCGGAGCGATACCGATACCGCCAACCTGCGCAGCCAGAGCGTCAGAAATATAATCTCCGTTCAGATTCATCGTGGTGACGACATCGTATTCTTCCGGACGCAGCAGGATTTGCTGTAAAAACGCATCGGCGATTACATCCTTGATGATAATGCCGCCTTTGTCTTCCGGCAGTTTCATCCATGGGCCGTTATCCAGCAATGTTGCGCCGAACTCTCTGGCAGCAAGCGCATAACCCCAGTTTTTAAAGGCGCCTTCGGTGAATTTCATGATATTGCCTTTATGCACCAAGGTTACGCTGTTCTGCTTGTTGTCAATAGCGTATTGGATCGCTTTGCGAACGAGACGTTCCGTGCCTTCTCTGGAAATCGGCTTGATGCCGATGCCTGAAGTTTCAGGAAAGCGAATTTTTTTGACGCCCATTTCTTTCATGAGAAAATCGATAACCTTCCTGGATTCGGGTGAACCTGCTTCCCATTCAACGCCCGCATAGATATCTTCCGAATTCTCACGGAAAATGACCATCTCTGTTTTTTCAGGATTCTTCAGTGGGCTGGGCACACCTTTAAAATACCGCACCGGACGCAGACAGACGTAGAGGTCCAGTTCCTGGCGCAATGCCACGTTGATGGACCGGATTCCACCGCCGACGGGTGTGGTCAGCGGACCTTTAATCGATACGACAAATTCTTTCGCCGCAGTCAATGTTTCATCGGGCAACCAGACGTCCTTGCCGTAAACGTGCGTCGATTTTTCGCCTGCGTATATTTCCATCCAGGCGATTCTGCGCTGATTATCATAGGCTTTGGATACAGCCGCATTCACCACGTTCTGCATGACCGGCGTGATATCAACACCGATGCCATCGCCCTCGATAAACGGAATAATGGGGTGGTCAGGCACTTTCAGTGTCAAATCCTGATTTACGATAATCTGTTCACCGTCATGCGGTATTTTTATATGCTGATACATTGGGTCTCCCGAAAATAATCAATGTGTATATTCTAAAAGAAGCACATGGCATTATAAACCGTTGATCCGGTTCAATCCTGAATTGATGACATGTTTGCCGGAACAGGCGAGCAATCCTGCGTGGCTATTGTTGCCTGAGACGCAACGTCATCGTGTCGTTGGATTGAATGACATCAATATTGCGCAAAAAATTTTGCCCCAGCAACGCCATATCGCCCGGCAGGCCAACCGAAATCTGTAAACTGCCGACCACAATGCCGCCTGCCTCAACGGTCTGATCACTGACCATTTCACCCTGAACGACACCGCCTGCGGTTGTAAAGTTTGCCGGTCTGCCTTTAGGCAATTGTGCGCGACGAGCAATCTCGGAGCCAAGCGAAACAACGGTTGCGCCCGTGTCCACCATAAAGATTACCGGATAACCATTAATTGAACCCTGTATATAGTAGTGTCCGTCCCAGGAGCGCGGAATGACCACTTCGCCGGATACCTGGCTTTGCGTTGCTACTGTAATCCTGGGTTCCAGTTTAGTGTTGAAGTACAGATAAATCGCTGAGAAAATAGTAATCCAGATAATCAGTACATGGATAAAACTACGATGCATAGTGCTATTGGGCCAGATTCAAAAGGAAAAGGATTCAAAAAAGACTTGAGTAACACATGGCAACACACTGTTTTATATAAATCAAGATTGATGTAAAAATAATCCATACATTTTTGTATCATACGCCCAAAGCGTTGCCGATGCGAAACTTGAAATTGCCGGGATTTTTTAGAATAAGTATTGCCTATAAACTTTAAATGTCGAAGTGATTGGCTTGAAATTTGATTTTCCCTCCAGCTGTGTAACCCTGCTTTGATCTGATATTAAGCAGATAACGACAAGCAGGAACGAATAATGCCGATACTGTTACGCCACTCTCGATCTATTGCGCCAGAATCATCCCGCGTGGCGCCTGCTGCGCTTCGATCATGCGCCACTGCTGGCCAGTTTTCTGCAACACGTTTTCGTCATTCCCAATGTACGGATGATGGCTCAGGCGGATTTGTCCGAGGTATTGGAGGATGAGCTGTTTCATTTGCGTGAACAGCTGGTGATGCGGTCTATCCCAAGACAGCGCTGGAATATCTCAGTGACTGAGTCGGTATTGAAAAAGACTTGGTAGATACTCTGTCTTCTGTCAAACCAAATTTACGTATTAGCGACCTCCATTTTGAAGAACTTGTCACCATCAAACGGCATGTTGTTATGCAGCATGCCGTAAATTGCGTGCAGTAATTTGCGCATG
>Ga0268299_1001117_pt1 | contig 55928 bp, 48 predicted proteins | sample NOBtaG_FD_193484 | JGI IMG/M metagenome (GOLD analysis project Ga0268299, IMG submission 193484) | Activated sludge microbial communities from bioreactor in Nijmegen, Gelderland, Netherland - NOB reactor | ecosystem: Engineered > Bioreactor > Aerobic > Activated sludge | place: Netherlands... | reverse complement strand
TGTTTTATTTTCCGCCATTGATCGTCGCGCAGTTCGTGTCGCGCCATGCCTGCTGACCTCCTCTCAGCAAGCAGCTTGAATCACAATTCAGCCGATTTGTGAATCCTAAATGTCAACACAACCTAGATCAGTCACCCGTTCAGTTCAAGATATTGAATATTTTGATTCCATAAGGACAATTTAGAAAAAGGCCTAAATAGTAATTTCAAGTGTAATTTTCAAAATAGAAGATAAAAATTATCCAATAACACATAAAACAGGAAAAGAGAAATATTCACTAAAATAAATAATGAAAGGAAATCAAATGTCTCGCAAAAAATGTCCATTAATTTTCTGAACGACTCATTCACGCGGGAAGAGTTGTCAAAGTATGCGCATCAAGAAAGAGAATTGGGAGTTGAAAGCGGAAAAAAGATAAGTTGGGCGGAGTTTCGACGTATGGAACAGTCCAAAAAAAAGCCTTTCGCATCTTCGGGGCGTTTAACGATCCCGATGGTGCGCCCGTCATATTTATCGACAAATTCAGCCAGACGCTCACCGCGATAACCGCCGCCGGCAAAGAAATGTTTCAGTGACGGGAAACGCTCCAGAACTTCGTCAATCGTTATCCGCGCACCGTCGCGGTCCTGGATATCCGCCTGACGCACAATGCAGGACAGCAGCAAGCCCGGGGTATCTGCCACAATATGCCGCTTGCGGCCCTTGATCTTTTTTTACCCGCATCATAACCACGCGGCCCGCCAGCTTCCGTAGTTTTGACTGACTGGCTGTCGATGACGCCGGCCGTCGGATGCGCCTTGCGGCCGGCTTGACGGCGCGCTGCCATCGCCAGCACATCGTTGATCAATTCAAACAGCCCTTCGTCGCGAAACTTGTAAAACCAATATTGCACCGTCGAACAGGGGAGTTGGAGCCTCCGGCAATCCCGGGGCGGTTCACACCGCCTCCTGTTTGAACTCTTCAGTATGCTTGACAGGCATGCTCAATCTCCTTGATGTGAAAATACACTCTCAAGTGACCGGAACAAAACCGTTACATGTCCAATATGACGTGGCAACATGAGATTCGTTTAACCTAATGCTGGTCTTTCCACACGCGCTTGTAAGTTGCGAATAGCAGGCCGGCAAAGATGGTCAGGAAAATCATCACCTTGAAGCCGAGTTTATGTCGGTGCTCCAGCTTGGGTTCCGCCGTCCACATCAAAAACGCCGTCACATCCCGCGCCATCTGATCAAGGGTAGCCGGTGTTCCATCCTCGTAGGTAACCTGATCATCGGAGAGCGGCGTCGGCATGGCGATCTGCTGGCCGGGAAAGTAGTGATTGTAACTCATGCCATCGGCCATGACCACATCGGCGGGCGCATCGGCATAGCCGGTCAGGAGGGAATAGACATAATCCGGGCCGTTCTTGCGCGCCTTGGTCATCAGCGACAGATCGGGCGGCATCGCGCCATTATTTGCGGCGCGCGCGGCATTGTCGTTGGGGAACGGCCTGACGATCCGGTCTTTGGGTTCGGCCGGGCGTTCGAACATTTCGCCGTCGGCATTGGGGCCGTCGGTGACCGTGCCGGCGGCTGCGATGGTCTTGACTTCGGCTTCTGTAAATTCGGGTCCGCCCGCTTCGCCCAGATTGCGGTAAGCCACAAACTTGACCGAATGACAGGCGGCGCAGACTTCCTTGTAGACCTGGAAGCCGCGTTTTAGCTGGGCGCGGTCGAATGTGCCGAACGGGCCGTCAAAGCTCCAGTCCACATGTTTCAGCTCTGCACCCTCGCTGGCCTGCGCTGCGCCAGGGGGCAACACTGCAATGCCGATGGCCAGCAAAACCGAACGAAGTGTGATCTGCATTTTGTTTTTCATGTTCATCACCCGCTTTAAGCCGCTTTGCCGGATGCAGCATTGCCCAGCACCGGTTTGGAGATGCTTTCAGGCAGCGGCCTGGGCGTTTCCACCAGCCCCAGAATGGGCATGATAAGGAAGAAGTGGGCGAAGTAGTATGCTGTCGCCAGCCGTCCGATCACCAGATACATGCCTTCCGCCGGTTTTGCGCCGATATAGCCCAGGATGAGCGCGTCGACGAGGAATATCCAGAAGAACTGCTTGTACAGCGGGCGAAAGCGCGCCGAACGTACCTTGGATGTATCCAGCCAGGGCACCAGGAACAGCACGAAAATCGCAACGCCCATGGCGATCACGCCCAGCAGCTTGTCCGGGACCGAACGCAGAATGGCGTAGAACGGCAGCAGGTACCATTCCGGCACAATATGCGCCGGCGTGGATAGCCGGTTGGCCTCAATATAATTGTCCGGCTCGCCCAGCGCGTTCGGCATGTAGAACACGAACAGCGCAAAGAACAGCATGAACAGCACGACGGCGAACGTATCCTTCATCGTGTAATAGGGATGGAACGTCACCGTGTCCTGCGGCCCCTTCACATCGATGCCCAGCGGGTTGTTGTTGCCCGGCACATGCAGCGCCCAGATATGCAGCACGACAACGCCCGCAATCAGGAACGGCACCAGATAATGCAGGCTGAACAGGCGGTTCAGCGTCGGATTATCGACCGAAAAGCCACCCCAGAGCATGGCCAGCAGCGTGTCGCCCACCACCGGGATCGCACCGAACAGATTGGTGATCACGGTGGCGCCCCAGAAGCTCATCTGCCCCCAGACCAGCACATAGCCAAAGAACGCGGCCGCCGTCATCAGCAGGTAAATCACCATGCCCAGAATCCAGATCAGCTCGCGCGGTTCCTTGTAGGAACCGTAATACAGGCCGCGGAACATATGGATATACACAGCGAGAAAGAACATCGACGCGCCGTTGGAATGAATATAGCGGATCAGCCAGCCATAATTCACGTCGCGCATAATATGTTCGACACTGGCGAACGCCAGATCCACATGCGGCGTGAAATGCATCACCAGAATGACGCCGGTAATGATCTGTGTCATCAGGCAGAACATCAAAATGCCGCCAAAAGTCCACCAATAATTCAGATTTTTGGGGGTTGGAAACGCCACGGCCGCGCCATGCATCAGGCTGAGGATCGGCAATCTGCGCTCCAGCCATTTGGCGGGCGCGCTGGTGGGTTGAAATTCGGTGTGTCCGCTCATTATTTGCGCCCCTTAGCCTATTTTGACCCGGTTATCATCGAGAAAGACATATTCCGGTATGGCCAGATTCAGTGGCGCCGGACCTTTGCGGACGCGCCCCGATGTATCGTAATGCGAGCCATGACAGGGACAGAACCAGCCGCCGAAATCGCCTTTCTGGCCCAGCGGCACACAGCCCAGATGGGTGCACACGCCAACCATGATCAGCCATTCCGGCTTTTGCACCCGGGCCGCATCGGTCTGCGGGTCGGGCAGTTCCGCCATATCTACGGCAACGGCGGCGGCAATTTCATCGGCCGATCGATGCCGGATAAATACCGGCTTGCCGCGCCAGGTGACAGTGACGGCCGCGCCTTCGCTGATGGCGGACAGATCCACCTCTATCGAGGCCAGCGCCTTCACCGATGCGTCGGGGTTCAATTGATGAATGAACGGCCAGGCCAGCGCGCCCGCGCCTACGGCGCCTACCGCACCGGTTGCAATATAAAGAAAATCCCGTCTGGTGGGTTCTTCCGCATGGCCAGCAGTCACTGATCGCTTCCCTCTTGCTTACGCGCTATGGGCATTGCGATGGCTGCGATATATACAGGCATCGCCCCCCGGCGCTGACGTAATGAATGCGCACTTTTCGCATTAGAAAAACGGCTTGTCCAGAGATAGTACGCAGATAAGGTTTGGGATCATCTATTTTACCCAAGGGAAATAGTAGGAGAATGCTGCGAATCGCCCTGTATCAGCCGGACATCCCTCAGAACACGGGTACCCTGTTGCGTCTGGGCGCATGTCTTGGGGTGCCCGTGGATATAATCGAGCCGTGCGGTTTTGTCCTTACCGGCCGGGGTTTGCAGCGCGCGGGCATGGATTATCTGGATATGGCGGTAATGCAGCGCCACGATTCGTGGCCGGCGTTTCGCCTTGATCTGGATCAACGTCAGGGGCGCCTGATCCTGTTAACGACAAAAGCGGCAATTGCGTACACTGCGTTTCGCTTTCGGTCCGGTGATACGCTAATGCTGGGCCGTGAAAGTGCAGGCGTGCCGGATGAGGTGCATGATCGCGCCGATGCCCGGCTGGTCATACCGATGCTGGCGGGGCGGCGTTCGCTTAATGTAGCGCTTTGCGCCGCGATGGTGCTGGGTGAGGGGTTGCGTCAGTTAAATGGATTTTCAGCGCATTCAGAAGGTGCAGGGTGAGTGATAGTGTAGAGCAATGTAAAACCCGGGCGGCGGCATGGTTCACCACGCTACGGAATCGTATTTGCGCAGAGTTTGAACGGCTGGAAGATGATCTGACCGGTAGTTTTTCCGATCGCCCGGCGGGACGTTTTGTGCGCACGCCCTGGCGGCGCGATGCGGGCGGCGGCGGCGAAATGTCGATACTGCGCGGGCGGGTGTTCGAGAAAGCCGGTGTGCATATTTCTGTCGTGCACGGAGAATTTACGCCGGAGATGCTGGCGCAGATGCCGGGGCAGCGCAGCGATCCGCGTTTCTGGGCGGCGGGCATATCGCTGATCGCGCATCTGCAGTCACCGCTGGTGCCCGCCGTGCATATGAACACACGGCACATTGTCAGCGGCGGCGGTGAAAATATAAAAGCCTGGTTCGGCGGCGGCGCAGATCTGACGCCGATGTTTCCAGACAGCCAGGACACGCGCATTTTTCACGGCGCGATGCGCAAGGCCTGTGATGCGCATGACCCGGAATATTATCCGCGTTTCAAAAAATGGTGCGATGAATATTTTTATCTGCCGCACCGCAGTGAACCGCGCGGCGCTGGCGGCATTTTTTATGATCATCACGACACCGGAAACCGGGACGCGGATTTCGCCTTTACCCGCGATGTGGGCGAGGCGTTCCTGGGCGTCTATCCGCAGATCGTCCGTACACATATGAACAAGGCCTGGACGCCGGAACAGCGCGAACACCAGCTTATCCGGCGCGGGCGCTATGTCGAATTCAATCTGCTGTATGATCGCGGCACCACGTTCGGCCTGAAAACCGGCGGCAATGTGGACGCGATCCTGTCGTCCATGCCGCCCGTGGTGAAATGGCCGTGAGGGGTTAGGCTTTCGGGACGGGCGTGAACGGATTGAGGATTTTTACCTCAAGTCCCGCAACATCATCTGTATTGCGCGTGACCAGTGTAAGATCAAAAACATTGTCGGTCGCAGCCAGCAGGCCGTCAATTACGGGCACTGTGCGCAAAGCGCCTAATCTTCCCCATTCATCTGCGACAGAAAAGCTCACGGGCAGAATGCGCTCGCCAAAACCCTGTTCAAGCATGTGCAGCCAGCGTTGCAGGGCTTCCGATTTTTGCCTGTCGCGGGAACGTGAAAGTTCTATACCTTTTCGAATTTCACCTGTCACCAGCACACTCAAATACAGATCGGAATCATCCACGCCCGCATACCACGCGGCGACATTTGGATCGCACGGTTCCGCCTTGCGCACTTCTGAAATGATATTGGTGTCAATCAGAAACATCAGAGTTCAATATTACGGCCCATGTCGCGCGCGCGCGCCATGTCGATGCCGTCAAGGGGCGCCGAAGCAAGTAACGCCTTCAGGCCTTGCGCCTTGCTGGCTGAAAAGCGGGCGCGCAGCAATGCGCGCGCCTCAATGGCCTGGCGGGGCGTGTTGAGCGCATGAGCAACGTCACGCACCAGCACGGCGTCCTCCTTGTGCACCTGAACTTCCACACGCACGATGCCCTGGCGCTTCATACGGTTGCGATGCAGGGCAAGCGGGGACTTTGGGGGGCTGGGATTTCGTGGCGCTTTTTTTGGCATGGAACATCTCCACATATTTCCGGAAATATTACCGGAAATAGTTTGGGATGTAAAGCAAATTATACGTTTGCCGGGCTAATTCAACGGCACGGCCTCTATGCGCAACCCCAGCTTTTGCATCGCCTGCTGTTTTTGGTCCGGACCGCCCTGAAACAGCATGACAAAGGTGGCGATGCTGTCAGGGAATTTCAGGCCGCCGGGCGGGGCAAGCTGAATGTTCAGGCGTGACGGCTGGGTCAGGAATATCTGTCCGGCGCTGACCAGTTGCATGGTCATCGGGTCGTTGGCGGTTTGCGGATCAAGCGACACCAGCAGGGATCCCGCCAGATATTTGGCGCGCGCCTCCTCAACCGTCAGGCCCTGTCTGGCCCCGTCCTGCGCCAGCCAGCGATCGGCAAATTCCGTGCCGGTAAAATTCAGGTCACATTTGCGCAATGTGGCGGAACTGGAGCTGGCTGCCTGCGCCTGACGGATAAGGGCGGGGGAAAACCCATTCAGATTTTGCGCGCTGCAGGTTCCGGAAAGGATCGCGTCCGGGGACAGTTTTAATGTGGTGTCCCATGTGTGCGATACTGGCGCGCTGAAATGATGCCGTGATTCCAGATCGAATTGCAGCCGGTCCTGCCCCAGCCATTGGCGCAGGGACGCCGCCATCGGATCACGCAAATCCAGGCTGGCGTTACGAATGGAAAAATTTCCGGATGCCGGAAAGGGTGCGTAATTTCCATCGGGATCAGAATTCAGTTCCGCGATGGAAAGCAGTTCGGCTTTTCCTTTGCGCACATTCACACCGCGCAAATGCAATGCGCTGTAGGAATTGCTGTTCAGCAGACTGTTCAGCAGCGCGTCTTCACGCCGCGCCGCCTGGCGGTCGCCGTGCGCGCGTACAGCGGCGCGGGTCACAGATTGCGTATCCACATTGTCCATGCTGGCATTGGCGATGCGGATGGCATAGGCCGTCCCGGCAGCAGAGGCGTTGATGTCGATATTGGAAAGCGCCAGCGCGCTGATGCGCGCGCCATCAATGCCTGACGCAGTGACAGTGGCGATGCGCACGCTGCCCGGTCCGGAAAATTGCAAATCCGATGCGCCGTCGATACGGATATTTTCGGCGCGCAACTGGTCCAGCCGGAACAGGCCGGATGGCAGCGCCTCAAGCCCCTGCAACTGTATCTGGCCAATGCGCTGCACGGTTTCTTCGCCGCCCGCTGATTCTGCATGGGCCACAACATCGCGAACGGTGATGGTTGCGCCGCTGGCGCCGGCCGAGGCAAAGCTGATTTTCGCACCGGGCGGGGTGATGGCGGCAAGAAACTGCCGCACCAGATCCTGTGCCGCCTCGTCTGCCCGGGCAGGGCCGGCAACAGCAATGAACAGGCTCAGCAGGGCGGCAAAAATCCGGGGATGCATCAAATTTTCCTTTTCACGAAACGTTCACGGAACAGGCCAGTATAGGCTTCCTAAACATAAATTATGGCGGAAATAAATCGCCGCTTTGCGGGCGGGCGTTTCTTGTGTAGTTTGACAGTAACGGATTACAAATAAAACAGATGAGGGGGGAAATGCGGCAGGCAGGGAAGTGGCTTACTGGTTTGGCTGTAGGTTTGGCTATGGGTTTACCGGCGCCTGGCCATGGCTCAGGCGCGCTGGCGGCGCAAACGGCGGGGCAATCCTCCGACATACTCTCTTCACCGTCCATCGTCCAAACCCCGGCCAAGCAGCCCGTTGGCCCGGAAGCAGGCGTAACCGGCAAGATGCTGAAGGCCGGAACGTCCAATCCCGCAAGCTGGCTAATGTATGGCGGCGATTACACCAATCACCGTTATAGCCCGATCAAGGGCCTGACCCCCGCTGCTGTTAAAAAGCTGAAAGTGGCCTGGTCCTTTCCGACCGGCACATCGGGACAATTTGAAACCTCGCCAGTAATCTATGGTGGTGTGATGTATATCACCACGTCGCATAACCGCCTGATGGCGCTGGATGCGAAAACCGGTGAAATGTTGTGGCGCTATGATTATGCGCTGCCCGAAGGCCTGAAGGTATGTTGTGGCCCGGTAAACCGGGGCGTGGCGATTTCCGGCGACCTTGTGCTGATGGTGACCCTGGATGCGCATATTCTGGCGTTTGAACGGCGCACCGGAATTGTGAAATGGAATACTGAAATTACGCCTTATCAGGATGGTTTTGCCGCCACTTCCGCCCCGCTGATTGTCGGCGACAAGGCGATAACTGGCATTGCAGGCGGCGAATATGGTGTGCGTGGCTTCTTTGACGCCTATGACATCCAGACCGGCAAACGGCTGTGGCGCCATTATACGGTTCCCGCAGCAGGCGAACCCGGCGCGGAAACCTGGGCGGGCGATAGCTACAAAACCGGCGGTTCGCCAACCTGGACCACGGGCGCCTATGACGTGGAAACCGACACCTTGTTCTGGACCACGGGTAATCCATCCCCCGACTGGAATGGCGATTTGCGGGCAGGCGACAATCTCTGTTCAAACTCGATCATCGCGGTTGATCCCAGCACCGGCGCACGCAAATGGCATTATCAGTTTACCCCGCATGATGTGTGGGACTATGACGGCAACAGCCACATTTTCCTGGTTGACATGGATATCGCCGGCAAGCCGGTCAAAGCGGTGGTGCAGCCTAATCGTAATGGCTTTTTCTATGCGCTGGACCGCACAACCGGAAAATTCCTGTTCGCCAAAACCTATGTCAAGGAACTGAACTGGGCGAAGGGGTTTGATGAAACCGGGCGGCCAATTGTGGACCCCGCTGCAATGCCGCAGGACAAACCCACCATGCGGGTTTGCCCCGGAAACCTTGGTGGTCTGAACGGCGCATGGACTGCGACCTATAGCCCGCTGACCAAGCTTGCCTATGTGCCTTCGGTTGAAAGCTGCCAGAACTTTGCCAAAGGCATCGTCGTCAATGTGAAAGGCATCCCGCTTCTTGGCGGCATGCCCAACCCGGTCGACGTGATTGAGGGCAAGGATCATGGCGTGCTTTCGGCCATTGACGTCGCCACCGGCGAAATCAAATGGCGCTATGAAGATCCCGATCCGATGATGGGCGGCGCAATGAGCACCGCTGGCGGCGTCATCTTCAGTTCCACGCTGGATGGTCATGCGCTGGCGCTGGACGCCGCCACGGGCAAGGAACTGTGGCGTTTCCGCATGGGGGGCGCCGGGCGGGGCCAGCCGGTTGCCTATGAACTGGATGGCAAGACCTATGTCGCCATTCCTTCGGGTGGCTGGTCAGCCATTACCGCGCTGAGCGGCGGCCCAACCAATATTCCAGAAGGCGGTCAATTGTTCGTCTTCACGGCGGGTGAATGATTAAACGCCTTTCATTCTGTATACTGATTGTTGCCAGTGTAAATCTGGCAGCCTCCGCGCGCGCGCAGGAAAAAATCCTGCGCGTGTGTTTTGGTGAATTTGATGCGCCGCGTGCGGATAAAGCGAGCGGCAAGGGTTTTGATATGGATGTCATGCGCGCCGTGGCGGCACGCATTGGCCGCACCCTGCAACCGGTATGGGTGGAGCAGGAGGACAAAATGACCGAGGCGGAACGCTCCGATCTGCCGCTACCGGAATTATCCAGGGGCCAGTGTGACGCGGTGGCCTCAATACCGGGCAAGGATTCGCTGCGCGGCGTCAAAGGCGCGCTTACACTTTCCAAACCCTATTATGGCGCGGGATTTGAATTTGTGGCGGCGCCCGGCGGGCCAAAGGATTTTTCAGAAATGAAAGGCAAGCGTATCGTCATTCAATATATGACGGTGGGGCATCTGGCGGCGCAGGCTGCGGGCTTTACCTGGATCGGCGCCACCTCGCCCGAAGGGCAAATTTCTGAATTACAGGCCGGCAAGGCGGATGCGGCGCTGGTCTGGGGGCCGGCGCTGGGGCCGCTGAAACTTGCGCCGCAACCGGGTACCCAACCCTCCAGGGCGCTGCGCTGGAACGAGCACGTCGCCACCCGCGAAGCAGATGCGGAACTTGACCAGGCGATAGATGCGGCGCTGGGCGAAATGCTGGCGTCGGGCGAGATCACCACGCTGTTGAACGCGCATCATATTCCGCCCCACGCGCCCTTCGACAGCGTTTTCGATCAGATGTCCTTGCTCAAACTTCAATTACACAGGTAAATCATGCGTACACGGATTTTAATGGCGGCGGTCATTGCCGCTGCTGCGCTATTAAGCGGATGCGACGAAAAGGCGCCAGTGGCTGCCGCGCCTGACCCCGCAATAATTGCCCGTGGCGAGGCTTTGTTTACCGGCGCCTGCGGCGCCTATTGCCACAAAACAACCCCCGGCAACACCGACGCGCTGTTCCTCTTCGACTGTGACTGGAAGCATGGCCCCACCGATGATGATATTTTCAAGGTCATCAATGAAGGCGTTACGGGCACCCGCATGGTGGCCTTTGGCGGCGCCTTTCCCGAGGGCGACAAGGACGCCCGCGCGATTATCGCGTATTTACGCGCTGCATCGCAGTGTAAGCAGTGATATAAGACCTCAACATATTCATTTTCCTGTTCCTGGAGCCATCATGAAACTGCCTGCTGATTTTTACCGCCCGCTAGCCGTTGGCGCGCCGATGCCACTGCGTTCGCTTCCTGTAAAGCCGGAGCGCGTGGTGCATTTCTTCCCGCCGCATAATGAAAAGCTGCGCGCCAAGGTGCCGGAACTGATCACCCAGGCGGACGTGGTGCTGGGCAATCTGGAAGACGCCATTCCGATTGACGCCAAGGAAGCCGCGCGCGCCGGTTTCATCGAAGTGGCGCAGAAACTGGATTTCGGCGCGACCGGCCTGTGGACGCGCATCAATTGCCTGAACAGCCCCTGGGTGCTGGATGATCTGACCCAGATCGTGGCGGCGGTGGGCAACAAGCTGGACGTGGTGATGCTGCCCAAGGCCGAGGGGCCATGGGATATTCATTATCTGGATCAAATACTGGCGCAGCTTGAAGCAAAACATCAGGTGCGCAAGCCGATCCTCATTCACGCCATTCTGGAAACCGCACAGGGTGTCAATAATGTGCAGGTGATCGCCACCGCCAGCCCGCGCATGCATGGCATGTGCCTGGGGCCCGCCGATCTGGCTGCCTCGCGCGGCATGAAAACCACCCGTGTGGGGGGCGGGCATCCGAATTACGGGGTGCTGGCGGATGCCGTTGCGGGCGGCGCCAACCGCACCCTGTTCCAGCAGGATTTGTGGCATTACACCCTGGCCAGGATGGTCGACGCCTGTCAGGCGGCGGGCATCAAGGCGTTCTATGGCCCGTTCGGGGATTTCTCCGATCCGGACGCCTGTGAGGCGCAGTTCCGCAACGCCTTTCTGATGGGCTGTGTCGGCGCCTGGTCGCTGCATCCCAGCCAGATCGAAATCGCCAAGCGGGTATTCAGCCCGGAAGTGGACGAAGTGCTGTTCGCCAAACGCATTCTGGAAGCCATGCCGGACGGCGCGGGCGCGGTGCTGCTGGACGGCAAGATGCAGGACGACGCCACCTGGAAACAGGCCAGGGTCATGGTCGATCTGGCCCGCCTGGTGTCCGAAAAAGACCCTGAACTCAAGGCGCGCTACGGATTTTAGGGTGGCCAGATCTTGTCAGGCCGTCATGAAAGCATGTAGCTGGATAGGAATTGCGTATATTGTAGCTGCGCTGCGGGAGGGCCTGAGAGGGAGACACGGATTTTGCGCATAACACGGTTGAAACTTCAGCACTGGCGAAACTTTAGATCGGCTGAGATCAATCTGTCTCAACGGTCGTTTTTTGTTGGCCCGAATGCCTCCGGCAAATCAAATCTGCTGGATGCGCTGCGTTTCCTCAAAGACATAGTATCCGATGGGGGCGGCTTTCAGTCCGCTGTCGCCAGACGTGGTGGCGTTGGGGATATCAGATGCTTCGCTGCAAGGCAAAAGCCCAATATCATTATTGAGTTTGATCTGGGCGATGATAACCTCCCGGATCAGTGGACTTACAAATTGGAGTTTTCTCATGGGACAACTCAAAATAGTAAGAGACCGCACTTGGTTCGCGAAGTCGTTAAACGCCATGGAAGAAAAGACCCCCTTCTGGTGCGTCCGGACGGCAACGATAATAAAGACCCTGTGCGTCTGGAGCATACCGCGCTGGAACAGGTCAACTCTAACAAGAAATTTCGGGAAATTGCCGACTTCCTTGCGTCAGTTCGCTATTTGCACGTAGTTCCAGAGATCATACGTGACCCTTCCCGTTCTAGCGGGGGCGGTGATCCGTTTGGCGGTGATCTGATTTCGCGCATCAACGCGACGGCCCCGAAAACACGGGACGCCAGGCTTAAGCGTATGGAAGAAGCCCTGCGTGTCGCAGTACCTCAACTGTCTAATCTCGAACTATTAGTTGAAAAAAGCGGCGTTCCGCATCTTCGCGCCAAATACAAACATTGGCGTCCCCAAGGTGCGTGGCAGCGTGAAGACAGCTTTTCGGACGGAACCCTTAGGCTGTTGGGTTTGATATGGTCACTGCAGGAAAGTGGCGGCCCGGTGCTTTTGGAAGAACCCGAAATGTCTCTCAATCCCGCCATAGTGCAATGTCTTGCGCCGATGATCGCCCGCGCAACGGCACGCTCGAAGCGGCAGAGCCTGATTACAACCCATTCAGTGGAACTCCTTTCCGACGGCGTGGCGCTTGAAGAAATGCACATGCTGCAACCCGGGGATCAGGGAACGGATATTATTTCCGGGACTTCGCAAAAAGAAATTCAGGCGATGATGGAGGGGGGCGTGCCACTTGGCGAGGCAATTCTACCGTTGACCAAGGCAAAAGAAGCGGATCGTCTCCCGCTACTGGAACTGATGTCCTAATGACATCACCGATTGTGAAGTTGGCGGCGGAAGGAATAATTGATTTTGCGATTCTTCGTCGGCTTATCCGGGATGCCGGACTATCCCCAGGCCCTGAATATGGCCGAAGAGGTAAAGACCATTTCGATAAAAGAATTTTAGGCTACAACAAGGCCGCTGCCTATGGGCCATGGCTAGCGGCTAGAGATATGGATCAAGATGCAAAATGTCCTAATGATCTCGTGTGCCGCTTGCTTCCGCGACCTGCAAAATTGATGCGGCTTCGAATCGTTGTGCGTTCGGCTGAAGCCTGGCTGCTTGCAGACAGAAAGCATTTCGGGGATAAGTTCAGAATTGCCCTCAAACATATACCCGGCAATCCAGAAGCACTCGATCATCCAAAGATTGCCATGCTATCTGCGCTGGCGAAATCATCCTCCAAAAACATCCGTACCGATATGGTACGTCTCCCTCAAGCGATAGGCCCGCAATACAATACCGTTTTAAGAGAGTTTGCGGAGTCTGAATGGGATCCGGAGAAGGCAGGGCAAACCGCGCCAAGCCTGGCGAGAGCAAGAATGCGGCTGACGGAATTTGCCGATCTTTTGATCCTATAGCGGCGCTGTTTTTAAGGCCAAAAAAGGCATATCTGATCAAGGATGGCATATATCAGTTGGCCATCCCAAATGAACGATATGGCCCCAGCTTAACAGCCCGCTTGTGGATACCCCTATAAAGGCAGGGATTCGTTGACTCTTGCGTGAATCAGCCGCACGGCCTATGGTGCGCTGTTTGGCGTTTGTTCTGTTCGCCCAAGGTGCGTGATGTTTAACCCTGTTCTCGATGGCTTGCCGGAAAACGCCTTTCCGCGACTGGCGAAACTGATCGTCGGCGTTCTGCCCGGCGGCGATGGCGCGCCCATTCTGATGTCGCTGGGCGAACCGCAGCATCCCATCCCCGCATTCATTGGCGATATTCTGAATGCGCGTCTGAAGGACTATGGCAAATATCCCCCCATTCAGGGCAGCGACAATTTTCGCGCGGCTGTGGCCCGCTGGCTGAACCGGCGTTATGGGCTCAGCCGCCATCCGGTCAACATAGAAGGCCATATCCTGCCCCTGAATGGCACCCGCGAGGGGCTGTTCAGCATTGCCTTTCTGGTGACGCCGCCGCAAAAGAATGGGCGCCAACCGGCTGTCTTAATGCCCAATCCGTTTTATCAATGTTATGCGGGTGCGGCGCTGGCGGCGGGTGCGGAACCGGTCTATCTGGACACGACGCGCGCAAACGGCTTTCTGCCCGATCTGGATGCGCTCAGCCCCGAACTGCTTTCGCGCACGGCGCTGTTTTATTTATGCTCGCCCGCCAATCCGCAAGGTTCGGTGGCGGATATGGCCTATCTGAAACGGCTTGTTCAACTGGCCCGGGCGCATGATTTCGTGCTGGCGCTGGATGAATGTTACGCCGAGATTTATAATCAAAATCCGCCGCCCGGTGGCCTGCAGGCGGCAAGCGAACTTGCCGCAGACGGCGCGGCGGAGCCCTTTGCCAATGTGCTGGTGTTTCATTCGCTTTCCAAACGCTCCAGTCTGCCGGGGCTGCGCAGCGGTTTTGTCGCGGGCGACGCACGGGTGATTGCGCGGTTCAGAAATTTTCGCGCCTATATAGGCCCTACAAATCCCCTGCCCGCGGACGCCGCCGCCACCGCCGCCTGGTCGGATGAGGCGCATGTGCAGGAAAACCGCAAGCTGTATGCGCAAAAATTTGACGCCGCCGATGAAATTCTCGCCGGCCGCTTCGGCTATGCACGGCCCGCTGGCGGTTTCTTTTTGTGGCTGGATGTGGGGGACGGCGAGGCCGCCGCGTTGAAGCTGTGGCGCGAGGCGGGGGTTAAGGTGCTGCCCGGAAAATATCTGGCGCGTGGCGCTGTGGGCGATCCCTATATCCGGGTGGCGCTGGTGGGTCCGCTGGATGAAACCATTGAGGGGCTGCGCCGTATCCGCCGCACGCTCGAAGCAGAAACAAAATGAGGCAAAGTGGCATGACCCGTATGCAGGGACTGAGCATGGCGCAACCCCGCCCCCTGTTGCCCGATGGGGTAAGGCAGTTTCTGCGCGACAGTCTGATCCGGCTTGGCGGCGCATTGATGCTGGCGGCAGCCGGATTTGTGGCGCTTGCGCTGGTCAGTCATTCCAGTGCGGATCCGAGCTGGAATAATATTGTCAACACGCCCGCCACGAATGGTGCGGGATATGCCGGCGCCTATATTTCGGATTTCTTATGGCAATGGCTGGGCGTGCTGGGCATCATGACACCATCCTGCCTTGCGGTGTGGGGTTTGCGTATTGTGTGGGAATTGCGTCTGCCTTTATGGCCTTGGCGCCCACTGGGGCTGTTGTGGGGCCTGCCATTTGGAACGCTTGCGTTAAGCGCCGTCCCGGCGCCCGCCATCTGGACATTGCGGGTCGGGCTTGGCGGCGCGCTTGGGGACGGCCTGCTGGGCCTTGCAATGGGACTGGTTGCGAAACTGCCGGTTAGCGTGTCTGCACTGGAAGTAATGCCGGGCCTGATGATTGGCGGACTTGCGGCGCTGGTTGCAATACCTGCATTGCTGTTCGCCCTGGCCATAACGCCGGGCCAATGGCGCGGAATTGCTGCACATATTTCGGCGCTGATCGCTGCTGTTTCCCACATTGCAGGAATGGCCATTCTGTGGCTGCAACGCCAGCGAAAACAGTCAGGACCACGCCTTGCGGCACGGCGCAGTTTTGATTTTGATCGTGCGCCGCCCTTGCGCAAGGCAGCGGGAGGTTCGGGCGCCCGCGAAAAGATCACCCCTCCACTTGCCGCCCCCCGGCAAGACCGCGCACGCATTGCCCGTGGCGATAATGTGCGGGAAAGCAAAAGCAAACGTGCCGCCGCCGCCGATCAGGCCGCACTTGATCTTGGCCGTGTGGGTGAATATCAGTTGCCGCCGCTTTCGCTGTTGCGCCTGCCACCGCCCAGCAAAGGCAGGAATGGCAATCTGATTGATCGCATGGAAAGCGATGAATCGCTCGAACAGAATGCCCGCATGCTGGAAACCGTGCTGCAGGATTTCGGCATACGCGGCGAAATTCTGAATGTGCGGCCTGGCCCGGTTGTTACCCTGTATGAACTGGAACCCGCACCCGGCATCAAGTCGGCGCGGGTGATTGGCCTTGCCGATGATATCGCCCGCTCGATGAGCGCCATATCCGCGCGCGTCGCCGTTATTCCAGGGCGCAATGCGATCGGTATCGAACTGCCAAATTCACGCCGTGAAATGGTTTGCCTGCGCGAACTGCTTTCTTCCAGCGCCTATGAGAATACTTCAGCGCGGCTGACGCTGGCGCTTGGCAAAACCATCGGTGGGGAACCTGTGGTTGTCGATCTGGCCGCCATGCCGCACTTGCTGATCGCGGGCACGACCGGTTCCGGCAAATCGGTTGGCATCAACACCATGATCCTGTCGCTGCTGTACCGCCTGCCGCCGGATCAGTGCAAATTCATCATGATTGATCCTAAAATGCTGGAATTATCCATGTATGATGGCATTCCGCATCTGCTTACGCCCGTTGTGACGGAGCCTGGCAAGGCCGTCGTCGCCCTGAAATGGGCGGTGCGCGAAATGGAAGACCGCTACCGTAAAATGTCGAAACTGGGGGTGCGTTCCATCGCCGCCTATAATCAGCGGGTTCAGCTTGCAGAAGAACAGGGCGAAATTCTGAAGCGCACGGTTCAGACCGGATTTGATCCGGGCAGCGGCCAGCCGATTTTTGAAGAACAGGAAATGGACCTGGCGGCGCTGCCGTTCATCGTTGTCATCGTTGATGAGATGGCCGATCTGATGATGGTCGCGGGCAAGGATATTGAAGGGGCGGTGCAACGCCTGGCGCAAATGGCGCGCGCGGCGGGCATTCATCTGATCATGGCGACGCAACGTCCCAGTGTTGATGTCATCACGGGCACGATCAAGGCAAACTTCCCGACCCGCATCAGCTTCCAGGTCACGTCAAAAATCGACAGCCGCACGATTTTGGGCGAACAGGGCGCCGAACAATTACTGGGCCAGGGCGATATGTTGTACATGGCGGGCGGCGGGCGCGTCACCCGCATACATGGCCCTTATGTCAGCGATGACGAAGTGGAAAAGGCGGTGGCCTTCCTGAAATCGCAGGGGCGCCCGGAATATCTGGATGCGATCACCGCTGATCCGGAAGATGCCGAAATCACCGAAGACATGATGGGCATGGCCGGTGATGGCGATAGTGCGCTGTATGATCAGGCGGTGGCCATGGTGGCGCGTCAGGGCCGCGCATCGACCAGTCTGGTGCAGCGGCACCTGCGCATCGGTTATAACCGTGCGGCCCGTATTATCGAGGAAATGGAAACCCAGGGGGTGATCAGCCCACCCAACCATTCCGGCAAGCGCGAGGTGCTGATCGGCGAGAGGTAATACCAGCGGCCTGAATAAACAAACGCTAATGTGAGACGACCGCTTCCTCGCCGGTCACGCCGCCGCAGGCGGCAAGCTGTGCCGTCAGTTGCGCAATGCGCGCCGCACGGCGCTTTTTATCCGCATCTGTCCTGCACAGTTCATTCAGAATCGTATTGCCCCAGGCAATGTGCTTTCTGGTTTTGCGGATGATGTCTTCCAGAATTTCGATGGTGGGCGCATCGCAAATCTGATCGGTTTCCGAATTGAATTTTTCATAGACCCTGACCAGATGCGGCTTCAGCACATCAAACACACCGGCCAGTTTTTCAATGGTCTGGTCCGGCCGTTCGGGATCTGCAAGTTCCTGAATAAAACTGGCAAAGCCCTGATTTCCGGCCTGCGATCCCTTTTGGCCGACCTTGGTGCCACAACGCAATTCCGGCAAACGCTTGCCCAATTCATCCGCCGCCACAGCGCCGTCCCAGATGATCTTGCCAAGCCCGGTCTTGACCGGCAGTTCCGGAACCGTCGCGACCCAGCCGCCCAGGGTCATCATCGTCCATTCTTCGGCATAGCGCCAATTGCGTACGCGCAAGGCCACCGCTTCCACATCATAGCGGCCATGCAACTGGCGCAGGTCGGCGGGGATATCGAATGCGGAATAGGGCGCAAACGCGGTGCGTTCATCCTGGCTGTCACCAGGATACATGCGAATTTCAGCCATGTTGTTGCCCCCTATTCCGCAGCATTCTGGCTGGTGGACGCCTGCGCCTTGCGGGCTTTATGCCGCTCTTTCAGGATGGCGACAGCCTTGTTCAGCGTGTCCTTGCCGGGGCCGCCCGCACTCAGCGTGGCGATCTCGTCGATCTCGGCCTGGGTAAAGCCTGCATCAAGGCGGTCCTGTTCCGCAATGCGGATCGCCGCATCCGAACGCGCACTGCGCGCACCGCCAAAGCTGAAACGCTTGTCCACTTCGCGGCGGAAATCCTGGGTGCGCTTGAGATAGTCCGGGTCACCTTTGGTGAATTCCTTCACCCATTCGCTGCCAAAGCGCACATGGGTGATTTCATCGGCGAGCACGAAATCCATCGCCTGACTCATGGTTTCGTCGCCTGCCGCCTCGCCATAGCGGATCATGTCGCGGAACACGTCGCAGGCCAGCCCTTCCAGGCCGCGGTTGACGCCTGCCACCCGCATGGCCGGGTCTTCCGAACAGGCGGCTTCGAACAGGAAGGTGCTTTCGGGATACTGGCCTATCTCGCCGCCAACATGGGCCAGAATTTTTTCCTGGATTTGCACATGGCGGGCTTCGTCCCATGCCTGACGGGCCATATTCATCTTGAATTCCCACGGGGCTTCCGGGAAATCCCACAGCGACCGTGCGGCCCCTTCCAACGCCTGGAGTTCACCCACCAGAATGCCATGCACCCGCAGACGCAGACGTTCCATTAATTTGGGGTCATCGGCGCGGATGGGCTCGTTCAGGATCACCAGCTGATAGGCTGGGCCATATTCATCATACAGCGGCTCGGCGGCGGTGCCACGGGTCGCTGCTTCAATCAGCGGGTCGAATTTCTCGAACACATCCACCACTGTATTCACATCATCGGGCAACATGGACATCAGATTGCTGGCGGCGCTGTTCTGCCGGATAAACCGGCTGTCGCGGGCCAATTCATCATAGTGGATAAAGCGTTTCATGGGGGATCCTCCTCACAAAGGGGCTGGTGGCTGTGATATGGCCGCGCCACTCTAATACAGAGACATTACTGAATTCCAAAAAAGGGGTCCAGCGCTATCTTGACCTAAGTGCGAACTAACTGGATTTACCAGGGCCGGAAGCCCTATATAGCGGCCATGAGCGCAATTTCTTTCATAAAGATGCACGGGCTGGGCAATGATTTCGTCATCATTGACCTGCGCCAGCAGAAGCTTGCCCTGGATCCGGCCCTTGTCCGGCGGATCACGGACCGGCATCGCGGCGTGGGCGGCGACATGCTGATCACGATGGAAACGCCGCGCAACGCGCGTGCGCAGATTTTCATGGGCATCTATAATGCCGATGGCGGCGAGGTGGACGCCTGTGGCAACGCCACGCGCTGTATCGCGCGGCTGATGATGGAAGAAACCGGCAAGAAGCAGACGGTTATCGAGACCAATGCCGGATTGCTGCAATGCCGGGCGGCGGATGGCGGGCTGATCACCGTCGATATGGGCGCGCCGAAATTTGAATGGCAGGACATACCGCTGGAAGAGCGCATGGATACGCGCGGCGTCGATATCAAAATCGGTCCCATCGACGATCCGGTGCTGGCCTTTCCCGGTGTGGTGAATGTGGGCAATCCGCATTGCGTTTTCTTTGTGCCGGATGTTAACGCACATGACCCGGAGCGCATCGGGCCGCTGGTGGAAAATCATCTGCTGTTTCCCGAACGCACCAATGTGGGGTTTGCGCAAATCCGCGCGCGCAACGATATAAGATTGCGGGTGTGGGAACGCGGCGTTGGTGTGACGCAGGCCTGTGGCACGGCGGCGTGCGCTGTTGTTGCTGTGGCGGCGCGCAAGGGAAAAAATCTGGCGGACCGCAAAGTGCGGGTGGAACTGGACGGCGGCGTTCTGGAAATCGACTGGCGCGAGGCCGATGATCATATCTATATGACCGGACCAGCCGCGCTCAGCTATCGCGGCATGCTGGCGCCCGAATTATTGGCTGCGCCATGAGTGAAACCCAAATCATCAATTTCGGATGCCGCCTCAATCAATATGAGGCCGAGGTGATGCGCACCCGCGCGCGTGACGCGGGACTTGAAAACGCCATCATCATCAATAGCTGCGCCGTGACCGCAGAGGCCACAAGACAGGCCCGGCAGGCGGTGCGCAAGGCGCGCCGTGATCATGCCGGTGCGCGTATCATTGTTACCGGCTGCGCCGCGCAAATTGAACCACAACGCTTTGCCGATATGCCAGAGGTTGATCTGGTGCTGGGCAATATGGAAAAGCTGGATAGCGCCAGTTATGCGTCCAGCCCCGCGCGCAATGATTTTGGCGCGGGCGACAGCGAACGGGTGCGCGTTAATGACATCATGTCCGTGCGTGAAACCGCCGGGCATCTGATCGAAGGGCTGGAAGGCCGTGCGCGGGCCTTTGTACAAATTCAAAATGGCTGTGATCACCGCTGCACCTTCTGCATCATTCCTTTCGGGCGGGGCCCATCGCGCAGCGTGCCGGCGGGCGAAGTGGTCGATCAGGTGCGCCGTCTTGCCGCCAATGGCTATCGCGAAGTGGTGCTGACCGGCGTGGACATCACATCCTATGGCGGCGATCTGCCGGGGCGGGTCACGCTGGGCCGTCTGGTGATGCAAATTCTGAAACATGTGCCGGAACTGGCGCGTTTGCGGCTTTCCTCGCTGGATGTGGTTGAACTGGACGAGGCGCTGTTTGAGGCGGTCGCCAACGAAAGGCGGCTGATGCCGCATCTGCATCTGTCCCTGCAGGCAGGCGATGACATGATCCTGAAGCGCATGAAACGGCGCCATTTGCGCAATGACGCGATCGCCCTGTGCGCGCGGCTGCGCACATTGCGCCCGGACCTTGTGCTGGGCGCGGATCTGATTGCCGGGTTCCCCACCGAAACGGAGGCGATGTTCGAGAACAGTCTGCGTCTGATTGAGGATTGCGGATTGACCTGGCTGCATGTGTTTCCCTATTCGGCGCGTGAAGCAACGCCTGCGGCGCGCATGCCGCAACTGCCCGGCGCGGTGCGCAAGGAACGTGCGGCGAAATTGCGCGCAGCGGGCGCACAGGCGTTGCAGCGGCATTTGCAGGGGCTGATTGGTTCACGCAGGCTTATTCTCATGGAAACAGCCATGCGGGGACGGACCGAATGTTACACAGAGGTCGAACTGGATCGCATGTGCGAACCCGGCGCGTTGCAGATAGTGCAGATCACCGGCGTTTCGGGTGACCATGGCGCCGGTACGGCGGTGTCTTCCTGATGCGTCTGCCATGGGGTAAGAAAAAGGGCGAGAGCGTACCGGATGCGGCGGTAGCGGCGCCTGAAATTACGCCCGAAAATCCCGTAGCGGAAATTCAGGCGGCGCCGGAACCCGCCGCCGGAAAGGGCTGGTTCAGCCGGTTGCGTCAGGGGCTGAGCCGTTCGGCAACCGCTATATCCGAAGGTGTGACTGGCATCTTCACCAAGGCCAAACTCGATTCCGCCACCTTGGGGGAACTGGAAGATTTACTGATCCAATCCGATCTTGGTGCGGATGTAGCGATGGAAGTGACCCAGGCTCTGGGCAAGGAGCGTCTGAACAAGGATATTTCCGCATCAGAGGTGCGCGCCTTTCTGGCGGAGCAGATTGCCGGTATTTTACGCCCCGCCGCCGTGCCACTTTCCATAAACGCCAGCAAAAAGCCCTATGTCATTCTGGTCACGGGGGTAAATGGAACCGGCAAAACCACCACCATCGGCAAGCTGGCGCATCTGCTGCGCGGCGAAGGCCACACGGTCATGCTGGCCGCAGGCGACACGTTTCGCGCCGCCGCCATCGAACAATTACAGATTTGGGGCGAACGCGCCGGAGCGAAAGTCATTGCCGGCAATCAGGGATCGGATGCATCCGGTCTGGTCTATGAGGCCCTGTCCCAGGCCCGCACAGCGCAGGCAGATGTGCTGCTGATCGATACGGCGGGGCGGCTGCAAAACAAGACCGGCCTGATGGAGGAGCTGCGCAAGATCAACCGGGTGCTGGCCAAGCAGGACGAGACCGCACCCCATGCGGTGCTGCTGGTGCTGGACGCCACCACCGGGCAGAATGCAATTTCGCAGGTGGAAGTGTTCCGCGAGGTGGCCAAAGTCAGCGGCCTGATTATGACCAAGCTGGATGGCACCGCGCGCGGCGGTATTCTGGTGGCGGTGGCGCGCAAATTCGGCCTGCCCATCCACGCCATCGGGGTTGGCGAAGGCATCGAAGACCTGCGCCCATTCGATGCAGATCAATTCGCCCGCGTCCTGACCGGCGCAATGGACCCGCAATCATAAAAAATCTTTTATATTCAATATATTACTAAAAATTGATATGTCTGCATCCGTTAGCCCCATTATGCGCATCCGCACTTTTTCCTTGAAAGGCCGCAAGCAATGGCCTACATCACCAACGGGCTTAGCACTCACATATGCCGAGTGCTAAATGTCTATCCATTGTATATTCAGAGAACCGAATTGGCGCCATCTCAGATGTGCGCCAACAGCTTGAGGGAGTTGCTCTATGACATTTCAGCCATTGCATGATCGGGTGCTGGCGCGGCGCATTGAGGCGGATGAGAAAACTGCCGGTGGCCTGATTATCCCGGATACCGCCAAGGAAAAACCGCAGGAAGGCGAAGTGATCGCCGTTGGCGCCGGTGCGCGCACCGAAAAGGGCGAGATTATTCCGGTTAGCGTCAAAACGGGCGACCGCGTCCTGTTCGGGAAATATTCCGGCACGGAAGTAAAAATTGAGGGCAAGGAACTGGTCATCCTCAAAGAAAGCGACATTCTGGGCGTGATCGACTGATCCTGTCCATCTAATCCACGCGAATTCCCGCAAATTGCAAGAAAACGAGGTCAACGATTATGGCTGCTAAAGATGTAATGTTCTCCACCGATGCCCGCGACAAGATGTTGAAGGGTGTTGATATTCTGGCCGATGCGGTGAAGGTCACCCTCGGCCCCAAAGGCCGCAATGTGGTCCTCGACAAAAGCTTTGGCGCGCCCCGCATCACCAAGGATGGCGTGACAGTAGCCAAGGAAATCGATCTTGAGGACAAGTTCGAAAATATGGGCGCGCAGATGGTGCGCGAAGTTGCGTCACGCACCAATGACGAAGCGGGCGACGGCACCACCACCGCCACCGTTCTGGCCCAGGCGATTGTGCGCGAAGGCGTGAAGTCGGTTGCCGCCGGCATGAACCCGATGGACCTGAAGCGCGGCATTGATCTGGCCGTCGAAAAGGTCATCAAAAAGCTGATGAGCGAAACCAAGATCATCAAAACCTCTGCGGAAATTGCCCAGGTCGGCACCATCTCGGCGAATGGCGAAGAGTCCATCGGCAAGATGATCGCCGAAGCCATGGCAAAAGTTGGCAAGGAAGGCGTCATCACCGTTGAAGAAGCCAAAGGCACCGAAACCGAACTGGATGTCGTGGAAGGCATGCTGTTTGACCGTGGCTATCTGTCGCCCTATTTCATCACCAATGCCGACAAGATGACCGTGCAACTGGATGATCCGCTGATCCTGCTGCACGAAGCCAAGCTTTCCAACCTGCAGGCGATGATCCCGCTGCTGGAAGCCGTGGTGAAATCCGGCAAGCCGCTGCTGATCATTGCAGAAGACGTCGAAGGCGAAGCGCTGGCGACACTCGTTGTCAACAAGCTGCGTGGCGGCCTGAAGATCGCGGCCGTCAAGGCGCCGGGCTTTGGCGATCGCAGAAAGGCCATGCTGGAAGATATCGCCATTCTGACCGGCGGCACCGTGATCTCGGAAGATCTGGGCATCAAGCTTGAAAGCGTAACCCTTCAGATGCTGGGCCGCGCCAAGCGGGTGGATATTTCCAAGGAAGAAACCACCATCGTTGATGGCGCCGGCAAGAAGCCGGACATTGTGGGCCGTTGCAACCAGATCCGTGCACAGATCGAAGAAACCACGTCAGATTATGACAAGGAAAAACTGCAGGAACGTCTGGCCAAACTGGCGGGTGGCGTTGCTGTTATCCGCGTTGGCGGCATGACCGAAGTGGAAGTGAAGGAGCGCAAGGATCGTGTGGACGATGCGCTGCATGCAACCCGCGCGGCTGTCGAGGAAGGCATTCTGCCAGGTGGCGGCACCGCGCTGATGCATGCCTCCAAGGTGCTGGCCAAGCTTGAAGGCGCCAATCACGACCAGACCGTTGGCATCCAGATTATCCGCCGCGCCATTCAGGTGCCGTTGCGTCAGATCTCTGAAAATGCCGGCGTGGAAGGTTCGGTTGTCGCCGGCCGCCTGATGGACGAGAAAAACTTCAATGTTGGCTTTGACGTGCTGACAGAAAAATATGTCGATATGATTGCCGCCGGTATTGTGGACCCGACCAAAGTGGTGCGCACCGCACTCCAGGACGCCGCATCGGTTGCCGGCCTGCTGGTCACGACAGAAGTCATGATCGCCGATTGCCCCGCACCGGACGCCAAGTCCGCTGATCCGCATGCAGGCCATCACCACTAAAAAATAAAACAGGGGCGCAGGTTCGCCCCTGTTACCGGCATAAATAAAAAACGGCCCCGTCTAAAAGGGGCCGTTTCTAAAAGGGGCCGTTGGTATTAGTTCTTTTTGTTCCCGAACTTGAAGTATTTCTCCATATCCGCCTGCGCTTCTTTGGTATGTGATACATACCGGTAGAAGCCGCCATTATAGGTGCCATCCTGACGGCGGTTGAACTCACCCTCGAAGTTATAGTAACCCGGCGTGCATTCCTTGTTGCGGTCGGTCTTGCCACGGAAATTGATCACTTCCTGCACCCACCAGTCTTCCGCCTCCGGCGTAACTTCGATGGTGGCGTAGCCATGTTTGCGGGCATAGTCGATGCACGCTGCAATATGTTCGCCCTGGGCATACAGCATGTCGGTCAGATTGAACTGGAACGACGCCTGATAGCCCGCCATGATGAACATGTTGGGATAACCATTGGAATGCACACCGAACATGGTGCGGATACCGTCCTTGTATTTCTCGTTTATCTCAAGGCCATTGGCGCCAACGATCTTGTTATAGATGCCGGTCTTCTGCACATCGAACCCGGTGGCGTAGATCAGCACATCCACTTCATAGACCTTGCCTTCGAACTCGGGGCCTTTTTCCGTGATCCGGTGGATGCCCTTGCCGTGGGTGTCAACCAGATGCACGTTGGGCCGGTTGAAGGTGGCCAGATAATCCTCATGGAAGCAGGGCCGCTTGCACATCAGCATGTACCAGGGCTTCAGCGCTTCAGCGGTTGCCGGGTCTTTCACCTCCTGCTCAATGCGCTTGTGGATGCGCATCATGGCGTCGATGTTCGCATTCTCCTGTTTGCGGATCTTTTCCTCAGCCGAAATGGCAGCCTTTTTGGCCTTTTGGTCATCCGTCTCATTGGTTGACTGCAGCGCCTTTTCGCGCCGCTTCGCCTGCCAGCCCGGCTCCAGTTTACGCGCCCAGTTAGGATCGGTCGGCCAGTCATGGCGGAAATCGATGGAGGATGGGGTGCGCTGGAACACATAGAGTTCCTTGACGGCAGCGCCAAGCTTGGGAATGGCCTGCACGGCCGTCGCCCCGGTGCCGATGATACCCACGACCTTGTCTGCCAGGCCCGAAAGATCCTGCCTGGTATAGGCGTAATCCCAGCGCCCGGTATGGAACGAATGGCCTTTGAAGGTTTCAATGCCATCGATCTTGGCCAGCTTGGGCTTGGACATCGGACCGTTGGCGCAAACCACAAAGCGCGCCTTCATCGTATCGCCGCGATCCGTTTTGACCGTCCATAATTGTTCGGCGTCATTCCATACGGTGGAGGTGACAGTGGTCTGAAACACCGCCAGTCCGTACAGATCATATTTTTTGGCGATCGCCTGGCAGTGTTCGAAAATCTCGCTGCCCTTGGCGTAATGGTCCCTTGGCACATAATTCATTTCATCGAGCAAGGGCAGATAATCATAGGACACCACGTCGCAGGCAATGCCGGGATAGCGGTTCCAGTACCAGGTGCCGCCGACATCCGCGCCGCGCTCCACGATGCGGATGCTTTCGACGCCATATTCGCGCAGTTTTGCCGACGCCAGCAGCGCCGAAAATCCGCCGCCGATGAACAGGCATTCCACCGTGTCATTGATTGCCGCGCGGGGTTTAATTTCGCCACCATAGGTGTCGATTTCGTAGCGGGCCAGTTCGCCTTCCAGCTCGTAAATATATTCCTGGGTTCCGGCCGGCTTGTATTTCAGGCGCAGGTCGCGCTCTTCGGCAAACTTTTTCTTGATAGCGTCATAATATTCCTGCGGCTTCTCGGACCTGGGCGGCGTTTTGTATAATTGCCCCCGCTGAAGGTCGAAATATTCCTGTTCCTTTTCCGGGTTTTTTTCCTGGGTCTTTTCCATGGTCTCTCTCCTGCTTTGGTGTTTTTATGGATTAATTCTTCGCTGGGGAGAGTGTATTAGCCCATTTTTGCTGTGGCAAGCGCTGCTTCAACCCGTAGGGGGAAGCTGTGCGCCATTGCCCGGGTTGCCGGGCAATGGCTGAAGGCCTTGCAGACGGAAAATCCGTCTAATTCATGATCTGCCAGTCGCCGTCGGGCGTGCGGCAGGCGGTGCCATAGGCCTGTTCCCGGCGGCCGCCGACTGTGGCCAGCGCCTGATATTCGCGGCAATACCGGCCGTCATTGGCCTGAAACGTGCGCACAGGCGTCACCTGATAAGCCGTCCCATAATCCGGGTTCTGCCATGCCATGGTCTGATTGCTTGGGGTTGCCTCAAACACACTGGCCGCATGACCATGATCATAGGGGCTCATACCCCGGCCAATATTGCTGCCAAACATGGCGCCAATCAATGTGCCGCCGATAATGGCTGCGGTGCGTCCATTGCCGTCGCCAATCTGCGAACCGGCGATGCCGCCAACAGCGCCGCCAAACAGGCCGCCCAACAGATTGGAATCCTGCCTGCCATACCCGCCATAATAGACAGGCGGCGGCGCATATCTGTGCGGACGGTAGGCGGGCCCATAGCCATAGCCAGGTCCATAGCTTTGGCCAATGATAACCTGAAAATTTGTATGCCGGTTCTGGTGACGGTCGTACCGGTGGCCACGATCCCAATTGTGACCCCGGTTATGGCCGCGCCAATCGTCATGATTACGTCTTTCGTGATGCCTGTAGCCACGCTTCCAGCCATCATCATCCTTTGCCAGAGATGGCGGCGCCCCCTGTGCCGTAAAAATCGTGATCAGTGAGGCAGCAAAGAAAAACTTCCAAAATCCCGTACGGCGCATAACACTCTCCAATGAGAAAGGAACTGTTCCTAAGGCTATCAGATAGCCCTGCATTCAGGCGTTTTCATGGCCAAAATAAGATATTGCGGTTGTTTCGGGAATTTTTTCTAAACCGGTTATTGTTCTGGGCGATTTATATGACCTATACAGCAACGACCAGGAAGCTGTGAACAAACCTAAAATCATCCAGCTCTATTGTGCGGGTACTTCTTCCCCGCGCGCGGCATGTTAATGTGACAATGTTAATGTGACAATGGCGCGCGCGGGCGCGCGCCGGCGTTCTTCAGGTGGTTTTGTAATAAGCAATAGGCGATTGTGAACAAATAGCGCGTCCCAAGACGCCAGACATTAAACTTCGATTCACCACCGGCCCGGTCGGTCCAGCCGTTGGGGATTACCTTGAAGGTCGCGCCGCTCTGCACCGCCTTGATGGACATTTCGACGGTTAAATTGAAATCAGCGGCGATCAGCGGCTGCATCGCTTCGATAACCGGCCGGCGATAGCCTTTAAAACCGTTGGTGAAATCGGTGTAGGAACTGCCAGTCAGCCGGCCAATCAACCGGTTGCCGATCCGGTTCAGGAGCCGCTTGACAGGCGGGTATCCCTGCACCTGGCTTTGTCCGGAAAACCGCATGCCGAAGGCGCAATCATAACCCTCTGCAAGCGCGCGGGCATAGGCTACGATATCGCCTGGACTGTCGGAGCCATCCGCCATGGCAACAATTACGGCATCCCCCTGGAAGCTGTTCAATCCCGCTTTTACGGCCATGCCGTAACCGCCTGGCCCTTTGTTCTTTATGGGCCGGACATTTGGAAAGGCTTCGTGAAGCGCCTGTAGTTTTTCCCAGGTCGCATCCGTTGAACCATCGTCGACAATGCGGAGCTCATAGCGAAATCCGCTATCATCCAAAGCCGATATTTGGGCGGCGACGGTCGCTTCAATCACGGCCTCCTCGTTGTAGGCGGGGATAACAATCGAGATTTCGAACGGTCTGGTTGTCAACTCAGACATAGCAGGATTTCGCAAACGCAGCGGCGCGGCGCACTGCCGTCAGCGGGTTGTCGCTACGCCGCATTTCGACCGAGCACCAGCCGTCATAACCGGCGTTTCGCAGCGCCATTGCGAACCCCGCATGATCGACATGCGGGTTATCGAATGCGCCGAGCTGCGGTTCAGAAACATGGACATGTGCGAGAATGTCGGTTGTTGCGGCCACCGCTTCGGCCAGATTATCGCCGGCCAGCGCCGTGCACGCAGCGTCCAGGTGAAGGCGAATGCCAGGGCTATCACAGCGGCGCACCAGCTCGGCTGCCTCGAACCATCGCGTTATGAACCGGCATTCGTAGATTGGCGGGTTCGCCTCTATGCCAAGCCAGACACCATGCGCGGCGCAAAGCGCGCCCGCTTCGCGAAACACGGACACTGCCGCAGTCATTGCGTCTTCTGGTGAAAGATCGCCGGGGTCGCGATTTCGCGGCGCCCCAAAGACCAGCGTTCTTGCGCCCAGCCCTGCCGCGATGTCCGCAACGTTTTCTATGTGTTTGAGAAGGGCGGCGCGTTCTGCCGGTCCTCCAAAAAGGGTCAGGGCCGGGCGGTCAAAAAGAATTGCTTGCAATGACGGAACGACAAACCCCGCTTTGCGGTATTGCTCGCCGATTTGACGGGCAGCTATGGCCGTTGCGCCGTCCCAGTTCGGCCAGAGTTTCGTTGGCGCAATCTCCAGGCCTGAAATCTGCGCCTCCGAAAGGATTTCAAGAACCTGCGATTCTTCCGCCGCATCCCAAGCAATATTGGAAAAAGCCAGCTTCATTTGGCCATCTCCGCCCGTATGAAGGCGCCCAGCCGGTCAAGCACTGCGGCGCGATCTTCAATATAGCCGCCCCCGCCCCCGAACAACTGGCCATGACGGGTTCTGAAATCATAATGGGCCTCGGGCGCCGCATCTGCGCCGATGGCCTTGCCCGGAAAAAATTTTTCGGCGATTGCCATGGTTGAGAGCGGTTCGGCAAAAAGATGGACAAGTTTCAGACCGGCCGCCAGCGCCGTCTCGATATCGGCCCACAACCGGGCCAAATCGTAATATTGAAAAGTGCTGGCGGGATTGATTTTCTCAAGAAGGTTATCGTTCATGAGATCAAAGATGACGTTCTTGGCAAGGCCGGGCCCGAACAATCCGGGCAACCGCACGATCAGCGCGTTGGGGAAGTGCGCGCGAAAGAACTCCTCGATGTGAAGCCGGTTTTCGCCGTACGGGTGTGATCGCATCGCGCGGCAGTCGACGCGCTCGTCGATATCGCCCTCCAGCGGCGGGATAACGTCGATGGTCGAAATCAGGACGGCTCTGCCGGCTGAAACCTCTGCCAGGGGACCAAGTGCGGTGTGTATTTTCCGGAGGTCTTCATCCGGGTTTTGGTTGGCCCACCACTTTTTTGACTGCGCGCCACAGAACACCAGAAGCTCGAATGATTGCCCGGCGATCCCGGCAATATTTTTTGAGTTATAGAGATGCTGGAACGGGTGTTGCGCCAGCAGGTTTGATCCCACAAACCCGGTATGTCCCACAAGTGCGTTCCCTGTCATGGCAATATCACACTCTTGATCTGTCTTCCCGGGGCATGAAGCCGTCGGTTCCGCCGCCCCCGCCAATCACGTTCAAATCGGGGGCATAATCCATAACGTCGCTATTGCTCTGGCGCGCGATATAATAGAGTGGCCGGCGCTCTGTGCTGTCCAGAACTTGCTGTAGATATTCGGACATCGCAGCAAGCACGAGGCTCAGCAGGAAAAAAAGCCCTGATACCTGCAATGAGAGTGAGGCCCAGCCCGAGGCCAGGTCGTCCACCAACAACCAGTAGACAACAATATAGACGCTGTAGAGAACCGTGAGGGCGCTGATCGCAAGCGAAAACAGCGCAATAAATCGAAGTGGCTGTGGCGAAATCACGAACATCAGGTTTAGCGCTTCTACGGTCGAAGCGCGCCATCCCATTCGCTGCGAGGTCGTGGCGCCACGAGCGTTGCGATCATAGATAATCGTCTTATATCTGTATCCCGAGAGCGCGGGCGCAACGTGAAGGATACGGTGGCGATCCGCCGCCTTCAGGATGAAACTCAGCACTGCGCGGCTGATCAGCATCGTGCTGGACATGGCAGCAGGCAGGTCGATCCGGTTGTACCGTGCCAGGCTAGTCAGGGCCCTAATTCTCATGCGGTTGTATAATCCAACATTTTCAATCCGGTCACGCGGCAGCGCATAGACGATATCGCTTCCTTCCAATGCCTTCTGAACGAGATCGACAATGATTTCAGGCTGATCGCGATTTGGGTTCAATATGATGATGAAATCGCCAATGGCATGGTCGAGACCTGCAACCGTCGCAACCGAATTTCCATAGGTCTTGGGCAGGCAGTACAGCGTGAGATTTGGAAGATGCTTCTGCCGTCCCTCGACGATCGAAACAGTGTCGTCGATTGACGCATCATCGACAATAATGACCTCGTAATGGTCAAAATTATCCGCCAGAATTTTTGCGAGGTTATCAAGATATTGACCGAGGGAGCCAACACAATCACGAACCGCCAATATTACGCTTGGAAATACTTCCCTGGACGGCCTCATTTTTACAGGTCCTTTTTAGGTAAGATATCAGCCAGTTTTTCAATCATAAGGCTTCGATTCGTGCGCAAGCATAGCCGGAAACCGGGTTTCGGAGAAGGTTGAAACGGGATTATAGAGCATAATGCGTTCAGGTTGGGGCGCGCCTCGCCCTCAATCTGTCACCCCGGATTTATTCCGGGGTCCAGGGCCACAAGGAAAAGTCCGAGTTTTTGGCTCTGGACCCCGCAACAAGTGCGGGGTGACACCCTGGGTGGGCGAGACTCTATCTCAATGCAGTACGCTCTAATGTGCTTCCATCGCCTGCCCTGGCGACGCGATGTCTATTCCGCCGGAAGCGCTTGCACTGGAATCACTGGCATAGGCTTGATCGTGCGAAAGCGGGCGATCAGCGTATAGACCGTAGGCAGAATAAACAGCGTCAGCACCGTGCCCAGGCTGATGCCGCCGACAATGACCCAGCCGATTGCCTGACGGCTTTCCGCGCCGGCGCCGCTTGACAGACACAGCGGCACAGCCCCCATGACCATGGCCCCGGATGTCATCAGAATTGGCCGCAGGCGCAACACCGCTGCTTCGATCACCGCCTCGCGGATCGATTTTCCTTCGGCGCGCAGCTTGTTGGAAAAGTCCACAATCAGAATGCCGTGCTTGGTAATCAGCCCAACCAGCGTCACCAGCCCGATCTGGCTATAGATGTTCAACGTGCCGCCGGATAATTTCAGCGCCAGCAGCGCGCCGGTCAAGGAGAGCGGCACCGTCAGCAGGATCACGACCGGATCAATAAAGCTTTCGAATTGCGCCGACAGCACCAGATAGATAAACACCAGCGCCAGTGCGAAGATGAAATAAATCTCGGTGGATGCGGATCTGTATTCGCGTGACTGGCTGATAAAATCGATCTGCATGGATGGAGGTATGTTTTCGCGGGCCACCCTTTCCAGATGGTCCAGTGCCTCGCCCAGCGTATAACCGGGCGCCAATGTGGCGTTGATTTCAGACGAGTGCATCTGATTGAAACGCACCAGTTCACGCGGCGCAACCGATTCCTGCACATCGACCAGGTTGGAAAGCTGGATCATTCCGCCGTCGCGTCCACGCACATAAATCCGCGCCAGATCATCGGGATTGACACGGTCGATATCCTCCATTTGAACAACCACGTCATATTGCTTGCCCTCGCGCTTGAAACGGGTGACGTCGCGGCCGCCCAGCATGGTTTCGAGCGTGCGGCCAACAGTCGCCACCTCGACGCCGGCGTCCTGCACCTTGTCCCGGTTAACAGTGACCTTCAGTTCTGGTTTGTTGAGCTTCAGGTTGGTGTCGATATTGACGAAACCCGGATATTTGCGCAACTCGCCCAGCACTTTCTGGGTGATGCGCTCGATCTCCTCGTAACTGTCCGTGGACTGCAGCACGATCCACAGCGGCCGTGACATGGGGCTTTGCCCAAGCGATGGCCGGTTCATCGGAAACGCCATAAACCCCGTAAGCTTGCCCAGACGGCCCGATAGTTCTTTCACAATATCCTGCTGGCTGCGTTCGCGCTCATCCCATTCCGAAAGGTTGAGATAGGTATTGCCGTTATTGATGATCGGATTGCCGAGCACCATGAAGAAACTTTTTATTTCCGGCGTCGTGCGGTAAATTTCATCGGTCTCGGCGCCAAACCTGTCCATATAATCGATGGTGGCGCCCTCCGGTGCGATATAAATGCCGACGATGCTGCTACGGTCCTCAACCGGGGTGAGTTCATTTTTTAATGTCGCAAACAATGCGCCGCCCGCGACAATAAAAATCGCAGCAACCCCCATGACCATCAGCCGGCGGGAGAGGATTTGGCCAAGAATGCGCTGGTAAGCATTCGTGACGCTGACAATGGCGTTTTCGATGCCCGTATAAATAGCGCCGTGTTTTTCTTCATGACGAAGCAGCCGCGAACACATCATCGGCGTCAGCGTCAGCGCCACGAAGCCGGAGATCAGCACGGTGGCGGCAAGCGTCCAGGCGAATTCGATGAACAGTCTTCCGCTGCGCCCGGTGAGAAACCCGATCGGCGCATAAACAGTCGCCAGGGTGATGGTCATGGCGATGATGGCGAAACCGATTTCACGGCTGCCCTGCATGGCCGCCTGCATGGGCGGCACGCCCTCTTCGATATGGCGGAAAATATTTTCCAGCATGACGATCGCGTCGTCGACCACCAGCCCCACGGCCAGCACCATGGCGAGCAAGGTAAGCGTGTTAATGGTGAAGCCAAGCGCTGCAATGATCGCAAACGCCGCAATCAGCGAGGCCGGAATGGTCACCAGAGGAATGAATGTCGCGCGCGGCGTCCGCAAAAACAGCAGCACCACCAACCCGACCAGCACCACCGATTCAAAAATCGTCCAGTACACCGCCGCGATGGAGCGTTCGATGAAAATAGAGGTGTCATAGCCGACGCGCAGTTGCATGCCCTCGGGCAAAGTCAGATTTATTTTATCTATTTCCGTCCGCACGGCCCTGGAAATCTCCAGCGGATTTCCTGTTGACTGCTTGACAATGCCAAGACCAATCGACGGGCGCCCATTAAAGCGCACGATGCTGCGTTCCTCATCCGGGGCCAGTTCCACGCGGCCGACATCGCGTATGCGCACGGGATAGGAATCCGCCTGCTTTAGCACAACCGCTTCGAATTCCGCCGGCTCGCGCAGGTCTGTCTGGGATAAAACGCTGAATTCCTGTTCAGCGCTTTCAATCCGGCCAGAGGGAATCTCGACATTCTGCGCGCGCAAGGCGTTTTCGACATCCTGCACCGTCAAATTGTATGCCGCCAGCCGCGCGGGATCGAGCCAGATACGCATGGAAAAGCGCCGCGCTCCAAATATCCGCACCTCGGCGACGCCAGGCAATGCCTGCAACCGGTCCTTGACATAGAGTTCCGCATATTCGGTCAGTTCCATGGGCGTATGATGGTCGCTGGAAAGACTGTTGCCCATGATCGGATCGGCGTCGGCCTCCAGCCGCTGCACCAGCGGCTCGTCGATCTCACGCGGCAGCCTGTCGCGCGCGCGGCCCACCCGGTCGCGCACATCGTTGACGGCGGCGTCAATGTCGCGCGACAGATGAAAATTTATGGCGATCTGGCTAAGCTCCTGGCGCGAAACCGAGCGGATATAATCGATCCCCTCAATACCGGCGAGGGATTCCTCCAGCACGCGCGTGACCTGGCTTTCCAATATTTCGGCGCTGGCGCCGGTATAGGTTGTCGATACCAGTACGATGGGCGGGTCGATATTGGGATATTCACGCACCGACAGCCGGTCGAAGGAAATCAGGCCGAGCAACACCAGCAGCAGGCTCATAACGACGGCAAGCACCGGGCGGCGAATGCAAATTTCCGGCAGAGAGCTTCCGCCCATGATGATTTCCCCTTTAGGAAGAAGGTTTGTCGTCGCTGACTGCCGTCACCGGGCGCCCGTCCTGAATTTTGAAATGCCCTTCAAGCACAATCTGGTCCGCAAGCGTAACGCCGCGGATGATTTCAACCTTGCCTTCCCGGCGCAACCCGGTTTCGACCTCGGCGCGCACCGCCTTGCCGTCTGCCACCTTGAAGACAAACTGCTTCTGCCCAAGGGGAAATACCGCTGTTTCCGGCAGCAGGATCGCGTCCTCGCGCCGGTCGAGCACCAGATTGACCCGTGCGAACATGCCGGGGCGCAATTCATGCTGTTCGTTCTCCACCGTCGCGCGCAATACCACGGCCCGCCCATTGGGATCAATCAGCGGGTCAATGGCATAGACTGCACCCTTGAAAAACTTGCCGGGCAGCGGATCAAGGGCAACTAGGATTTCCTGGCCGACTTTCAGAACCGCCGCATGCACTTCCGGAATCCGGAAGTCGACCTTTACCGGATCGATATCTTCAATATTGACCACCTTGTCGCCGGGTTTGACGTAATCGCCCGGGCTTAATTGCCGCAGGCCCAGGACGCCATCAAACGGTGCGGTGATATTCGTTTTTTCCAGCATCGCGCGGGCCAACGCTGCATTTGCCTCGGCCACCCGCATTTGCGCCAGTGTTTCGTCACGGGTGCGCGCCGCCGCATTGCCGCGCTTGAACAGATCGCTGGCGCGCTCGAAATTCGCCTTGCTCAGCGCCAGTTGCGCTTCGGCCTGCTGCAATTCGGCGCGGTAAACACTGTCGTCCAACCGGATCAGCGTCGCGCCCTGCAGAACCGCTTCGCCCTCGTTAAAGGAAATCTCCGACACCCGTCCGGTAATTTCCGGCATGATCACAACCGATTCATTGGAACGCAGGCTGCCAACGGCGCTGAGTTCACGGCTGACCGGCCCGCTTTGCGCATGGCCCACCAGCACCGATGGCGGCGGCGGTCCGCCTGCCGCGCCACCCGGCCCGGCCGGGCCAGCGCCGCCAAAGAAAAAATACAACAGGCCAAGCAGCGCGGCTCCCGCGGCAATGGCGGCGATGCGGGGTGAAACGGGCAGCCAGCTGGGACGGGGTAATTGCAATTGAAACTCGCATTCATAAAAAGAAAACGCCAGACACCCTAAAACAATATTCGTTTCTTGTCAAGAACAAATGGCGAACATGATTTGGTTATCTTCCTTACAATATTCATCCACAGGTCCCCGCGTCAAGCAAACAACGTATGGGCCTTTCAGGCATGGACGCGAACGCGGCCATGTGGCAAGACTGACGCTGATATTCAGAATCGGGTGGCGGCGTATGAAACTGTGTGACGCAGATATTGAAAAGCATCTGGACGCCGGAATCCTCAGGATCAGCCCGCGCCCGGAATCAAGCCGTATAACCGGCGCCTCGGTCGATCTGAGGCTGAGCGGCAAGTTTCGCATCTTTGATTATCACGCAGCCCCGGTGATTGACCTTGGCGGCCCGCGTGCGGAACTGGACGCCCAGGTGGAGCGCATTACCCGCGCCGAGGTGAACATTGCCGAGGGCGAGGCGTTTTACCTGCACCCCGGCGAACTGGCGCTGGGCGTGACCCTTGAGGAGGTGGAGCTTCCCGATAATATCGCGGGCTGGATCAATGGCCGCTCCAGCCTGGCGCGTTTGGGCCTGATGGTGCATATCACCGCGCACGGGGTTGATCCGGGCTTTGCCGGGCCGCTGGTGCTGGAATTTTTTAACGCCGGCAAGGTGTCGCTGGCGCTGCGCCCCGGCATGCGGATTTGTTCGATCAGCTTCGAGCCGCTCTCCGGCCATGCCGTGCGCCCCTATAACAAGCGCAGCGACGCAAAATATCTCCACCAGCAGGGCGCCGCCGGCAGCCGCATCGGCCAGGACTGAATAATCCCAATAATTTCACCCTAAAAATAACCTCACTCCATGAAACCCAATAATTGCTAATAATTATCATTGACACCTGTCTCTAAATTGATAATCGCTCTTATTAGCAAGCTGATGGAGAGAACCCATTTGCGCCAGATCAAGGCGCGGGGGCGACCGGGCTATAGAAACAGGCGGGGCCAGCACCGGCAATCGCGTGATTAAACCAGGGGAACAGAGATGAAAGATTTTGCGGAAAGAATACGATTTAACGGCCTGATGGCAACCGGCCTGATGATTGCCGGCACACTGGCCGGATCGGCCCTGGCGCAGGAAGCGCTGCCCAGCCGCGAGGAAATGTGGCGCGTCATTCAGGCGCAACAAAAGGAAATCGACACCCTGAAGGCGGCGCAGGCAGGCACCGAAAAACGTGTTGTCGTGGCCGAAGAAAAAGTCGAGGCGACCGGCGCCGTGGTGGCGCAACAGATGGAAAAGCCGGACGCCAGTCCCGCCGGATGGTGGACCAACACCAGTCTCGGCGGCTATGGCGAGATGCATTATAATGGCGGCCGCAAGGACGAAATCGATTTTCACCGCTTCGTGCTGTTTGTCGAACATCAATTTACGGATGGTATAAGGTTTTTCTCGGAAGTTGAGCTGGAACACTCGCTGGCGGGTGAAGGCAAAAAAGGCGAGGTCGAGCTGGAGCAGGCCTATGTGGAGTTTGATCTGACCGGAACGCAAAAAGCCCAGGCCGGCCTGTTCCTGATGCCTATCGGTATTATGAATGAAACCCATGAACCGCCGACATTTTATGGGGTAGAGCGCAATGCGGTTGAAACCAACATCATCCCAACCACCTGGTGGGAGGGCGGTGCGCAATTGCTGGGTGAACTGGGCGGTGGCTTCAGCTACAATGCCGCCGTGCATTCCGGCCTGGATGTGGCGACCACCGGGGCCAACGCCTTCCTCCCGCGCAATGGCCGCACGAAAGTATCCGAGGCGCCTGCCAATGATCCCGCCATGACGGCGCGGTTACGCTGGAAAGGCATGCCAGGGGTGGAGCTTGCCGTCAGCGGACAATATCAGAACGACATTACCCAGAACGCCTCCGACGCGGACGCATTTCTGGTGGAAACCCACGCCGATGTCCGGCGTGGCCCGTGGGGCCTGCGCGCGCTCTATGCCCGCTGGGAAATTGATGGCGCCGCCGCCAAGGCCCTGGGCCGTGATGAACAATATGGCTGGTATGCCGAACCGTCTTACCGTTTTGCGGTTCCACTGGGAGAAATCGGCCTCTTTGCACGCTATAGCAGATGGGACAATGCCGCGGGCGACAAGCTGAACAGCAAATTCGATCAGACCCAGTTGGGCGTAAACTTCTGGCCGCATCCCGATGTTGTGCTAAAAGCGGATTATCAGTTTGATGATGCGCCCGCCAGCACTTCCGAAGATGACCGGTTTAACCTGGGCGTGGGATTCCAGTTTTAATTGACCATGCGTTTGGATTAATCACAGATACGGCTTTTACCACCCCCCACCCCAACCCCTCCCCACGAGGGGGAGGGGCTTTACAGCACGCTCTGATCTTCTCCCTCCCCCTTGTGGGGAGGGCAGGGGCGGGGGGCTAAAAAAAATGAACTAACCCAGGATCATCCCGCTAACACGCAGGCTAACATGCGCCCCCTCATTGCTCTTTGCGGATTTGCCCTGATCGTGTTGGCCATGCCCGCGCGGGGAGAGGTCTATCTGACGCCGGAAAAATTTCTGTCGGAAAGTTTTGCGGGCGCCGCGCCGCCGCCAAAAATTATCTGGCTGACAGGCGAACTGGCGCAACAGGCCGAGACCGTGCTGGGGCATAAGGCGGCGGCCCTGCGGATACGGTATTGGGCGGATGGCGCGCGCAGCGCCTGGATACTGGACGAGACCGGCAAGACCGAAGCCATTACGGCGGGCTTCGTGATCGAAGATCACAAGATCGCCCGGGTGCAGGTGCTGGAATTCCGCGAAAGCCGGGGCGGTGAAGTGCGCCATCCATTTTTTACCAATCAGTTCATCGGCCTTTCATTACAGGAAAATGACCGCCTGAGCGAACCGGTGGACGGCATATCGGGCGCGACGCTTTCCGTGCGCGCCGTCGAAACCATGGCGAAATTTGCGCTGCTTTTGGCGCGCCATGTTGCGGCAAATGAAAGCGCCACGCCATGAAAGCGTGGCCGCGTAATTCCGCATTGCTACGCTGGCATCGCCGTGCCGGACTTGTGGCTGCGGCGCTGGTTGTTGTGCTGGCGCTGAGCGGCGTTGCGCTGAACCACACCACAGAACTTGGTCTTGACCGGCAGGCCATCACCGCGCCATGGCTGCTTGAATGGCTTGGCGCAGAATCGAAAGCGGAGATGCACGGCTACATGCTTGGCCAGCATCAGTTGACCGTGCTGGAGGACAGGGTGTTTATTGACGGCGGCATGATTGCGCAAACGCTTGATGGCATTGTTGGCGCGGTGGAAACAACGAACGCCATTGCGGTGGCCGGACGCGCGGAAATCCTGCTGCTTGCCGGGAACGGCGATTTGATCGAACGCATCACGGCCCTGCCAACACCCATTGCAGGGATTGGCGTAACACAGGATGGCCGTGTGGCGGTTGCGCTGGCGCCGGATCTGGTTTTTTCGGCGGATGAGTCATTGCTGGAATGGCGGCAGGTCCGGGATTCCCGTATTGACTGGGCAACGACAAGCATCATTCCCGCCGCCATCCGCGAACAGATTTTGCAGGCCCATCGTGGTGCGGGCATCAGTGCGGAGCGGATATTGCTGGACGTGCATAGCGGGCGCATTTTGGGCCGTTATGGCCCGTGGCTGATGGATGGGGCGGCGATCTTGCTGCTTATGCTGGCGGCGACCGGAATCATTGGATGGCTGCGCGGAGGCAGGGGCAATGGGACGAAGGATGCGTGATCTTTCCCCCCGGTTAACGCGCCGCCGTTTTATCAGCATTACCGCGATGCTGGCTGCGGGCGGATTCATGCCGTGCGCATCGCGCGCCGCCTTGCAGCCTGTGGTGTGGCGCGGCCGCGCGATGGGCGCGGATGCGGCGATCACGCTCTATCATCCGGACCACCGGATAGCCGGAGAATTGTTGACCCGCTGCCAGGCGCTTGCCGCCAGCCTGGAAAACCAGCTTAGTCTGTACAAGGAACATTCGGCGCTATGTCGTTTGAACCGTGACGGCGCGCTGGACGCCGCGCCCGGGGCGCTTCTGGATATTCTGCGCATGGCCTCTGATATTCATCTGTCTACGCAAGGCGCATTTGATGTTACGGTACAGCCATTATGGAAACTGTATTCGGATCATTTTGCGCAGCCCAACGCCGATCCATCCGGCCCCCCGGACCGGGAAATTGCAGCGGCGAGAGAATGTGCCGATGCCCGCGCCATACATATTCAGGAGGATAAGATCCGTTTCACCAGACCCGGCATGGCGGTCACCCTGAACGGCATTGCGCAGGGCTATATTACCGATCAGGTGGCGGCGTTGTTGCACGCGGCGGGCATGGAAAATGTGTTGCTGGATCTTGGCGAATTTCGCGCGCTGGGGCCGCATCCCACGGGGCAGGCCTGGCAAATCGGCATCCGCGATCCGCGGGCGTCATGGCGGATGATGGATCGCGTGCCGCTGCGCCAGGGCGCCATCGCCACATCAGGTGGTTACGGCATGCAATTTGACGCAAGCGGCCGCTTTCATCATCTGTTTGATCCCGCCAGCGGCCAACCCGCGCGGCATTATCGCAGCCTGACAATCCACGGCCCGGATGCGGCGCGCGCGGACGCATTATCTACAGGCCTCAGCGCCCTGCCGTTGCCCCAGGCAAAAAAAATTCTGGACAGGTTAGGCCCCGATTGGGGTGGATATTTCGTCACCAATGATGGCGGTGTACACCGCCATCATTGGCCAGTCTGATAGCGTTTAATTCGCCCGGCTATTCGCTCTTGTCCCCATCATCCATCATGCCGCCGCCCTTATGCCCATCACCCATCATGCCACCATGATGTTTTTCTTTTGCGGCTTTCATTTCATCCTGGGTCAGCTTGCCATCGCCATTGGCGTCCGCATTTTTGAAATAGGGCGGGTCGAATGCCTTGATTTCATCAAGCGCGACCTTGCCATCCTTGTTGGCGTCGAAACGCCCGGTAAAGCTCTCAAAATGCTTGTCCTGTCTGGCGCGCATCATGGCCGCGTGATGTTCCGTCAGTTCAGCGGCGGAAATAAAACCGTCTTTATCCGTATCCGCGCTGCCCAGGCGTTGCATGCGCGAGGCCGCCATTTCTTCCTTCGTCAGCGCGCCATCATTATTGGTGTCGGTTTTCTTGAAATAATCCGCGCCCATTCCGCGCGCCTGTACGGTGACGGGCAGCAACGCCGTTGCCAGAACCAGCATCGCCGTGGCCATCTTTTTCGATCTTGCAGGGTTTACCATTGACTGCTCCTTGGGTTGGTTTCGCTCCGGGATTATGGACGCTTGTTCGTGAATATGGTGCGTCACTGTGACCAAATTAAGGTGGCGATGATTTGGCCCTTTTCAAGCGGCATTCATTTCGCCCATACTCTGACAAAACCTGTATGGCAATCCGGGAGAATGTGATGAACGATAATAATCCGCCGGCAAAGGCATATTCGGGCACAGCAAAAACCCTGCACTGGGTCATGGGGGCGCTGGTGCTGCTGATGCTGGCGGGGGCCAGCCAGATGCCGGAAGGCATTGGACCTGAAAAGGTGGAAGCCACGCGCGGCCATACGGGATTTGGCCTCATTCTCGCGGCGGTTGCTCTGGCGGCATTTTCCAACCGGTTGCGCCAGCCGCCGCCGCCCTTGCCGGATAGTATTGCCGCCTGGCAGCGTACGCTTTCCACCTGGACGCACCGTGCGCTGTATCTGCTGATTGGCTTGCAGGTCATTGCCGGTGTCGGGCAGTCAGCGACGGCGCCCTATGAGGTGCGATCCTTCGGCATTATCCCGCTCTCGGACCTTGCCGCCGATGACAGGGCATGGTTTGGCGTTTTCCGCGAACTGCACGAAATCGGCGCCTATGGGCTGTTTCTTCTGGCCGCCCTGCATATTGGCGCCGCGCTGTATCATCATTTCATCGCCAAAGATGTGGTGTTGCGGCGCATGTGGCCGCGCGCCAAACTGTAGAGGAGAAGCATATGACTGTCCGCCTGTTCGCCATGACCTGCGGCTGGCTGACGATGCCAGCCAAATTCATTCTTGATGGCATGGCGGGCGAATTGCGGCTGCCGGTACCCGGCTATCTGATTGTGCATCCAAAGGGCAAGGCAATCTTTGACAGCGGCCTGCATACGAGCCTTCAGACCAACCCGGCGGAAAGGCTGGGCGCGATGGCCGCCATGACCAGGGTAGAATTCAAGCCGGGCGAAGAATTGCGCGGGCGGCTTGCCACGCTCGACGTTGCGCCGGAAGACATTACGCATCTCATCAATTCACACCTGCATTTTGACCATTCGGGCGGTAATGATCAGATTCCCAATGCGCCGATGGTGGTGCAAAAGCCGGAATGGGAAGCCGCGATGGACCCGGATCTGGCGCATCAAAACGGCTTCGACAAACGTGATTTCGATCTTGGCCAGGATGTGAAGCAGATCAGCGGTGAACATGATCTGTTCGGTGATGGCAGCGTGACGCTGTTTCCCACCTATGGTCACACGCCGGGGCATCAATCCATGAAGATAAAATTGGCGCGCGGTGACGTGGTGCTGACCGGCGACGCCTGCTATATGCGCAAGACGCTGGATGATCTGCATCTGCCGCATCGCAATTTTCTGCATGACCGCGAAGGCATGCTGGCCAGCCTGCAAAAATTCCGCGAGCTGCAAAAACGCGGCGCACGGATATTTTACGGCCATGACGCAGATCATTGGGCGAACGTGCCGCAAGCCCCGCTGGAAGTGCTTTAGCAGGCTCCTGGATTGCTTCATTTCGTTCGCGGTAGCAGCGGAGGCTGCGCTCCAATCCCGTCACAAATTGTTCTGACCTTCTGGAGATTTTGGTCCCTTCGAGTTTCGGCTGCTGTGCTTAAAAATTGTTAGCACGGCATCAAAAATTTCTAATTGATCTGGCGATTTGCACTTGTCATATACTGCAAGCCACAATTTTTTGTTGTATTCTCGCAATTTTTTTATTTCTTCATTTTTTCTTTTTTAGCCGCATCTTGCTTTAGATCCCGGCCGAAAATTAAAATTGAGTAATTTCAGGGGCTTGTGATTCTGTTGGTTTGTGAACTGACAGTAGGTCGACATGCCATGGACTGAAACCACTCGCCGCGATTATGACCGGCGTTTTTTGCATTATGCAGGTGATGTGAGCGGCGAAGAATGGGAAATTATCGAACCATTCATGCCGCCGCCGAACGCGGTTGGCAAGCCGCGCAAAGTTGACCTTCGCACGATCTGGAACGCCATTCAGTATATTGGGCACACGGGCTGCCAATGGCTTTCGCTAAGGCTTTGTCCTCATCGCCAAACGCTGGGTCGTCGAGCGAACATTCGCATGGCTCGGGCGCTGCCGGCGTCTTGCCAAAGACCGGGAGAAATCTATTCTCTCATCCGAAAGCTGGGCCTATATCGCTTCAATCCGCATGATCTCAAGACGTCTGGCAAGAGAAAATCGTAACCAGTAATAATTTTGATTCAGACTCTTAAATGTTGTCCCAATGATTTGATTACAGGAAAGTCACTTGTAAATATTTGATTTTCTGACAAATGAAACGCTACCCTCAACATGGACCCGCCGCAACCGGGGATTCTTCGCTTCGCCCAGAATGACAACGGGGCTGTTCATCAGGCCGCTGGTATTTTATTCATCACCGCGACAGATCATACGCCGCCAGCGCCGCCATGTTGACCAGATCGGATACTTTTGCGCCGATATGGGCGATCTGCACCGGGTGGGCCAGGCCGATGATCATCGGGCCGACGACCGTGCCGCCGCCCAGTTCCTGTACCATCCGTGTACTGATGGATGCGCTGTGCACGGCGGGCATGAGAAGCACATTGGCGGGGCCGGTCAGGCGGCAGAACGGATACAGTTTCATCAGATCCATATTCAGCGCCACATCGGCGGCGATGTCGCCGTCAAATTCGAAATCCACGCCGCGCTTTTCCAGTATGGCCACGGCTTCGCGCTGCGCATCGGAACGTTCGGTCGCCGGATTGCCGAAGGTGGAGGACGCCAGCAGCGCCACGCGCGGTTCGTGCCCCATGCGCCGCACAAGGCGCGCGGTTTGTTCGGCAATGTCGGCAAGCTGAATGGCGGTGGGCATTTCATGCACTGTGGTGTCGGCGACAAACACGGTATGCTTGCGCGACAGCATTAAACTCACCCCGATCACCCGCTGGCCGGGTTTGACATCGATGGCGTGACGCACATCCTGTAACGCGACGGCGGAATTGCGGGTCACGCCGGTGACCATGCAATCCGCATCACCGCACGCCACCATGGCGGCTGCAAAAATATTGCGGTCATAGGTTACCAGCCGCGTGCAATCGCGGATCAGAAAACCCTTGCGCTGCAACCGGCCATACAGAAAGTCACGGTATTTGGCGACCAGCGCGGGTTCGCGCGAATTGTGAATCTCCAGTTCTTCGTTGGGATCAAGCCCGGACGCCGCCAGACTTGCGCGAATGCGTTCCTCCACCCCGATCAGAATGGGCGTGCCATAGCCGCTGTTGCGGTACGAAAGCGCTGCGCGGATGACCTGTTCTTCCTCGCCCTCGGCGAACACGATCCGTTTGGGGTTGGCGCGCACATATTCAAACACCGGATGCAGCGTGTCTGCGATCGGATCCAGGCGTGCGCGCAACTGATGCTTATAGGCGTCCATATCGACAATCGGGCGGCGCGCCACGCCGCTATCCATCGCCGCTTTGGCGACGGCGGGCGGCACATGGCTGATCAGGCGCGGATCAAACGGCACCGGGATAATATATTTGCGGCCATATTTGGGGCGTTCACCGGCATAGGCGGCGGCGACTTCATCGGGCACATCCTCGCGCGCCAGTTCCGCCAGCGCGGTGGCGGCGGCGATTTTCATTTCTTCATTGATGGTGCTGGCGCGCACATCCAGCGCGCCCCGGAAGATATAGGGAAAGCCCAGCACATTATTGACCTGGTTGGGGTAATCCGAACGGCCGGTGGCGATGATGGCGTCGCCGCGAATGGCCTCGACCTCTTCGGGCAGAATTTCAGGATCCGGATTGGCCATGGCGAAAATGATCGGATTGGGGGCCATGGCGCGGACCATTGGCGCCGTCACCGCGCCCTTGGCCGACAGGCCCAGGAAAATGTCCGCGCCATCCATGGCTTCTTCCAGACTGCGCGCCCTGGTCACCACTGCATGGGCGGATTTCCACTGGTTCATGCCTTCGGTGCGGCCCTGAAAGACGACGCCCTTGGTGTCGCACAGAATGACATTATTGTGCGGCATGCCCATCGCCTTGATCAGTTCAATACAGGCAATGCCTGCGGCGCCCGCGCCATTGACCACCATGGTGACGTCTTTAATATTCTTGCCGGCCAGATGCAGCGCATTGATCAGCGCCGCCGCCGAGATAATCGCCGTGCCGTGCTGATCATCGTGAAAAACCGGAATATCCATCAGCTCGCGCAGGCGCTGTTCGATGATGAAACATTCGGGCGCCTTGATGTCTTCCAGATTGATGCCGCCAAAGCTTGGCCCCAGATAGCGCACGGCGGCAATGACTTCGTCGGCATCTTTGGTGTCAAGTTCAAGATCGATCGAATCCACATCGGCAAAGCGCTTGAACAGAACCGATTTGCCCTCCATGACGGGTTTTGAGGCCAGCGCGCCGAGGTCACCCATCCCCAAAATCGCCGTACCGTTAGTGATAACCGCAACCAGATTGCCCTTGGCGGTATATTCATAGACCAGCGAAGGGTCATCGGCGATGGCGCGCACCGGCACCGCAACGCCTGGCGAATAGGCCAGTGACAGGTCGCGCTGGGTCGCCAGCGGCTTGCTGGCGATAATTTCGATCTTGCCGGGGCGCCCTTCCGAATGAAATAGCAGCACTTCTTCATCGGTGAATTGCGGGCGTTTATCGGCGGGCGGCTTCGGGCTGTTCATCGTTTTACCAGGGTTTGAGAGCGAAGTGTTCGTTGTAGGCGATTGGGTGCGCCCCTGTCACCCGAAAAGCCGCGCATTGTCTGGATTTTGTGTTATTTTCGGCTCATGCATGACAGCCTTGCCCAATCCGATCCCCTGCCAGACCCGCCGCAAACGCCGGATTTGTTTCCGCTTGCGCCGGTGGCGGCGATTACGACGCCGATGATGACGCAATATCTGGCGATCAAGGCGGCGCATCCGGATTATCTGCTGTTTTACCGCATGGGGGATTTTTACGAACTGTTCTTTGACGATGCGGTCAGGGCCTCCGCCGCGCTGGACATTGCGCTGACCAAACGCGGGCGGCATCTGGGCGAGGACATCGCCATGTGCGGCGTGCCGGTGCATGCCTCGGAAGGCTATCTCGCGCGCCTGACCGCCAGCGGTTTCAAGGTGGCGGTGTGCGAACAGATCGAAGACCCGGCGGAGGCGCGCAAGCGCGGTGCGAAATCCGTGGTGGCGCGCGAGGTGGTGCGGCTTGTCACGCCGGGCACGCTGACCGAGGACAGTCTGCTGGATGTGCGGGCGCATAATTATCTGCTGGCGGTGGGGGCGGCGGGTGCGGGCGCGAGCCGGGAATGGGCGCTGGCCTGGTGCGATATTTCCACCGGAAGTTTTGAGGTTATGGCGCTGCCGCAGGAGCGTGTGGCGGCGGAAATTGCACGGCTTCAACCGCGCGAAGTGCTGTTGCCGGAACGGCTGCGGGATGAGCCGGAATTGCTCGCCAGCTTTGCCATTGAGGGCGCGGCGCTAACCCCCCTGCCACCCGGATATTTTGACAGCCAGGCGGGCGAGCGGCGCCTGATGGCTCTGTTCAGGGTGGGCGCGCTGGATGGTTTTGGCGGCTATGACCGGGCGGAACTGGCGGCCTGTGGGGCGCTTGCGGCCTATATGGAACTGACCCAGAAAGGGCGGCTGCCGCTGTTGCGCCCGCCCTCGCGCCAGCAGCAGGGCGCCATCATGGCGATCGATGCGGCGACCCGGCGTAATCTGGAACTGAACGTCACGCTGAACGGCGTGCGCAAGGGCAGTCTGCTGTCCGCCATTGATCGCACCGTCACGGGGGCGGGCGCGCGCTTGCTGGCAGCAAGGCTGAATGCGCCGCTGACGGATGTGACGGCCATCCGGCGGCGTCAGGATATGGTGCAGCATTTTTATGATGACCGGGATCTGGGCGATGCGGTGCGCGCCGAATTGCGCCGCGCGCCGGACCTGGAACGCGCATTGGCGCGGCTGTCGGTGGGGCGCGGCGGTCCGCGCGATCTGCTGGCGGTGCAGGGTGCGCTGACGGCGGCGGCCAGCCTGAAACTGCGTCTGCAGCAGGCGCCGCACACGCTTGGCGGGCTGCCCGAAGACCTTGCGGCGCTGCTGCCTGATCTGGGCCATCAGGAAATTCTGATTGCGCGCCTGAGCGAAGCGCTGAAACCCGAGCCGCCCTTGCTGACCGGTGACGGCGGATTTATTGCGCAGGGCTATCATGCCGGGCTGGATGAATTGCGCGGGCTTGCCAGCGAAAGCAAGCGGGTGATCGCATCGCTCGAAGAAAAATACCGCAGGCTGAGCGGTATTGACCGCCTGAAGGTGAAACATAACCGGGTGCTGGGATATTTTCTGGAAACCGGTCTGGCGCAGGGCGACAGATTGATGCGCGCCCCGCTGAATGAAACTTTCATTCACCGCCAGACCATGGCCAGTAACGCCCGCTTCAGCACAGTGGAGCTGGGCGAACTGGAACGCAAGATCGATCAGGCGGGCAATCAGGCGTTGGGCATCGAGCTGGCGCTGTGGGAAGATTTACTGGGCGAAGTGATGGGACGCAGTGCGGCGGTGCTGCGTGTGGCGGCGGCACTGGCGGAACTGGATGTCGCCAGCGCACTCGCCGACCTGGCGCATCGCGCGCGTCAGGTGCGCCCGAAGCTGGACGCGGGGTTGGCGTTTCATATTGCGGGCGGCCGGCACCCGGTCGTGGAGGCGGCGCTACAGGAGAGCGCGGCGGCGTTCGTGGCCAACGATTGCGATCTCGGCGCGGACGGGGGCGCGGCTTCCCCAAGCCGCCGTCTGTGGCTGGTGACGGGGCCGAACATGGCGGGGAAATCAACATTTCTGCGGCAAAATGCCCTGATTGCCATTCTGGCGCAGATGGGTGCGTTTGTGCCGGCGCAATCGGCCCATATCGGCATTGTCGACCGGCTGTTCAGCCGGGTGGGGGCCGCCGACGATCTGGCGCGCGGGCGGTCCACCTTCATGGTGGAAATGGTGGAAACCGCCGCCATTCTTAATCAGGCGACGGCGCGGTCGCTGGTTATACTGGATGAAATCGGCCGCGGCACGGCAACCTATGACGGGTTGTCCATCGCCTGGGCAGCGCTCGAACATCTGCACGAAACCAACCGCTGCCGGGCGCTGTTCGCCACGCATTATCACGAACTGACGGCGCTCAGCGCAATATTGCCGGGCATGGCCAATGTCACCATGCGGGTGCGTGAATGGCGCGGTGACGTAATTTTTCTGCACGAAGTCGTGCCGGGGGCGGCGGACCGGTCCTATGGCATACAGGTGGCGAAACTTGCGGGATTGCCCGCCCCGGTGATCGCCCGGGCGCAGGCCGTTCTGGCGCAACTGGAAAGCCAGGCGGCAACGGGCCGGGGCGCACAGATGATAGACGCCCTGCCCCTGTTCACTGCCCCGCCCGCACCCACAGAAGAAACCATGGACGTCAGGCTGACCGCCGCATTGCGGGCCGTTAATCCCGATGAACTGTCGCCAAAAGAGGCGTTGCAATTGGTTTACCAATTAATTGGTCTTTTAGATTAAGCATGACTAACTAATGTCATAGTCACCGGATAAATATCCCTTATGTCTGATAGTAATACTCAGGAAACGCTGAAACCCGCCCCAGAAATCGCGGTGACGCCGCATGATGTGCTGGCGGCCGGCCTGCGCGCCATTGGCGCGGATGAGGACGCCAGCGATTCCGAGCGCAACCGGCGTCTGGTGGAGCTGTTAAAGGACGCGCGGGCGCGCACATTGGAATCACTGGACAAGGCCCTGGCCGCAGGCGCCGGGGGGCTGCAGGCCATTCAGGCGCTGTCCAACTGTCAGGACAATATCATCTCGGCGCTGTTTGATTATGCCAGCCGCTGGGTCAGCCGGGCGACCAATCCCACCAGCGGGGAACGCTTAAGCGTTGCCGCCGTGGGTGGCTATGGCCGGGGCGGGTTGGCCCCGCAGTCGGATATTGATCTGCTGTTTCTGCTGCCCTACAAACAAACGCCCTGGGGCGAAAGCGTGGTTGAGTTCATGCTGTATGTGCTATGGGATCTGGGGCTGAAGGTCGGGCACGCCACACGTTCGGTGGATGAATGCATCCGCCTGTCCAAAGGCGATACGACCATCCGCACGGCGCTGCTGGAAAGCCGCTATATTTGCGGCGACCAGGAATTGTTCAGTGATCTGAAGAAGCGCTATACCGCAGATGTTGCCGCTGACACATCGTCCAGCTTTGTCGACGCCAAACTTGCGGAGCGTGATCAGCGGCATATGCGCCAGGGCGAAACACGCTATCTGGTGGAGCCCAATGTCAAGGACGGCAAGGGCGGCCTGCGTGATCTGCACACGCTGTACTGGATCGGCAAATATATTTATGGCGTCGAAGATGCGCGCGAACTGGTCGCCAGGGGTATTCTGATACAGCCCGAATATGACAGCTTTCTGCATGCGGAAGATTTTCTGTCGCTGGTGCGATGCCATTTGCATCTGGTGACCGGGCGTCCGGTGGAGCGCCTGTCATTCGATGTGCAGCAGTTGATTGCAAACCGGATGGGCTATCAGGATCATGACGGCCTGTCGGCGGTGGAATGGTTCATGAAAGACTATTTCCGCACCGCCAAGGAAGTTGGCGATTTGACGCGCATATTCTGCGCGCTGCTGGAAGACATTCATCGCAAGCCGGTGGGGTTGCGCCGGTTTCTGCCTCGTTTTGGCCGCCGCGCGAGAATTTTTGAAGATTTCAAGGCCGAAGGCGACCGTCTGAATGTTGTTCATAACAGTGTCTTTGTCTTTGATCCGGTCAATCTGTTGCGGCTGTTTCACACGGCCCAGCACAATGATCTCGACATTCATCCAAAGGCGCTGCGTCTTGTAACCCGTTCGCTTGATCTTGTGGATGACGGCCTGCGCGCCAACCCGGAAGCCAACCGCCTGTTCCTGGAAATGCTGTGTTCGCGCAAAGATCCGGAAACCACGCTGCGCCGCCTGAACGAGGCCGGGGTGTTCGGCCGTTTCGTACCGGATTTCGGGCGTGTCGTCGCCATGATGCAGTTCAACATGTATCATCATTATACGGTGGATGAGCATCTTATCCGCGCCATCGGTATTCTGTCGGAGATCGAGGCGGGCACACTGACGGACGATCATCCGCTGGCCAGTGAAATCATACGGCGCATTAAAAAACGCGAAGTGATTTATCTGGGTGTGCTGCTGCACGATATCGCCAAGGGGCGTCCCGATGACCATTCGCATGCGGGCGCTGCTGTGGCGCGTGAACTGTGCCCGCGCCTTGGCCTGTCTGATACGGATACGGAACTGGTGGCGTGGCTGGTGGAAAATCATCTGCTGATGAGTGACGTTGCGCAGAAACGCGATATTTCCGATCCCAGAACCATTGCAAAATTTGTTGAAGAAATAAAATCCCAGGAGCGGCTGCGCCTGATGCTGGTGCTGACGGTGGTGGATATTCGCGCGGTTGGCCCTGGTGTGTGGAATAGCTGGAAGGGACAGCTGTTACGCCAGTTGAATGAAGAGGCGGAAAGCCTGCTGTCGGGCGGTCACCGCACCGCCGGGCGCGGCGAGAGGATCGCTGCCGCCAAAGCGCAACTGGCGGAGCGGCTGGCGGATATTGAGCCCGCGCAACGCGAACGCATTCTGGCCATGCATTATCCGCCCTATTGGCTGGCGGGGGATGTGAACCTGCATGAAAAACATGCCAGGTTTGTCATTGATGCGCGCGCAAAAGGCGAACCGTTCCATATGAAATATGAGGTCGATACGGCGCGCGGCGTTACCGAGGTCACATTATTTGCGCCCGATCATGCAGGCCTGTTCGCGCGTGTGGCCGGGGCGTTCGCATCCATCGGCGCCAACATTGTTGATGCAAAAATATTCACAACATCCGATGGCATGGCGCTGGATATGTTCCTGGTGCAGGACGCGGAGGGCGGGGCGCTGGCGGAAGAGAAAAAACTGCATCGCCTGTCGGAAATTCTGCACAAGACACTGGAGGGCCGCCATCGTCCGCATATTGTGCTGGCGGGCAAGCAAAAACGGCCCAAGCGCGAACAGGCCTTTACCGTGCGCAGCCAGGTTCTGTTCGATAATGAGGCGTCCAATACCGCAACCATGATCGAGGTGACGGCCCGCGACCGGCCCGGCCTGCTGCATGATCTGACCTGGACGCTGTTTGAAAATGGCGTGTCGATCAATTCCGCCCATGTGACGACCTATGGTGAGGAAGCCATTGACACTTTCTATGTGCGCGATGCATTCGGCCTGAAAATTACTTCCGAAGAAAAACTCAGGCGCATCGAGAATGTGCTTCTGGAGGCGCTGGACGGCAAACTTGAAAAAACCGGCTGATAACCGCCCGCCGCTGTTGTAAAAACACCACATATTGAGGCTTGTTTCTGGCGCCTTCCAGGATAGCGCACCAATCATAATGATTACAAAAGCGCTGCTTTCTTGTACAGTAACTCTTGTACTTTGTAGTTATTTATGATAGGCTCTCGTCCGGATGCTGAAGGAGTAATTTCTTCTCCGTACGGCGCGGAAACCAGGGTTAAAAGACATGTATTCTCATCCGCAACATAGTGCAGGGCATGATGTTCAGAAGCTGCGCCAGCAGGCTGGCAAGTGGCTGAAAGAACTGCGTGAAGCCAACAATCTGACGCAGCGGCAACTGGCGGCGCTGGTGGGTGTTGAATATTACACCTTTGTTTCGCAGCTTGAATCGGGCCGGGGCCGGATACCACCGGACCGTTACGAACGCTGGGCGCAGGCGCTCAATGTCGATACAACGGTTTTTGTGAAGGAATTAATGAAATATTATGACCCGGAAACCTATCGTTTGCTGTTCGCGAACGCATAGACAGGGGGTTGAATATTACGGCTGGCCGAATCCCCGATTCGCTGCTAGCCTGTCATCCGTCAACGTTCTGATTTTGCAGGACATGAAGGGCCAGACTTGGGGCGAATGGGCATATAAATATCATGGCGGCTATTCTCGCTTTCCGGCAACCGCACAAGGATCAGAACTGGACCAATGAAGAATTGGCCGAACTGTTTCGCGTCGTGGATATTCTCAGCCGCGCCGGGGTAGCCATTGATACGGATATGGGCCTGTCCGATGAAGGTGAACCCTGGTTTGCCTTTTGCCGCGCCGATACTGGCGACGTCATCGTCCATTTCTCGCGCATTGATGGCCAGTTTGTTGCGGTTAGCGCCGCCACCGATGCGGTGATGCGCGGCAATAATTTTCGCCGCGTCGCAGAGGCGCTGGTCAACCGTCAGCCGCTGATCCTGCCCGCGCCCAGTTCGGGCCAGAAATTATTCCTGCATCCGTCTGTCATTCTGACCGCGCTGGTCGCGACCACGCTGGCGCAGATGAAAAGCTGGGAAGGTCAGGATATTACCGCAATCGATGATGCGGCGGATGCTGCTGTTCACGCCGTATCCGAAGGCACGTTCTCGGAAACACTGAAAACCGCCTTTATGGATGCGCTGAACCTTGTGCTGCGTGGTTTCACGGGCCCGATCGATACGAAAAACGCATCTGCCGAGCATGCGCAGGCTACGGCCCTTGGTCTCGGGCTTGGTAATCTGTCGCTGGCGTCTGTGGTGGCGTTTGCAATATCGGTGATCCAGGGATCGTCATTGCAGGATGAGACAGATATTGCGAGCCGTGCATCGCTGCCTGCCGATTCTTCTGATGCGGCGGTAAAAAAATCTGCCGGCCCCGTCGTTGGCGCGCCACAGGTTGCGGAAAACAAGATGCAGGCGGATGCGGGCGCTGTTAACCGGCTCGCTGAAAGCAAAGAACCGGCTCCGGCTAAAACAGTGTTACGTGACGCAGCCGTATCAGGCGTAATGGAAAAACCGGGGCTTGCCGAAAAATCAGGTGGCGCTGCTGTAAACGGGGAAAGTTCCGCCCACACAGTGCAGAGAGAAGCAGCAGACAAGATTATTCCCGCCGACTCCGGTTCCGGAATATTGCAGGCCAAACTGCTGGTGGCGGAAGCAAAAGCGGATGCACCCAAAGCGGAGCCCGCCCGGCATCAGCCTGCCGAGCAAAAGGAAATAGTATTTCAGGTTGCCGAACCGAAAGCGGATGGAGAGAACCACCGCATCAGCTTCACTGAAATCAGCAAGGAAGCGATTGAAATATTTTTTGGTAAATCCACGGAAATATCGGCCAGCGGCGTTACTTTCCGTATTGGAGATATTTCTGGCGATAAAAATGAACTGTCATCTGTAGCTGGCGTCATGGCTTCGCTGTCTGACGGTCAGGTCGGCTTTGCTTCCAGCACTGTCCGTCAGGCGCTGAATGCATCTGATATTGTGTTTGCAGGCGGTGATCCGGTGGCGCTGGCGCGGCTTAATCTGATCACGGATTTTGTCAATTCCACGGACAGCAAATTTTCTGTCCCCGCCAGCTTCCCCGAATTGCTGAAGCAATATTGGGCAGGGGATAAAGCCCTGACCGTGGTGGTTTTTGATAGTGATGACCTGCCGCTTGATATTTTTTCTTTCACCAACAATGTGCTGTTTGTGGAAGAAAGCCAGTTGAACGGCGTGGCCATGAATGCAGGCGATAGCGCGCTACAGGTTGATCTGGCGAATGGCGGTGACGTGACGCTGCTGGGCGTGATTAATCTGAACCCGCATATGACTGTCTGATTAACGGGCCGTTTTACACCCCCCTGAATTCCGCCTTGCGCTTTTCATTGAAGGCGCGCACGCCTTCGCGGCGGTCCTGCGATACATAGACGGCGTCGTAGGCGGCAAGCTCCAGCTTCAAGCCTGATTTCAGGTCGGTTTGTATGCCGCCATTCACCGCCTGTTTCACGTTCCTGATCGACAGTGGCGCGTTGGCGCAAATGGCGCGCGCGGTGTCGAGCACCTCGTCCAGCAAATTGGCGGGTTCGCACACGCGGTTGACAATGCCCCATTCCAGCGCTTCGGCTGCGGAAAAGGGCCGGCCGGTCATCAGAATTTCCCTGGCGCGCGGGCTGCCCGCCACGCGCGGCAAATTCTGGGTGCCGCCGCAACCCGGAAGAATGCCCAGCGTCACTTCGGTCAGCGCAAAACGCACCCCCGCCGCCGCATAGGCGAAATCACAGGCCAGGGCGATTTCACAGCCGCCGCCGAACGCCGCCCCGTTGACCGCCGCAATCACCGGCAGCGGGCAATCCATAACGCCATAGATGGCTTCTTCGAAAATCACATGCTGGGCGCGCCAGGCCTCGTCGCTCATGCCGTCGCGTTCCTTCAGATCGCCGCCCGCGCAAAACGCCTTGCCGCCCGCGCCGGTCAGAACCACACAGCGCACATCACCCGCATCGCGGTTCAGCCCGTTCTGGAACAGATCGCGCAGGTCGCGTCCCATCTGGGTATTGAGGGCATTGCGGAAATCCGGACGGTTCAGCGTCACGCATAACAGGCCCGGCCCGGGCGTCTCTAAAGCCAATGTATCAAATTTTTGCTGCATTTTTCCCTGCCCTGATGATCCTGATTTTTGATGCCAGACGGCATGAAACCCTCTATGCTGGAACCACCGTTAGTCAAGAGAAACCAACACTGCAGGGAGAAAGCAATGCGTGAAGCAGTTATCGTATCCACCGCACGTACCGGACTGGCCAAGAGCTTCCGGGGCGGGTTCAACGCCACCCATTCCGGCGCCCTGGGCGGCCATGTGGTCAAACACGCCATCGCGCGCGCCAGGATCGAGCCAGGCGAAGTGGACGACGTCTATATGGGCTGTGTCGCCCCGGATGGCGGCTCGACCGCGAATGTGGCGCGCAGCTCCGCACTTTGGGCCGGGTGCCCGGTTTCGGTGTCGGCCGTCACCATCAACCGTTACTGCTCGTCGGGCCTGCAATCCATCGCCATGGCGGCGCAGCACATCATCGTCGATGGGGCCAATATCGCCATTGGCGGCGGCGTCGAAACCATCTCCATGGGTGGCCAGGTCAAGCAGGATCCCAAGGATCCAAAACTGGCGGCGGAATATCCGGCCCTGTGGATGCCGATGATCGAAACCGCCGACATCGTGGCGCAACGCTATAAGGTGTCGCGCGAATATCAGGATGAATTCTCGCTGGAAAGCCAGAAGCGCACCGCCGCAGCCCAGCAGGGCGGCAAGTTTGCAGACGAAATCGTGCCGATGAAGGTGATGATGGCCGTCAAGGACAAAGACAGCGGCGCCGTCACCATGAAGGAAACCATCGTTGACCGGGATGACTGCAACCGCCCCGACACGAAGCTTGAAGGCCTGGCGGCGTTGCAGCCGGTGCGTGGCGCTGGCAATTTCATCACTGCGGGCAACGCCAGCCAGCTTTCCGATGGGGCGTCGGCCTGCGTGCTGATGGAAGCCAAAGAGGCCGAACGCCGCGGCCTGCAACCCATGGGCCGCTTCCGTGGCTTTGCCGTCGGCGGCTGTTCGCCCGAAGAAATGGGTATCGGCCCGGTCTTCGCAATCCCCAAACTGCTGGAACGCACCGGCCTCAAGATCGAGGACATTGATCTGTGGGAACTCAACGAAGCCTTCGCCAGCCAGGCGCTGTATTGCAAGGACAAGCTGGGCATTCCCGGCGACAGGCTGAACGTCAATGGCGGCGCGATTTCCATCGGCCACCCGTTCGGCATGACAGGCTCGCGCCTGACCGGCCACATCCTGATTGAAGGCAAACGCCGCAAGGCCAAAAACGTCATCGTCACCATGTGCATCGGCGGCGGCATGGGTGCTGCGGGATTGTTTGAAGTGTATTGAGCCGGATATAACCCGCGATTGAAAAAGCCGGGCGTAATGCCCGGTTTTTTTATGCCGCCTTGTCAGGCTGTTGTGTGATTAATCTAGTTGTTTAGTCCCATATTGTGCTGGTGTAATACCAACGGCCTGATGAATTGACTCTGCGGTGGATTCCCTTTTTTTCTGGAATGTGATTCAAGTCATGCATCTTGCTTCGGAGGTGCGCGATGGGCTATGCGATTGGAATTACGAGACAGTACGATGCCGGGGCGTTGCGCAAGCTGGCGCGGCGCGTCAGGCTGGCATGGAGCGTCAAACGCTGCGCGATTGGGTGCATCGCTTTAATGCGGATGGCCGGCCGGCGCGGCGTCTGACGGCGGCGCAGGAAGCTGAAGTGAGAGCGCGTGTTTTGGCGGGGCCTGACCCGGAGACAGACGGATTGGCGCGATGGCGCTGTACGGATGTGCAGAGCTTTATCGCCGGGACGTACAAGGTGCAGTATCATGTGCGCAGCATCGGCAAGCTGCTGCACAAATTGAGGCTCAGCCATGTCTCGGTGCGCCCGGTTCAC
>Ga0268299_1001116_pt1 | contig 55934 bp, 48 predicted proteins | sample NOBtaG_FD_193484 | JGI IMG/M metagenome (GOLD analysis project Ga0268299, IMG submission 193484) | Activated sludge microbial communities from bioreactor in Nijmegen, Gelderland, Netherland - NOB reactor | ecosystem: Engineered > Bioreactor > Aerobic > Activated sludge | place: Netherlands... | reverse complement strand
GGGGGGAGGGGAGCCACTGAGCGAGCCACCTGCGCACCTCCGCTGACTGCGTCCGACCGAACACACGCAGGGGGGCACTATGTACCTGAGCTTTACCTTCCTGTAAGGTGATTCCATTTGACGACCCAGGGGGGTGGAGCAAACACTTCCGGGTTTGCAGGCCTCCAAGGCTGCGACCATCAATTTCTATCGAGAATTCCCATGGCAGTTTGTGAAGTTACCGGCAAGCACACTCGCATCGGCAACAACGTCAGCCACGCGAACAACAAGACGAAGCGCACGTTTAAGGCGAACCTCCAGACAGTGCGCATTGTTGACGAGACAGGCACGGTCCGCCGCGCAGCCGTCAGCACGACCGCCCTGAAGGGCAACAAGGTCCAGAAGGCCGCTCCGCGTCAGGCGCTCCTGCGCCAGCTCGCAGCCGAAGGCAAGCCCGTCGGCAAGAAGAGCGCAAAGAAGGCCGCCGCTCCCGCGAAGGCCGCCAAGCCCAACAAGTCGACCAAGAAGTAACACTCGCATTTCTCGCGGGGAACCCTCCGCGACGTGTTTCGGCGGTGGGGATCTCCGGATTTCGCGCGGCGGGCGGCAGCGAACCTGGTCAGGTCCGGAAGGAAGCAGCCATAAGTTGTGCGGTCCGGGTGTGCTGAGATCCGGAGTTCCGCACCGCCGAAACCAACATCCAGACTTGTCGGCCCCAAGCGCCGGCACCTCATCAGAGATTGGGGGTGAAGTTTCCACATGGCGTTGATTACACTCGAAATCGACGAGCCGATCGACCGGGCGCTCAAGCGCTTCAAGAAGGAATGCCAGAAGGCTGGCATCCCCGCAGAAGTGCGTCGCCGCGAGTTCTACGAAAAGCCGTCGGTACGCCGTAAGCGCAAGGAAGAGGCTGCACGCCGCAAGATGCGTCGTCGGATGCTCAAGCAGCGTCGCAAGCTCGAGCGCATGTAAGATCGCGTTCCCGCGCTTTCACCCTGGAAACAAACTCCCGCTCCGAGCCACATGCTCGGGGCGGGTATTTTTATGAAGAATGATGAGGGATGAACAGTGAGTTCTTGCGCGTCATTCATCATTCATCACTGAGCACTTTCACTTTTGCAGTTCGCTCAGCCTCTGGGCCGCCATCCTGCTCTCGGGGCGGCGGGCGAGGAGTGCGTGGAGTGTAGCGCGGGCGCCTTCGATGTCGCCGGAGACTTGCTTGAGCCCCGCGAGGTTGATCCACGCGGATTCGGGAAGATCGGGGTTGAGCTGCAACGCGCGCTCGAAGGCGTTCTGCGCCTTTAGCATCGCCGCCGCGCGGTCCTCACCGGGAGGCAGCGTCTGCGAGCAACGCAGGCGCGCCTGACCCGCGTTGAACCAGTATTGCGGTACAAACGGACGCTGTTGGATCGCACGCTCGTATAAGTCTGCGGCCGCGCAGTAATCCTTCCGTTGCTCTTCGGCGATCTTCGCCAGGCGATTCAGAGCCGTCGGGCCAGCTTGGTCTTCGGGGATCGCGCGTAGGAGTTCCTCCGCCTTTGCCGTGTTGCCGTCCTGCAGGTAGAGCGCCGAGCGGATTTCGTCGAAGCGGATGGTCGACTCCGCGCCGACGACTCCCCACGGCCAAGCTGGCCACACGACGGCAACGCCCACGATGCCGACCAGCGCAAAGCGGGCGGCGAGGCTGTGCTTCCTCTCGCGCAGTGCCGCGATCATCGCCTTCACTCCGACTGCCGCCAGCACGACCAAGAAAGGCGCGATCGGCAGCCGATATCGCCCGGTGATGAAGAACGGAAGCAGCGATAACATCAGCATCAGCACACACGCGATCAGAACGCGCGACCCGCGTTGTCGCGATTGCCATGCGACCACGGTGCCGATCAACGCGAACGGCAGCACAATCCAGTACCCAATCAGCCCCGTGAATCGGATGACCGGGACTTCCTCCGACCCCATACGCTCTGGGAAGTAGATCTGCGGAATCTCGCGCGCGTTCAGCAGCATGAGCGCGCGGCGCGCGATGAGTTTTGCGGCCTTGCCCGGATTCTCGGCGATGAACTTCTTCGCCTCGCCCGTCCAGTACCTACTGATTTCGACGGACGAAAGTTGGTCGCGATTCAGCGCGAGCCGCGCGGCGGGGAGTCCTCTTGGTTCCGCATCCGCCGATGGGGGAATGTAATACGCCCCTGTCGCGCGCGGGCTGAAGCCGATGTAGAAGTTCAGGCCGAAGTTCGACGTGATCGGGACGATCTCCTTTTCGGCCCGCCAGTTGTGCATGGCCGTCGGCGCAAACGTGGCCAGACACGCGATGATCGCGATCACGCCGCCGCCGATGGCGCCCCCCAAGGTCCCCCGTCGCCCTCCATCCACGAGCAGCGCCAGCAAGAGCACCGGGGCCATCGCCAGCGAATTCGCGCGGAAGAGCGCGCTGATGCCGAGCATCACCCCGGTTGCCGCACAGCCGAGAATGTGCCGCTTGCTGCCGATTGAAATGTCCGCGCGTCCATGCACACGGAGCGCCGTCGCCAGCGTCGCGAGGCTGAACGCCCCCGCTGCGATTTCCATAAGGATTGTCTGCTCGTGGAAAATCGCGGGTGAGTAACACGCCCAGATCGACGCCGCCAACATCGCCACACGCCGCCCTGCGAGGGCGTGCCCGACGCGTGCCACGAGCACCAATGTCACCGCCGAAAGTAACACGTTGAGCGCGCGACCGGCCGCGATGCTCGCGCCGGTGATCTTGAACCAGAGACCCAACAGACCCGGCCAACCTGGCCCGAGGAAGAATGCCGTGCCCTGCTGCCAGTTTCCCTCTGCGAATCGCGAGGCGAGGTTGTAGTATTCAAGCGCGTCATGTAGAAGCACCCGGCCATAGACCGAATCGCCGAATTGCTTGAACGCGATTGCTCGAATAATGATGAAAAGTACGAGAGGGAATATCAGGTCCCGCCAATGAAATGGCTCATCGAATGCGGGCGTCGTCGATGCGGACTCGGCGGCGCGACGTGCCTCCGCGCGTTCCAAGATGGACTCTCGTGAGCTCATTCTTCCGGCAGGGGAGAGAGCGTGATGCCCGGCGCGAGCGACACATCATTTTCGGCGCGAAGGCGACGCAGCACGCGTACTTCTGCCTTGCGGAATCGCTTCGCCATCTCCACGCGCATCGGACTCTCAAAGTCCGTGATTGTCACCAGATGGTATCCGAGCTCGGTCCGCACGGGGGACGAGACCGCGCCGGCGTCCAAGTCCGATATTGCGTCGCGGATTTCCTGCGAGAGCATCTCGCGTTCGAGCCAGCCGATGTCCCCGCCCATGCGCGCCGTGCTCTCGTCCTGCGAGTATATTGCCGCAGCATGCTCGAACGACAGCCCGGCAGCAATCTCGCGCCGAATCGCCAGGGCGCGTTCCAGGGAGTCCGCTTCGGACCGTGGATCGTTGTTTACGAGCGGCACGAGCACGATCTGCGCCAGGCGCACTCGATCCGACGACCGGGCGTCGTCGCGCCCCTTCGGGAGTGCCTCCGGGCCGAGTTCCTTCGCGAGTGCCGCGCGAATGCGCAGCTCCGCGCGGGCGCGATCCTCCGCATGCAGGCGCAACGTACGTGTCGGAATCTTTGCGTCCTCGAGCCGCGATTCGAGTCGCTTTGGCGAACCCGCCAGCGCCTCGTACCGCCCCCATGTCATCTTTCCCGCGCGCACGACATCTTCGGTGGGGGGATCGCCCACCTCAAGTTCCGCCCAAAACTCGAGCAGTGTCTCATCGACACATTCACGCGCCGCCTCGGCGATCAATTCCTCGTCGGGAACTCCCTCCAACCGGCGATCAAAAAGGCGCATCTCGAATACGCGAACCATCACATCGCGTTCAGTGATGACGAGGCGATCCACCACCGCGATCGTTCGGTCCATGGTGCGAACGGGAGGCGGTTCATCGGCACGCGCGACCGGGTGGGCGAACGACAGAATCGCCGCCGCAGAAAACGCGGCGCACACCTGAGTCAGGCGCAGGAAGTTCGCGGATGTCTTTCGAATCGTCACGCAATCACGGCGCGCAAGGGCGCCCCTCCAAGGCAATCCATAATTCCATCACCTTGAACGACACCTGAATGTTGTGGCGGGATTGACACCCCGAAAAATTCGAGAGAAGATCACACTTGTTCAGGCGACACTTGTCCTAAACAACGCGAAGCAGGATCGCGCGTACGAAATCCTGTATTTCTTTCCCATTAAGTTGAGGCGCCACCCCGTGAGCGATTGGATACTTTTGCTTCCACCTTCGGAGAGCAAAGCTACGCCCCCGAAGAACGGGATGAGCTATGAATCAGCGCGGAAGAAAAAGCCGCTTAACACTTTCTACATGATCGACGCGCACCGTGAAGTCGTCCTCACTGCCCTCGAGGCGGCGATGGAACGCGGTCACGGGCTGGAGGACATTTTTGAAGTGCAGGGCGAATCGCTCGACGATGCGCTCCGCCTCAATCGTGCGTGCCGCAAGGCCCCGACGCTCCCCGCGCGCGACCTGTACAACGGCGTGTTGTACGAAGCGCTCAAACTCAAGACCCTGCCGAAACGCCAGCAGGAGGTTTTCAACAAGTCCACGCTCATCCTCAGCGGTCTCTTTGGAATTCTACGCCCTCTCGACCGCATCCCGCCCTACAAACTGAAGATCAGTTCCAACCTGGGGGGCACCGTCGGCAAGATCGCCAACTACTGGCGTCGCCCCGTCAGCGAAATCCTCCGCATCGAAACGCGCAACAAGGTCGTGTGGGATTTCCTCCCGGACCAGCATCGTCGCGTGTGGGACGGCACCGGTGAATTGCGTGCCCGTCACACGGTCAAGTTCGTCAAACGCGTCGTGCACCGCGGTGTCGCCGATTGGAAGACAATCAGCCACCACAGCAAGGCGCTCAAGGGTGCCCTCGTGCGGCATCTGCTGAAGAAGAACTCGAGCGACCCCGAGGCGTTGCATGACTTCGAGCACCCGGATGGCTACTCTTATTCGCCCTCGCTGAGCGTGCGCAACTCTCGCGCGTCGGAACTCGTCTTCGCCGCAGAGTAAGCGGCACGCTCCACCATCAATCTGCGTCGCGCGGTTCGTCCCGAATGGTCGAATCGCGCCGACGCCAGCGGCGATGCATCCACAACCACTGCCCCGGATCGCGCCGAATCCCTGCCTCGATGCGTTGAGCAAAGGCTGCCGTGAGCGCGCGCTCCGCCGCGATGCGATCGTCCGTCTGCCATGAGAGCGGCTCGTCCATGATGATCTCCACTCGGCACTCCGGGCGACGGTAGCAGAACCCCGTCACGGTGACCGCGCCGCTGCGCACGGCGACACGCGCGATAGACAACATCGAATGTGCGGGATGGCCGAAGAAGGGAACCTCTATTCCCTCTCCCTTCAAATTGTGGTCGGCGAGCATCACCACACACCCACCCGCGCGCAGGTGCCGCATCACGGCGATGCCTGCATCGCCACGATAGACGATCTTGACCCCGGCTGCCTCACGAATCTTGAGGAGCGCATCCGCCAGCTCCGGGATGTTCGGTGCGGACGCGACCGCGAGAATCGGCATCCCGATCCGCTTTGTCAGCCACGCGCCTAAGAGCTCCCACGGCCCGACGTGCCCGGTGATGATGATCAGGCCCTTGCCGCGGCTCTTGGCGAGTTCCAGCGAACGATCGAATTCCTCCGGTCTCGCGTCGGTCACCAGGTGCCCGTGCTTCTCTTGGCTAAAGGCGGAAATCCAGAGGGCCTCGGTGAAGAGCATGGCCGACGATTCGAGCGATTCGCGCGCGATGCGGCGGCGATCCTGCTCGGACAATTCCGGCATCGCAAGTTTCAAGTGCTCGTGGATGCGCGCGACTCGGCTGCGCGCGATCGGCAGGATGCGTCGCCCGATGAAGCGGCCGACGCCCTGCACTTGGCCTAGGGATAGTTTGGGAACAAGAAATGCCGCGGTCAGCGCGACGCGTGCGGTGAGGTAATGCCTTAGATTCCTCATCGAGCGCGCTAAGGTCGTTCGCGATCTGCTAGTCAAAATCCACCGTGATCCAGCGCGGCTTGAGGTAATCGCTCGGCACCACGAGCGCCTCGATCGGGAGCATGCCCTCGCGTTCGACCGTGTTGCTCATGCCATTGTGCGTATGCCCACTGATGACATAGCGCACCTTTGAAAATCCCTTTACGTCTTCGCCGATGGTCAGGTTGCCAAAGAACGCGGTGCCCGCGTCCCAGTTCTCATCCTCGGGGCGACGCTCCAACTGCTCCTCGAAGAGAGGCACATGCGTCACGACGAGGACTTCGCGCACGGAATCGTCCGCCTGCAGTTCCACCAACTGGCGGCGCAGGCGGGCGCGGCACATGTCGGAGACCTCGAAATCGTTCCACGGCCAATCGATGCGAAAGGCATCCGCGGCCCACTTGGACTTGTTTTTGATGATGTATTCGTCGGTCTGTTTCAGGTAGGGTGCGCGCGCCGAGTAATCATACCACGCCACGTTCCCGACGATGGCGACTCCATCCTGGAGCCGCATCGCTGCGTCCTCCAGCCAATGGAAGCCGATCGCGCGTGTCCGCTGAGGCAGGATACGGCGATACAACTCCTCGCTCTTGTTGCCGCCTCCGGTCCAAAAGTCGTGGTTCCCGGGCAACACGGCGATCGGGCAATCGAGCTTGAGGAAGCACGAGAGACACTCATCCCAGCACGTGACTGGGTTTCCCAAATCCCCCGCGAGCACGACAAGATCCGGCCGCTCGCGATCCATGCCTGCGACCAGACGGCGGATCGGCTCGGGGCCGGAAGATTCGAGATGGAGGTCCGCCGTAACGAGAACCCGCATCGTGCTTACTTGGTTCCTGTCAGCTTGATCAGGTGATAGCCGAACTGCGTCTGCACGGGGGCCGAGACCTGACCCACGGTCATCGAATAACAGGCTTCCTCGAACGGCTTGACCATCATCCCGCGACCGAACCAGCCGAGATCGCCACCATCGCGCCCGCTCGGGCACGAGCTGTTCGCCTTGGCGAGGTCTTCGAAGCTCTCTCCTGAATCGACCTTGGCCTTCAGGTCATTGGCCTTGGCCAGCGAATCCACCAGGATATGGCTCGCACGCACTGAGTTCATGGCTATTTGTCCGCTCAGTTGGGGTGATCATCCGAAATTTCTGCAAGCGAGTATGGTGCGCCACGCGCGCAGGGCGACGCAACGCTCAATGCGCGAGGGGAGCGGCTGATAGACTACTCTCAACAGCCGGAATCGGCTTCCGTGTTCTCCCCTACGCCGGCCGCACGTCGCGCACTCGCTCCTCGAGCGCGTCGTGGACGACGCGCACGGCGTTCTCGAGCTGGCTCTCTGCGATGATGCAGGAGAGTTTGATTTCGCTGGTGGCGATCATCTGGATGTTGATGCCGGAATCGGCGAGGGCGCGGAACATCTTGGCGGCAACGTCGGAGTGCGAGCGCACGCCCGTGCCGACGACGCTCAGTTTGGCCATCGTGTTGTCGCCGCGCACGCCGGAGGCACCGATTTCCTCGGCGAGCGCTTTCATGATGCGAATCGTTTCGGCGAAATCCGCACGCGAAACCGTGAACGAGATGTCGTTCTTTCCATCGCTCGCGGCATTCTGGATGATCATGTCCACCATGATCCGAGCCATTGCGATTCGGTCAAAGATCGCCGCGGCAGTTCCCGGTCGGTCGGGCACACCGGCGATCGTGATCTTGGCTTCCTCGCGATTGAACGCGACGCCACTGATGACTGTATCTTCCATGTCTTTGTCCTCCTCGACGACAAACGTGCCGGGCTGGTTGTGCAGAAAGCTCCGCACGTGGAGTGCTACCTGATAGTTCTTGGCGAATTCAACGCTGCGCGAATGCAGGATCCCCGCGCCCATGGCTGCCAATTCGAGCATTTCATCATACGTGATGCGGTCGAGTTTCCTCGCGTTCGGGCAGATGCGGGGGTCCGTCGTCAAGATGCCATCGACGTCCTTGTAGAACTCGCAGACGTCCGCCTTCAGCACCGCGGCGAGCGCGACGGCCGTAATGTCCGATCCACCCCGCCCCAAGGTCGTGAATTCATTGTCCACAGTCGCGCCTTGGAAGCCCGCGACGACGGGAATGACTCCATCGGCGATGGCACGTTCGAGCCGCGCTGTGTCCACGTTGCGGATGCGCGCCTTGCCAAAGACGGACTCCGTGATGATGCCAACCTGAGGGCCGGTGAAACTCGCTGCGGTAAGTCCCTCGGCGTGCAGCGCAATCGCCATCAGCGCGATGGCCTGCTGCTCGCCAGTGGACATCAGCATGTCGAGTTCACGCGCGGGGGGATTCGCGTCGAGCGCGCGCGCCATCGCGAGCAGACGGTTCGTCGCGTCACCCATGGCGGAGGTGATGATGACGACGCTGTCGCCGCGTTTGCGGCGCTCCGCCACGATGCGCGCCATGTGGCGGAATTTCTCTTCGTGAAAGGAAGCCCCTCGCAGCATCTCCTGACCGCCGCGATTTTCCCCCTTCCCTTTGTCGCCGAGGGCATCGCCCCCGAACTTCATGACAATCAGTGACATCTGGCTGAGGCTAACCTTCGGATTTGATCTTTTCGAACCCTGGGAGCTGCTGCGGGCGCACGAAATCCTTGTAGAGCATCGACGGCTGGATGTCGCGGTTGTTCTGATACTTGTCGCTGTGATATGGCGTCACGTCGCCGATCACATGATGGTAGAAAATCTGACAAATCTCGACGCCGGCATAGATCCGAATCGGATGGATCGCCGCGATCTCGAGCGTCCAGTAACCGCGAAATCCGGTGTCTCCGAATCCGGCCGTCACGTGGACAAACATCCCGAGACGACCGATCGAACTGCGCCCCTCGAGCATGGGTACGAACCCATGCGTCTCAGTGTACTCAAGCGTGCGGCCCAAGTAAAGCCGTCCGGGCTGGAGCACGATTCCTTCCTCCGGAATGCGGATGCGTTGCGTCTTGGGGAGGCGTCGCATGTCGAGTACTTCATCCTCGTACGTGAGCAGCTCGTCATGCAGCCGCAGGTTGTACGAGTTCGGGTTGAGCTGTGATTCGGCGTACGGATCGATGCGGATTCGCTTGCCGAGATTGATGCGGATTTCTTCGCCTGTGAGGATCATGGCGGGTTACACCGTCCTGTGTCCATTTATTGCGGGATGGAAACGGTGTTGGCGGGGTGGCGCGCGCGGCAAGGGGAACGAAGAACGTACGACGTGCGAAGTGCGAGCGTGCGAGGCAGGAGTCGGGCTCGTCAGAAGGCGTCCGGGTGGAGTGGATGTGGCCCAATCTCATCAGGTGGTGCCACCATGAAGACAAAACTCTTGCCAGGCCCCGGGCCACCCTCGCGCGACGCCCCCAACTACTCGATCAAGCGCGCGCTCCAGCTCTCGCCGCCGTGAGTGCCGCCTAAGGTTACGATGGATGAACGGCTCGCCCGCATCCAAAACGATTGGGGTCCTGACAAACCGGGGGTGTATGAGTTTTTGAATTCGCAGCCGAGGCCGTTCCCCACCACACAACTTGGCGCATGGATCGCCGCGACGGCATTCGACCTCGCACGTCCCTTGGTTACGCACAACCCTGAAGACTTTGGCGGCATCGCCGGGCTCGAAGTGGATTCCGCTCCGTCCACGCGCTAGGCATCCAAGCCCTTCCCCCTTTCAGTCACTTTCGCAAAATTTACTCTCGCACCGACCGCGTGTCGGGCGCGAGTTTCCCGTTCCGATGAAACCGCACATCCTTCTCCTCACGACAGAACCCCCTCCGATTCCCGGCGTGCCCGCGACAGGCGCAGGCTTACGCGCCTGGGGCCTCGCGCACGGGCTGATCAGCGCTGGATTCGACCGCATCACGCTGGCGTTCGCCGCCGACGCTATCCGCGGACGCGAGGTGGACCTGACCGTTGTCCCTTGGGTCCGCACCGTTGAACGCGGCGACCTGGATGAATTCATCCGCGGCGAACGCCCCGACGCGATCGTGTTCCAGCATTGGGGGCTGATGTCGGAGATGAAGGCCGACCCGGGTTGCCCGGTCGCGATCGACCTTGCGGGGCCGCATCTCCTCGAACGCCGACTGTGGAGTTCGAAGAACACCGATGGAGACCTGCGCGAGAAGTTGACCGCCCTCTCGCGCGCCGACTTCGTGACGTGCAGCGGCGTGTTCCAGCGGAACTACTTCCTCGCGTATCTGCTGCAAGCAGGTTTCGACGCGCGCGACCGCGAACTCTGCCCGGTCATTCCGTTCTCGCTCTCGCCTGAATTGCCGGAGCTCGATCCGGAGCGCAGCGGCTCGACGCTCTTCTATGGGGGGATGTTCCTTCCGTGGCAAGATCCCGAAGCCACTCTGCGGACCGCGCTTGGTGCGCTCGACAAGGTCGGCAATGGTCGCCTGATTTTCGTCGGTGGGCCGCATCCGTCCGGCGATGTGAGCGAAGGGCGATTCGATGGACTGCTCGATGCACTCGCAGCGCATCCACGCGTCGAGCGTCACGGCCTCCTGCCGTTCGAGAAAATGCTGGGGCTCATGCGCAGCAGCAGCGTCGCGCTTGATCTGATGCCGCGCAACGCGGAGCGCCTTCTCGCTTTCCCGACGCGCACGGTGACGTGTCTGTGGGCAGGACTCCCCGTCGTGCACAACAACTACGACGAACTCGCCGATCCCATCGAACACGCCAAGGCTGGATGGACGATGGATGAGAACGACCAGGCAGGGCTTGATGCGCTGCTGGTGCGTCTTCTCCGCAACCGTGCCGAGACCACACGCCGCGCAGAGGCAGCGCAGAAACTTGTGCGCGCGAACTACACCTGGGATCGCACGATCAGGCCCCTCGCGAACTGGTGCGAGGAACCAAGGCCGCGCGCCAACAAGCGCCCTGCCAAAATCGTCGCCGTGGCAACGGAAGACGTCGTGGACACTCCGCGAAAGAAAACGTTTCGAGGTGGCCGGGTAGGATATTCCCCGCGCATCGCCGTGACAGGGCCGAATCGCGCCGCGTGGCTGCTGAGCCCCATTGTCTTCCTGATTGCTCTGCCGATCAGCATATTGCTGCTCGTCTTCTTTCTCTTCGCCTACATCGCGAAGAGGATCGTGACTGGGCGCTGATGTCCGCGCGGCCTCACGCACTGGAGCAGGGTGATGTCGAGGCGCTCCTCGTCGACATCGACGACACGCTTTGGGAGAACAACATCTACTTCCTCGCGACGCTCGATTGGCTCTGCAAAATCGGCAGGAAGGGGGGTCTGACGAACCGCGCCACGGGTGAGATCATCCATCGCTGCGAGATGAAGAACATCCCGCGACTCGGATACAGCTATGGGTCGTACGAGACATCGTTTCTCGAGGCTCTCGCCGTGATTGTTCATCGCGGCGGCATGCAGAAAGAATGGGCTGGCTATCGCGCGAGGGCGCTGCGCTGGACGCACTTCCTGCGCACGCATCCGATCGTTCTGCGGCGTGGTGTTGCGGAGGCGCTGCCGATCCTCGCCCGTGCCCACAAGCTGATCATCGTCACCAAGGGCAACCACCACGACCAGATGTCGAAGGTGTATCGGTCAGGTCTGCTGCCGCACTTCCACGCGGCGGAGGTCGTCCCCAAGAAGAACATCAAGGACTATCGCGGCGTCATCGAGAAGCACGGGCTGGATCCAGCGCGCACGATCATGATCGGAAACTCGCCCAGGAGCGACATCAACTGCGCAAAGCAGGCCGGCCTGCGCACGATCTACGTCCCGCATCCGAGCACTTGGTATCACGAGATGGAACCGATTTCGCTCGATGTGCCGGTGACCCTGCACGCCCCGGATTTTTATGGCGTGCTCGATCTGCTGGGACTGAAACGGCCATGATCGAGGACCCGAACGACCTCATCCCCGAGGATGCCATTCACGCCGCCGAGGGCCGCCCCTCTGTCGATGTCGTGATTGAGGAACTCCTCGCGCACGACGGCTTCAAGCCTCAGTTCGCGCACATTCGCCGCGTGCTGCCACGCCCCGCAAAGTTCGGCGCGTGGCCGGAGAAGCTGCATCCAGATCTCGTCGCCGCTTGTCGCAAACGAGGAATCGAGAATCTCTATTCGCACCAATCCGCCGCGATCGAACACGCCCTCGCGGGGAGGAACACCGTCACGATCACGCCCACTGCGAGCGGCAAGACGCAGTGCTACAATCTGCCTGTGATCAACGGCATCATGCAGGACCCGGAAGCGCGCGCGATCTATCTCTTTCCGACGAAGGCTCTCAGCCACGATCAATATCGCGAGGTGCACGACCTCTGCACCGAGAGCGGCCGCGAGATTCGCGTGTTCACCTACGACGGCGACACACCCCCGGCGACGCGCCGCGCGCTCCGTGCTGCAGGCCACATCGTCGTCACAAATCCGGACATGTTGCACTGCGGGATTCTTCCACACCACACGAACTGGGTGAAGCTGTTCGAGAATCTCAAGTACGTTGTCATCGACGAGTTGCACCAGTATCGCGGCGTCTTTGGCAGCCACCTTTCCAACGTCCTGCGGCGCCTCAATCGCCTCGCGGAGTTCTACGGCGCGAAGCCGGTCTTCCTCGCAAGCAGCGCGACGATCGCAAACCCGAAGGAACTCGCCGAGGAACTGACGGAGAAGCCATTCGAGGTCGTCGCCGAGAGCGGAGCCCCGACCGGCGAGAAGGTCTTCGTCTTCTACAATCCCCCCGTGATCAACGCAGAGCTGAACGTGCGCCGCAGCGTCCGGCAGGAGGTGCGCCGCCTCGCGTTGCGCTTCATTTCGCGCGGGCTGCAAACGATTGTGTTTGGGCGGTCGAGGCTCGACGTCGAGGTGATGACGACGTACCTGAAGCGCGGGATGACGCGTCTCCATCGCGATCCGACGACCGTGTGTGGCTATCGCAGCGGGTATCTCCCGACGGAGCGCCGCGCGATCGAAGAGGGGGTCAAGAACGGGCGCATCGTCGGGGTTGTCAGTACGAACGCGCTGGAACTCGGCGTGGACATCGGCGGCCTTGATGTGTCGATCCTGGCGGCATGGCCGGGGACTGTTGCGAGCGCGTGGCAACAATCCGGGCGATCTGGGCGCAAGGGAACGACCTCGGTCACCATCCTTGTCGCGGGGAGTTCGCCCCTCGACCAATTCATGATGAACCACCCGGAATTTTTCTTCGAGAAATCCCCCGAGGCCGGGATCGTGAATCCCGACAATCTCCAGATTCTCACTTCGCACCTCAAGTGCGCGGCGTTCGAATTGCCGATCTTGGTGAAGGAGAAATTCGGCGAGTCATCCCCCGGCCCGATTCTACAGTATCTCAACGATGAACGTGTCCTACGCCTTAGCGGGGATCGCTTTCACTACGCGAACGAGGCCTATCCAGCGGAGGATGTCAGCCTGCGCGGCGGTGCGAATGAGAACTTCATCGTGCTTGATACCGGCAACAACAACAGGGTCATCGCCGAGGTTGACTACGACTCCGCTCCCTTCATTTTGCACGACGATGCAATCTACATCCACAACGGCAAGACGCACATCGTCGAGAAACTTGATTGGGACCGCCGCACTGCCTACGTGCGCGCAAAGCGTGTGGATTACTACACCGATGCCGAGTCCTCCTCGAACGTCCAGGTCCTCGAAGTCGACTTGGAGAACGCTCCCGATCCGGCCACGCCGCGCGCGGCGATTCTTGAGTCCAAGCGATTCGGCGACATCAGCGTCGCCACCGTGATTCGCAAGTTCAAGAAGGTGAAGTTCGAAACGCAGGAGAGCATCGGCTACGGCCCGGTCAATGTCCCGCAGCTCGAGATTCAGACCGAGTCCACATGGCTCACGTTTCGCGGCGAACTCGTGCAGAAGATGAAAGCCGAAGGCTACGACGCGGCGGAGGGACTCGCGGGGTTTGCGAATCTCCTTCGCAACACGGTGCCGCTCTTTGTGCTCTGCGACCCGCGCGATTTCAGCGTAATGTCGATGGTGCGTTCCCCCTTCGATCAACGCCCCGCGGTCTTCCTCTGGGATCGGTACCCCGGCGGGATTGGGCTGGCGCGCAAGCTCTTCACGAGTGAATCGCAAGTGCTTGCTGCCTCGCTTGCGATGGTGCGCGAATGCACCTGCGAACACGGTTGTCCCGCGTGCATCGGCGCGCAGGTGGACCGCACCGGGGGGAACGCGCGCGCTGCGACGCTTTGGCTCGCGGAGCGACTCGTCAGTGGGGGAGCGAAGTGAGCGACACGCAGGCATCGACTGCTGCCCAGCCCGCCGAGGAACACCACTCACTCTGGTACCTCGCCTGGAGACGTCTGCGGCGCTCGTGGTCTGCGATCATGGGTCTGGTGCTGGTCTTGGCAATGGTGGGAATCGCGCTCCTCGGGCCGTGGATTGCACCAAAGGCGTATGACGCGCAGGACAACTCGAAGGAAGCATATCAGGCGACTCCCTCGAAGGAGGCCTGGTTCGGGCGCGACGACTTGGGACGCGATATCTTCTCGCGCATCCTGCACGGGGCTCATCTGACGCTCGGTGTCGGCTTCGCCACCGTCTCGTTGGGACTGCTCTTCGGTGTCCCGCTTGGGCTAATCAGCGGGTACTATCGCGGCGGCGTGGATATGCTGATCATGCGGCTAACCGACATCCTTCTCGCATTTCCAGACATCCTGCTGGCGCTCGCGGTCATGGCCGTGCTCGGGCCAAGCTTGAAAAATGCGATGATAGCCGTCGGCATCCTCTTCGTGCCCAAATTCATCCGCGTCGTGCGCGCCTCTGCGCTTCTCGAGGGGAGCCGCGAATACATCCTTGCCGCGCAGGCACTCGGCGCGTCGGACCGCAGCATTCTCTTCCGCCACATGCTACCCAATTGCCTGCCGCCGCTCATCGTGATTTCGACGCTCAGCCTCGGCACGGCGATACTCTACACGAGTGCACTCAGCTTCCTCGGACTCGGCGCGCAGCCGCCCCTGCCGGAGTGGGGCGCGATGCTCGCGCAGGGCAAAGACGGGTTCATGTATGCGCCACACCTCGTCCTCTTTCCGGGAGTGGCGATTGCGCTCAGCGTGCTCGGGATCAATCTGCTCGGCGATGGCATGCGCGACGCGCTCGACGTGCGACTGAACTAACTACTCGCGCGCGTCCGGGAGCAGGATCGCCCGCGTGGGTGCGGCCTCCGAGTCCTTCAGCAAAATCGGCAAACACACGAGGCGATGGAATCCATCCTCGATTCCATCGAGGTTGATCGCCTCCAAAATCAGCATGCCCGCTCCCAGAATCGCGAGATGCGTGTGCGCGGGCTCCGCACCATAGGGCTCGACCGAAAAGTAGTCGATGCCGACCAACTTCAGATTCGCGAACCCAGCGAGGATCCGCCCCGCGTCGTGCGAGATCGCGGGGTGATGCGTGTCGAACGGCGCGTCCTCCCAGCCGCGTTTCGGCTGCGTGTGGAAGAGGATCGCGTCGCATAGGGAAATCTGATCCGTGTGCCGATCCACAAGGAACGCGGTGACATCGCGCTCCCTCGGGTCGGCGGTGCAGACGTACGCGCGAAAGCTGAGTTCCCTCGGCGAGTACGAATCGATGTTACGCGCGCCGGGGACGAAGTGCGAAGGCGCATCGAGGTGCGTGCCGGCGTGCGCGGTCATGCGCCAATGCGAACACGTCATCGGCTGACCGGGGCCGGGTTCAAAGTGCATTTCCTTCCCGGTCTCGCACTCCCCCGGATAGAGCGTCATCCCCGGGCGTACGGGGATGGTGATGTCGCGCGCTTCAGCGAGCGGATCGGCGGGCATCAGGTGTCACTCTCGCGCAAACGCGCGAGAACGGCTTTCACGTCCTGCGCGCGATCCTTGGCGGCGACAAGAACTCGGCCGTCACTGACAGCGACGACCACATCCTTCAGACCAAGAAGTGCGACCTGCGGCGGGGGAGCGCCATTGGTGCTTTCAACAAACGCAATCGTCGAGGTGCAGTCGTGCGCAGCGGATGGGCCAACGAAGACGTTCCCATCCGTGCCTGGTTCGTGCAGTCGCTCCAGCGCCGTCCACGAGCCGATGTCGTCCCAGTGAAAGTCCGCCTCGAGCACGCAGAGATTCGGCGCGCGTTCCATGATGGCCACATCGACCGGAATCGAAGGGAACGAGCCAAAGGTCCGGCGCAAAGTCTCACCTGACTGGGCGCCGAGACTGTCAAGGTGCGCGCCGATCTCCGGGACGAATGAACGCACGGCGCCATCAAACACGCGCGAGTGCCAAAAGAACATTCCCGAATTCCAGAAGTGCTTTCCATCCGCAAGATATCGCATCGCCGTGCGGATGTCCGGCTTTTCCTTGAACGAGGCGACCGCAAACGCATTCCCGTCCGCGTGGCGTCCGAGGAGCGTCGCCTCCTCGATGTAACCGTAACCAGTCTCAGGCCGCGTGGGGCGCATGCCCATCAGGACGAAGTTCTCGCCGGCCTCTGCGAGCTGCAATGCGCGCGCGACCTGCTCGCGAAATCGTGACTCGGGGCGGATGACGTGGTCCGCGGTCAGCACCGCACAGACGTGATCACCGAACCTGGCGGAGATCTGCGCATGTGCCAGTGCGAGGCACGCGGTCGTATTGCGGCGCTCCGGTTCCACAATCAGATTCAGGGTCGTATATGCGGAAAGCTCCCGTCGCGCCAATTCCTCTATATCCGCGCCCAACGCGATGAACACGCGATCGGGGGGGATGAGCGGCTCGATGCGCGCGACGGCATCCTCGATCATCGTCTTGTCGGAAAGGAGCCGCAGCAATTGCTTGGGGCGACCGCCGTGGCTCGCGGGCCAGAAGCGCTCGCCGGCGCCACCTGCCATGATGACTGCGACATGCGGGACAGACACGAAGGTGGTTCCTCGATTTCGGCGGGTGACTCCATGCCGTCGGAGACGGTGGGGAAATCAAAGCGCGTCGCGCGATTGGACGCGAGAAGGAATTCGTGCCGGTCGCTCGCCAACAATGTGTGAATGAGTCACACATCATCCGAGGCGGGGCCGCCGATGACCGAACCACTCAGCGATACAGAACTCGAAATCCTCCCCATCCTTTCGCAGGAAAGCCCCCTCAAGCCCGGGGAGATCGTCGCGCGATTCCCGCACGAGATCGACAATGGCATTTTGCGTTCCAACCTGATGCAACTTGTTGCGAAGGGAGAACTGCAGCGCAAACGCGAGGGGAAGGCGTTCGTGTACCTCCCCGTCGTGAATCGGCAGGGACTGCTTAAGTTGGTCACCAAGCGGCTCTCGCACTTGTTTTCCGGAGGGTCGTCTTCCGAACTCGTGATGGAACTTCTCTGCGCGGAGCGCTTCACGCCGGAGCAACCAACGGAACTTCGCCGCATCGCTGAAGCCCATCCCACCATCCCCTCCCGAAGGAGGAAGCACCCCCGATTCCGATCATCTACTGACGGATCGGCGTCACGATCACGGACCCCGCGATCCTCGGCGTCGTCCGGTCGCTGCATTTCGCATTCAGAAGTGATTATCCAGCGCTGCGAATCGCCCTGTTGCGCGTCGTCGCCCATTTGGACCGCATCACGGCGATCGATTCAGACGCTGCCGCCTCGATGAAAATAACCGTCGCCGTCCAACTCGGCGCATTCACCGCGGACGCGGTTGCCCGAAGTGGAGGAGGGACGACCCGGACGCGATGATGGGGGAGTTCGAAGAAGCCAGCAGGGTGCGCGCGAGGACGAAGCTGTGAAAGTCCGGCGCCGACGAGAGCTTTCGCGGTGAGCTGAGTTCAACGGCGAAGAAGGCTCCCGCGCGCGTTTGCTGAAGCGGGAATCGCGGGGCAAAACAAAACCGCCCCGGCATTCACCGGGGCGGTTCGTTTTCCCATCGAGTCGAGCCGGGTGATTACTCGGCTGCGGCCTCGGCGGCAGCGGGGGCCGCGGGTGCAGCCTCCGGCGCCTCGTTCACTTCGCCCGGCATGAGCAGGCGTTCGACCTTGATGTTGATGTCGGCGTGGATTTCGGGATAGAGGCGAACGCGGGCGTGGTGCATGCCCAACGTCTTGATGTTGCCGCCGAGCTCGACCTTGCGACGGTCGATCTCCCATCCCTTGTCCATGAGTCCCTGTGTGACGTCGGCGTTTGTGACGGCACCAAAGAGCTGGCCCTTGTCGTTCGCGCGGAGCGTGAAGACAAGTTCCAGACCATTGAGGGAGCTGCGCAGTTTTTCGGCCTCACTGCGCTCGGCGAGAACCACCTCATTCAGCTTCTTGCGGCGGCTTTCGACGATCTTGAGATTGCCCGGCGTCGCGAGGACTGCAAGCCCGCGCGGGCCGAGGAAGTTGCGGTAGTAACCCGGACGGACGACGACCGAATCGCCGGCGATGCCGAGTTTGTCCACCGAACGCAACAGTACGATACGCATGACGTTGACTCCTTGAGGGTCAGCGAGGATCAGCCCGCAGTATAGGGGAGGAGCGCCAAATGGCGCGCCCGCTTCACGGCCTGAGTGACCAGGCGCTGGAACTTGGCGGACGTGCCGGTCACGCGACGCGGCAGGATCTTGCCGCGATCGGTGACGAAGCGGCGAAGGGTATCAACGTCCTTGTAATCGACATACTGAGCTTTGATGAGGGTGAAGTAGCACACCTTGCGGCGCTGGAAGCGACGGCGCGGGCCGCCACGATCGCCCATGCCACGGTCACCACGGTCGCCGCGATCTCCACGGTCCCCGCGATCACCACGGTCGCCACGCGGGGGACGCCCGGCGCTGCTTCCTTCTGAGGTTGAAGTCGCTTCGGATCCTGAATCCGAGCGATCAGTCATTTCTTCTGTCATGTTGGCAGTCTCCTGAATGCGGAAAGCCTGAGTCGGTTGTTCTGGATGAAATTCTGTTCAGAGATCAGAATGGAAGGTCGTCTTTGGTCGCCGGGGGAGCGGACGATTCGCGGCGATAACCGCCCGAATCACCTCCGCGGCTGGAGCGGTCTTCCGACCAGCCTCCACCGCTTTCACCGGCGGAACCTGCACCACCACCACGCGAGCGCATCATCTTGCTCATGTTGGAGAAGTTCCGACCATTCAGGTCGGCACTAATGCGCTTCGAGCCGTCCTGCGCTGTGTATTCGCGCAGTTCGAGCTCGCCATTGACGATCACGTGATCACCCTTTTGCCACTCGCGAACAGCCTCCGCGGGTTTGCCGAAGATGCTGACGCGGAACCACGAGGTCGTGGTCTCGCGATCGCGACCCTTCCAATGGCTGACGGCGACCGAAAACTCGGCGACCTCAACCCCGGATGGGAGGGACTTGAACTCGGGAGCTTTCCCGAGGTTTCCATGGATCGTAATGAATGCGCTCATGAGTATGTTGACTCGCTATGGGAGGAGGATTTCGGGGATCAGGCGTCGGGCGTTCCGGCGTCAGCGGCGACAGTTTCCGTCGCGACTGCGGCGGGTGCCGAGTCGGAGGAGCCTGCGGACGCATGTGCCGAGTGTGGTCCACCACGGTCGCGACCGTAGCGGGAACCAGGGCGCGGGCCGGAATTCATCGCGCTGAGAGCGCGTTCCGCCTGCGCGGGATCGCCAGCCGACTTGCCGACCTCTGCGCGAACTGTCATCTCGCGCAAGACCGCCTCCTCGATGTGGCAGAGACGCTTCAATTCAGAGAGCAGCGGCGACGTCGTATCCCCGTCATAAACGAAGAGGATGTAGTAGCCATCGCGCTTCTTGCGGATTTCGTAGGTCATCCGCTTCTTGCCCCAGTCTTCACGCTTCTGGAGCTGGCCACCGTGTTCGGCGATCAAGGCTTCGATGCGAGCACCGACTTCCTTGACTTTCTCGTCGCCGAGGGCGATGTCCAAAACAACGACTGTTTCGTAACTATTGGAAGCCAACGGTCAATCTCCCTATGGGCTTGGCCACGGGCGCGCACTGCGGCACCCCGGGGCAGGGATGGAAACCGGAAACCTGTTCCGGATCATGGCAGGATCGGATCGCGTGGAAAGACCCCCGGCTCACTGCACCGGGGGAGGTGGCTGTTACCCGCCGGACGGCGTGTTGTCAGACCCGGTGACCGTCACACGACGCTCACGAATACGGGCCTTCTTGCCACTGAGTTCACGCAGATAGTACAGCTTGGCGCGACGGACGCGACCTCTGCGCTTCACCTCAATCTTCTCGATGCGCGGGCTGTGAACGGGGAAAATACGTTCCATACCCACCCCGAAGGAAACACGACGGACCATGAATGTCTCACGGAGTCCCTCGCCCTTACGAGCAATCACGAGTCCCTCGAAATCCTGGACGCGTTCCTTGTCGCCTTCGACGATACGCAGAGAAACCACGACGGTGTCACCGGGCCGAAAGGCCGGAACATCCGTGCGCATCTGCGCCTTCTCGACTTCTCTCATCAAGGGGTGCATGTGAATCCACTTCGTTCGACTCTCGCCGGGGAAGGGACCGCCACCCTGTGGCGCGGTACCCGAACCCACGGTCGGGATTGCACAGAGGCCCGGTTGGGCCCACTACGCAAAGCGGGAAATCATATCCGCACCGCCCCCTGACGCAACCGGAATTCACAGCTTGACGCGGCACCTCGTCATGCCCACGCTTCCCCTCCTTCGCCGAACTCGGCTTGGCGCTCACTCCGGCGCTTGGCTGGGGCGGTCGAGTATCCCAATTCTGGAGTGGAAACATGGCTCTTACACTCGAAGCCAAGAAGTCCGTCGTCGAGCAGTACCGCACCCACGAGTCCGACACGGGCTCGCCCGAGGTTCAGATCGCCCTCCTTACCGAGCGTATCAATGGCCTCACCGATCACTTCCGCGCCAATGCCAAGGACCACCACAGCCGTCGTGGCCTCCTGATGCTGGTCGGCAAGCGCCGCGCCCTCCTCGACTACCTCCGTCGTTCCGACATCGAGCGCTATCGCTCGATCATCAAGCGCCTCGGACTTCGCAAGTAATCCAAGCCCCCATCCGATGTTGAAAGGGACCCGCCAGCGACAGCGGGTCCCTTTTGTTTTGAACAACCACCGATTAGGCGTGTAGTGGAGGGGAAGCCCACCCAGTATTCGCGAAAAGCCCGAGCATGCCAAACGCGCATCGCAAGACATTCCTCGACCTGCAGGAAGAGCAGAAGCGCAAGAGCCTCGTCCTTCTTCCGATTCTAGGGCTCGTCTACTTCCTCTGTATCACCCTGCTCGTACTGAGCGTCGTATTCATCTTCGGGCTCTTCGGCTTGGATGCCATGTACCGGGGTGTCGTGCTATCGAACGCGCTCAAGTTCAGCGCGATCCTCTCGATCGTGGTCGCCGCGTGGCATTACTTTGACGCTCGACACTTCGGCGCGAAGAACATCCTCGAACTTCTTCACGCGAACGAACCGAACCTGAACGATCGCTATCACAAACGATTCGTGAACCTCGTCGAGGAGATGGCGATTGCGAGCGGACTGCCGAAAGTTTCGTGCTACATCGTGCGCTCGCCGGCCGTGAATTCGATGGCGCTTTCGGGGGCGGACAACGTGCCGATCATAGTCGTGAGCGAGGGCATGTTGGCAGAACTTTCCCGCGATCAATTGCAAGGCGCGGTCGCGCACGAGCTCGCGCATCTTCAGCACGGCGACGCGTTCCATGTGACACTCGTTTGCTCGCTCGCGAACTTCTTCGAGAAGGTCAAGGAGGTGTCCACCCCCTCCGAGGCGATGATCAAGGAACGCGCCGGCGTGCCGCTGATTTGGGCGGCCGCGGCGCTCGGGGAATTCATCGTGCGTGTGTTCGGCACCACCGTCAGCCGCGAGCGAGAAATGCTCGCCGACGCGAAGGCGGTCGAACTCACCCGCCATCCCGAGGCACTCGCGGGGGCGATCTATCGTGCCAGTGTCAAACGCTCATTCCTCGGCTCAATGCCCGGCTGCTATTCCCCGCTGTACATCGTCGCGCCCGAGAGCGAACCGGGTGCGAACGGCGATGGCTTTCTCGATTCACTTCTTAGTTCTCATCCGCCGCTCGAGCGAAGAATGAAACAGCTAGCCGACCTCGCGAATACGACCCCGCAGGCCCTAATCGAGGGAGTATGGAAAGCGGACGAATCTCGCGAGAATGGACGCACGGTGGATTTCGTTCCGCCGAAGAGCGCACACCCTCTCGGTCCCCCGCGCGAAGTGCCCACCGCAGGCGCGCCGACGATGACGCGATTCGAGATCCCCGGAGCACAAGGGAACGCGAAACTACAGCTCACCGCAGAGGAGATCGTTCGACTCCCGCTCTTCTCGATGAATCTCTTCATTCGCCCAGTCGGTGACCCGAACATCATCCCTGCTCGCGATGTTGAGGAAATCCGCAACGCGTTCAAGGCACTCCGCGCGCACAATCCGGGGGGCACGCGCGGTGACGACTTGAACTGCCCGTCATGCAAGGGGGCCCTGCGTCAAATCGATTACGAAGGCGTGCGCATCAAGATGTGCCCGCGATGCCGAGGCCATCTCGTCCTGCGCAGCGACACGATGCCCATCCTGACCCGGCGCGACAAACGCATGCCGCAACACCTGATCGATCGAACGGAAGAGTTGCAGCGCAACATGCTCCTCAATCCGATGAAACACAACGAGGGCCGCCTCTTCGCGGGGCAGTACCTTGCGTGTCCCAAGTGCTCTGCGCCCATGGCGCAACGTCCGTTCAGCTATCAGTACTTCCTCCCCATCGACGAGTGCTATGCGTGCCAACTCGTGTGGTTTGACCCCGAGGAACTTGAGATCCTCCAGGTCCTCGTCGAGGCCCCGCCGATGTTCACGCGGCAGTGAGGCAGCACGCCAACCCGGCGGGACTCATTCCAAGTCCACTCTCCTGAACGACATTGCCCATCGCGCGCCCACCGGTTTAGCGTGATAACATTCGCTGTCTTCACGGGGACCTATGACTAGCTCAGCCATTCTCGGAATCCTCTTCCTCCTGCTCGGTCTATCGGCGGGGGGGCTCATGCTTAAGCTCTGGGGATATCCCTACGACGAAGAGAAGCACCTCTCTGCCGCGCCAAAGAGCCTACTCCTACTCCATCGTCTGCTGGGATACACCTTCGGCATCATCTACATCGTGCTGATGTTTCGCATGGTGCCGAGGCTTTGGAACTTCACGGGTGAGTTCAGTTCGCGCACGACCATCCACGCAACGCTCGGTGTGCTGATTGGATGCGTGCTTCTGCTCAAGATCGCCATCCTGCGCTTCCTCCCGCATTTTCGCTCCTACCTCCCGGCGCTCGGCATATCGATCATGCTGATGACGACGGGGATGCTCTTCTTCCCGCTCTCGATCGCATCGCGCGAATTGTATCTGAGCGGTCGTGCATCCAAGAATCTGAACGTCGTGCGGGATCGCCTGGGCGAGGTCGCTGCCGTCGGCCCAGATCAGGCCGCACTGCTCGCGCAGCCACCAGTCCTCGAGAGCGGGCGGCGGGCGATGTTGAACTCGTGTCTCCAGTGCCACGACTTGAAGCAGATCATCTCGCGCACCAGAACGGCGAGCGACTGGAACAAAGTCATCACGCGCATGGCCAACATGGCGAATGCCCCCGATCGCAGATCCATCGGTGACGTCGAGCAGCATCAGATCCTCGCCTACCTCGTCGCCATCGCCAGCAAGCCCACTGCCGATTCCCTCGCCACGGGCACGCCGCGCCGCGACGAAACCGCCTCTGAGCCACCGACCCCTTCGCCGACCCCCCGCCCGACCCCCGGCCCCGCCAGAGGCTTTGACCGCCCGGCTACCACGCCGAGACCGATTCCCAGCCCGACGCCCTCGGCGGCCCAGGCAGTGGCTGCCACCGGGGGAGCACGCTTTCCCGCCGTGCAGGCCATCTTCGCGGCGAACTGCCTCGAGTGTCACGTCGGCGCCGACGCGCCCAATGGGCTGAGGCTGGACTCCTTCGAGGCAATCCTCGCCGGCGCGGAAGGTGAAGACGTCGTCATCGCCGGGAATCCTGACGCGAGCGAGCTGATCCGTCGCATCAAGGGTGAAAGCCGCCCCGCGATGCCCATGGACGCCCCGGCACTCGACGTTGCAGAGATCGCCGTTATTGCCGAATGGGTTCGGGAGCTTGGGTCGGTGCCCACCTCCCCGGCAGGTTCGACGCCGAGCACAAGCCCGCCGGCGGCTTCATCCACGCCGTCGGCGGGGGGGAGCCCGACTGCCGAAGTGTCGGCACCGGGGACGGCTGCCACTCCCACCCCGTCACCTGAGGTCGCAGGCACCCCAGGGCCGAACGACGTGGTCCTGTATCCTCACGTCCGGGGGATTTTCATGCAGAACTGTGTCCGCTGCCACGCGCAGGAAGGAATCCTTGGCCCCCCGCCCAAAGGGCTAATCCTAAGTTCACTTGAATCAATGCTCTCACCCCCAGAGCGCCCGGTCATCGTGCCGGGGAATCCGGGGATGAGCACCCTCTTGAGGCACGTCACCGGGAACGAGACCCCGCGCATGCCGCACGATGGCCCTCCGTTCCTCTCGAAAGAACAGATCAGCCTCCTCTCCCGTTGGATACGGGATGGGGCGCGCGACGCCAAAGGTGACCCTTCGCCGATCCCTGTCGGCAAAGAAGTTAGATTGCGAGGTCGGATGACTGGCTCGGCATCGATTGACGGAGCCACTTTCGTCATCACGCGAGGCACTGAGGTCCGCGACGCGGGCTCAGGAATGCCCGTTGAAATGCGAGGGGTGGTTCAGGGAGACGGGACCGTGATCGCAGAGCGCGTGAGGGGGCGTTGACCCGGTTCACACTTGCGCTTGGACCCTCGCCAAAGTTCTGACGACCTTGTGTGAAGAGCCACGATTTCGGGCCTCAATTCTGTCAGAATGGCTCGAATCTTGGCGCGGGCAAAAAAATGATGCAGCTATGCACCAACTAGGTAATTTTCCCCCTTGCGCGTTCTGCTGAAAAATCACTACGGTAACGGGTCATCTTCAAGTAGAAATCCATCTGTGCCAGCAAAAAGGTAGTGCAGATCGGCCTGATTGCGACGTGTTCGCGATTTCGGCGGGAAGTTTTCGGCCCCGTCCGCGTATAACTCGACATCCAGCCAACATCGCAACACTGATTCAACGAGCCATCCAACCGTCGCTCCGAACCCAAGGACAGATCCGCGAAGGCGGATCCAAAACTCCGACCCCATTCCTCCCTCCTGGAGATAGAGATGAAAGTTCGTTCTTTGAAGAGTCTGAGTCTGCTCGCAGCAATCGCAGCCGTTGCGTTTTCGAGCGCGGTGGCGGACCACGATGAAGTGATCGCTGGGCCGTTGGCGACCTTCGGTGCCGCCGGAACAGCCGGAAACGCGACCGGTACCTTCACGGTTGCCGGAACTCCGTTGCTCAACCAGATCGCGGTCGATGCAACAATCGAGGGCGTCATCACCGGCACCTTCTATAATGACGTGGCCGTTCGCCTTACGTCTCCAGGCGGTCAGGTCTATGACATCCAAATCAACCCGACTGGCGCCGCCTTCGGCTTACCCCCGCGCCGCGGTATCTCGGTCGCCGGGTCCGGCTTCACGCTCCCCGGGCCTGTGGATGCGAACGGAATCTGGTCATACCAGTTCTTTGAAACCTTCGACGAAGGTGGGACAGCCGGGCAGGACTCCTCAGTCACGAACGTAACCTTCCGTTTTCAGGGTCCGATCGCAGGTGCACTACCGACGCTGTACTCGGAGACGTTCGATCTCTACTCGACAACGACATCGACCGATCCCCGTCAGGGTACATGGAAGGACTCGCCAACCGGTCTCGGCGAAACCAATAATACCAACGGCTGGATGGAAGCACGTTCAAACACGGCGACCCTGCCTGTCGGCGCGATCGCCTTCACGGGAGCGACTGCCGTCCCGCGCTCGCGCAATGGTTATGGTTCATGGCTTGCGGACGGCCTTGGTAACGTGGGCACGACCGGTGCACTTCGCTGCGCCGTCTCCGGCACCACCATTCGCGAATTCATCATCTCCCCCCTCGTCGCCATCCCCGCTTCCGGTAGTTTCCAGGTTAAGTATGACTACTCGGTCAACGGCAGCAACGTGACCACAGCCGGGACGTTTGGCGCGGACGATAATGTCCGTTTCATGGTCTCCGATGACGGCGGTGTAACTTGGACGAATGGCCCGGCAACCACGCTCGCGACATACGATGCGGCAAACGGCCCGCACCCGAACGTCTCAACTTTGGCGACGCACGTTCTCCCAGGGGCATTCAACGGCCAGAACGTCCGCTTTGCCTTTTACGCTGAGTCCTCGGTGACAGGCGGCACGGTAGACTTCTCCTTCGACAACTTCCGCGTGGAGGAAGTGCCGACTGGCCCGGCGTTCAGTTCCTCCTCGCTGGCAGGCGTCCCGGCAAACCAGTTCGGCCGTCGTCTCGTGACCTATACGGCGACTGTGCTGAATGACGGGGCCTCCCCCTCGACCAACACGACGCTTTCGGTTCCGATTCAGGCAGGTTTCACCTATGTTCCGGCATCTGCAATGCTGACGACGTCTGTCCCGTTTGCAACAGGCGCATTGGATGACACGGGTGGAAACATCTCGGTCGGTGCGACCGCAGTTCCCAACGGTGAATCTTTCACCGTCACATGGAGCTATGAGTCCACCGCGACGACAGGCACGGCAACGACTACGGCGACGATCAACGACGCCTCGCTCGGCACGCCGCTTGACCGTACGTTTGTCCACACGTTCCGCCCCGACTTGCCGGTTGCCGCAGGCTCCGACATCTTCTACGAGACCTACGACTCAACCCAGGTCAGCCCCAATGCCCCGGTGTTCGCATACGAAACGCCGAGCGGCACGCCGATTGTGTTCGCAAGCGACGACGCCACCGTGGACCTGACGACTTCTTCCACGCCGGCTCTCCCGTCCTGGCCGATCTTCCTGTACGGAAACCAGATCAACACGCTGACGGTGGATCACGACGGCGTGCTCGTTGCCAACACACCGGCAGCCAATCCGGGCTTCACGAACTCAGACCTTTCCACCGGCACCACGACGGACAACTTCATCGCGGCCCTTTGGGACGACGCTGACGACACACCCAGCAGCGTCCGCGCGTTCGAGACGGGCGTCGCTCCGAACCGCAAGTTCATCATCGACTGGTTGAGCAACGACTTCGGAACGACGAACCCCTGGCAGTTCCAGGCGATCTTCTCCGAGGCCAATCAGGATGTCGTCTTCCAGTATCTGGATGTGACCAGCGGCGCATCGGACGACGCGGGCCGTGGGGCCACCGTCGGTATTCGCGGTTCCGGCACCGCTCAGGCGCGTCAGTATGTGTTCAATTCCGGCACAGGCGCCCCGCCCCTGCTCGCGAATCTCGCGATTCGTTACCGCTTCCTCGATCCGACGATCGGCTCGGTCGCGGCCGGCCAGTCCGTTCCGGCACCGGGTGTCGCGACCCTCGTCCCGGTTACGCTGAATTCCAGCGAGGTCCCGGGCGTCGGCACGCCGTTCATCATCGACGTCGTCTCCTCCGGCGGCACCGCCGTGGCTGGAACGGATTATGATGCGGTTTCGACCCAGGCAACGATCTCGAATCCCGCCAACTCGACCACGTTCAACGTGAACCTTCTTCCGCGCGCGACGCGCGGCGGCAACGCCACCGTCGGGTTCACGCTGACACAGGGCGCTGGCTCGGCTCCGATCCAGTTCGCCCCGGTTCAGCCTTTCCTCACGATCCAGAACTCGATCGCACTCCCGATGAATCGTGCCTACGGCGCGGACTTCTTCGGCGGCGCGAGCAACGAATTCTATGATATCGACCCGGTCGCCCCGACGACAGGCGCGACGGTGCTCAACGCCGCCAACGGCCTGAACCCCGGCGCGCTTTGGGGCTACGGTGACTTCGGCAACAACAACTTCACGAACTTCCGCTTCCAGCGCGGCAACCAGCTCTTCACCTCGAACACAACCACGTTCGCTGAGACGGCTGGAGCCCCTCTTACCGGCGGCCCGGCCCTCACGGACGTCGTCCGCGGCCTTAAGTTCGACCGCACAACCGGCAATTGGTACATCGTTTGGGTCGACACAACGTTGATCAGCCCCGCCAGCCTCGGCACGGTGGACATGGCAACGGGCGTCGTCACCCCGATTGGTGCAACGGGCGCAGTTGGCTCCCCGCTCAACGGCATCATCATCGATCCGGTCAGTGGAGCATTGTTCGGGTTCGACACGAACAACGCAACGGACCGCCTTATCTCGATCGACAAGGGAACGGGCGTCGGATCAGTCGTTGGACCGTTCGGAACAAATCTCGCCAACTTCTCTGGCGACGGTGACTTCGACGACGCGGCTGGTATCGCCTACTATTCCGGCACCGACAACGGTGGCTCCGGGTTCAACAAGTGGTACACAGTCAACACGACGACCGGTGCACTCACGGAAATCGCCAACCTTGAAACGGCGCTCGGCCTCGGCCAGATGTCCGCTCTCGGCATCACCACGATCTCGACAGCCGGCGTTGCCGACTGGACGATGCACTGATCATTCACGAATCCGAACCGATTCGGTTCGATTCATGAAGAACCCAAAGGGGGGGCTTTCGAGCCCCCCTTTTCCTTTGTCCACCCACCCGCACCGGCTTGCTCGCGCTTGACGAGGCCGCGCCCCCGCACGCAGCCTTCCCGCGCCTGCGAAGCCCTCGCCCGCAGAATTCAAGAACATGGCCACACACGCATGCGCGTTGGACTCGTCACACTCGGCTGCGATAAAAACACCGTCGATAATGAATACCTCGCGGGCCTGATCGGCACGAAGGGACACACGGTCGAAATCGCCGACGAGAAGCATCCCCCCGACTGCGTCGTGATCACCACCTGCGCCTTCCTTGAGGTCGCCAAGGAACAGTCCCGCGACCAGATTCGCCGTTGGGCTCGGATCCGCAAAGACCACGGCACGCGCCTCGGCGTGATCGGCTGCATGTCGCAGCGTCACGGCCCCGAGTTGATGCGCGACTTTCCCGAGATCGACTTTCTCGCTGGCGTCGGTCAGTTCGACAAGGTCGCCGAACTCGTCTGCGGCGAGGGGCGATCCCGATTCGTCACAGACACTGCAGAGGACGCGCGCAGTTGGAACCTGGCCCAGCAGTCCGGCGGGGACGCGCCCGAGCCAATCCCCTACGACGACCGCGAATTCGCGACCGATGCACCCCGAGTGATCGTGCCGCGCACCCTCCCTCGCCAGCGCATGGACCGCCGCCCGCACGGCTTCCTAAAAATCAGCGACGGCTGTAACCACACATGCACCTTTTGCAGCATCCCATTGATGAAGGGCGTGTACACCAGCGTCCCGCGCCAGACGCTCATGGACGAAGCGCGGCGGATGCTCGACGACGGTGTGCGCGAGATCAACATCGTCGCCCAAGACATCACCAAGTACGGGCTCGATACCGAGAAGCGCATGGCGCTCCCGGACCTCCTGAATGATCTCTGCACGATTGGTGGGGATTACTGGATTCGCCTCTTCTACCTGTATCCCTCGACGGTGACGAAGGACCTGCTGGCCGTGGTGCGCGAGAATCCCAAGATTGCCCGCTACCTCGACATCCCCCTGCAACACCTCAGCGAGTCCGTACTCAAGCGCATGCGACGCCCGCACGACCGAAAGCGCACGATGGAAATGCTACGCTCCATCCGCTCCGAGTTCCCCGAAATCACCCTGCGCACGACGTTCATCGTCGGCTTCCCGGGCGAGTCGGGGGCGGAGTTTCAGGAACTCCTCGACGGCATGGATGAAATCAAGTTCGAGCGACTCGGCGTGTTCACCTACTCGCGCGAGGCCGGTACCCCTGCGGCCGAGTTGCCGAATCAATTGCCCGAGCGCATGAAGAAAACCCGGCGCGACAAGATCATGAAACGCCAAGCCGCCACGAGCGCCGAATGGGCTGCGGCACAGGTGGGCTGCACACGCCGAGTCTTGATCGAAGGGCGCGTCGCAGAGTCCGATTGGTACGTCGGCCGCAGCGACAGCGAGGCCGCCGACATCGACGGTGTCGTACGCGTGCATTCGGCGGCGAAATTGAATGTTGGTGATTTCGTCGAAGCGAAGATCGTCGCTTCCGACGTCTATGACCTCACGGCCGAGGCCGCCGTCCCCGCGCGCACCTAGCCTCAGCCGGACTTGCGGTACGTGGTCTTGCCGTCCACATCGACCACATCCACGATCGCAATGATGCTCGCATCCAGCGGACGATTCTTGAGCGTCGTGGCCATTCGCGCACTCGAGCCCGTCACGACGAGCACGATCTCCGTCTCGCCCGCCCCCACGCCATCAGCGGCGATGGTGAACAGCGGCAACGCCTTGAGCGATGGGTCGCAATGTTGCACGATGAGGAGCTTCGTCCCCTCGAGGTTTTCGTCCTTCGTTGTGGCGACGATGGTGCCGACGACTTTGCCGAGGATCATGCGTGGCTCGCGTTCCGGGATGCGTGACTCGTCCCCCATCCAGCGCACCGCCGCGGGGAGGGGTCAAAAGCAAAGGCGTCCCTCCGGACTACCAAACCCTCACAACACCTGCCCAAACGCAATGTCATGCCCGGCGGGGTCTTGGACTCCGAATTCGCGGGTGCCCCAGGGTGTGTTGTAGATGGTGAAGTCGATGCCGGTCCCGCGCGAGAGCACTTCCGCGTACATCGCATCGACGTCGTCCACCCAGATGTAGGCGGTGTTGCCCGAGGGCACGACGTGCCAGTTCGGGACGATCTTCGCTCCGTTCGGGACCAAAGCTAGCATGACTCGCACGCGGTCGCGAGACATGATCGCAAAGTTGGTCGGCTCGCCGTAGAACTCCCCGGCGAAGCCAAGCTTCTCCTGCCAGAACGCGGCCGATTTCTTGATGTCCGCGACCAGGAGCACCGGCGCGATGCCGAGCAGTTTCGCGTCTCCCATGCTCAGCCCCCTCCCTCGCGATAGATCCAATCCAGTTGATCCGAGCCGTGGATTGAGGTGCCCAGTTCCTTGAGGATGCCGTCCTCCAGCGAGTAGACGAGCCCATGCACTTGGACGTCGTAGCCGCGCGCCCACGCGCCCTGCACGATCGTCGTCGCGGCGACGTTGAGGACCTGACGCGACACGTTCAGCTCCACGAGCCGATTCATCCGCGCCTTCGGATCGGAGATTTGCTCAAGCTCTGCGCGGTTCTCGCGGTGAACGTCGCGAATGTGGCGGAGCCAGTTGTCCGCGAGACCAACCTTTGGCGGGCCCATGGACGCTTCGACGCCTCCGCACCCATAATGACCACACACGATGATATGATTCACGCGCAGGTGATCCACTCCGAATTGAAGCACCGAGAGCCAGTTGAAGTCCGTGTGGAGCGCCTGATTGGCGATGTTGCGATGCACGAACAGCTCGCCGGCCGCGAGCCCTGTGATTTCATTCGCCATCACGCGGCTATCCGCGCAACCCACCCAAAGGTACTCAGGGCGCTGCCAATTCGCCATCGACTTGAAATACATCGGATCGCGTTCCAAGTGTTCCGCCGCCCAGACGCGGTTGTGCTCAAAGAGTCTCTCGAGACCGGACATAAAACTTGCTCCAACAAGGATACGGATAGGCGGCGTGTGGAAGCGCGCGTGGGCAATAGGCAAGGCGCGATGCCATTCCTTCGATAGTCATGACGCACGGATATCGAGCAAGTAACCCATCCATTCCTTGCCCACGCCGAACGAGGTCACATCACCTATGCTCAACAAACAACTCAGGCGAGATGATCAAGTGACCAAGCTGGTTTCTGCGGCTCTCATTGCGGCGATCGGGCACACCGGCAGGCTTCGCTCCGTGTTCTATTCTCGCGATGGCGCGATCATCGCCTCAGCTTCGGATGACAAGACGGTCCGGCTTTGGTCGAGCAAGGATGGGTCGCCCGTGCGGACTCTTGATGGCCACACCGCGCAGACGAACAGTATCGCGTTTCTCCCCGACGGGCGCATTGTGACGAGCGCGGACGACTCCACGGTTCGCGTCTGGGATCCAGAGAGTGGGGCGCAGTTGTACAAGGTGACGCTCTCCGAGTTCTCCCTCAATCGCGTCGCAGTTTCACCGGATGGAAAGCGCATCGCGGCGGGTGGCGAACGCGTCCACGTCATCGATTCCAGCGACGGCACCGTCCTGTTCGAGCGCCACGGCAATCGCGGTGGGATCTGGGACTTGGAGTTCTCTCCTGACGGCGAGACGCTCGCCTCCGTCGGCATGCAGGGCGATCTACTGCTGACGACGTCGAAGTCTGTCGCCGAGCGGCTCGCAGCACTCGAGAGTCACTGACAACATGAAGCGGAGTTCGAATTCGTCGCAGACCTACTGCGGGCCAAAATCTTCTGTCTCCTCGATGGCTTGCGTCACCGCATCGGGGAGATCGCCAGCCTCACGGAGGCCCTCGATGAGCTGCATCGCCTCGCCGGTTCTCCCAACATAGAGCATGGCAATTGCGCGGAATGCGTTCATGCGAACGTCATTCCTGCCGACGAATTTCTCGGTGGCCTCGATGACCTCGTCGTACCTGGGCTCCGCTGCCTCGCGACCCAGATCCAGATATGTCAAGCGTGCCTTCGTGGCCAATAGGCCGACCAACGCATAGTCCTCGGCCAACTGATATCCAGCCCCCATCTGCTTCGGCATCGCAATCGCGCGATCGAATGCGGCCTGTTGAGCCGCAACGATCTCCTTCGCCCGGGCGATGTCCTTCCGTTGCATGGCGATCGAAGCGCGGCGGCGTAGCACTTGGGAATGTAGCAGGTGATATCCCCTAAGTTCCGGAGTTTTCAATTCGATCGCCTTGAGCAAGTCCACTTCGGCTTCTCCATAGAGTTTCTCGCCCTTGTCCCATTCCTGCGAAAGAACATGCATGTCGCCGGCGTTGAGGCTTGCGATAAACATCCCGATCAAGACTTCTTCCGAGCCTTTCACTTCAGCCGGCGCAACCTCGGCAAGATCGCGAAACTCCCGGACCATAAAGGCGATCGACTCGCGGTCCTTCTGGGCCGTGTACATTCCCGTCAGGAGACCCATCGTGCCAACATAGTCGTCCCAGCGTTGCGTGTTATCGGGCTCCAACTCTAGCAGTCGCACGCGATACCGGCGCGCGGACTCCAGATACGGTCCTGGCGTCAAGAGATCGCCATTTTCCGCGAATTTCTGGGCCGCCAGATACATCGCATCAACGATGGAGATTGCCGGCTCGCGAAAGTCCGCCAGACGAGCTTCGGCGAACGCCGCCTCGAAGCACAGGTCCAAAGTGATACGGCTGCGGCGGAGGATTTCTGCGCGATTATTGACCGTCGCGTAGTGCTCGTTCAGTTGCTTGGTCGTGACGAGCAAGTCCCTACACATGGGCAAGTTGGACGGATTAGCCTCGATCATGGCCGCCAGACCGGTGTGCACCTCCTCGTAAAGAGGTACCGCTCTCTCTTGTTCGCCGCGACGCATCAAGTGCTGGGCTAGCAACATCTTCAATGAGTACTCGGTCGATCTCCAGTCAAGGTTGGCAGAGTCAGAGCTGACCAGTTCGTGCATCACCCCGAGCGCATGCTCAATCTCGGGCACGAGGTCGGAAGAGTTTCCGGCCAGCCACATGACATTGGAGTTGTCAGCCACGGCAACCGCGTACTCGGCGCGCAGCGCCTTGTCCTTCGGGTGTGCCTCGCAAGCCTGACGAATCAATGCGTTGCTCTCGGCGACCAAAGCCTTGTACTCACCGCTGGGATCACCGCTGCGTACCAGGGCGATCGCATATCTGGTCAGTGCCTTCGAGAGGTCAGCAGCGGCGTAGCCATCGTCTGGGCGGGCCGCAATCAACTTCCGGTAGAGCGCAATTGCTTCCACGTACTCTTCGATCGCCGGTCCATGCTCACCGAGTGTGTTGAGAGCATCCGCACATCCGCGGCGATTTTCCGCCGCCCCGGCAAGCCAGGCCGTATTGCCGGGCTGCGCTTTCTGAAGTTTCGCGAACTCCTCATATGCGGATCGATGCGCCGCACTTGATTCTTTGAGCCGACCTTGATCGAAGTAGACCCGCCCACGGACTGAATGAAACTGACCGCGAGCGACCGTGAACGGAATCTCGAGGTCGCCGTCCTGTGCTGCCGCCGATTGGATGAGTGCCTCGAGTCCGTCCAGCAGTTGTTCTGCACGGAGAAGCTGACCCTGATCCACTCTCAATCGCGCAAGCTGTGTCGTCGTCTTGATTCGCTGCAGGAGAGACTTTGAGCCCTGTTCCTGGACGGGGAGCGACGCGAGGTACGCTTCCGCCTGACGCCCCACCGCATCGAGAACGTCCACGCGCCCCACTGGCTGGAGCTGCGTGCGCAGATCGTCGATCATGAAGTCCAGGAGTTCCTCGGCACGCCCTCTCGACGCATCCGCGCGATCGCGCGCAGCAAGGGCGAACTGCTTCTCTTCGCTCAATCGAAAGAGGAACCACGTGCCCCCCGCGATCATGATCAGGGCCAGAGCGGTAGTCGCGATACGCAACGTCGCGCGCTCGCGCTCCCGCCGCCGACGCTCGACCTCTACCACGTTGAGTTCTTGATGCAGCTTCGATCGCGACTCGGGTGATTCGAGGCGCTCCGTCGTTACACGTGCGAGAAGCAGGTCACCCTCGCGAATCGCGATGCGCGCCTGCTCGGCGAGCAACGTCTCGCGGCATTCCGCAGCTTGAGCATTCTCACCCCAGAGGAGGCGTGCCTGTTCGAGATCGTTGAGGCAATCCCCCAGTGTTGCGTACTCCGCCGGCATCGGCTCGATGCGCGCCAAGACACGATTCGTCAGCGCGATCGATTCCTTGCGCTTGCTCGACCCAGAGATGTGCTCTTCGAGGGACTTGAGAAAATCGCGCGCCGAGGCGATGCGATCGCGTGGCTCCATCTTGAGCGCGTGCATCGCGAGCGCGACGAGATCATCGGGCATCTGCCTCCCCGGCGTGCGCACGCGCGGGTCATCGACGGGAACACTCTGCGCAAGTACAACCGCCGCGGTCGCCGACGGCGCATCGTGCGGACGCGTGCCCGTGAGCAGCAGATAGAGAATGCCACCAAGGAGATAGATATCCGTCCATGGTCCGATGAGCGAGCCATCGTCCAGAGTCTGCTCCGGCGCCATGAAGGAAGGCGTGCCGGCGGGGGAGGAGGCCTCCGAGGCCAGCGGTGCAATCCGAGTACGATCGAACGCCGTGAGGTTCGTGTCGGCAGTTTCATCGCCCGTGCGAACCGCGAGGCCCCAGTCCATCAGCAGCACTTCGCCGTACTTGCCTAGCATCACCTGCGCTGGCTTGAGGTCTCGGTGGATCACTCCCGCGTCATGGGCGAAGACGACAGCCTGGGTCACGTCGACCAGGATCGGGAGGTTCTTGGCCAAGACCTCGTGCGGAGGAAGATCCCGCAGGTCGTTCGCGATGACCGCGTTCCACGATTCACCACGCACGAGCTTCATCGCCAGGACGGGGCGACCTTCCTCGTCCTTGCCGTAGTCATACACTGGCACAATATTCGGATGGTCCAAAGCCGCCGTCGTGAAAGCCTCGCGACGGAACATCTGGTTCAGCTCCCGTTTCTCTTCCTCATCCTCTCCCTGAATGTGGAGCTGCTTGATCGCGACGCGTCGATTCAGCGAGGTCTGCACGGCCTCCCAGACTTCGCCGAAACCTCCTCGCCCGATTCTACGAATGACGGTAAAGGGTCCTGAGCCGTCCGCTCCTCCATCGTCCTGATTTGCCTGCGGACGAAAGATAAACGTCGGCAGAGTTGCATCCACGTGCCCTTGCGAGACGGTCTCGTTTCCATCACGAGCGCCCCGCACGTTGTCGAAAGTGTGGTCGGGATCGCGCGGTAGATAGGTGGGGGGACTGGAGTCGTCGCCCAGGTTCATGCGTCGTAACCTGACCGGTGATATCCGGCTTGCAGGATGAGGCTTCAAGGCGTTGTTACCCCATCGCGCGTACAGAAGCAAACAAGTTAAGAGTACTCTCTCGATCGCGGTTCAGATGGGCTTGAAAAGTGGGATGACCTTGCACCGTACGGCGAGTTGACTTGCGACTTGGCGCGCATAAGAAGACAGTTCCTAGAATGAACCGCGTAGAGCAAGACACCGAAGCACACTCGAAGGCGAACAATTGGTTCAACTGCCGCTCCCGCTTCTCATTGGTCTGATCATCATCCTCCCCAGGTTGGGTCAACTCCTCAGGGTCCCGATGCCGCTCGCGGCCATCGTGCTCGGGATACTTGCGGCCAGGTACAACCTGATCTCGCAGGCTGAGGATTCGATCTACCTGCTCTCCACGCTGGCGATCACGTTGCTCTTTCTCTTCGCCGGGTTGGAAGCGGACGTGCGCGCGTTCGCGGCGGATTGGAAGCGGCTGGCTGTCCTCTCAGGGACACATGTGCTGCTCTCGCTAGGCCTGTGTGGAGCGTTGATGGGGTTCCTCGGGCTACCGTTCGGAGCTGCTGCCCTGATTGCGATTGGGGTGCTCACTCCTTCCGCGGGTTTCATCCTTGATTCGCTTCCCTCGATGAACCTCAGCCCGTCCGACATGCCGCGGGTGAGATCCTTTGCAATCCTGCTCGAGGTCGCGTCGCTCTTTCTCCTGCTGTTCGCAACACGGGCAGAATCCCCTGCGAAGTTCATCGGAACGGTTGCCGCACTCGCAACCGCTGCGCTGCTGTTGCCGATCGTGTGGATCAAACTGCGCAAGACGCTCTTCAAGAGCGTTCCGCGTTCCGAGTTCGTCTGCCTCGTCCTGATCGCGATGCTCGCCTCCTACGGTTCACGCGAACTCGGGATGTACTACATCTTCGGCGCGTTCTTCACCGGGTTCATCATCGCGGGCCTAAAGGTTGAATCCCTCGACCAAGAGTCGATGCGGTACATCCACGCCATCGAACTGATCACGGTGCTTCTTTTGCCGATCTACTTCCTTCATGCGGGATCGCGCATCGACATCGCTTCGGTGACAACGGCCTCGCTCGCCCTCGCCGCAGTCTTTCTGCTCGCGATTCCATTCCGCATGTTCCCGATCCTTGCCGCTCAACGCGTCGTGACGAAGACCCCGAGCAAGGGGCTCATGCCTGTCGCGATTGCTCTGACGCCGACTCTCGTCTTCGGTCTGGTCATGGCAGAAATCCTTATGACGACCCCGGGTGTCCCCCAATGGATTCCCGGCGCGCTCGTGATTTACACGCTGGCTGCGACGCTCTTCCCGACCTTTCTGCTCCGCGCTCAGACTTCTGAGATGGACCCGTACCACGAGCACCCGGATGTGTCTGATCAGCTCACATTGGATGAACAGCTCGACCGTAGTGGAAGTGCGTAGAGCCTATCCTTCGTCACGAGCGCGCAACGATCAGTGCCCCCGCGACGACGAACGCACCGCCGGCCCGATGTTTCCACGCGAGGGTCTCTCCGAGAAGAAGAGCTCCCAGTGCCATCGCCACGACGACGCTTACCTTGCTGAGCGGCGCCACCTTGGACGCATCCCCGAGTTGGACCGCTCGAAAGTAGCAGAGCCATGAGAGCCCCGTCGCGATCCAGGAAAGCGCGACAAACGCTCAAGCCTTGGTGCTGACGCTTGCGAACGAGACCACTCCCCTCGCTCCAGCGATTCCCCAACTAGATACGAGAATCACCGTCTTTCGAATCGCGGTCGCCAGATCCGAGTCAACATCGCGGACTTCGACCTTGGCCATCATGGCAGTCGCTCTGGCGAACAACGCCGATAGCACCGCCAGGAGTTGCCAACGCGCCATCATTACTACTCCCGTCATCATTGCTCCCGTCCGCTGGATGACGAGCTGACCTAATCGCTAGGCAAGGAGCACAATTCGCCACACGAACCGCGCGCCATCGCCTCCATTCGCCTTCTCATGCACAAGCCTGCCGCCGTCTGCCAGCGCGAGTGCACGACTGATCGCCAAGCCCAGCCCTGTGCCGCCAGTCGCCCGCGTGCGTGACTCGTCCCCGCGCGCGAATCGCTCGAAGAGGCGCTGCTCAAGCTCCGGCGGGATGCCCGGGCCGTTGTCCTCAACGATCAGTTCCGCTTCGAATTCGTCGGAGGCTCGCAGTGTGATCGAGACCTCCACTCCATCGCCCCCATAGCGGATGGCGTTTTCGACCAGATTCGTCAAGATGCGCGAAGCGGAATCCTCGTCCGTCCTAAGGACAACTCCATCACCGTCCAGCTCCGTATGAACTCGAATGCTTCCGCCAACCCTCTCTGCACTCGGGGAGAGCGAATCGACAACACGCATCACCACTTCGACAATATCTTGAGCCGAAATCTGAACGTCTCGCGCTCGACTGCTGCTGGGCTTACCAACGATCAGGAGTGACTCGCAGAGGGTTGCGATGCGCTCGACGTCTTCCAGCAGTTCTTGAAGGGCCTCGCGATCCCGCACCTGATCCGGAGGCGTGATTAGCGCGGCCTGAATCCCAGACTTCAGCACGGCCACCGGAGTGCGAAGCTCGTGTGCCGCTTCTGCAGAGAATCGACGCTCACGATCGAATGATCCTTCAAGTCGGGCGAGCAGTTCATTGAATGATTTGCCGAGGGGTTGCAGATCCGATGGGAGTCGCTTCACCACGAACCGTCGATTCAGCGAGACCGCGTCAATCTTTCCTGCCACGTTCGTCATGTCGTGCAATGGCTTCAGCACGCGTTTCGTAATCCCAAATGCGGCGAGTGTCGAAAGGAGGATGATGGTACCGCCCGCAATGAGCATGAACTCCTGAATGTCCTCGATGTCGTCGTCGAGGTCGTGCGTTGTGCCAGCATAGAAAATCGTGATCCGGCTCCCCTTCGCCTTATTGCCTGGAGCCTCCCCCTCCAGCGTTGCGTGCGAAGGATATAGGATGCCTCTGTATCGTTCCCCATCGATTGTGAACGCGCGGAACTGACGCTTTTCGACGTAGGTAGCCCACTCCGGAGCGGGTTCGACATCGAGCTCGCTATCGACTCTCGCGCCATCCGCAGCAAACACCGCAAAGACATCGCGATGCCGCTTTCTGACGAATCGCGAAGTCGAATCTTCCGTGAGGGTAACGGTGAGCGTGCCGTCCTTCCCTTCACGCACAAGCGTGGAGAATGCGTCGGCGTGCGCGCGCAAAGCTGTGTCGAACGACTTGTGCAAGCGTCGACGTGAGAACAGGAATGATCCCGTTGCGAAGACGCCGATCAGCAGCAACTCCGCCGCGACAAACAGCAGGATCAGCCTCGCGCTGAGGCTCGTCCGCTTGCTCACGGGTCAGATTCGCCCGGGGGATTCTGAGAGAGAATGTACCCCTGCCCGCGCAGCGTGTGGATCAGGCGAGGGGCCCCGTCCATTTCCAGTTTGCGTCGCAACGCCGAGACGTACACCTCGATGACGTTGGAGAACTTCTCCCAATTGTAGTCGTAGAGATGCTCGAGCAAGTCCGTCTTCGATACGACCTCATTCGCGCGATACGCGAGATACTCGAGCAGGCGATACTCAAGCGCAGGAAGGACATGCTCCCGCGTGCCGCGACGAACGATGTGGCGGTGGGTGTCGATCTCCATATCCGCGATTCGCAGCTTGGGATCAGGGCGGTTATGACTACGCCGGATGAGTGCTTTCACGCGCGCCAGCAACTCACCCATGTCGAATGGCTTGCCGAGGTAATCGTCCGAACCAAAGTCGAGTCCCCTGATTACGTCCTCCTTCGTGTTCCTCGCGGTGAGGATCAGCACGGGGAGCGTCAGCCCCTTTGCGCGGATGGACTGCAGGATCGTCAAGCCGTCCACACCCGGGAGCATCAGATCGAGGATGACAAGATCATAGGAACTCGTGATCGCCTGATGCTGGCCATCGATGCCGTCATGGCAAACATCGACCACGAATGATGGAATCGATTCGATCCCCTTCTTGATGTTCCGCGCGAGGCGGACTTCATCCTCAACGATCAGGATACGCACGAGTGACTCGCTTCAGTTTCATGGAAACGCCGATGGGCTGCTCCTGCATCTTCCCGCACCAAGTCGCCGCGTTCAGTAGGGTAAGCGCGGCGCCTTGGTGCAACACCTGCCAGTGCAGGCTGCATTTCCAGGAATGAAGCCGGGCTGAGGCCACCGGGAATTTCTTCCCCGAGAGCGCACAGCCCTTGGCAGTCCAGGCAGACGTTCGGATAGCTGCCGACTCACCCTGGTTTCGTTCGGCACCCGCCATGTGGCGGGGGAGTGAATCAACGATTCTCCGAGATACCCAATGGGGGGGTGATGGGGAGATCGCCCGTCGAGGGCGCATCGGGTGCCCAGTTTCATCGCCCCAGTGCGCTGATACGGCATGTGGCAGTCGGCGCAACTGACGCCCGCTCGCGCGTGGACCCCCGATGCCATGCGCTCGTGGGGCGAGAGAGAGTTGCCGATCTGTTTCGACGCCGCCCTCCGATTGACGGGAAGCGACGAATTCGCATGACCCACCCCTGCCCTCACTACAGCATCCTCCCAGGAGGAACCCCATGGAAGAACAGAACAAGTCCCTGCTCCGACTACTGCTGCCCATTGCGGTGCTGATGTTTGCGTTCTTCCATCTCGCGGCGAATGAGGTCGATGTGGACCTGTGGGGGCATACGATTTTTGGGCAGCGGATGATCGAGCTCCGCGCCGCCGAGCATACCGAGCCGTTCTCTTGGACTGCGCCGGGCCATCGATGGATCAACCACGAACTGTTTGCCGAAATCGCGCTTGGCGCCGCGCATCATCTCGCCGGAGGGCCTGGAATCTGGCTCCTCAAGACTGGCATGGGGATGCTGGTTTTTGGACTCTGCATGTGGGCGGCGTTGCGAGAGCAGGAGTGGCCCCGGAGCGCCGTCGTGTGGATCGTCGGAGCCTTTGGAGTCATCGAACTCGCGTTCGGATTCGCGGCGCGTCCGCAGATGTTCACGGCGCTCGGCCTCGTCCTGATGCTCATCATCCTGCGAGCAGGGCATCGGCGTTCGCCCCTGTGGTTCCTGCTCCTTCCGCCATTGCTGGTCGCGTGGATCAATTCCCACGGAGGGGCGTTGGCGGGGGTCGTCTTCGTCACGGTCAGTGCGATCGCCTCGCTTGTCGAATCGCAGATGCGCGCGCGCCTCAAACTCGATGGTGAACCGCCTGTCTCACTACGCACCTCACTCGTGCTTTTCGGCGTCGTTCCGGTTTGCTATCTCGCCCTCTTGGTCAACCCATACGGAAAAGACCTGCCTCTCTGGCTGTGGGAGAGTGTCCGATACGTCCGCCCCGAGATCGACGAGTGGAATCCAGTTGGGCTCACCCTCGACCACCTGCCATTTCTGATGTTCATTCCGGTGACGCTTGGCGCGCTCTGGATCGCGCGGCACAGGGTCCAGTGGTACGAGGGCGCGCTCCTTTGCGCGCTCATGATCGTCGCCATACGTCACGTGCGCCACGTGCCCCTCTTCGCCATCGCCGCGATGGTTTTCCTCCCTGCATATCTCGTGGAGGCAGGCAACGTCCTTCGTTCACGCCTCGCACCTGTTGCCGAGTCGATTGCGCAGCCCCGCATGCAGCGATTGTTCGCGGTCGTTCTCGTGGGGATGACGATCGCGCTGATCCCATCGACGATTTTTCTGCGCAAGGAACGCTTCTACACGATGGAGATGCCGCGTCAAAGCTGGCCCCTTGATGCGATCGAGTACGTGCGTGCAAACGAACTCCACGGCAACACGTTCACATTCTTCGACTGGGGAGAGCTGACAATCTGGGAACTCCCAGAAAACCCCCCATCCATCGACGGACGGCTCGACACGTGCTATCCACGCGCGCTGATCGAGGCACACTGGGACTTCTACAACGAGCGCCCCTACGACGCGTCGGTCCTCGACCTGTCGAAGGCTGACATTGCGATCATCCCTCAGGACTTGGCGTGTGTGCGCACCTTCTTCGCGATGCCCGATTGGAAGCCCGTGTATCGCGACAACCTCGCCGCCGTGTTTGTGCGCGATGCGTCGCGATTCCCGAAGCTATCGAAACTTGCTCAGATTCCGGTCCTTCACGATGATCGGCCTATCGCTGGACTCGTCCCATTCCCCAACACGCGGTCGGCGAGCGCGAGCGTCCGCGCACATTGATGACACCGCACGCGAGGGTTTGGCGCTCATGATTTTGACGATCGAATCCGAACCACTGCTCGCGAGTTCACCACACTTCACGATCCCGATTCGATTCGAGACTCGCGAGCGCATCGGTCTCCGCGCGCTGGCCGCGGGTCGAATCGAGACGATTGCGATGCCTCTGCGACTCAAGAACTACGACGCGATTCCGGATTCGAACATGGCTGAGACGCTCTCGCAATTCAACACGAGCAATTGGGCGCTTCTCGCCGCGCACAGGGATGGCACGCGCGTCGGCGGCGCGATCGTCGCGTTTGACACTCCCGCGATGGACCTCCTCGAGGGGCGAAGCGACATCGCCACCTTGCTCGACATTCGAGTCGCCCCCTCCGCGCAGGGCACCGGAATCGGGCGCCGCCTCTTCGCTGCCGCTGAGGCTTGGTCACGGCAGGTGGGAGCGAAAATCCTGACCATCGAAACGCAGGACATCAACGTCAGCGCATGCCGTTTCTACCACGCGGCAGGGTGCACCGTCCGAACCATCCGCGAGCATGCCTACCCCGGCCTCGATGAACACCAGATCATCTGGCAGCGGGTATTGTAGGGCGCGCGCGGGTGATTACTTCACCGGCTTCGGTACGTGTTGATCGATCAGGATCTGATTGCCGTCTGGGTCTTCGAGGAGGACGTGGGCGGCGCCGGTGCCGTTGGGGTCGGTCTCGAGCATGAGCGAGATGCCCTTTTCTTTGAAGCGGGCTTGAAGTTCACGCACGTCCTCGAACTCGGGGAGCGTGTTCGTTGCGCGATCCCAGCCGGGGTTGAACGTGAGGATGTTCCTTTCGAACATCCCTTGGAAGAGCCCGATCGTAGCTGTTTCGCTTTGCATGATGGCCCAATTCTTCGCCTCAGGAGGCGTCACTTCGCGGAAGCCGAGCTTCTCGTAGAAGGCGCGGGACTCTTCGAGGTCTTTGACGGCGAGACTGACTGAAAAGTTTCCGAGGTTCACTTGGTCGGGTCCTTTCGATTCGCTGATCGCTGGGTTGTTGGGGCTCTTTTTGCCACAGGCGCAGAGCATGCACACGAGAAATCCGAAGAGGATGCGACGCATTGAAGATCCCTTTTCTGGGAGGGGATGGTTTAGCAGAGTTTGTTCGAACAGACTGCGTGCGCTACTTCTTGGCTTCTCGCTCTGCCTTTACCGCGGCGACGGAGGCGTCGAATCTCGCAGCAATGCTCTCGCGAGCCTCGGGCAACGTCTGCCCGCCGAGCAGGCTTCGCTCGAGCTCAACCAGCGTGTCGCCGAAAACTTCCGACATCTGCGTGTCTGGCGGAAATGCTGGAGGAAGCGCCGCTCGGTACATCTCCACCATCCCTTCCAGATCTGGGTACGGCGCGACGGAATCCAGCCACTCCCGCTTCAACTCTCTCTCGCGCTCGAGGATGTCTTTCCGCGCCTCCTCGCGCTCCTCGGCACTGAGGTCACTGGCTGCGAGCTTCTCAAGTTCGCTCAGTCCCCAGACCGAGATCGTGGACTCTTTTCCAGCGGGGACCAGTCCGGGTGGGGGGGGTGGAACGGGCGGGTCCACGAGGTGGTTGAGCGTTGCAGCGTAGTCTTCGCTGGTCACATATCCTTGAACAGAGTCATTCGCCAGCATGCGCCGGGCGATCATTTTGGCTTCTTCGACCTCTCCCAACTCTGCCAGGCAATGGATAGCGGATAGCATCTCTTGAACTGACGGAGAGTCCGGGTACCGTGCGCGTTCGATCGCCACACTTGCAGAACTCAATAGGACGTATGGCTTAACCCCTCGAATTATTTCCTTCGCCACAGGGTCACTCAACAGGCAGAAATGATAGGTGAGCAGTAGATGGTCCGCATAGTAATTCCATTTGAATTCAGGCACCGATGAAGCCAGCCGCCCCTTCATCCTGAGAAGGGGGACAATCCCGGTGCCGATGTTTGCGTACGACGTCCCAAGGCTCCTAATCAGCGTACTCAGTTGGCTGAGCACGCTCGGACCCAACTCCGCGATCGTCCCTCGGTTCATGTCCGCAAGTAGCTGGAGGCTTCCAGGGAGTTTTTCCGTCTCATTCGTGATGAACCACCGACGATATTCGCTCTGGCGATAGAGTTGGTAACGTTCCTCGAAGGACTGACTTGATTCGCCGGGGAGAGCAGCAACGTCGTGCGGCGGCAATTCGACCACCAGGTCGCGCGAGAAGAGGAACTTGTCCTGGGTGATCAGGAGTCGCCGACTTTCCGGGCTAATGTCCCGCACGCCGGGCACGCGGGCGACCTCCCTACCCAGCATGTCCCAAACGTAGAGCCCGTCACTACCGATACCGAAGATTCGATTCCCGTCCGGGCTCAGCTTCACGTTGGGGATTTCAACGTCCACTTTGAAACGCAGAGTCTCTTTCCCTGAAGGCAAGTCATAGACGCCAATCCACCGATCCAATGTCTGGGTCAGAAGTGTGTTCCCCCCAGATCCAAAATTTGCCATGATCACGGGCCCGGCCTTCGTTGCCTGAGTGAGTTGCAACTCGAGGCCGGATTCCGAGGCGGCGAACAAGCGCCAGTTGTTGTTGTCGTCAGCGACAAAGAGGCGGTTTCCCTTGTTGTCATATCGCAGAGTCCACACGGCAGAACCGACATCGACCTTGCGGATCAACGAGCCGTCCGAGAGAGAGTACTCGGCAACAATCCCTTCTGTGTCTCCTGTGTAGAGCGTACCCCATGGAGTGGCGATCAAGTTTGTGACCGTCGCCCCTGTGCTTTCGATCTTCGCCGTAAGGATCCCCTCGTCCGCGGACCAGATTTCACAGGGATCACCGTGATTCCAAATGATTGCGACCTTTGTGTCGTCAAAGGAACCGACCCAAATCGCAGGGAGGTCATAGGGGACCGTGCCAGCAGCGACGACGCTTTCCCTTGATCGCGTCGCCATGTCGTAAATCTCCCATCCGAATCTGTTGTCCAAGGCGAGTGGTCTGCCAAAGGAGTAGATCTTACCTCTGTCCTTGTTCACCCGGATGTTCTGGTAGAGGGAGAAACCGTTCCCTACGGGAAACGGAGGAGTGCCGTCATCGAGGCGCTGCACGTATGCTTCGTTGGAACCGATCGAAACTGCGACTGTTCCGTTGTCTCGAAAACTCCCCCACTGTCCGGGGAGTCGGGCGATGAACTTGTTGGGGGCAATGAGCCAAACCTGCGTCTTCCCATCCTCCGTCGCGGTCAGGATTCGCTCGAAGTCCACCTCCCTTTCGCGCTCCCAAATTGCCCTCTCGACTGCCCACATGTTTGTTATCGGGGAATCCAATCCCCTCAAGGGAGCCACGAATCGGCTGCCAAGGAACTCATAGAGGCCGGCCTCGCCTGATGTGCCACCCCAGAAGAGCGCACTCCACGCATCTACGAACTTTGCTTTGGCCGTCACGCTTTCAGTGACGGGAAACTGACCGTTCACCGTCAGCGACTTGACGTCGATGTAATCGGGCATCCTGGCGAAGTACGCGGACTCGGGGTCGAAAGCACCAACTCCACTGTGCCCCCCAAACTTGGAGACTCTCTCCAAGTCTCCCGTCGCCACGTTGTAGACATGCGGGAGGAGGCCATCATAGACAAGTACCTTCCTCCCTCGGTCAATAATCCCAACCGTGTTCACTGAAAAAAGTGTCTCGAAGTGACGTAGCAGGGATTTCTGAGAGATGGAGTACAGGGCAACTTCATGGGTCCCGGCAACGGCCAGCAGATCTCCTGGAGGGTACGCATCGATTGCGACGAAGTTGTCCCGAATCGGCGGAACTCGAAGTCGTTCCACACCCGTCCCCCCATCCAGAATCGCGACCGACTTGTCCTCGAATCCAACGAGAAAGTCATCGTCTCGATACACTCTCCTTGCTCTGACCACGCGAGATGGAAACTCAGCGACGACTTGAGGCTGCCAATCGGGTGGCGCCCATCTCAGGAGTCGTTTTCCCCCATCGAGTGTATCCACGTGCGTATCTCTGCGAGGCGGAAGCACGAGCACCTCGGTGGTCTCGTGATCGAGAATGGCAACCAGCGCACCCGCCATGGTGTCGCGAACCTGGACATTCCCAGCAGGATCATCGACGAATATCCACTCGCCGCGCGTGCTGACCTCCGTAGCCCGAAATGGGAACTCGGCTAGCGGCTGGTAGGAGCGACTAATCAGATATGCCCACTCCCAGTTGCGCGCAGACTCAGGGATGGACCAGAGGGCGATCTTGGCCATGTCGTGGCGCCCAGCATCGACGAGCGAAGTCGCATACCGGATTTGCGCGTAGATCTGTTCGTTCAGGGCCACTTCGCGTGCACGCTCAGCTTCCGTGCGGGCCACTTGCGCCAGATCACGCGCTTCTGTCGCACTCACTGTCTGCCGCATGGATTCTTCGAGGGCACGATTCACCACCCGATTCGAGATCGTTCCACCCACGATGAGAACGACGATCAGGGTGGAGACGACCACACCAGCAACCTTGAGGTACTTCCGCGTGCGAGCACGCTGGGCGCGCGCCACATCCACACGCTGCAACAGCGCATCGCGTTCTGGCGAAGGAGCGAGGAGTTCCGCCTCTGTTTGGGCGAGCAAGAGGTCGCCCTTTGCGAGCGCCAATTCACCGTACTCAATGAGTGTTCGAGCACGCAGTTGCGGGAGGGCCGGATTGCCTGTCCAGAGTCCGGCTGCCTGCTGAACACGGCTCAGGATGGAGACAAACTCAGAGTATTTTGATCTGGGTTTCTTCAACTCTTCTGCGATCTCGTCCGTCATCCCCTCGGACTCACGACGACGGCTCGCACCGCTGATCCAGTCCTCGAGTTTCTTGACGAACGCCGAGGCGGATTCGATTCGATCGCGCGGCTCGCGCTTGAGCGCGTTCATCGCCAACTCGGCCAACTCGTCCGGGATATCGAGATCGGGCATGACCTCGCGCGGATCTCGCACGATGGCTTCAGAGGCGCGCAGAAACGCCTCGTGCGAAGGCGAATCGCCATAGGGGCCGGTGCCGACCAGAATGCAGTACAGGCACCCGCCGAGAAGATAAACATCGGTCCACGGGCCGATGAACTCGGCAGAAGGGAGCGTCTGCTCCGGCGCCATGTAGGCAGGCGTCCCTGCGGGGCTGCTCGCCGTCGAGAGTGTTGGAAGCACCGAAGTATCGATGTGCGAATTCTCGTCGGAACCGGGGCCAGTCTCCTCGCCAAACACCAGCGCGAGCCCCCAATCCATCAAGAGCACTTCGCCGTAATCGCCGACCATGACCTGCGATGGCTTGATGTCGCGATGCACGATTTTTCTGGAGTGCGCAAACGCGACGGAGTTTGCTACGTCGGCAAGGATGGCGAGATGGCGGGGGAGGAGATCCTCAAACTTCAGTTCCTTGCGATCTGTCTTGAGCAACTTGTCCCAAGGACGCCCGCGCACGAGCTTCATCGAGAGTTCGGGATCGCCGCTCTCATTTCGAGAGTAATCGTAAACGGGGACGATGTTCGGGTGGTCGAGTCGCGCCGCGATCAACGCTTCCTCCCTGAAGAAGCGGATCATCTCCTCGCGCGATTCATCCCGTTCGGTGGCGAGATAGCGATCTTCGCGAAGCCGCTTCACCGCAACCGCGCGACCGAGTTGCACCTGCAGCCCCTCCCAAACCTCACCGCATCCGCCGCGCCCGATCAGGCGAAGCAGGCGCAGGCGTTCTTCTTGGACTGGGGGCTTCGGAGGTTGTGGCGTCGAGGCCTTGGGGACCGCAGGAAACTGGGTCTCGACCAATTCCTGCGCTTGGCTCTCCTCCTCGCTGACGGTTCCTCGCCACCCCGAGGGGTTGCTCGGCGTGTGTGGAGGCTCGAAACGCGTGCGATTCGGATTGTACGAAACGAGAGAGTGTTCTGGAAGGTCGCTGGGCGCGATACGGACGATCGCAATGTCGCGGGTCTCACCCGCGGCCTCAGAGCTCTCAGAGGGGTCTTTATTGCTGAATGACAAGGCGCTACGAAGTCCCGCTGTCGGGGTCTGGGTTTCTTTCTAACAACTTGCGAAGAATTCCGAAACATTGAGCTTCGAAATTGGAGTCCGCGCAAGGGATTCCGGCGGTCACAACGACGCCCTTCTATCGGGCCGGCGCCTTGGATTTCTTGACGACCTTGCCATCCCCGGACTTCAGGTTCAGCGCAACCGCCGCGTGAATGAGAGCCCTGAACGCGGCGGCGTTGACCTTGTCACCCTCAAACAAGTCTATCGCGCGTCTCGCATTCCCGTCGAGCCCGGCGTTGAAGAGGCCCATCGGATCGTCCACCCCCGCGCCATTCATGAATGTGAGCTTCACCTTATCCTTGTAGGTCTCGCCGGTGCAGATGATCCCGCCCTGCGACCAGACGGGGACCCCCGCCGGATTGGTCGGCTTGCGCCATTTGACTTCCTCGACAATATCGGGATCCGCTTGACGAATCAAATCGCGCAAGTGCGCCAGCGTCTTTCCTCGCCAGTCGCCGATTGAGGCGATCATGGCATCGATTTCTTCGGCAGGGGAGAGGGCCACTACTGCGCTCTTTGGCTTCTTGGAACCGTGTTTCACGCGGCGGGTTAACCTCCGTTTCTCTTGACCATCTCGTTGATCCAAATCGGTGCGAACGGTGACGTGCATCCCTTCGAGCACGGGTAATCGCGATACACGCCGAGCTTCTCGCCGATGGCGAGCGCGCGTTTGCGCAGCTTCGGGAAGTGGATGCCGATTCCTGCGAGGCAGAAGTTCATCGTCCAGCGCGAGGGCTCCGGCAATCCCGCGAGTTCCGCCTCGATGCGGTCGAGCATCCTGTGCAGGTCGAGACCATCCGGGCTCTTTCCGATGCGTTCGGAGGTCAGGCTCCACCCAGCGCGCGCGGCCCAAGGGTGCTCATCCTCAATCCACCGGACGCGAAGAGCTTCCTTCTCGGGATGTTGCCGTACGATGTAGGAGTTCAGCCAGTCCGCCAGTTGTGGGAACGACGCGTCGCGCACCATCTGGTCGAGTTCTTTGGTCGACAGCTTTGCCGGCTCCATGATCAGGACCGCCAAGAGTCGCGCGTCGATGTTCCCCGTTCCCCAGAGCTCGAGCGCGAATGCGTGGTTCGTCCTTAGCTTCTTGGCAACCTTGCGCAACTCACCCATTGGCACGCCGAACTGGTTATTGTCCGCACCGTTGCGGATGTTTCGCGCGACGACGTTCTCGTCACCGAGAGCCTTGAGTTGGGCGAGAGTCTCCTTCAACTGTGCACTCTGTTTTGCCATGGGGCGACCTACCGATCCTGGGATGGAATCACTTCGAGGGTGAACAACTCACATGTGTTCGCCGGGGAGCTTGCTTGCCTGCTTGATCCAGTCCACGAGCTGCGCCTCATCGATCTCTTCGCCCTCGTGGATGTGCAGGTATCGAACTTCCTTCTGCTTCGATTCGACAGGAGGAATCGGCTTAAGCGACGTCCCGCGAAAGAACGTCACTTTGATGTACTTCGTGATGCAGTGATAGGCAATGAACCACCGCCCCCCTTCAAGTCCGTAGAAGGGAGTGTTCCACTTCACGGCCTTCTGTACTCCGGGCACCGTGCGCACGATCAATGAATCCAGCTTTCGCCCGACGTCTTGTTTCCAGCCTGGCATCGCATCGATGTACGCTTTCACCGGCGCATCGCCATAGGCCTTCGCGATCTGCGGATTTCCGCCGGAAAGCAGCCGGGGCTTGTCGCTCGCAACGGGGGATTTCTTCGAGGGCTTTCCGACCATTTCGGCAACTCCGATGGATGAGTCTTCGGCTCGAGAATGCCCGCCACTCTTGCGAGTCGCAAGGGCGATGGAATCTCGATTCCGCAGGACGGTACGAGGATAGGGCGCCTACGATTGCTTCTTCACACCGAAATGCTCGCGCACAATCTTGAGGGTCAGTTTCAGCGTCCCAGAAAGGATCGGTTGCCGAAGCCACGCGAGGCGAATCTCCCGGTGGCATCGCTCGCCGGAGAGCGACCGAAACACCAACCCCTCCGTGCCGACCTTGGCGCGCACGGCGAGATGGGGAGTGAACGAAATCCCAAAGCCGTGTTCAACGAGATGGAGCAGCGTATCGAGTTGCGCACCTCGGATACTGACGCTCGGCGCGAGGCCAATAGTCGTGCAGAAATCGGACGTCTGCCTCGAGAGACAATGCGAGTCGTCGAGGAGGATCACCGTCTCGCTCGCAAGTTGTCGAGAGGTGAGGCGTCTGCGCTTTGCAAGTTCGTGTCCCGCCGGCAGCGTCAGCAGCAACTCGTCGCGCAGCAGGACCAGATGGTCGCACGCCCCATCGAGTTTTGTCGGTGGACTCAGCAAGGCGAAGTCGATTGTGCCCTCCGTCAAGGCCTCGGTGAGTGAGTCCGTGTAGCCTTCGATGAGTTCGAATCGCACGCCCGGTTCCCGTTCGCGGATGGCCGCGAAGATTTCCGGAACAAGATACGGCGCGATCGTGGGAATGGCGCCAAAGCGGATGACGCGCCGCGCCTGCGAGCGCGTTTCGGCGACGAATTCCTCCGCCGAGGCGACACTCGCCATGATCCCTTGCGCGTATTGCAGAAAGGCCTCCCCCAAGGGCGAGAGCGTGATACCTCCACGATTGCGCAAGAAGAGAGGGCCATCGACCTCCTCCTCGAGTTTCTTGATCTGCTGGCTTAGCGATGGTTGGGTCACACGGCAGATGCGCGCCGCGCGGGAGAAGTGTTTTTGCCGCGCGACCTCCAGGAAGTATCGCAGACGTTGGATGTCCATCAGTATAGGCAATTCCTATGAATGATTAGGAACTTCATATTTCCCCTATCGGGGCGCCAGCGCGACAGTGCAATCAGAATGCACAGTCTGAGGGGCTCTCCGCGCACTCGTTCGCGCGCGCCCCTACACTTCGACAAAGGAAACCCCTCCCATGACCGATTCATCCAACGGCGGCGGAAAGTGCCCTGTCTCGCACGGCGCAGAAGCTGTCTCTCCGAACGCCCCCGTACGCACCGCTCAAGGCAAGTGCCCCGTCATGCACGGCAGCAACACCGTGGCAGGCTCCAGCGAGATGAAATGGTGGCCCAAGGTCCTGAATCTCGACATCCTACACCAGCACGATACGAAGTCCAACCCGCTCGGCGAGGACTTCGACTATCGCAGCGAGGTCAAGTCGCTCGACTTCGCTGCGATCAAGGCCGACGTCAAAGCATTGATGACAGACAGCCAGGACTGGTGGCCCGCCGACTGGGGCCATTACGGCGGTTTGATGATCCGCATGGCGTGGCACGCAGCCGGTTCGTACCGCATCTCGGACGGACGCGGTGGCGGTGGAACGGGGAACCTGCGTTTCGCGCCGCTCAACTCGTGGCCGGATAACGCCAACCTCGACAAAGCGCGTCGCCTTCTCTGGCCGATCAAGCGCAAGTACGGCAGCAAGGTGAGCTGGGCCGACCTGATCATCCTCGCCGGCACGATGGCTTATGAGTCGATGGGCTTGAAGACCTACGGCTTCTCCTTTGGACGCCCCGACATCTGGCATCCCGAGAAGGACACCTACTGGGGTTCCGAGCGTGAATGGCTCGCGCCGAGCGATGAACGCTACGAGAACGTAGACGATCCCTCGACGATGGAGAACCCACTCGCGGCCGTGCAGATGGGCCTGATTTACGTCAACCCGCAGGGCGTGAACGGCAAATCGGATCCGCTCAAGACCGCCAAGCAAGTGCGCGAGACGTTCGCGCGCATGGCGATGAATGACGAGGAGACCGTCGCTCTCACCGCAGGCGGCCACACCGTCGGCAAGTGCCACGGCAATGGAAGCGAATCGAATCTCGGACCCGCACCCGAAGGCGCTGACATCGAGGAACAGGGTCTCGGCTGGATGAACAAGAAAACCCGCGGCATCGGTCGCAACTCGGTCACGAGCGGTCTCGAGGGTGCTTGGACCACGCACCCCACCAAGTGGGACAGCGGCTACTTCGACATGCTGATGAAGTACGATTGGGAGTTGAAGAAGAGCCCCGCGGGGGCGTCTCAGTGGGAGCCCATCGGCATCAAGGAAGAGGACAAACCCGTCGACGTCGAGGATCCCTCGATCCGCTACAACCCGATCATGACCGACGCCGACATGGCGATGAAGATGGACCCGACCTATCGCAAGATCTCCGATCGATTCCACAAGGATCCTGCGTACTTCTCGGAGACGTTCGCTCGCGCTTGGTTCAAGCTGACCCACCGCGACATGGGCCCGAGGACCCGCTACATCGGGCCGGATGCCCCGACCGAGGATCTGATCTGGCAGGATCCCATTCCTGCGGGGCGCACCGACTATAACGTCGAGGCTGCCAAAGCGATGATCGCGGCGAGCGGACTCTCGATCAGCGATGCAGTCGCGACGGCTTGGGACAGCGCCCGCACGTTCCGCGGCTCCGACATGCGCGGCGGTGCGAACGGCGCACGCATTCGTCTCGCCCCGCAAAAGGACTGGGAAGGGAACGAGCCCAAGCGACTCGCCCAGGTTCTCGGCCTGCTCCAGCCCATCGCGACGAAAACAGGAGCCAGCATGGCCGACCTGATTGTGCTCGCCGGCAACTGGGGCGTCGAACAAGCGGCCAAGGCTGCTGGCGTCACCGTTGGCGTTCCGTTCACACCTGGGCGCGGCGATGCGACCACAGAGATGACCGACGGCGCCTCCTTCGCTCCGCTCGAACCACTGCACGATGGATTCCGCAACTGGCAGAAGAAGGACTACGCGGTGCAGCCGGAGGAGATGTTACTCGATCGCGCGCAACTTCTCGGCCTGACCGCGCCGGAGATGACCGTCCTCGTCGGCGGCATGCGCGCCATGGACACCAATCATGGCGGCACAAAGCACGGCGTCTTCACCTCGCGTCCAGGAGCGCTCACCAACGACTTCTTCGTCAATCTGACGGATATGGGCTACGTATGGGAACCCACGGGTGCAAACAGCTACAACCTGCGCCATCGCAAGACGGGCAAGATTCAGTGGACCGCAACTCGCGTCGATCTCGTCTTCGGGTCGAACTCGATCCTCCGCGCGTATGCAGAACTGTACGCGCAGGATGACAGCAAAGAGAAGTTCGTGAAGGACTTCGTCGCGGCCTGGACAAAGATCATGAACGCGGATCGTTACGACCTCGCCTGATCCGAACGGCAGACGAGATGAGAAGGAACGAGTCCTCCGGCCCTGGTCGGAGGACTCGTCGTTTGCGGCGAATCACCTCCTTGACGCTGAAGCGCGGCGGAGAGGACTTTCCGAGTTCCGCCACCTCTGACGCGCCGCAAAAAACTCACACCGCGAATCGATGAATTCCTCCCTCCCGCTCCGCCATTTCGCTGTGTTGCTCCTCGTGGCGCTGCCGATCCTGTGGTGGTGGCCCCTCCTCACAGGAAGTCTCCCCGATTTCATGGATACGGTATCGGACCTCTACCCGCAGCGAGTGGAGGCCGCGCGTCAGATCCGCGAAGGCGTCCTGCCGCTCTGGTCGCCGTCTCAGTTCTGCGGAACCCCACTGGCGGCGAATCCGCAGATCGCCGTTTTCTATCCTCCGCGGCTGCCATTTTGGATCCTCCCGCATCCGATCACGTACGGTGCGCTCCTCGTGCTGCATTCGATCCTCGCGGGGTTCGGGATGTTCCTGCTCGTGCGCCGCTGGACACCCTCGCGAGATGCCGCGCTGTTTGCGGGGATCGGATTTCAGTTCGGCGCGGTGATGATTTCGCGGATGGCGCTCACCCCTCATTTTGAGACGGCGGCCTGGGTTCCTTGGGTTCTGTGGGCTGCTGACCGCGTTGCGAGTCTCAATACGATCTGGCCCGGGCGCGACACTGCGGTACTCGGCTTGTTCGGAGCGCTGATGTTCCTCTCGGGTTCCCCGCAGCTTTGCTACTACGCTGCGCTCGTGCTTCCGCTATGGCTTGCCGTGCGAAGCGGAACCTCGATGCGTCGCGTGTGTATTGCACTCGCACACGGCGGCATGGCGGCCGCGCTCGCGGTCATGCTCGTGGGGATTCAACTCATACCCACACTCGAATTCCTCGACCATACCTCGCGCGGAACCGTCCCTGCAGAGCGTTTACGCGAGCAGGCAGTGAACGGTTCGATGGTGTGGCGCGCTCTGATCGGCGGCACGGGAGAAACAGTCGAAGACACCGACAGCATCAACGCGATCGGCCTCGGCTTGCTTGCATTCATTCCGGTCGCACTCCTCCGCGCGCGTCGCCGTCGACACGCGCTGGCAGCACTCGCCGTGCTCGCCGCCACGTTGACACTCGCGCTTGGGATGCTCACACCCGCCTGGTCCTCGACGCTTCCGCTGTATGAGAGTTTTCACGCGCCACGACGCGCGCTTCTCCTTTGGTCATGCATCGGACCATCTGCGGCAGGCATCGGCGCAGGCGTCCTCGCCGCATGGTGGCGCAAGAACCGCCGCCCTGCGTGGATACTAAGACTCATCCTCGCGGCGTCCCTGATTCCGAATGCGCTCATGCTCCCGAGGCTCGAGCGCGAGTTCTGCCTCCCGGACCGCTTCGCACCCGATCCCGAGGTCGCCGCATCGATTGGGCAGGATCGATTCATCTCGATCGATCCAACACTTCGGTACTCGTACGATTCTCGTCGCCCAGATTATGGTCGTTCGCTGATGCCTGATCTTGCCGCGTGGCATGGCCTGCGCGATGCGCAGGGATACGATCCCCTGATCCTCGCACGATTCGCACTCGCTCGCGACCTTGCCTGCGCGACCAGCGGTACACTTTATCCGTCGCACGGAGCGTTCTTCAGCGACCCGTCCTCTCCCGTTCTCAAGCTCATGAATGTGCGTTGGCTAATCGGGAGGTGGGACCTCTTCGACCCCGGGCGCGTGATGCCGGGGGCAGACTTCGATCGCAAAGCCTCGGCTGCGATGCTCGAGGAAGTCATCGTGCACGACCGCTGGCCCCTCTCGCGGTACGTCGATTCTCGCCCAGACGTTTGGATACCGCGTCGAGTCATCACCATTCCGGAACCGGTACGCGGATTGGAAGCAGTTGCGAGTCAGCGAGACACTTTCGAGATGGCAACAATCGAGGAACCCATTCCACTCCCGATTCTGGACACGACTCCGAATGTCGAGAGTACCCGCATCGATGCCCGCACCTTCGAACTCGCCTTCCCGACGCCGACCCGGATCCCCTCCCTCGTCTGCCTCCCTGAATCATGGATGCCCGGCTGGAGAGCACAAACTTCGGCAGGGGAGACTGCCATCGTAGTCCCCGCAAACGGATGGCAAATCGGAGTCGTCGTCCCAAATGGAACCACGCGCGTGACCCTGAGGTATGCACCTCTCTCGTTCACGCGCGGCGCGCTGCTGACACTTGCCGGGATTATCGCAGCCCTCGCCCTCTTGCGCCTCGATCGCAGGCCTCCTCTTGACTCGCCCAATTGAGAGACACGCTTGCCGAAGAATGCCCTCAAAAGCCAGAGAGCGACTCCATCGGCTCAGCCGCCACGTCGCCCCTCATTTCAATAGCGGCTCATGGAGGTTGATCGAGCCTTCGGCTGAACGTATCCGTTCTCGCACGCGGGAATGCGCTCATTGGTTGCGCGAATCACGCGCAAAAACACCGAGCCGTCCAGGGCGGCCGCGGTCGCCAGAGGCGCCACGACGATGCCTTCCAGGAAGGGGCGGGGGCAGTCTGGTCTGTACCCTGGCGAAGACTTGCCATGTGACTCCCAGACCCTACATATCTAGGTGGGTAACGGGGCCTAACGTCCAGTCGGCAACAAGAAGGGGTGCATCCCCGCATTTCGTGACTCAGTTTTGAGTTCGTGCTTCCCGTTGTTCCTCCCGGGTGCCGTTCTTGTGGGATTCCCGTTGAGGAGTTCTCCATGGCTGAGACCCGTTCCATCGAGCAG
>Ga0268299_1001115_pt1 | contig 55981 bp, 47 predicted proteins | sample NOBtaG_FD_193484 | JGI IMG/M metagenome (GOLD analysis project Ga0268299, IMG submission 193484) | Activated sludge microbial communities from bioreactor in Nijmegen, Gelderland, Netherland - NOB reactor | ecosystem: Engineered > Bioreactor > Aerobic > Activated sludge | place: Netherlands... | reverse complement strand
GGCACCCAAAGCAGCAGTATTGCGCCTCGTCCGGCACGGCGCTGACGCCGGGACATGGCAGGCCGCAATAACTGCACTCCGCGCGGGACATGATTCCGCTATTCTACAGGTAGGCTCGTGCAAACGCGCCGCCGTCGGCGCAACCGGCTAGAAATAGTTCTTCGCGGAAGGAATGGCGTAACGGATGAGGTACCACACCAGGCCGATCCAGAAGCAGATCCAGATGAACCGCACAAACCAGGGGATGCGGTGCGTCGTGTAGGTGTGGAAGCGGTTTTCCTGTTCGGGTGTTGGATCGGTGGTGGGTGTCAAGTTCGTCATGCTCCGTCGATCAGGCCGTCCGGGTCACATGGCCGCCGGACTGTCGTCCCAGGCCACGCCCTCGGCTTCGTCCAGATTCCGTTCGCTTTCGAGCATCGAGTACTTCGGCGCTTCCACGTCTTTGAACATGCCGTTGTAGATCGCCCAGATCAGCAGGCAAAACATGCCCAAGAACATCAGCAGGTAGTTCATCAGCGGAATCAGCGCGAAGCGGCTGTCCTGGTACTGCCCCTTGATCTCCAGCGCGCTGAGAATGAGAAAATCGTACAGCTTGTTCATGAAGCCCAGACCCGCCGGGACAATGAACAGCAAGGTGAAAAGGAGCAGAAACCAGCGGTGCCCCCGAGATACGTTGAATCGCCTGGCCATAATCTTGTCTCACGCGGCTAGACGCCCGGCTGGCCGAGCTTCTCTTCCTCGATCATGCCCGGTCCCTGCGGCCCTTCGCCCAGGTAATATGGGTATTCATCGATCCAACTGCCCAGCCACTGCACGTAGGTGATGATCGCCATCCCGTCACGATTGGGATAACCATTGTCATCGAAGAACCACGGATATTCCGGCATCACCGAGACCGGCACCACCGCCGTCGGCTTGTGAAAATGAGCGATGTGCCAGTCGTTGCTGCGCCGCGCGGCCTCACGCGACAGGTCCGGCCCCACGCGCCGCGTGCCGAAAAGCACCGGACGCTGGAGCTCGTTCTGATACTCGCGGGCATGGGCGACCGGGCCCCAGCGCAGCGCTTCATTCGACACCGGACGGACAAACTGGCTGTGGCAGTGCCAGCAGCCCTCACCCACGTAAATCTTGTGCCCGCGGCGGAGCGCGGCCTCAAAGCTTTCTGCATTGCACTCGCCGAAGTGGGCCTTGAACTGTTCCGGGAACTTTTCAGCCAACTCCACGAACTCGGGCACGATGCCGTACGAACTGATCATGTCTGCGACCGTCTGCTCGGGCACATTGCGGTAGATGGTCCAAGGCAACAGCCCCATGACCACAAACGCAAGGGCGAAAAAGATGACGCCCGCGACCAGAAACACGCCTGACTTGGATTCGAACATGACTGCGTTATGCCTCAAGCGGCGAGTCCCGCTCGCCGAGCTGTTTCGCGTCTCGTCCGTGCTGCGCCCTACGCCGTCGCCAAACCCTCGCTCCCGCGCTGCAGCGTATCCTCCGTCTCAACCGCCCCGGCCCTCGTGGCGGACCCGACCAGCGTACGCACCACGTTGTACGCAAAGATGAATTGGGCCACGATGATCGCGCTGCCAGAGACCGTGCGCACCAGCCAGTACGGCCGGGATGCGCGAATGCTCTCTTCCCAGGCCGCCAGATCGCGCCACAGATACCCCTGGATCAGGCCCGCGATCATCAGATCAAAGAACATCACCAGCATGCTGATCGCGGTGATCCAGAAGTGCCACTCGTTCAGCCCGCGCGAGTACCAGCGCACCCGCCCGCACACGCGCGGCAGCAGATGCACCAGCAGCCCCAGCATCCAGAAACCGAACACTCCGAACATGACCAGATGAGCGTGCCCCACCACCCAATCCGTGAAATGGATGATCTGCTGGAATTTCAGCGTGGTCTGAAACGCGCATTGCAGGCAAGTCGTGAAATAAAAGATCATGCCAGTATAAAACCAGCGGATGGGCAGATTGGTGCGCAACGCATCGCCCGAACCGCGGAGCGTCATGAAGAAATTGATGATGACCGTGGTGACCACAAACTCGACCGCGATGGTGGAAATCACCGCACCGTACTGCAAAAACATGGGAATCGGTGTGTACAGGAAATGGTGAATGCCGTTCAGTGGATAAAAGAACGCCAAGCCCCAGAAGCCCACCAGCGACAGGCCGTGACTCCAGATCGGCTTTTTCAATATGATCGGCACGAAATAGTACATCATGCCCCAGCCCAGCGGCGTCACAAACAGGCCGACGAGGTCGTGGATAAACAACCCGCCGATGGCCCCGGCGGAAACGCCGTTCATCATGTACTGCGGCAGAAAATTCCCCATCGCGTAAACCAGCACGGTCCACACAAGCGCCGCAATGAAGTACCACAACGTCACGTACATCGGCCCCTGCACCTTCATGATCGGCGCCAGGAAGTTGATGGCCACCAGGATCAGGCCGACCTGCGCGACCGGGTCGACCCACACCGGCGTTTCGCCCCATTCGAGTGCCTGCGCCTCGCCGATGAGCACGCCGACCACCGTCGCCAGCACCACCGCCTGCCAGGCCCAGAAGATGAACCAGCTCAGCCCCCGGCTGGCCACCGGCCGCAGCGTCAAGCGCGGCACCGCCCAGTGCAGCATCCCCAGGAAGATGTTCGCGATGAACCCGTATGCCACGCCTTGCGTATGCACGAACCGCCAGCGCCCGGGAGAAAACAGTTCGATGCGCGCGAACGGGTAGTGCTGCAGAAACTGCATCGAAAACAGCAGGCCCGCCAGCATCGCGATCAGAAGAAACGCGAACCCAGCCAGAAAATGCCATTTCACCAGCCCGGTCAAAACCAGGTGTTGAGGGGCGGCGCTTCCCGAATGCACCTGTCCCGCGTGTGCAGAGGTTGAGGCTTGCGCCGTCATCTATTCGTCCTCTTCGATAAACTCCTCAGCCGATTCGCTGGTTGCCGGCTCCTCGACTTTGGCCAGGTACAGCGCGCCGTCCGGCGAGAGTGCCATTGCGCGATCGTCGCGCACGACTACTTCGTTCTTGGCGAACTTCACCTGTCGCTGCTTCATCAGGTCCTGCACGTAATACGCCATCGCCCAGATGTCCGCCTGCGAAACCAGCAGATTGCCCTCTGCGTCGCGCGGCGCCACCTCCGGCGCAACCGAATCGATCCATGTGGGCATGGCGGTGCCGGTGATGCCCGCACCGATCGTGCGGTACAGGCTGTCGACCGTCACGCCGCTCTTCACGTAGTCCCGCAGAAAATCCGGCGCGAAGATGGTCTCGCCGGCGCTGTCCGCCTTGACCGCCGTCCTGTCCAGGTGCGGGCGAAAGACCGCGCGCGGCGGGTTGCCCATCTTCTGCAGGTACTCGTTAACCTTGTCGCTCGAAACGTACGCCGGATGGCAGTTCCAACAGGTAAAGAAGCCGTGATAGGCCATCTCGCCGCGTGCGATGGCCTCGGACTTGTCCGGATTCTGCGCGTATGGATCGGTCACCAGGGGAATCGCCGGAGTCCGGCCCTGCTCCCATACGTCGCTGAAGCTCTTGATGTACTCCACCAACGCCCAGCGCTGCCGCTCCGGCAGGTGCCCCCACGCGGGCATCGCCGACCCGCGCAGGCCGTTCGAGATCGTGCGGAACAGGTCTTCATCGGTCGGCAGTTCGCCGAATCGCGTACTGATGAACTTGTATTCCGCCCGGGTGAAGTCCCGCGGGCGTGGATTGAGAAAATGCGCCGCCTCACCCACTCCGTCTCCGTTCGCGCCGTGGCAGCCGATGCAGTACATCTCGTACGCCAGCCTGCCTTCCATCCGCATCACCGTCTTGGGCGACACCTGGTAGCCGAACTCCGTCGGGCGCGAAGTGTCCAGACTGCCCGCCGTCGTATCCTGGCGGCAACTCAGGCTGGCGCAGCCGACAATTGTAAGCATGCCTAACGCAAACCGATGAGCTTTAGACCATTTCCTCATGACAACCCTACGACCCAGCGCCGTCCGCGCGGCGAAGTTGAATGGACTCCGAGCGGGGCTAATTGCGCCGCGTTTCATACGGCACAAACTCCCCCCAACGGTGCGCCGCAAGCATGGTCCAGGCGAATACGAGATGCGTGGCGACCGCCACAAGCGGCGGCACACGCTCCACGATCCACCGGTGCCCATCGATCAGCATCGGCTGGGCCCAGTAAAGAAACCCGTAGAAATTCACCAGCCAGACACCCACCCCCAGGCACGAGGCCGCGATGAAGCGCACCGCGCCGTTGGCGTTCTTGAAGAACCGGCCCAGAATCATGTGAATGGGGATTCCCCCAACCATACCCGTGATCAGATAGAGGCATACGCCCGCCGCCAGCGCGAATCCGTTCTCCAGCGTCAGGGCCTGCTCCCCCATCGGAAATGTCAGATACACCCGGATGAGTTCCAGCGGGTGCTGGCCCACCATCAGCGAACCGATCACGTTGAACAGCAGGCTCGCGCCCGCCGCGATCAGGCCCAGCACCATTCCGCCCATCAACTCGTAGGCTGTATAGTACTTGGGCGGCGTCCAGACGACCGCTGTGCCGCGTTCACCGGCTGTCAGCCCCTGGACCTCGCGCTCGAGATGCGCGAGCCGCTCCTGCAGCGACTTGATTTCCGCGAATTTCGCCTGCTGATCCATGGTCGCCCGCACCTACCGGCGCATGCTTGCGCGCCACCACCCGGCGACATCATGCCCGGCTCAATTGCGGGGCATGAATCCATTGGTATTGCAGCGGAAACCGAGAGGCTCACGCCGCGTACACACTGTACCCTGCGGGTGCCTCGAAACCTCGGTTTCCAGACCTATACCGCAACGGCAAACCCATGATGTCCACTTTGCCCGGCATGCGTCGAACCCTGGGTAGAATTGCTTGCGTCCAGAATGCCCGCACGCACGGCTGATCCACGCGTGCGCCGTGCGTTGCGGCTTTTTACCGCGAGCGGTAGTTTGGACGCAGAGGTTCGAAAAGCATGCATCCCTCTCGGTCGGCGGAAAACATAACGTCACCGGTTGGTCAATGCAAGCGCTTCCTGGCGAACTGGCTGGGCCGCGAATGCACCGAACCAGGACACGCCGCATGCCGGTTCGAATGTGAAATTGTTCAATGCTACGTGTCGTCGTGAGTCGGCGGGGCCAGCACCGTGTCGGCTGATTGGGACGCGCAGCAGCTGTCATGCAGCGGCAGTCCGCGATAGACCGTCACGCCGCCCAGCAGGATCACGAAGCACGCCGCCAGTTGCAGCACGCGCGTCCGCAACCGCACGCTCACGAGCGTGCTGCTACAGCCGATGGCCACCATGGCGGGGGTTGTTCCCAAGCCGAAAACGATCATGCCGGTCCATCCGCCCAGCGGATTGGCCGCCTCTGCCGCTTTGGCCAGCGCGGCATAAACCAGCCCGCAGGGAAGAAAACCAGTGAACACGCCCGCGAGCAAGAACGGCCCCACGCCGCGCGCCGACAGAAACTGGCGCAACATGCCCCCGCACGCGCCGCCACCGGCTGGCGCGCCGCCGAACACGCGATCGAGCCACCTGATGCGCAACACGCCGAGCGTGCTCAGGCCGATGAGCAGCATGAGCACGCCCGCGACAATCGCCAGCACCTGCTGCCCACCGACCAGAGGCAGGTCCAGCGCGGATAGTCGCTGGCTCAGAATCCCCGCCAGCGCCCCGAGAAATCCATAGGTAACGAGGCGCCCGGCGCTGTAGAGCAACTGGTGCGCCAGCGCCGGCGCGATCCGCGGACGTTCACCGGGCAGGCGCAGCGGCACGGTCCCGATCGTCATGGCGAATCCTCCGCACATGCCAAGACAATGCGCGCTGCCCAACAGTCCCAGGAGGAATAGTGCGATGTGATTCACGACAGTCGCAGGCTCCAGCCAGGCGACGACGACCTTGATTGCCGATCACCACCGGCGCCGAACCGGTAGCCCCAGCGTTCCAGAACCGGAGCGCTTTCAGGCTAAATGAAACAAGGACTCACGCCAAGTCTTGGCATAAGTCCCTGGTTTGCATTGAATTGTTCATTCGGGGCGACTGGATTTGAACCAGCGACCTCTTGACCCCCAGTCAAGCGCGCTAACCAGGCTGCGCCACGCCCCGGCGCTGCGTTCTTTCGGCCAGCCTATCCGCCCTTTGCGCGGACTGTCAAGCCAGCTCGGCTATCGCGCCGGCCCGCGCTGCGCTACCGCGAAATCCACAAGGTCGACGTCGCCGTCGCCATCCAGGTCGAACGGATCGCAATCCACCGGATACCCGTATTCCGGACCCGACAGGCAATCGTCCCAATTGAGCGGCGCCGGCAGAATCCCCCAGAGTTCGACGTCGTCGATGTTCCAGCCGCAGTAGGTGAACGAATAATCGGTCGGGCCCATGCCCCAGCGGATCCGCACGGCGCTCTGCCCATCCGCGATGCTGGAAATATCGAACGACATCAAGACCCAAGAGCCGTCGTTGATGGCAGGACCGGAGTGGTCCCAGACCGTCGTCCAGGTCGTGCCGTTATGCGATGCCTGGATGCTCGCATGGTCGTAGGTCGACGATTCCACACCCAACCAGCGCCAGAACTTCAGCCGCGTGCCGGTCATTTGGCTGCAGTCAATCGGCGGAGTCGTCAGGTACTGCACGGTGGCCATGTCGTTGGGATATCCACCACTCAGGTTGTACCCATAAACGTTACTGCCCGTCTTGCCCGAGGTGGGGTCAGGATTGCCATGACTGCCGCTGCCGCCGGTCGGCTGGCCAAACGCCCACTGGCCCTGTGTCGTCCAGCCGGGGTTGGCGTTCAGCGGGAAGCCGTGCACAAGTTGCGGAAGAGGACACACCTCCGCGACAGACATTTTCAGCGACCAGCTGTTCAGCGATCCCGTGTCCTGGCCGGCGGCATCGCGCACGCGCAGCGTCCACACGCCCGCGGTGTCCTCCCCGTAGAAGTCCGACAGAGAGCCCGGGCCATCGGGTATCGTCTCGCCCTGCTCGTCGTAGGTCGTGATGATGTTGTCTGCGCTGCTGCCGGTACGATTGTGCAGGCGCACCGACGTCAAACTCGGCGAAATCAGATCAACCTCAAGATCTCCGATGTACGTGTGCGTCAGGTGCAGTTCGATGTTGAGGTCGAGGATGCAATAGCTTTCCGGCACGGTCAACGTGCTGGTGATCGTCGTGTTGTCCAGGATCGGCTTGGGCACATCAGTGGAAGCGTACACCAGGCTGCCGACCTCGAGCGTGACGTCGCGCGTCGTGTTTCCCGCGCCGCCCGCAAGGTTCGTGAAAGTCACCGCGCCGTGGTACACGCCGGGCGTCAGGGCCGCGGCGGACGGCGCGATCGAAACAGTGACATCGTCAAAATCACCGGTGCCAGCCAAGTTGAGCGTGATGGGACTTGCCGCCCCGTTGAGCAGAATCCACGGCTGGTTCGTGGAGACCTGAACGCCGACCGGCGTAGGCCGCTCACTCGTCACCGTATACACCTGCGTACCGGCGAACGGACCGCCGATCGGCCCGCCGGTGACGAAATCGCTCGTCGGCGTGACCGCAACACTGGTCTGTCCGACTTCGATCACATGCGTGAGCGTGATGGTCTTCGAATTCGTCTGGTCCTCAAAGATAATCACTTCGGAGAACACGCCAGCCAACAGGAAATCGATATCCGGTCCTAATGAAACCGTGACCGTGGTCGTGCCGCCCAGCGCCGGCAGCGTGCCCGTCAGCGGATCCTTCTGGCCGTCCAGCAGCACGCCGAACGACGAAAAGAGTGAAACTTCATAGTTCAGCGGATTCGAAGTCGGGTTCGTCAGAGTGTACACCACCGACGGATTGGTGAACGGCCCACCGACGGGTCCGAAGTGCAGCACATCGACAGCCGGGGACACGGAAAGTCCATTGCCGCTGATGGTGTCGAGCACGAGCGCGCCGGTGTTGCCCGGATCAAGCCAATCGCGCAAGCGCGTCGCAGCCGTTCCGCCACCTGTCCAAGACACGCTGAACTTTCCGTACCAATCGTCCAGCTCGTTGCCGCAGGCGGCGTATCCGCCGTGGAGCTGGCCGATGATCCGGTGATCCTGATTGAACAGCGGCGAACCGGACGACCCCGGTTCGGTGGTGCCCAGGTCCCAATCGGCGACGCGCACATGCGTGCCGTTGCCCGGAACAGCCGACCCCAGGTACGACGTGGTGGTGGTCGGTTGGCTTTCGAAACTGATGCGTTTCTCATCCGTGTTCGGATGGTGAATCGCGACAGCCGAAGTAGCGTCCGCGCCGGTCGCGTCCCATCCGGCGAACGAGATGTTCCAAGTCGGGTTGGGCGCATTGTTCATCTGGATTAAAGTCACGTCGGATGTCGAATAGTTGGCGCGCAGTGTGCTCCCGGTGGTGAACTGGCTGAGCGAACCGTCGCCCGGACCGCCGCTGGCGCCGCTGCCGGGCGGCCGGCACGTTGAATTCTCGAAGTTCCAGTAGACCACAACGGTGGCCGCATTCCCGGAGCTGATGCCACAATGGGCCGCGGTCAAAAAATACGGCGTCTGATCAAACGACGTGTTATTCACCATGGAGCCGCTGCAGGTCCAAGTGCCGCCGATGGTGTAGACGCCGCTGGCGGGAATCTCATCCCGCCAATCGTCGCCCTGCGGACAGACCACATCCACGTTGCACGAACCCGAGCGCGTTCCACCAGCTTCGCCGGTCTCGCCGAAGAAACGGTATCCAGCGTTGATCGACGAGAGCACCAGCACCACGTCCGCGCGATCTGCCGCCGCCACCGCCAGTTCGACAACGACTTCATCGGTGAGCAACACTGGGGTCCAGAGTTGGCCATGCTCCGCGTGGTCCGCGCGCGTGAACGGGCGAATCCGCGCCCGGCTGTTCGCGTCGTACACGGACAACTGCGCATCGGCTGGCAGGTGGAATCGTTCAAACCCGAGATTCAACGACAACGCTCCGGGCGACGCGATGCGCACGCGCCACACCAGCAGGCCGTCGCGCGGTTCCTCCCACGTGCCATCGGTGTCGGGAGTAACCCAGACCGGTTGGGCGATGGCGAAGCGCGGAGGTTCACCCAGCGCATCGCGAATCTCATCTTCCGCGCGCACCGGCTTCAGATCAGTCAGCGGCGATTCGATCAGCTTGATCTCAGCCAGCGGCGCCACCGAGAACAACTCGGCGACCGGCCGTCCGCCGGCGAGCACATCGTGAATTGGATGCCGCGCTTCCGCCGCGGTTGCCGGCTCAGCGGTGATCCAGATCGCGCAGACCAGCAGCAATGTGCATGCGCTTGCAGGAGACTTTCTGGTGAACATGTCCGGTTCCTTCCTGACGCCGATCCCCTGGTGTTACCATGACTGTCGCGCCCACGGGTGCGCAACCTCGAGGACTTGCATCGAATGTGCGGTTCGCCCGGCTAGCCGGCGTGACGGGACATGCTCCCGCGCGGCGGACAGATGAATCACGTGTACGCCCCACAACCTGCCGACGGCAGCCTCTTGATACCCCTGATCCTTCAGGATACCAGTCAGCACATTGCCGTTCAATCGCGTAAACCGCTATGCTGCGGACGATTCGCCCGGCAAACGCCGTTTTTTGATGACCAGCCGGTAGCGAGGTTGTTTCGGTTTTGCATCGCGCCGCGGTTGCATCGTGCCCCGGGCTGCTGAACAATGCATTCTCGGATGTCGGCGGGTGCGGAGCCTGCGAATACGCGGACCTCTCTGAAATGGACTTTCGGCGTCATGGCCAAGCTGGGTGTGAATATCGATCATGTCGCCACGGTACGGCAGGCGCGGCGCGCGGATGAGCCCGATCCGGTCTGGGCCGCGGTTGAAGCTGAACTGGGCGGCGCCGACGGCATTACCTTTCACCTGCGCGAAGACCGCCGACACATCAGCGATCGGGACGCACGCGTGCTGAAGCAGACCGTCGCGTGCAAACTGAACATGGAGATGTCCATCGCCGACGAGATCGTCGCCATCGCCCTGGAAATCGCGCCGCAGCAGTGCACGCTGGTGCCCGAACGTCGCGAGGAACTGACCACCGAAGGCGGGCTCGACGTGGCGCGCCACAATGAGCGCATCCGCGGCGTACGCGACCGCCTCGCCGCAGCCGGCGTGATCGTCAGCGCGTTCATCGAGCCGCGCACCGACCAGGTGCGCGCCTCTGCGGACACCGGCTGCCACGCCATCGAGCTGTGGACCGGGGCGTACGCGCACGCGCCGTCGACCGTCGATCGCGAGCGCACGCTCGCGGAACTGCGCGCGGCGTTGGCGCTCGGTCGCGAACTCGGGCTGGAAGTGCATGCCGGTCACGGACTCACCTACCGCAATGTGGAGTCGATCGCGGCCGTTCCCGGTTTCGCGGAATTCAACATTGGACATTCCATCGTATCGCGGGCGGTGATTGTCGGCATGCGCCGCGCCGTTCGTGAAATGAAGACGCTTCTGGTGCGGCACGCGCCGCGGGAAACGGATTTACGCTCATGAGATTCCGTATTGCGTGGCTTGCGCCGGCACTGGCTCTGTTGCTGTGGACACCGCCGGCCGACGCCGAGTTTAAGCTGACTGTTGAAGACCGCGTCGTCCTGTTTGGGGATACCGCGGTCTCGGAAATCCGCACGCTCGATTGGGTATTGCAGTTTGTGCGCACGCGATACCCTGAACGCACCCCACTGATCTGCAGCCTGGGCATGCCGCGCTGCTCGCCCGCGCAGGCCAACGCCCGGCTGGATCGGGAACTGCTCCCGTTGCAGCCCACGCGGGTGCTGCTCTGCTTCGGACTGGAAGGCCAGGAACGGCGCACGCATGACGACGCCATTCTCGCGGGCCACATCGCCGAATTACGCAGGCTCGTCGCCACACTGCGCGAGCGAAACATCCGGGTCGATCTGATTACGCCGCCGCCGCCGGATGAAAGTCAGAGTCGCGCGCTACAGAACATCAAGTATCGTGAGACCATCGACAAGTACGCCGAAGCAATTCGCGAACTGGCCAAGACGGTCGACGCGCCGCTGATCGACTGGCATCGCGCGGTGAATGAGCGCATGGAGAAACACGCCAGCGCGACCAAACCGCCCTGGGCACAGTATGGTGTCGTGCCCTCCTGGTACAGCCTGGCCATCCTCACCGATCTGCTGTTGGAACACTGGGGCGCCGAGCCGCTCGACTATCGCATCACCGCCGACTGGAACAGCGACGCCGTATCCGCGACCATCGGCAGCGCGCGCATCGCCGAACGCGACGAGAACCACATGGTGCTCGCCCTCCAGAATGTTCCGGTAGTGATCAACATGCTGGGCGGCCAGGACATGGAGCCCGCGGACTGGCCGCTATCCCGCTGGTTCGAGTATCGCCTTACGGTTGAGAACCTCCCGGGCCCAAGTTACGTTCTCTCCGAAAGCGGCAATAACGCGAAGCCATTTCTTCGCGATCAGCTCCAGGCCGGGGCCAATGTCGCCATGTTCGGTCCGCTGGCCAACCACGCGGCCACGCGGGCCCTGCACGAGGCCATCCTTCGCGTCTGCAACCAGTTCATCCAGTACCGGTTGGCGTGTGAGCGCGTCGCGCCGGAACCTGAACTGGAGGAAGGATTCGAGCTGCTGCGGAAGGCGGAAGCGTCGCTGGCCCTCGGCGCCAATCGGATTGCCCAGCGCACGCCGTCGCGATTCAATTGCGACCTGCGAATCGAGGCCGGCACGATTGCCGAACCCGAAGCACCTAAGACGCCTCCGGCGAAGCAACCGAATCCGCGCAGAACGCGGCCGAATACGCCGAACCGCGCCCCGCAAGGCAACAACTGAGCCCGCGAAAGCAGGCGGAGCGATCGGCGATGATGATAGATTCAGTCTCGACAGTTCACATGCGCATGGGCATCCTGGACAAGTTCTTGCTGCTCGCGGCAATCTCGATTGCCATCGCGCTTTTTCTCACCATCGGGTGGATGGCCATCGCCCCGGACGATCCACGCGGCGCCGTCAGCCTGATCGCGCGCCGAGACAGCCTGATGGTGATTCTCCAGGCCGGATTGCTCGCCGCAGTCAGCGCCGCCATCGCAACGGTCATGGTCGGCGCCAAGCTCGCGGATGTCGGCGCGTTCGCCGCGGCGATCGGTATGGCCCTGGTCAGCCTTCAGGGCGAAACCGCCGCGTATCTGCTCATCAACACCGAAGCAACCGGCGCCGGCGCGCCGCGCATGCTTGCCTTTAAGCTCGCCACCGAGTCCCTCGTTTGGTTCGCGCTGGTGGTCGTCGCGTTGCTCGTCTCCGGAATCGTCACGCGGTGGTGCGTTGGCCTGCCTGCCGAGCCGGTCCAATCGGTGGGCGGCCAGTCCGCGCGACAACCGGGCGTCGGAATGTACGACCTGGCCATCAGTGAATGTCCCGTCATCGCCCGCCTGCTCCTGCCGACGCGCGACCCGATGGTGTCCGGCCACGCGCGCGGCAACGGCTTGCGCACGCTTCTCGTCACCACGATCGCGGGCCTGCTGATCTACGGAATCCTGGTTTCGGGCTCTTCGCCGCACTCTATCCGTCACGGACAGACGTGCTTTGCGGTCTTCTCCGCGTTCTACGTGGGCACCTGGATCGCCCGGCGGACATACCCCGCGCGCACGGCTTTCTGGAGCATTCTCGCGGTTCCTATGGCCCTGCTCGCGGGCTATGGCTGGACGGTCATCGCGGGAGCGCCGCACGGACGCTTCGCACACCTCGCGATGATTCCAGCGACCGACTTTCTGCGGGCGCTGCCGTTGACGTTCATCTCTGTCGGGGCGCTCGGTACACTGACCGCGCAATGGACGATTCTGCCGGCGACGGCCACGCCGCGCGACGCGCGACGCACCGCGACCGGGCGCAAGCCTACGGGACGGCGCGATGGTGCGTAACCGTCTGCCAGTCGATCCGCGCCGGCTGATGGCGTTTCGCGCCATCCGCGAAACGGAGGTCTTTCTAGCCGAGCACTTGCGCAATCCTCATCTGGCCCCGCGCATCCCGGTTGTGCGCGTCGGGTATGGTTGTTTCCCCAAGGGACTTTCGATGGAGTTCTGGGGCGCTGTCCTGGAACTGGAGGCGGCGACCTGAACGTGAGCGAAGCGGCGACGACGTATCCTGCGGGCATACCGGGCGCGCGGAAGCACGCGTGGCTGCCGCCGGTATTGCTGTTGGCCGCCGTCGTGGGAGTTTATGCCAACAGCTTCCAGGGAACGTTTCTCTTTGATGACCGGCTGAACATTCACGACAATCCGAAAGTGCACCAACTCTGGCCGCCGACCTGGATGGAAGGCCAGCGCCCCGTCACCAACTTCACTTTCGCGATCAACTGGCTCGCAGGGGGCGACGACCCCTGGGGATACCATCTGGTCAACCTGGGCATCCATGCAGCCGCCGGACTTCTGCTCTTCGGCGTGGTGCGACGTGGGGCCGAGCGAATCATCGTCGGGCGCGCCGCCACGTGGTTCGCCTTTTCAGCCGCGCTGATTTGGCTCGTTCATCCCCTCCAGACCCAGAGCGTGACCTACATCGTGCAGCGCGCGGAATCGCTCATGGGCATGCTCTACCTGCTCGCGCTGTACGCCGCGATTCGAGCGCACCCAGCCGGCGGGCGCTCAGGCCGGAGGTTCTGGACCATCACGGCGACCCTGGCCTGCGTGCTGGCCCAGGGCGCCAAACCGGTGGCGGTGACCGCACCAGTCATGATCGTGCTTTTCGATCGTGCGCTGCTCTTTCCAACCTTTCGCGAAGCGTTCCGCTGCCGCTGGGGCACCTATCTCGCCTTGGCTTCGACCTGGTGTGTGCCTGCTGCTCTCGGTGTGTTTCGAGGGGCGATCTCCGCCGCGCCGGACGCGGACGCCGGACTCGGAGCAGCCGGTATCGGCGCGACAACCTATCTGTACACGCAGGCCGAGGTGATCGTTCACTATCTCAAGCTCGCCTTCTGGCCGCGGACGCTGGTGCTCGACTACCTCTGGCCTCCGGCGAGCGGTCTGCGCGCCGTGCTTCTGCCGGGACTGTTCGTCCTGGGCCTGCTCACATTCTCGCTGATCGCGTTTCGCAATCGGCCATGGTTGGGATTTGCATGCTTCTGGTTCTTTTTGGTGCTCGCGCCCACCTCGAGCTTCATCCCCATCCGCGACGTGATCTTCGAGCATCGCATGTACCTTCCTCTGGCCGGTGTTGTGGTGGTGGCACTCGCTTGCACCTGGAGATTGACTGGCTGGTTGTCGGCGCGCAGCCCGTTGCGTTCCCAGAAGGGCATTGCGCGCGTATGCCTGGTGAGCATCGCCGCTGTCGCCCTGTCGGCGCGAACGCTGGCGCGCAGTCGCGATTACCAGAGCCCGATCACGCTCTGGCAGCGCAACGCCCAGGATCGGCCGGACAATCCGCGTGCGTACAACAACCTCTGCCAGGCACTGAACACCGCCGGTCGCAACTCCGATGCGCTCGCCGCGTGCCAGCGCGCCCTTGAACTCGCTCCGCAATACGCCGATGCCCTGAACAATCTCGCCAACGTCATGCTCGCGCTCGACCATCCGCAACACGCGGCTGCGGCATGTCGCCAGGCACTGGCGATCCGCAGGGATTTTGTCGATGCCCACATCACCCTGGGATACGCCCTCACGGTACTTGGAGACTTGGACGGCGCGATCGACCATGAACGCGCCGCGCTCGCCATTGAGCCGACCAACATCCTGGCGCTCAATAACCTGGGCAACGCGCTGGCTCGCCGCGGCGAATGGGATGACGCCCAGGCGACCTTTGAAACGGCCCTCAACCTCGAGCCACAACGCGCCGACACGCACAACAACCTCGCATGGCTCTTCGCCGAAATAAACGATTTGCCCGCGGCAGCCGAGCACCTCGAACAGGCGGTCACGCTAGATCCGTCGCTGCTGGCCGCCCGAATCAACCTGGGGATCATTTACCAGAGGCTGGGACGAAACGCGGACGCGCACCGGACGCTGCAACAGGCGCTGAGCGACGCGCAGGCGCGCAGCGCCCAGCGTGAAATCGACTTGATTCAGCGAAAACTGGCGGAGACTAGCCCGCCGTGATCGCGGACCGCAGACGCACAGCATGTTCGTCGCTGTCGTCGTCCAGCCAGGTGTTCGTCGCGTCGACCACGCGGCTGTCGAACTGGCGGCAGCGGCAGCGGCTCAACTCGCATCGCGCCTGATCCAGGCTCATCGGCGGCTTGTAACTGCGCCGGGTCAACATCGTCTCCAGCGCATCCGCGACCGCGAGAATTCGCGCCCCCACGGGAATCTCGTCGCCGCGCAGACCATGGGGATATCCACTTCCATCCACGCGCTCGTGATGATGCAGAATCAGCGGCAGCTCGCGCCGCAGGTATGTCGTGTGCCCAAGAATCTCGACTCCGATCGCCGGGTGCCGCTTGACGATGGCGAATTCGTCCGCGTTGAGCGCTGCCGGTTTGTTGAGAATCGCGTCGGGCACACCGATCTTGCCGATGTCGTGCAGCCGCGCCGCGGTCGCGACACATTCGGTGTGTGCGGGGGAAAGCCGCATGCGGTCCGCGATGCACCGGCAGAACTCCGACACTCGCGCGGAGTGACGATGCGTGAATGCGTCGCGCGCCTCCACGGCGGCGACCAGCGCGCGCGTCGATTCCAGGTAGGAACGCCGCAATTGCGACTCCAGCAGCGACAGGCAGCGCAGCATTTCGTGCGCCTGGTCTTCCTGGTCAGCTGCCGGAAGCGCCGTCATTCCTTCACCGGCTCCGCGGCAGTTCAGGCGTTCAGATTCCGTGGGCTTCTGGTTGTTCATGCGATCCCGGGCCGTTCCGTCGTGGTTGAGCACGTCTTGAGCCCGTATCGGTTGGCTGCCCGCCGCCGCTTAGCATACCGCCGAAACGCCAGGCAGATTGCCTTATCGGGTCGGACGCGACCGAGAAAACCCCAATGCCGCCGCGCCGGCGACGACCGGATAACCGCCTGACATCAAACGCCGATAAGCACCCGTCGCGGACGCGCTGAGCGAACCGCAAGAACGACTTTTTCGCGATTCTTCGGGGAAAACCGTGGAGGTCGCAGGTTCAATGCACGCCGGATGTGTTCGCCAATGTGGTCGCGGCGGGCACCGTGGGCAAATAGCGCGCGAGGGCCGGGTAGGCCGTCGCCGAGACTCCACTCAGGCGTGCGGACAGCGCCGCCGCGTCTCCCACGCGACCGGCGGAGCGCAGACGATCAAAGCCGGCGATGACCGCCGTCTCCGCCGCTGCCCGGCTGCGGTCATCGGACTCCGCAAGCGCCGTGAGCAACTCTGGCAACTGTTCGAATCGGTCGTTGGCGACGGCGCATTCCAGAAAAGACAGGGCAAGCTCGTGCAGCCGCGGGCTCTTCGTCGCGACCGCATCGGTATATAGGGCCTGCCAGTACGGCAGCGCCTCCCCATTCCGCCCCAGAGCGGCAAATGTACGCGCGAGCGTCTCGCGAACACGATTCAGATCGCGAGATTCCGGTTGTTGCTTGAGCAACCGGTCATGCAGCTCTTTCAAGTACTTCTCGCGGTACACTGGCAGATCCACCAGGCGATCCGCGGCGGCGGCCTGGGCATCAAGCGGCGCGCGCTCACATATCTTGCGAAACGCCTGCCATGCCGCTTCGCGCGGGCCTTCCACCGTTTCAACAGCCGGGCTCATCCGCGCCACCACAATCGAAAGCTGGTCCGGCCCGCCCAGGTCGCCGATCGCCGTGATCGCGCGTTGCCGAACGCGCGCATCAACGTGCGTCGCCAGATTGCTCAAGCGATCGAGTTGCGCACCGTTGCCCACGACCGCCACGCCCTGGATGGCGCGAAGCAGCAGTTCCGAATCCTCCGCCGCGAGATGAGCCTCGAATTCCGGCCGGAACTCCGGTGACCGGGTCGCGGCCATCGCGCCAAGGATTGCGATGCGGACGCCGCGCGACGTCGCCGGGGTTCGTGCAAAACGTGACTTGAGCGGTTCGATCATCGTCACCGTCACCGATTCCTCGAACCCGCCGCGAGCCGCCAGTGTGCCCAGCGACTCGGCTGCCGCCGCAACGCACGCATCCGGCGCATCCGCGCGCAGCAATTCCTCGATCAGCGGCGGAATTGCGTCGGGGTTGCGAAGCTTGCCCAGTACCTTGAGAATCGTCTCGCGAACCGAAACGTCCTGTTCGACCTTCAAGCGCTGCAACAGCGCGGTCGCGTCCCCCGGCTCATTCAGGGCGCCAATGATGTCGATCGCCAGCCGGCGCACCTCGGCGGAGTCGTCGGCATAGCGCCTAACCAGCGCGGCACGCACTGTGTCGCTCGGCAGGTTTCCCTCGGATATCTGCTCAGCAATCAGCTTGGCCGCCGACCGCCGATACTCCGGGCTCGGGTCGCCCAGCCAGGTCGCCAGCGACGCGTCACGCTCCGGCTGCGGCGTCTGCCGAAACAGCGCCGCCAGCGTTTCCGCCAGCCGCGCCGCCAGATCAGAATAACGCTTTTCCGATTCCTGACGGTACGCCGCGAATGCTTCCTGCGTGCGCCGCAGGCGCTGGCTGCGCACCTTCAGCACGGCCTCGAGCCATGCACGATCGCTTAACAAAGATTGCGAATCCCACCATGACCGCCATTGCACGGCATCGTTGCCGAAATCAACGGCGCTGATCGAGCGCAGCGCCTCAATCGCCCCGGCCACCAACGCCGGCTGCTGCGCGCTCAGCAGTTCGACCAGCGCGCCCGCGACCTCGCGCCGATGCGTGTTCGGCGTCAGCGCCGCCAGCGCCACCTCGCGCGCTCGCTGAGATGCATCCGGATCCGCCGCAACCGCACCGAGCGATTCGGTCACCTGGGGATTGGTGTACACGCTCAAAGCCTCACCAGCGCGGCGCGCGACCTCTTCGTCCGAATGCGCCAACAACGTCAGCAGCGGGCCGATCAGTTGTTCGCTCAGGCGATCCGGCGTGCGCCGCCCCTGGTTGTGGATGGCTTGGCATACGATCGACTTCACCGTGCCGTCGTCGCCATCGGTCAGCAGGCGCACGACCGCGTCAACCGCCTCGGGCCAGCCCGTGTCGAGCAGTTCCTCGGCCTGCGCAATGCGCGTGGCCATCGAGTCGTTGCGGTTCTCGATGATGGTTCGATACCGATCCAGCCGGGCAGTCCGTTCGGAATCGGGCTGGGCGGGTGTCTCGGCGGGCAAGGGAAGACTGGAGGGTGAGGGGCTTTGGGCGCGAAGCATGCCCCCACCGGCGCTCATCACGACGGAGATCATCAAAGCGGCGACGATTCGGCTGCCTGATGACAACGGCGACATCTCCGCTCCCGGCTTGCTGGAACGCGGACCACTGTCCGCGAGTGAAAAGTACCTGGCCTCATCACCCCATGCACGATGTCAACCCAGGTAAGATGCCCACCAGAATAAGCCACATCCGGCATCCGCCGCCAAGGCGGGCACGGTTGAAAGGCATCGTCCACAGTTTGTATCCCGCGGTCCGAGGGGATGCAAATGAGGTTGCGCGCGTACCTCTCTAATCATCGGCTGGCGCTGGCGCCCGCCTTCAGTCGTGACAGGTTCATGCGCGGCACGATATGATGCGCCAAGCAGACAGTCTCGCGAGTCCTGGCGCTCTCGCGAAGACGGTTCGATGGCGGGAATCAGCGAATGACTTGCAGTACCGATTCACCAACCCATCTTCCGCCCGTTCGCACGGGTACCAAGATTGTTGCGACCATCGGTCCGGCGAGTGCATCGCCGGCAACACTGGTCCGGCTGATTACCGCAGGCGTCAACGTGTTTCGCATCAACTTTTCGCACGGCACCCACGCAGAACACGAGGCGCTGCTCCGAGCTGTGCAATCGGCGGCCAATCAACTGGACGCCACCGTCGCGATCATGGGGGATCTGTGCGGCCCGAAGATCCGCCTCGGCCAAATCGACGGAGACATTGCCCACATCGCGCCTGGAGCGGTCTTGCGCTTGTCACCCGACGCGTCCGCCGGGAACGCAAACCGGGTCGGCGTGAATCAACCGGAGATCCTCGTCGACCTGCGCGCTGGTCATCGCGTGCTCATCGACGACGGCCTGCTCCGCTTTCGCGTGACCGAGCGGCAAGGCCGCGATGTGCTTTGCGTGTGCGAAGTGGGCGGTTCGCTGCACTCGCGCAAGGGGGTCAACCTCCCGGACACCGAACTGCGCCTGGACTGCCTCACCGACAAGGATCGCGCCGACGCGCAGTGGGCGATGGAGCGCGGCCTGGACTACCTGGCCCTGTCATTTGTGCGCCGCTCCGACGACGTGCGCGCCCTGCGCAAGATCGTCCGTGCCCAAGGCGCAAGCTGCCACATCATCAGCAAGATTGAAATGCCCCAGGCTGTAAGGAATCTCGAGGCAGTTATCGATGCGTCGGACGCTCTGCTGGTGGCGCGCGGCGACCTGGGTGTGGAAATGGACGTCGCGACCGTCCCGCGCATTCAGAAAACCGTCATTGCCGCATGTCGCCGCGCCGGCAAACCCGTCATTGTGGCCACGCAGATGCTTCAGAGCATGATCGAACATCCCACGCCGACGCGCGCCGAAGTCAGCGATGTGGCAAATGCCATTGTCGACGGAGCGGACGCGGTTATGCTCTCCGGCGAGACCGCCATTGGCAAATATCCCATTGAAGCCGTCGAGATGATGCGCCGCATCGCCGCCGACACCGAGCAGTACGACCACGAAGATCGCAACTTCCGAGGAGTCAACGAGCGCCATCCCGGTGTGACCGCGGCTGTCGCCGACAGCATCAACGGCATCGTCCAGCGGCTATCGCCTCGCGCCGTCGTTGTCTGGACCGAGGAAGGCGTCCTTGCCCGGCTGATCAGCCGATACCGTCCGGACACGCCGATCGTCGCCTGCACCGCCACCGCACATGTCCGGCGCAGACTCGCTTTGTACTATGGCATTCACCCCTGCCTGGCGGAAAAGCCCGCCGATCCGACGGAACGGATGTCCGCGGTGGACGGCGTCCTCATCCCCAACGGGTGGGCACAGCCGGGCAGCCTCGTCGTCGTGGGCATTGGTCCCCATAGCCTCGAGGAAGGTGACACCGGCGCCATCGCAATCCGCATCGTGGGCGCCGGACGCAACCACACGGCCAGGTGATTCCGCGAGATCGACACTTCCCGCTTTCCCGGTCCGGCGCGATCCCGTACACTGCCCCCGATGATGCGATGCAGTCCTGCCCAGCTTGGAATCTGGATGGTCGCCGGCGCAATCACCGCCGGCTGCACCGCGCCGCAACGGAATGGACCGGTGACCTCGCAGGCTCTAGCCGGCGCGGATTCCGCGCAGCGCGAAACGCTCTGGCTGGCCGCGCAAGACGTCCTGCGCGAACACCATTTCCGGCTCGATCGCGTCGACGTGCGCACTGGGGTGATCCGCACACAGCCTCAGACCTCGGAGCACTTTTTTGAGTTCTGGCGCGACGACGTGAAAACGCCTTACGACGCCCTGGAGGCTTCGCTGCGCACCGTAAGGCGCTCAGTCGAAATTTCCATGGTTCCGTCCGATGGCGACGAGGCGATCGCCATCACCGTGCAACGCGAGTATTTCTGCACTCCGGAACGCCAATTCAACAGCTCTATCGCCGCGTTGCGCATGTTCGGCAACGACCTGCCGCGCGCCGACACCGGTGAACCCATCACCGATCGGGATTCCTATTGGGTGAACGCGGGCAGAGATCTGGCAGTTGAACGCTACCTGCTGGATGAAATCCTGCGCCGCGCGGGCGCTTGAACGACCCAATTCAGCCATATTCTGGCGGTTGGCCCGACGTCTTCACCAATTACCGATGTCATCCGCGGTGTTGTCGACCCCATCCGGTCCGGCGCTCCACAGGTCGTAGCGATCCTGATTGTGCGTGCCCGGCGTACGGATGCGGTATAGCTTTCCCCAAGGGTCCGTGAGCAGTTGCGCTGTGCCCAGGTACGGACCGTTCCAGTTCTGCGCCTCCGACGAATCCTGCGGCGGCTCGACGAGTTCGTTCAGCGTATGCGGGTATCGACCCATGCGTAGGCGGAAGCGATCGACGCACGGCTCGAGCAGCCCAGACACACCAACGGCACGCATGGCCGTCTCGACCTGCCCTTCGGTGAACACCTCGACGGGCGATGCCGGCACTTCCGTCACGGACGGGGCGCGCTCGCGTATCACCAGCCACACACCCAGACCCATCAGGACTAGCAATGCCCCCGCCAGGCCGAGGGTCACGACCACCCGCGTGTTCTCTTGCATGGAAAACCTGTACCCCGTGATCCACCGTCGCGTACTGCACCGGCATCGTAACGGAACCTGGCAGCCCCCGCCAAGCGATCCGAATCGCATGCGCGTGGCTTGATGACAATCCCGAACCCCCCGTCCATCCGCAGATGCGTCGCCGAACCGGCCATGGTGCCCACGTGACGCCCTTGGATCGCTGGAGACGCCTCGCTATAGTGCTGCCTTCTGATAGGGGCCAATTCGCGCCGCTCTGGCGAGGACGTCGTCGATTCGTGATAGTCCTTTCGCCTTCTTCACGGCTGCGGCGCTAGTCTGAAGGAGGGCCAACGCCATGTACGCTCCACATCGTGCTGCCTTGCGCGTCATTGGCGGTGTTTGCGTAGTCCTGCTCTACACGTCCTGCGCCCGGGCCATCGGCATCGCCGGGCAGCGGATCGCAGCCGAGGCAACGATTGCCGCATTGCCCGACACGCTGCGCGGCTTCTACACTCCGCACCTGGACGCGATCGTCGAGCGCGCCGTCGAACCCCACGCAGTCTGGCGTGACGAGGAGCGCGGTCACGCCAAGGGCGATGCGCACCACCTCGCACTGGACGCGGCGGCTGTTGGACAGGGCTGGCCGCAACGGCTGCAGGCTGCGCAGGCGTTTCCCAGTCAACAGGCGGCAGCGCGCAAGCTTTTCAGCACGCACAATGTCAAACCTGGCGGCGAACTGCCCTGGCATCTTGCCAAGCTCGTCGATGATCTCGCCCGCGCATTTCGCGAGGGCAACACGCGCGACATTGTTCTCCTCAGCGGCCATGTGATTCACTTTTGCGTCGACGCCGCCGACCCGTTTGCCGCCACCTGGGATCGCCGCGCGGAGGCATGCGGCAACACGGTGTTGGCTACCGTCGCGATGGGCGATCCCCTCTATGCGCACCAGGACGCGGGGCAGCGCATCGGGTGGGAGTTGATCCGCCGCAACGCCGATCGCTACCGAGATTCGCTCTCACCCGGAGACATCCGCTTTGAACTCGGCGTCAGCGACGTTTCATTCGCAGCCATCGAGTGCATGGTTGCATCGCACTCGCGGCTGGAAGCGCTGTGCGCCGCCGATCGCGAAATCATGACGCAACTGGGGCTGCCCGCGGGATCGACCGCGGTTGGCGAAGCGTTCTTGCAACGGGCCGACGAGTTCTACCCCTTGCTCGACGGGCGCTGTGGCGATATTTGCGTGGAGAACCTCCGCCGCGCGGTAAGTCTTGCGTCCACGCTGATCGTATCGGCATGGACGCGGGCCGGTTCCCCGGACCCGATCGCCCCGCGCGCCATCGCCTCCACGTCGACGGCCGAGAACCCTCCACCCGTCGAACCGGTCGTTCAGTTGGAAAGAGGCGCCGCCGCGCCACCGGCAACCGCCTTTGCTTGCGTCGCCAGTCGCAAGGCGAAGGTCTACCATCGCCCCGACTGCTCGCACGTGCAGCGCATCTCCGAGAGCAACCTCGTGAATTACGCGAGTTCAGCGGAGGCGGAAGCCGAAGGCAAACGGCCCTGCAAGACCTGCCAGCCGGGCACACCGCAAGATGCCGGAGCGGCAGGTCGAAACGCGAGCTGAACGCCTGCGCGCAGATCAACCTGGGCGATCAGTGTGTCAGGGTGGGGCGCTGCTTGAGGAATTCAGGGAGCATCCAGCGCGACAGCGCGTCAGGATCGGAGAGGTCTTTGATTTCGTACGCCGGCACACCCACCACCGTGGACATCGGGGCGACGTCGCGAATGACGACGGCGCCCGCGCCAACCACGGCGTCATATCCGATACGCACGTTCTGAATCACGGTAGCGCCGATGCCGACAAACGCGCCGCTGTCCACCTTGACCCGGCCCGCGAGACGGGCGCCCGGACAGATGTGCGCGCCCGGACCGATCATCGACTCGTGATCGACAATGCATCCGGTGTTCAAGATCACGGAATCCCCGACGTGGCCGTGAGCGCAAACCAGCGCGCCGGCGGCGATCACCACGTTGGATCCCAACGTGACATTGCGCGCCAGGTTCGCCGAAGGATGGATCGCGTTCGCCAGACGCAGGCCATACGACTCCACCTGGTCGGCGAATTCACGCCGGACGCCGTTGTCACCGATCGCGACAACCGCGGCCGCGACGCCCTGTTCGTCGCGCAGCCGGGGCAACACGTCCATCCCGCCGAACACGCGACGGCCGTCCACGCGGCGTCCGGCTAGCTCCGGATTGGAATCCACGAAGCCGAGGATCTCATGCTGGCCGGCGCGAATCAGGATGTCGAGCACCACGCGGCCATGGCCGCCGGCGCCCACGATGACACACTTCATGGTTCGGTCCGTCAGGTCATCGCGCCCTGCCGGTCGGCAGTGATCGTCAGCATCCGTGCGGTCGAATCACTGCGTCCGGCCGGCCAGCCCGCCAGGCGCCTCCAGGTTTTATCGGAATTTGAGCGCGGATTCTTGGCGGTTTCGGACGACTGGTGGCCTATTGAACCGTCCCCATCGGGGTCACGTAGCAATGAAATCTGCAAGGGTGACGCCCCAAGCCGCCCAGCACTGCAGAAAGCGGGGTCGTTTTGATATTCGCCGGATGCCCAGTATCGCGGCTGGCGGCGGTCGAGTTGGACGCCATCGGTGCCGATTGACGCTGTGGAAGGGCAGGACTATCCTCACTTTTCTGGGCACCGCGGGCTAAGGCGCGCCGAGGCCCCCTCATTCAAGGTAACCGCGTTATGAAAAGCCCCACCGGCGGACCGGCCAAGTCGCTTCTCCAGCCAGCCTTCCTGATCGCCGTGGCGGTCCTGGCCACCACGGCCTTTGGAATCGGCCCGCGCATTTTTCGCGACGCCGGGCCCAAGCTCCCTGTACCCCTGAAACGGCCATTGTCGGAGCTGACCAAAGATGAGTTGGCGCCGTATGTCTTTCGCACCCAGATTCCGCTGAACCCGGCTGTGCAGGAAGTGCTCGGTACCGACCAATTCATCGACTGGCGGCTCGACGACAGCACGGTGACGGATTCCTCGAACCCGATGAGCGTCATTCGCCTGTCGGTCAGTTACTATACCGGCGGTCGCGATCAGACGCCGCACACGCCGGATCAGTGCATGGTCGGCGCCGGCTACCGGCCCAAAGTAGCGCAGAATCTCGATATGGAGATTCCTTCACTGGGCCGCAAGATTCCCGTGCGCGTGCTGACTTTCGAGAAGAGCGCGATCATGCAGCACGAGAGGCCGACCGTCGCGTACTTCTTCGTCTGCAACGGCGAGTTCGTGTGCGACCGCGACAGCGTGCGAATGGGCATGAATTCCCTCAGCCACAAACACGCGTACTTCGCGAAGATCGAGGTGGCGTTCGGCTCGGAGCGCTCGCGCCCCGGTGTCGCATCGCGTGAAGACAGCATCGCAGGAACGGCGCCTTTTCTCGATCGGCTGCTGCCTGTGCTGCTCCGCGACCACCTCCCTGATTGGGATGCGGTCGTTCGCCAGGAAGAAGCCGACCGGCGGAAGAACCCTTAGAGTCGGAAGCGCGCCCCGGGCCGGGCGCTTGGCGGCGTGCGCGCCGCGTCGACTACCAGAGATTGCGACAACTCCAGGATTACGGACGCAAGAGCGATGGCCAAAAAACTGAACAAGAACCTCGTCATTGGACTCGCCGTGGTCGGCTTCGCCATTACGACAGCCGCGGGCGTGGCCATGGTGAAATTCCTGCAGCATTCCGACCCGACCGAGTTCGCGACCAAAGCGGACCAGTTGGCTAAGAGCGAAAACAGCGAAGACTGGGTGCGCGCGCTGCAGTATTATAACCGCGCTTATCGCGCCTCCAAAAACGACGCGCAGTATCTCGTGAAGAGCGCGGACATGCAGCGCAAGCTCGGTCGCGAAATCGAAGCCCTGCAAACCTATCGCTCAGCCGTGGTGGTCAATCCGCAACTTCTCGATGCCCAGGAGAAGATCCTCGACCTGGTCCTGGAAATCGCTGACCTGAGTCCGTTCACGGCGAACTCATGGATCAACGTCAAGACCACCGCAGAAGCCATTCTCGAGATGGATGGCCAGGAGAAACATCCGCGCGCGCTCTTCGGCATGGGTACTTCACTTCTCTGGCTTAAGGAGCAGTCCCCGGAGAACGAGTCGCGCGGCGTCGAGTTTCTGAAGACCGCGATCGAAGCGGATCCCGCCGCAGTGGATCCCGTCCGCCGCCTGCGTGACTACCTTTACAACCTGGTACCTGACAACGAAAAGTCGGCCGAGCAATTCGCCCAGAACTCCAACGTGAAGCAAGCCGGCGCCGTGATAGACAAACTGGTGGCGCAGACGACCGATCCCGGAGAAGACGCAGCTGAAGCCCGCGTACTGCTTGCGGGGCATCTGACGGCGATCGGAGAGTACGAACGCGCCGCCGAAGCGTACGACCAGGCGCAAGCCATGGCTGGCGGCGACAAGGAAGTCCAGTCACGGGTCCACGCCCGCGCCGGGCAATTCTACCTCACGCGCTGGTCGGTCCTGGAAACCCTCGTTCAGGGCGATGCCACCAAGCAGGCGGAACTCGAAAAGGTGCGTCAGGCTGCTCTCACCGCGGCGGAAAAATCCATCGAAATCTACCCCAAGAGTTTTGACGGCTATTTCCTGCTCGCCGAATTGCATCGCAGGGAAGAACACGTCGAACGGGCGATCGAGGTTTTGCAGAAACGGCTCGACCTGCCATTTGAACGCCAGGGCTTCCAGTCGCTCATGATGCGCATCGGCCGGTACTCGCTGCTGATATCGCTCGCGGACCTGAAGATCGCGCTCGCCGCGGGCGAAGAGCGCGGCTCCAAGAAGTTAGAAGAACTCGCCGCGCAGGCGGAAATGAACATCGAGGACGCTCTGGGCGAAATGCCCGAACGGCCCGAGGCCTCGCATTCCAGCGGAAAGCTCGCATACATCCGGGGAGAATTCACCGAAGCCGTCAAGTGGTTTGAACGCGCCGACGAACAGGGCGCGACCAGCAGCGCCATTAACCTATACTACCTGGCACTGGCGCGAATGCGCGTCGGACAACTGGGCGGCGCGCTCGAAGCCATCGAGCGGGCTGTGGCCATGAAGGATGCGACCGCCAACATGATCGCCACCTTCGCCCAGATCCTGCTGCGCCTTGAAAGGCCGCGTGAAGCGGTCTCCGCCGCCGAAGAAGCGCTCCGCCGTGATCCCGGTAATTCCGAAGCACGTGTGACGCTGGCCGCGGCGTACGAGGCACTCGGCGAAACCAAGCGTGTACAGGAAACCCTGAAGTCCATCACCACTGACCGGCTCGACATCACCGTGGCCAAGGCGCGCTTCCTCGCCGATCAGAAACAGGAGCAGGAAGCGCTGAACATGCTGCTCGCGGCGCTCGAGAAGAATCCGGCCAACCCCATGCTGATCTCGGCCATCGCGCATGTTTACACATCGATGGACCGGGGCAACGACGCGCGTACGGTCATCGACGAAGCGCTGAAGGCGCGTCCCGGTGACTTTGATCTGCAACTGATCAAGCTGCAGTATAGTGAACAATCCACGGAGCAACGCCGCGAAGCCTACACCGAGTTGATCAAAACTCTGCCGGACGAGTACGACCGCGCGGTGCGGCTCGCAACCCTGTACGCGGAAGACAAGGATGACCCGCGGCAGCGCGTTCAACTGGAGACGGCCAAGGACCTGATCATCAAGCAGGCGACGGCCTCGGCGCGCCAGGCCGGCGAACCCGCGTTGCGCATGCTGCTCGACAGGCTGATCGAGCTTTACGCGCGTACCGAGGACTTCGCCGCTCTGGACAAACTGATCGACGATGCGCGGGCCTGGAATGACGGCGCCGGCCTGGATGGCGCGGAGGGCATGAGCTATCGCGGACGTCGCATCCTCATCGATGCATTCCTGGCCACGCAGAAGGCGAGTGACGCGGCGCAGCAGGACGATGCCGAAGCGGCCAAGCGCTGGAATGCGCAAGCGCAAAAGCTGTACCAGGACGCTATCAACGCACTGCAATTGGCTCTGGACCGCTTTCCCACCAGCGGCGAGACGTACGCCCAGTTGGGCGAAGCCTTCCTGCAGTCAGGCCGCGTCGCGGAGGCCCGCGCCGCCATGGAAAAGGCCAATGATCTGCTTCCGCGCAACGCCATTGTGCTTAAACGTCTGACCATGATCTGTCGCCGCATGGGCGACGAAGGGCAGTACCGCACGCTGCTGGCCCAGTGCAAGGAGATCATGCCCGACGACCCTTGGGTCGCCGAACAGCTATTGGTCGCGGACGAAGAAGCGAATCCGCGCGAGGGCATCATGCGGCGCGAGCAAATCCGCGCGTCCAACCCCCAGGACGTTCAAAACCTCGCCGCGCTGGTCCGCCTCTATCGCAAGATCGGCGACAACGCGAAGGCCGAAGAGTGCATCGAAGCGATCATCACCGCCGACGCCGCGCACGAATTCGTGGAGCAGACCGCGAGCCTGCTGCGCGAAATCGGCAAGCCCGACCGCGCTTTGACTCTGCTCGAACAGAACCTGCGCGACGTCCCGACCGAGCGCAAGGCCGACGCGCAGATTCTGCTCGCCGACCACTACGCCAAGCTCAACGACCGCCGGGCGGATTCCGCCTACCTGGCTGCGGCGGACATCCAGTCCAACGAAACCGTCTGCCTGGCCATCGGTCAGCATTTCCTGCGCACCGGCCGCCCGGCGATGGCGGATGAGTGGCTCGCCAAGGCCAGCGAGCAGGCCACAGCGTCCAATTCTGTGCGGCTGGCCATGATCTACCAGATCCGCATTGACACCATGCTTCGGCTCGACCGCATCGACGATGCGCGCAAGCTCTGTGACGAGTTCAAGACTCGCTTCAAAGACGACCCTGCTGGTGATTTTCTCGATGCGGAGATTCTCAGCGCCAAGGGCGACGTGACCGGGGCCATCAACACCCTGACGCGTTACCTCGAAAAATCGCAACGCGTCGCGAATCCGCTCAATGACTATCGCCGCAAGGTTGCGATGTACCGCCGCGCCCAGCTCTACCGCCACCAGGAACGCTGGCAGGACGTGATCAATGATCTGGTCGCCCTGGTCGCCAGCGACCCCGCGGCGCTCGATTTCAAACCCCGACTCCTGCTGGCCATGGCCTACGAACGCGCCGGCCGGCCCGACGCCGCCATCGCCGAGTTCGAGTCGGTCTATCGTGATTATCCCAATGCCACCAGCGTCGTGCAGGAACTGGTCGACCGCTACGTTGAAGGCAAGCGCTACAGCGACGCGGATCGGATCCTGGCCGCGATGCTCAACCGCGAACCGGAAAGCGTCGGCTGGCTGGTGCGCAGCGGCAACGTGGCCGTCGAACAGGGCGACCGCACCAAAGCGCTGTCGAATTACAAGCTGGCGGCGAAGCTCAGCGGCTATTCTCCAGCCATCACCAACAAGCTGTTCAGCGCCTGCCTGAAGTTCTCTCTCCCTGAACAGGGCATCGAGTTCTTCGAGAAATCGATCCCGCCGGGACAGCAGAATCCCGAGGTGGTTCTGGGGTACGCGCGCATGCTCGCGGCGCGCGGCGATGCCGGCAGCGCCGTCGAAATGTGCCGGCTCGCTCTGCACCGCCGCGGGTACGATTCGTTCGATTTCATGCTCGAACTGGTGAGCAGCGCCAGGACCATATTCGGCGCCGACGCGATCAAACGCTTCCAAGAGCCGTTGCGTGAACCCGTGTTCGAGCGCGCCAACCAGCATATCGTGGCCATGCTCCACCAGTTCGCCGACGAGCTGGCCGAGGCGGACGCGATCAATCGCGCCCTGCTCGAGGGTTCGACGGATCCGAAGGAACAGTCGCAGGTCTGGTTCCGGATCGGCCTGTCGCATGACACCAAGAACGAGTCCACCGATGCCCAGAACGCCTACCTCCAGGCGCTGAAGTTCGACAAGGAAAACCTCGCGGCGCTCAACAACCTGGCGTACCTGCTGACCGAGAAGCTCAATCAGCCGGCGGAAGCCGTGGAATACGCGCGCCAGGCGGTGAACATTTCCATGGCGCGCAACGCGCCGGCCTCGACCGTCGTTGCCGCGCTCGACACGCTGGGCTGGGCGCTGCTCTGCGCCGGCCAGAATCTCACCGCCATCGCGAAACTCAACCAGGCTCTGGACATCGACCCTGACTACATTCCGGCAACCCTCCACCTGGCTGAGGCGTTTCGCCGTGAAAGCCAGTTTGAGATCTGCGAACCCAAGTTCCAGGAAGTCCTGAAGCTGCCCCCGGGCAGCGAATACGAGGAATACCGCGAAAAAGCGCGCGAAGGTCTGGAGAAAACCAAGGAACGTCGCGCGGACTGATCGCACCACACCGCGCAGATTTCGCGCTACGCGCGGGTCCCGGTGTCCAGGCGGTCACAGGTTATCACCGCGATGCTCTGGCTGTTTCTTCTCCTGCTCCTGCTTGCCGGATGCTCATGCCTGATCTCCGGGTCGGAGACCGCGCTCTTTGCTCTCACACCACAGGAGCGTCGAGCCTTCGCCGATTCTCCCAGCCGCTTTCGCCGGCTGGCCGCGCGGCTCATGCAGCGCCCCCGGCGCGTGCTGCTGACCGTACTGATCGTCAACACGTTTGTGAATGTCGGCTTCTTCGCAGTCTCCTACACAGCCGGCAGTGCATCCGGCGCGCCGCACCCGGCGCTGTCGGCGTTGAGCGGCCTGCTGTCCCTCGGCGTGGTCATCATTGTGGGCGAGATTCTGCCCAAGGCCATCGCCCTGGCGAACGCAAGACGCCTTGCGCCCATCGCGGCTCCCGTCGTGCAGTGCCTGCATTGGGTTACCGCGCCGTTCTCTGCTGTTCTGCAGTTTCTGCTCATCGAGCCGATTGTCCGTCTGATCGCCCCTGCCGGTTCCACCCGCGGCGATATCAGCACCGCGGAACTGTCCGCGCTCGTCGAGCTCTCCGCCGACCAGGGCATCATCACCGCGCGCGAACATGACATGCTCCAGACCGTCGTCGCCCTGCCCGATATCAGCGTGCGCTCGGTGATGGTCCCGCGCGTGCGCGTTCAGGCGATCGCGCACGACGCCGATCGCAAATCCGCGGCGGCGGTATTCGCGCGCACAGGCTTGGCCAAGTTGCCCGTGTACGAACGCGACCTGGACAACATTCTCGGCTTGCTCTACGCCCGCGACTTTCACCTGAAGCCGCAAACTCCGTTCACGCGGCTCTTGCGGCCCGTCAACTATGTTCCGGAGGCGATCAATCTCCTGCAGCTCGTGCGCCATTTCCGCAAGACGCGCACCCAACTTGCGATCGTGGTCGACGAGTATGGCGGCATCGACGGCCTCATCACCATTCAGGACGTGCTCGCCGAGATTGTCGGAGACCTGGAAACGGGCGCATTGCGCGGCCCGCCGGATGTCGAGCAACTCGCCGACGGTGCCTACCGCCTGCCCGGCTCCCTCAGCATCCGCGCTTGGCGCCCGCTGCTCGGACTGACCGACCGGTTGCTGTACGTCGACACCTTTGGCGGGCTGATCGTTGCGCAGCTTGGACGTTTTCCCCAGCCGGGCGACACGGTGCGCCTTCGCAACCTGTCGCTTACGGTTGACCGCGTCGACCACCGACGCGTGGAACGGGTCATCGTCCGTGCCGAGGCCAGCGCGCCCCAAGGAGCGGAATGACCATGCTGGTGGCTGCGATTCTCGGAGTGCTGCTGGCGGTCTTCATGTCCGGGTTCTTTTCCGGGACAGAAACCGGTCTGTACTGCGTGGATCGCTTGCGCTTGCGCGTAGACGCCCAGCGCGGGGACCGCCGTGCCACCCGCCTGGCCCGATTGGTCGACCACCAGCGTGACGCCCTCGCCACGCTGCTCGTCGGCAACAACCTGGCCAATTACGTGGCGACCGCGCTGGTCGCACAGGCGCTGATCAGCGCCACCGACATCTCGACGGGAGCGTCCGAGCTCTATACGGCGGCGATCGTTACTCCGATTATTTTTGTGTTTGGCGAGATCATACCCAAGACGCTTTTTCAGCGTCACGCCGATACGCTCATGCGCTCCTCGAGCGGTTTGCTCACGTTGTCCCGCACAATATTTCACCTGCCGGTTCTCGGCCTCGCCCGGATCTCTCAGCCGATCATCCGCCTGCTCGACCCGCGTGGCCTGAGCGACGCGCCGGACGCGCGCAGCCGCGTGGTCGTGCTGCTCCAGGAGGCGCTTGCCTCCGCGGACGCCACCGGCGACCACCGCGCCTTCGTCGATCGTGTTCTTGGACTTTCCCAAGTCGCGATTCACCAGATCATGGTCCCGCGAAACCGCGTCGTCAGCCTGCGGGCGGACGCGACCCGCGCGGATCTTGAGGCGCTCGTACGCAAACACGCCCATTCCCGCCTGCTGATTCATGACCGTTCGCCGCGGCGCGCGACCGGATACATCACGGTTCACGAACTGCTGGCCGACACGAAGTGGACACAAGTCGGGCAGCGTGCTCAGCGGGTCTGCGAACTGGCCGCGCACGATTCCGTCGCCGCCGCCCTGGTGCGACTGCAGCGCGAACGCGAAACGCTGGCTGCGGTGGTCGATCGCGGAGGCAATCTGCTCGGCCTGGTCACGCGCAAGGACCTGCTCGAAGAACTGACCGGTGAACTCCCGGAATGGTGACGCGTACTTCACAAACCACCTTGAAATGGCCGCTTCATCCTGCAAGAATAGCGCGTGGGGCACGGTAAACACAGGCGGTTCGCGCCGCCCGATTCCATCCGATAACGTGACGGTCTTGGAGCGCAGCAGCGCCACCATGACCGGCAGGGGTACGCGATGATGAGCATTGCTTTAGGCAAGAACCAGGCGCTGGCGCTTGGCGTGGCGTGTGCGTTGGCGGCCTGCTTCGCGAGCGTGGCGCGTGCCGCCGAGGTCGTGGTGAAGAACGACAGCGTCGTCGATTTCGGCCAGGCGGTCATCGTCGGCGACTTCAACGCCGGGGAAATGGCTGGTGTGCGGCTCACCTCCCCCTGCGCCGGCAGCATCGTCGCCGTGCAGGTCGTCTGGCTCGCCGGCAGCCCCTCCGCGCCGCAGACCCTCGAGGAGTTCATCACCATTCACCAGGACGCGGGAACTTTCCCAATCCCGGGCGCGGTGCTCGCCGAACTCGAGGGTCCGCTGCTGACCCCCGGATTCATCAACGAGTTCCGACACCTCGACGAGGCGGGGACCATCCCCATCGATGTTCCTGTCACCCTCGGCCAGAACTTCTTCGTCATGCTCGAGTTTGGCGAAGACACCAATGTGGGTGGCGGCAGCGCCAGCGTGGTGCGCGACACCAACGGATGCCAAGCCAACCGGAACATACTTTTCGCCAATCCAGGCGGCTATATCAACTTCTGCCTTTTCCTCGCGGGCGACCTCGCCATCCGCGCCGTGGTCGACTGCCAGGATCCCCTGGGCGCCTGCTGCGATTTCAACGCCACTTGCACCAACAACGTCGAACAGGACGAGTGCGTCGATCCCGGCGACACATTCTTTAGCGGGCAGACCTGCGCCCAGGTGAGTTGCCCGACTCCCACGGGCGCCTGCTGCAACGGGACGGGCGGCTGCCTGAACAACGTGACCCAGACCACGTGCAATGGAATTCCCAATGGAATCTACGCCGGAAACGGCACCACCTGCGCCCAGAATGTCTGTGCGCTCGGTGCCTGCTGCCGGCCGGACGGGAGTTGCGGAAACCTCATCGACCTCGTCTGCCAGCAGCAGGACGGGATCTTCGAGGGACCGGGCACAACCTGCGCGACCACGAACTGCCCCCAGCCGCTCGGTGCCTGTTGCATCGGCACGTTCTGCATCCCCAGCCAGACCGAGGTCAATTGCTCTGGCTTCCCGGGAGTGTGGCAAGGCGCACTCACCGAATGTGAGGACCCCAATCCCTGCCTCGCCTGCACCGACGGCGACGCGGACCAGGACGGGGACAACGACCTGGTCGATTTTGCCGCATTCCAGGGCTGTTTCGGAGGACCGGACATCGGCCCCTGCGCCTGCCTGGACATGGACAACGACGGTGACGTCGACCTGCAGGATCTGGCCCTCTTCGTCGCCGCGCTGTCCGGCCCATAGGCCGGCAGAATCTCCCGGCGCTGCTTTGCCGGATGACCGGGGCGACCGATCAGTCGCAGTGATCGTCGTCGTCGAGATCGCGAATACAGCACAGTTTGGTCGTGTCCACCTGCGCGACACGACCCGTACGCGTGTGCACCACGTAAATCTTGTCGCCCACCGCCACCGCTTCAACCTCGCTGGGCCACCGGCAATTCTTCGCGGATACTGCGACGCACCCGGCGAAGGAACCGACCGTGCAGACGACCAGCGCAGCACAAATCAGCCGTTTCATCACGTTCTCCTGATCAGCAGATTCCAACAGACCGCAAGACCTCGCCTGCACAGACCCGCCTGAACTGGAGAAGTTAGTCGGCTGTCTTCGCAATCCCGTCCGCGTCCGGCATGGGGTGACGAATCTCAGCCGAGCGCATAAACTGCCGAAGATGCCGGCTGGCACGCGGGATCACCCGCTGGAACGGGCTGGCCGCCGGAATTCACTCCCGCAAGATGGAGTTCGCGACATGTCCGCCCCTTCGACCCGCCGCGTGCTCGACGCCGGGCAGTGCGATCTGGATCATGCCAACATCACCCGCCTGCTGAAGGAGAACTTCGACGTGGCTGTCGACCGGGCGAAATCGTTCGAGCAGGTACAGTACATGATGGGCTACTACGATTACGATCTCGTTCTGGTGAACCGAGTCTTCGATGCAGGCGGCGCCCCCGGATTGGAACTCATCGCCCAGCTCAAACGCGGCGCGGAAACCGCCCAGGTGCCGGTCATGCTCGTCAGCAATCACGACGACGCTCAATCCGCGGCGATCGAACTGGGCGCACTGCGCGGATTCGGCAAGGCCGCCCTTGCGGACGCGGCCACCGTGACCCTGCTGAAATCCGTGCTTTGCGACTAAGCTGCTGCGCCTGGGAAATGTACGACGCGCCGGGTCATTCCCATTCAAAAAAATCGCCCAGCTTGGTGATCAGCAGCAGTTCGCGCACATTCGGACGCAGGTTCAGCACGCGCACCTTCTGATCGCTGTGGCACGCCTTGCGCACCGCAAGCATGGCGCCCAACTGCTTCGAACTGATTGCCGGGAGGTTCTCAAGATCAATGCACACGCGCCGACCCGAGACCCGGTCCGCCTCGCCGCGCACCGCGTTGTGAATCATCGCCTCGAGGTTGTGGGGAAACTCGTACCCATGATCGAACGCGCTGCGATCGAAGCGAAAGACCAGTTCCGCCTCACCTGCCGTCGCACGAAAGGGTGGGATGTTGATATCATCCGGCATGCACGCACACCCTGCCAGCCGCCGAGCGGCTGATCGACCGATGAATTCGATATCATATTGTCCACCATGCCCGCGCGGGATGCAAGGCGCGGCCGCCTGAACGGCTTCAAAGCACCGCGATGCTCATGCCTTCGTTGCCACGGTCGAGATCGCCGTCACGGCGTAGTTCGGGAGCCCGTTCCAGCAGCGCTCGCGACGCCTCATCGAACACGGACCACGCCTCACCTGCGATATACGCCGAGATTTCTCCCTTCTTGCGCCGTTTCCGCAGACTTGCCTGGATGCCCACACGCAGCGTCCCGCCCGCGCCGGATGATCCATACCCGTGAATCAACTTCACCGCGATGCAACCTTCACCGCGCGCAGCCGCAAGCGCTTGCGACAGCCGCCGCCGCGCTTCTTCCAGCGACGGCATTCCCTCCTTGAGATTTACCGTTTTGAGCGCGGCCATGGCCCGACCACCGAATGTTCACTTCCATGCCACGTGCAGCCCGTCCCCGTCGCTGGCCACGTGCACGCTGCGCTTTCCCGCGAATACCTCGCGCACCAGCGAGCCGATGTTCTCCGCCCGCCACCCACGCGACAATCCGATACCCGCCGGACACTCTTCACCGCGCACAAGGGCACGCACGAAAATGCGCATGTCTTTCTTCGTGGCGACCAGTTGATGCGCCAGATCAGCCGCGGCGCAGTATCCGTGTATGACCGCGCCCGCAAGCTGCGCGAGCGCCGCTTCGCGCTCCGTCTCGTCGCTTGGCGGCGTCGGCGTCGGCCATTCCTCCGGCGGCTGAGCCCGGGCTCGCCGTACCGCGTCCGCCAGCGCCTCCACCGCCTGTGCGCGCAGGTTCAACCCGCGCAGCGTTGTGATCTGACTCGGATCGGTCCAGCGATGCCGCGCAATCTCAATGATCAGGTGATCGCGAACCACCGCCCGCGCAGGCCGGTTGTAGCGGTCCGCCAGCTTGCTTCGCTCTTTGAGCAGTTCGCGGGCAATCGCCAACCCCTCGCCATCCAGCCCGCCCGCACCCTTGAGCTTCAGCACGCTTTCGTTGGTACCTCGAATGTAAGTCTCTGACCGGCTGAAACGCGCCATCTCCTCGTCCGACCATGCCGTTCGCCCGCGGCGCTCCAGCCGGCGGCCCAGTTCCCGCCGCGCCGCCGGCAGGTAACGCACGTCATCCGCGGCGTAGCGCACCTGGGCCTCGCTCAGCGGTCGACGGCGCCAATCGGTCAGCGTCTGACTCTTCTTCAAGCGCACGCCAAGCAGAAACCGCGTAAGCCGCGCCAGGCTCAGCGGGAAATCCGTCTTGACCAGCCCGCATGCGATCTGGCAGTCGAACACATTCTGCGGCGTCACCTCGCCCTGCTCGGCACAGATGGCCAAGTCCTCCATACCCGCATGCACCACCACTTCCACGCCGGGGTCCGCCACCAGCGACCAGATCGGTCCCAGATCCTGAACCTCGAACGGATCAACGATCGCCGTAATTTCTTCCGTAGCGAGCTGGACCACGCACACTTCAGGCCGGAATACGTCCTCCATCACGAACTCGGTATCAAACGCGAATGTGCCGGCATCGCGCAATTGTTCGCATAGGCCGGCAAGCTCCTCGGCCGTCGTCACAATCAGCGGCTCGCCGTCGTGCACAACGGTCCTTCGCTTGGGTCCGCGACTTCGTTTCCGCGATGAACTCGGCCGATCTGGCATGGGGATAGTGTAAAGTGACACTGGCCGGCTGAACAGGCCATCTCGACGCTTCCGGCACGGCGCCGCGTCAATCCTCGATCTCCGCGGCGTGGACCGCGACCGCGCGAAAACCCGATGCCCGAACGCCTCCGGAATCCAACCGCACCTCCACTGCGCCGACATCGGCTGTGTTGTACACCGCAGCCTCCCCCGCCAGCGCACGCAACGCCGGGCTATCCGACATGGGCACAAACGAAGAACGCACGAGAATCCGCGCGCCGACCGCCTCCAGAAACGCCCGCGTATTGGCCTCGACCGCCCCGTGGTGCGGCAGCATGAGCACATCGGCTTCGGGTTCTCCATGCTCAATCAGCCATTGCTGCGGCACATGGCCGATATCTCCGGTGAACAGCGCTGCCGACTCTCCGTATCGCAGCCGAACCACCAACGATGTGTCATTCGCTTCCAACCCCAATGGCGGGTCGCGCGGCGGCCATAGCACCTTCGAATCCACGCCCGCTCCCAGGTGCAGATCTTCCTCTGGATGCAGAAGAATGATCGGATGATCGCTGGCCCGTAACCATTCCAGCAGCGCGGCGCACGGGCCGTCCGCATCGCAAGCCGACTCGAATTGCGCGGGTAGAAAGGCAGGTCCGCAGGGCACCGCGCTCAGCACCGAAGGCACTCCGCCGAAGTGATCAAGATTCGGATGGGAAAGAATGATCCCCGACAAGCGACGGATGCCTCGATGGTGCAGGTATGGCACGATGATCCCCGTGCCCGGATCATACGCGCCCGACGCGCCGGCATCATACAGCCACACGTTGCCATCGGGCAGTTCGATCACCGTCGACGTGCCGCGGCCCACCGCGAGTTGCGTGATGCGCACGCCGTCTGGACGGTCACTCGACATCAGCCACCAGCCCGCGGCGGAAACGCCGAGAAATGCCGTACTCAGCATGACCCAGCGCCGACTCACCCAACCACGTCCCCACCCCGCGATGACCCCAAGTGACCCGAAATAAACCACGATCAACCACCACGGCGGCGGCAGGACCGCGAGCCGCGTGCCGGGAAGTGCGCTCAGCGCCTCAAGTTGTCTCACCAGGGCCGCCACACCCAGGTCGAGCACCGGATCCAACACCACGCCAGTCGGCGGCGCAAGCGCCGCGCACGCCACGCGCACGAATCCCGTCACCATCACGATGAACACCAGCGGCAATGCAAGCAGCGAATTCAGCCACCCCCACGGAGACAAATACCCAAAGCCCGCCGCGACGATCGGCAATGAACTCATCCACGCCGCCAGCGCCACCGCCAGCGAACTGGCCAGCGCGCCGCCCACGGGACGCCACCATCTCCCGGCGGAATGCTGCGCCGCGATCCGCTCGATCTCCGCGGATACCGGCCGCTCGCGCAGCGCCCATCGGCGCAGCACGCGCCAAACGCATTCCAGCGCTGCTCGCAACGGGGCGTGCAGCGCGATGATTCCGATCACCGCGATGAACGATAATTGAAATCCCAAGTCAAACAGCGCCGGCGGATCGAAGCCCAGCACCACCATCGCCGCCAGGCAGATCGACCCCGCAAGCGACCGCGGCCGGCGCGTCACGTAGCCCAGACCCAGCACCACCACCATGATCGTCGCCCGCAGGATCGGCGGACGCGGATCGGCCACCATCGCGTACAGCACCGCCAGGGCCATCACCACCCACGCAGTCCGTCGCCTTGACCACCCCAACAGCCGCCCGCCAAGCCAGGCCACGAACACCAGCATGCCCACGTGCATACCGCTCACCGCCAGGTAATGCGCGCAGCCCGTGGCGATGAATGCCTGCTCGATTTCCCGGTCCATTCCCGAACGCCGGCCCAGGATCATCGCGTCCAGAAGCGATACACCCGGCCCGCCGCGTGCCAGCCGTTCGTCCAGCAGCATACGCCGCACGTGCGCACGCATCTGCTGCCGCGACCACCACGGCGCGGCCTGCCCGCCAAACTCCAGCAATCGTACGCACTCGCCACGATCGCAGACCAGGTTGACCTGAACCCCGCGCCGCCGCTGAAACAGCGCCCAGTCGAATGCGCCTGGGTTCGCCGGCCCGCGCGGGCGATACAGCCAGCCGAACGCCTCGACGCGCGCGCCGCTGCGTACGTGTAGCGCGGCATCCTTCACCGTGACGCGCACGCGCCCCACCGCCGATGTCATGCCAACCTGCGTTTCCACACCGTCTACCGCCACGACAAAGGAAGTGCGCGCCTGCTGATATTGCCAGGGCTCGAACGGCGCGTATCCGCGCTGTGCCGTCCGGGGCTCGTCGATGACCGTTCCGGTGATGCGCGCGAGCTGCTGCTCGGATGTGCAATAGTTGACCAGGTGATCAGCCGGAACACGCCAATAGGAATGATGATGCAGTATCGCGCCGCAGCACGCAGCCGCCGGCAGGGCGAGCACCAGCCCGCAGCGCATCCGGACGCTTCGCACCAGCAGCGCGGCGCTCAGCGCCGCCATCACGACTGCCGCCGCCGGCGGCGGGACCGGATGCTTTGCGTCCAGCCAGATGCCTGCGGCCAACCCGACGGCCCATGGCAAAAGCGCGGGCACATCGCGCCATGCCGGCGGCGAAGGGCGCGTGGGTTCATTCTGGTTTTCCCGGGTTGGTGCCACGTCTGGCGGGAAATCGTCACCCGAACGGCGTGGAGAATCAACCCTGGTTGAAGGCCGGAACTATCGCCACTTCGGCGTCGGCCAGAATCTCGTGCGACTTAACGGTCAGGTCAGCTTGACGATGCCCAGCGTCACCACCGCCAATGCCAACATGACCGCGAAGACGAACAAGAGGAAATGTCGAACCGCGCGATCGCCTTCGGCCCGGGCTTCCGCGCCCTCCGCATCCGCAGCCGCTTCGATGTGCGCGAAATCAGCCCGGCACTGCGAGCAGTACTTCGCTTCGTCCGCGACCTGCGTGCCGCACTGGGGGCATTCCTTCATGGTCGTCGCATCCGCCGGCCCGCCACACCGGACGTGGCCCTGGGGAATAAACCAACCCGAACCCGGAAGCACCGCTTCTGCGATACCCAATGCCCGAATCCAACCCAAGATTAGCGGCGACTGGATTCGAACCAGTGACCTGCGGGCTATGAATCCGCTGCTCTAACCAACTGAGCTACGCCGCCGGGATTTTGAACGCTGAAAGGTAACGTTGCCCCGTCCAATTGTCGAGAGGGACGCCCGCTTCCGGTTGAACGCAACCGAATGCCCTTGTTCCGCCCGGCGCCGCGGGTCCGGCTGCAATCTGCTCTGCACAACCCTTCAGACGGACACCTGCGCTTGGCTGCTGATCAGGCAGCCGACGCGGTTCAGGCGGGGCACGTGATCGCAAACGATTTTGGCCGCCACCAGAAACGGAACCGCCACAAGCATGCCCAGCACACCGCCCAGCCAGTTTCCCGCCAATAACGCGAGAATGATCAGGAACGGGCTGAGCCTCACTGTCCGCCCGAGCACCAATGGCGTGATGAAATAACCCTCGATGCTGTTGATGAGCAGGTAACACGCCGGCGGCAGCACAATGCCCAGCCAATCGTCCTGGCTGAGCAGGCCGACCACAAGCACCACCCCTGCTCCGACCAATGCGCCCAGGAAGGGCACGAAATTGAACAGGGCCGCCATGACTCCCCAGAGCAGCGGGTTGGGCAAACCCAATAGCCACATGGTGCAGCCCATGGCGATACCCAGGCCGGCGTTGATCAGCGTGACCGTGCCGAGGTAGCGCGAGACGATCTGCTGGAGATCCGCCATGACGGAGTCGGCGTCTCCGTTCCGACGCAAGCACATCTCGCCCAGGCGCTGAAAGAGGCCGTCGCCCTCGATGAGCAAAAAAAACAGCGACACGATGACCACGACGATGCCGCTGACCACCGTGCCGGTGGTGCTGACCACGGCGCCCGTGACGGTGCCGATGCTCTCCCCGTTAAGGGCCAGTGCGTCTGGACCGGGTTCGGCTGCGGGTGATGCGGGGGCGGCTGGGCTGGAGGCATTCACACCGAACGGCGCGAGGTAGCTGCGCAACCTGAGCTCAGCCTCCTTGAGTTTTTCCGGGGCGTTCCGGGCCCAATCGATCGCCGGATCGACCAGCAGGCTGATGCCGAGCACGATGATCGCCAGGACCAGCAGTGTGATGAAGAGGGACGCGACCGGCGCGGGAATTCCATTTCGCCCTATCCGGCGGACCAGGGGACTGAGTATGAGAAAGAGCAGGACGGCGACAAACAATGGGAAAAGCACGCCCGCGGCTGCTCGAACAGCCGCGAACAACGCCAGCGTCGCCAAGAGCCAGAGCGCCCGCGACTGCGCGTGTTGTACGGAGCCCGCCATAGTCACAGGTTAAACGCCTGGGCTAAACTGCGTCTGTGAGACGTCTATGAATCTGTTTAGGTAAACACCATGCGCGGTTTTGCGTTTTGGCGCTCAATAGCGCCCGATTGATCGGTCGACGATCAGCCCACGATCCGCCGCCGGCGCTTCAGGTGGTCCCACACCACGTATTGTTCCAGGTCGGCGCCGGTCACGAAGACCACCCGCCCGGAAGTCGCCTCGGCGAGGCGATGGGCAAAACGAATATCCTCTTCATCCTGTGTCCACGTGTTCAGCAGGAAGATGTTGATGACCATGCTCTGATCTCGGCAGAGCAAACCTTCGCGCAGCGTTTCGCGCTCGCTGACGAATACCAGATGCGCTCGAAGCCGGCTGGCGGTTGTTCGCGCACGGCGCGTTCGCGCGCTTTCCGCAGGATTGCCTGGGGCATGGGGAATCGATGGGGGTCGTCCTTGCGGTAGGTGTGGACGATGCCGCCGGGTGGTGACGGATGCGATTTCGCAGCGATGGGGGCAATGATGAGACGGTAAGGTGGCGAAGTCGCTGAAGCACCACGGGGGTCGCATGCGGCACCAAGACCACTCCCAAACCCGATTTGAAGTACGGCTTTGCGGGACAGCACAGGCGAATCTGCGTTGTGGCGCGGGGTGGCCCGCGTTTTGGGTAGCGCCAGGCGTTGAAGTGGTACTGCGATTCGGGTTTGGTGCGCGAATTTTTTCTCGCGGCGGCTTGGAATTGAATGACACAAGGAACCACGAATGAACGCGAATCGACGCGAATGTGCGTGGGGGAGGCCGAGGGGCCTGAGTCGAAGTTTTGGGGCGAATTCTCGCCAGGTGGTCAGTAGCGGTTTTCCCAATAGGGATGGTCGCCCAAAGCCTATTGGCAGTGTGGCTTTAATGCGTTTTGGGTAGCGCCATGGGGGTGACCCGCGTTTTTGATAGCGCCAGCGTTGCAGTGAAACTGGAAATAGGGTTTGGTGCGCGAATTTTTTTGTGCGGCGCCCGGGTTGCGCGTGGTTTCGGTTCATGGTGTATGGCCGTCCGCGAAGGGCCGGTTGCGGGTCGCGCGACGCGGTCGCCGCCATACACCATATCAGGGATGGCGACCGATGAATTCGCGCATCGGGGCTCTGATGCGGGCGTTCCGGGACTGGAGCAGCGGGCCGAGATTGCTAAACCAATTGGTTGACAATATGCCGCCATGGGGGTATATTAAACCATATGGTTTCAGAAGATACCCCGAACCTGGATCGCGTATTTCAGGCACTCGCCCATCCGGCGCGGCGATCCATCTTGCAGCAACTCTCCGACGGGGAGCGGAACCTCAGCGAACTGGCAACCCCGCTGCGGATGTCGTTTCCCGCGGCGTCCAAGCATGTCCGCGTGCTGGAACGGGCCAGGCTGGTGCGCCGCCGCGTCGTCGGGCGCACGCACATCTGCCAGATTGAAGGCCAGCCGCTGGCGGACGCCAATCGGTGGCTGGAGGAGTACCGCCGGATCTGGGAGCGGAACTTCCTCCGGCTCGATGCCCTGCTTGACCAGATGAAGGCCGAAGAACGTGACCGGCCGGATGAGATACCCCAGGATTGAAGGAGCCCTGCGATGGAAACGACCGGCACGCTGAAAGTCAGCACGCCCAGCGATCTTGAGATTGTCATGTCGCGCGACTTCGATGCGCCGCGACGGCTGGTCTGGGATGCGATGACCAAGCCGGAACTCGTGCAACGCTGGATGTTCGTGCCCCCGGGCTGGCAATGGTCGAAATGCGAGATGGACGTGCGCGTCGGCGGGAAGTTTCACTGGGCGTGGAACGGTCCTGACGGGAAGCTGGCGCTGACGATCCGGGGCGAGCATCGCGAGGTGACGCCGCCTGCCAGGATCGTACACACCGAGCACATGGAGATGGCTCCGGGCGCCGGCGGGTGCGGCTCAGACTGCGAAAACGCCGAGCCGTGGGAACTGCTCGCGACCATCGAACTCAGCGAGCGCGGCGGGACCACGCAACTCAAGATGACATTGCTTTTCCCAACCAAGGCGGGCCGCGACGGCGCGCTGGCTTCGGGCATGGAGCAGGGCGTGGCCGCGGGCTACGATATGCTTGCGGAACTGCTGGCGTCGCCGGGCACACATCGCACGTAGGTGCGCGGAAACAACGGCACGCGACACGAGACCCCGGACCAGCGTCCGGGGTTTCGTTTGCGCATCGCGGGCCTGGCGGCAGTTTCCGCAAGTTGCGCACTCTGTGTGACGACCGTACGCGACGAGTGTACTCCCCGGCGGGGCAACGCATCGGCCGGCAGGTGTGCTTCACTCTCCTTGACGCAACCCGAGTCATTGCGGGATGATGCCTCAGATCAGCACACAGGAGGCCACGCATGATTGACCTGAGGGGCAAACGCGCGATCGTCGGCGGCAGTACGCAGGGCATGGGGCGGGCGACCGCGGAGCTGTTCGCCCGCCTGGGCGCCGAAGTGGTACTCCTCGCCCGGCGCGCGGACGCGCTGCGCGACGCGGTCGCGAAGCTTGCTACGCCAGCCAATCAGAAACACCGCACGATCTGCCAGGATTACGCCGACCCCGTGGCCCTGCGCGACAAGGTCGCTGAGCACCTCGCCGAGTTTGGCGACGTGCATATTCTGGTGAACAACACGGGCGGCCCGCCGGGCGGACCGATCACGGGCGCGACGCCGGAGCAGTTTCGCGAGGCGATCGACCGGCACGTGGTGTGCAACCAGTTGCTGGCACAGGTGGTTCTTCCGGGTATGCAGCGCGCCGGCTATGGCCGGATCATCAACATCATTTCCACGTCTGTGAAAACCCCAATCCCGGGTCTTGGTGTTTCGAACACCACGCGCGCCGCGGTCGCCAGTTGGGCGAAAACCCTGGCGGGCGAAGTCGCAGCCAGTGGCGTGACGGTGAACAACATTCTGCCGGGATTCGTGGAGACCGGCCGGCTGGGCGAGCTTGCCAGCCGCTGGGCGAAGGATCGCGGATGCAGCGAAGCGGATGTCCGCGCGGGTTGGCTGGCGACGATACCAGCCGGGCGGCTGGGGCAACCGGAGGAGGTTGCCGCAGCGATTGCGTTTCTTGCGTCTCCCGCGGCTGCGTATGTCACGGGGATCAACCTGCCGGTGGACGGCGGGCGGACGCCTGCGCTATGAGCGCTTGGACGTGTTCTCGCTGGTTCTTGAGCACGCTTTGCGTCGGTTTGGCGGCGATCCGCACGCCTTGACCCTGCGGCTGGATCGCGGATAATGTCACAGGTATTCAGGGCGATTAGCTCAGTTGGTTAGAGCGCACGGATCACACCCGTGAGGTCGTAGGTTCGAGTCCTATATCGCCCATTGGAGCGGGTTTTCTCGACCGCTTACACATCCAGGGGCTGATCGACCATTCGGTGCTTTGTGCGCCATCACCTTGAATCCACCGCTCGGTTGTACTCAAACTTGGTGCCGGCGATTCCGTATTCGTCACGTGCTGGCGTAATGTCCTACCGCTTGTCCTACCGCACCCGGTTCGGGAATCGTCGCAGGTTGGTGATTTCTTGCCTGGTAGCGCTGACCGGCTGGCCTCAGTTCGCTTGCTCGCGTTCGCAGGAAAGCGAAGAGCGCGCTGCACCCTCCCCCGGCCCCTCCCCCAAGGGAGGGGGGTTGACGGATGCGGCCGCTGCTGACGCAGCGCAGCCGAGCGGTGCGCCGGAGGTTTCGAATGCGCCGCGGTCGGATGAGCGCGCGGCGGAACGCGAACGCATGGTGCATCAGCAGATCGAGGCGCGCGGGGTTACGGATGCGCATGTGCTGGCCGCAATGCGGGCTGTGCCGCGGCACTGGTTTGTGCCGGAGGATGTGCGGGAGATGGCGTATGCCGACCGGCCGTTGCCGATCGGCGAGGGGCAGACGATTTCGCAGCCGTACATCGTGGCGCTGATGACTGAAGCGCTGAAGATCACTCCGGAAACCAAGGTGCTGGAGATCGGCACCGGGTCGGGTTACCAGGCGGCTGTCCTCGCGGAACTGACGCCGCAGGTGTACACGATCGAGATTGTGCAACCGCTCGGCAAACGGGCGGCTGAGGTGTTCAAGGAGCGCGGATATCGCACGATTCAGGCGCAGATTGGTGACGGCTATCGCGGGTGGCCAGAGGCCGCGCCGTTCGATGCGATTATCGTGACGTGCGCGCCTGAGCGGATTCCGCAGCCGCTGATCGAGCAGCTCTCCACCGGCGGGCGGATCTGCATTCCGGTGGGCCGCGAAGGCGGCGTGCAGGAACTGGTGGTGGCGACGAAGCAGCCGGACGGCACGTTGCGGCGCCACACGCTGATTCCCGTGATGTTCGTGCCCATGACGGGCGAGGCGCGGACCCCCGACCAGGATCGCGATTGATCCGCAAGGCCGGATTGGCCGTAAGCCCAAGCTCACGCGCCGGCGAAAAAGTCTGCTATCATCGCGGGCCATGATTGCAACCCGACCCGTTCAATTCGGCATCATCGGGGCTGGGCGCATCGCGCGCAACGCGATTGCGCCGGCGATCGCAGGCGCGCACAATGCGGAACTTGCGGCGGCTGCGAGCCGGGATGTCGAACGCGCGCGGGCGATGTCGCCGCGCCGGGCTTACGCCAGCTATGACGCGCTGCTGGACGACGCCGACATCGAGGCCGTGTTCATCGCCACGCACAATGGATTGCATCGCGACCTGGCGATCGCGGCGCTGGCGCGCGGCAAGCACGTGCTGTGCGAAAAGCCGCTGGCCTGCGATGCGCGGCAGTGCGCGGAGATGGTCGCCGCGGCGCGGCAGCACAAGCGCCTGCTCGCGGAAGCGTTCATGTATCGGCACCATGCGTGCATGGCCGACGCGCGCCGGCTGATTGCTGAAGGGACGATTGGCGAGCTGCGTACTGTCGAGGCGACGTTCAGCTTTCTCCTGGAGAAGCCGGACGATGTGCGCTGGAATGCGGCGTGGGGCGGCGGAAGCTTGCTGGATGTCGGCTGCTACTGCGTGAATGCGTGCCGGTTCTTTTTCGACGCGCTGCCGGCGGCGGTCACGGCGATGGGGCGATTCCATCCCGAGCATGGCGTGGATGTCGCGCTGCACGGCGTGCTGCAGTTTTCGGATTCGCGATTCGGCGTGATTTCCTGCGGATTCGACGGCGGAAGGCGGAACAAGATGATCGCCTGCGGCACGCACGGCACGCTTACCCTTCCCGTCGGTTTCGGAGTGAACCAATTGCCAGTTTCGCTGCTGTTCGATGTTCGCGGCGAGCGTCGGGAAATCCAATATGAACCTGCGGACGTTTACCGCGCGCAGATCGAGCAGTTCGCCTGCGCGGTGCGCGGCGCGACGCCGCTGCTGCCCGCGGAGGACGGTTGGCGCAATGCGCTGGTGATGGACGCGCTGCTCGAGTCCGCACGGCGCGGAGGCGCACGGTGCGTGGTGTGCGAGTGACCTGGCGGCAGGCCAGGGCCCAATTGGGAGATGCACTATGACGCGATTCAGAGCGACCCCGTGGCGCTTAATGCTGCTCGTCGCGGCTGCGGCGCTTGGCCATGCGCAGGAGGCACGTCCCGGCGATCTGGAGATTCCGGCGGAAATCGCGGCTGCACATGGCGACTCAGCCGGCGCGCGCCGGCCGGTACACACCTATTCCATCGTCGCGCGCGATCCGCAGACGGGTCAGATCGGCGTGGCGGTGCAGTCGCACTGGTTCAGTGTGGGGCCGATCGTGGCGTGGGCCGAGGCGGGGGTCGGAGCGGTGGCGACGCAGTCTTTCGCCGATCCCGCGTACGGGGCGCTGGGCATCGAGGCGATGCGCGTGGGCAAGTCGGCGCCGGACGCGCTGCGCGGCCTGCTGGCGGGTGATGACAACCGCGAGGTGCGGCAGGTGGCAATGATCGATGCAGCCGGGCGCGTCGCCGCGTTCACCGGGGGCCGGTGCATCGCCGCGGCTGGCCACGTGGTGGATGAGCAGGCGCAGTTTTCGGTGCAGGCGAACCTGATGGAGAAGGACACGGTCTGGCCGGCGATGGCGGAGGCGTTTCGCAAGGCGGAGGGCGACCTGGCGAACCGGATGCTGGCGGCGCTTAAGGCGGCGGAGGCGGAGGGCGGCGATATTCGCGGGCGGCAGTCGGCTGCACTGGTGGTGGTCGCGGAGAAGTGCACGGGCCGACCGTGGGCAGACCGGTTGTTCGATCTGCGCGTGGAGGATCACGCGGACCCGCTGGGCGAACTGGAGCGGCTTGTGCGCATCCAGCGGGCGTATGCGCATATGAACGCCGGCGACGCTGCGATGGAGCATGGCCAACTCGCGGAGGCGAACAAGGCCTATGCCGCGGCGGGGCAGGAGGCTCCGGAGATTGTGGAAATCCCATTCTGGCAGGCGGTGACGCTGGCGGCGAGCGATCAGCCGGACGCGTCGCTGCCGGTGTTCAAGGCGGTGTTCGCCCGCGAGCAGCGCTGGCTCGAGGTGGTTCCGCGGCTGGTGAAGGCGGGCCTGCTGCCCGACAACGCCGAACTGCTCGAACGGATCCGCGCGCAGGCGCCGCCGAAACCCCAGTGAAGCGTCGTGAGCGGTCGATTCACCGATTCATAGCGAGCGATTCGGCGATTAATCGTGAGAGAATTGCATCATGAAGCGTGTTGTGATCCTCATCGTCCTGGCCGCGGCTGTGATCGCGGCGCTGGCTTGGAGCCAACAGCGCTCGCGCGCTGCGTTTGTTTCAGGTTTTATCGAATCCCACCAGATTCGGGTCGGCTCGCGCGTGGGCGGGCGGGTCGCAGTGGTACACGCCGTGGAAGGGCAGTCGGTCCGGCAGGGCGATCCGCTGCTCGAGTTGGCGCCGTATGACTTGCACGAGCACTTCGCCGAGGCGAAAGCCGCGCTGGCGGCGCGAAAAGCGGCATTGGCCAAGTACATCGCCGGTGCGCGCAAGGAGGAAATTGAGGGCGCTCGCGCGGCGCGCGACCGCGCTCAGGCCGAACTCGACGAAGCCATCGCCGGGCCGCGGCCGCAGGAAATCGCCGTCGCCGAAGCCCTTCTTGCCCGGGCGCAGGCCGAACTGGACAAGGCGCAGAGGGACTTTTCGCGTTTAAGCGCGCTTGCCGAAACGGGGCAGGCGGCTGGTGAAGAGGTGGACGAAGTCACCCGGGCCAAAGCCGTCGCTGAGGCCAACGCCGCGCAAGCGCGTGAGGAACTTGCCCTGCTTCGCGCCGGCTCGCGCGTTGAGAACATCGCCGCCGCCCGCGCGCGGCTCGCCGAAGCGGCGCAGACGCTGGCGCTGCTCGAAGCGGGTACGCGCGCGGAGGAAATCACTGAAGCGGAGGCGCTGGTGGCTTCCGCACAGGCGTCGGTCGCCGCGATCGAACAGCAGATCGCTGAACTGATCGTGCGCGCCCCGCTGGACAGCGATGTCGAGGCGGTGGATCTGCGCCCCGGCGACCTGATTGCCCCGAACGCACCGGTCATCGCGCTTGCCGATCCATCGGAGCTGTGGGTTCGGGCGTACCTGCCGGAGAACCGGCTGGATGTGCAGGTCGGCCGCAAGGTCACGGTCGGCGTGGATGCGTTCCCCGGTCGGCGCTTCGCGGCGCACGTTTCGTTCGTGTCGCGTTCCGCCGAGTTCACGCCGTCGAACGTGCAGACGCCCGAAGAGCGCATCAAGCAGGTCTTTCGCATCAAGGTGGTGCTCGACGAAGGCCGCGATGTGCTGCGCGCGGGCATGGCCGCGGACGTGTTCCTGGAGCCGGCGGAATGACGACCGACGACGGCATGGTCATCACCACGGACCGTCTCACCCGCCGCTTCGGCGCATTTGTCGCCGTCAATGAAGTGAGCTTCGCAGTGCCGCGCGCGGCGATCTTCGGCTTCCTGGGGCCCAATGGCAGCGGGAAATCCACGGTCATCCGCATGCTCTGCGGCGTGCTGCGACCATCCGGCGGCAGCGGCCGAGTGCTGGGGTTTGACGTCGCGTCAGACGCGGAAAGGGTCAAACGCCGCATCGGCTACATGTCGCAGAAGTTCAGCCTGTATGGCGACCTGAGCGTGGACGAGAATCTCGATTTCTACGGCCGCATCTACGGGCTTTCGCGTCAGCAGGTGCGCCAGCGCAAGGAGGAGCTGTTTGACCTTTGCGGAATTCGCCCGTTTGTGCATCGGCTTGCCGCGACGCTGTCGGGCGGATGGAAGCAGCGGTTGGCGCTGGCCTGCGCGTTGATCCACGAGCCGGACGTGCTGTTCCTCGACGAGCCGACCGCGGGCATCGACCCGGTGGCGCGGCGCGACCTTTGGGACCTGCTTTTCGACCTTTCCAGCCGGGGGGTGACGCTGTTTGTCACCACGCACTATATGGACGAGGCGGAGCGGTGCTCCCATGTCGGCTACATCCACATGGCCCGGCTGATCGTCTGCGGCCGGCCGGCGAATCTCAAACAGCTTGCGCAGGTCACGCCCGCGGGCACGCGCCGCGTGGAGCTGACCTGTCCCCGGTCGGCGCAGACGCTGGCCCGGCTGCGAGGCGTTTCCGGCGTGGAGGACGCCACCCTGTTCGGCGACGTGCTGCACGTGCTGCTGCGGGACGACATTTCGGATGCACAACTTGTTATGGCCAGCGGGCACTCTGCGTCCGACGCTGAAGTGCGCGCGATCGCGCCATCGCTCGAGGATGTGTTTGTGACGCTCAGCCGCAATGAACTCCTCCGGAACAGTGCATGAACGGTTTCTGGGCCATCCTGCTCAAGGAGTTCGCGCACATCCGCCGTGAGCGCACCACCTTATTCTTCGCGTTCCTCGTGCCTGTACTGCAGCTATCGATTTTCGGCTATGCCATTGAGACCACGATTGAGAATATCACCACCGTGGTCTACGACCTGGACGGCCGTAGCGACAGCCGTGAGCTTGTCGCCGCATTCGAAAACACCCGTCGATTCAAGATCGTCGAGCACGTGTACACCCAGGCGGACTTCGATCATGCAATGGCCGCCGGACGCGCCAAAGTGGGCGTGAAGATTCCGCCGGACTTCACCGAGCGCCTGCTCGTGGGCGAACAGGCCACCGTTCAGGTGCTGATCGACGGCAGCGACTCGCAGGTGGCCACGACCGCGCTCAACAGCGCCGCGCTGCTGGGTCTGAACGAGTCGCGTGAACGGGGCATGGCGTTCGCCGAGGCGCGGCAGGCGGCAGTCGCGCGCGACCCAGCCGGCCGCCTGGCGCTGCCGATCGAGATTCGCCCGCGGCTGCTGTACAACCCGAACCTGGAAAGCGCGCATTTCTTCGTGCCCGGACTGATCGGCATCATCATGCAACTGGTGACGCTGTTTCTCACGTCGTTCGCCATTGTGCGCGAGCGCGAGCTGGGCACGCTTGAACAGCTTTTCGTCACGCCGGTCGGGCGCACGGGGCTGATGCTCGGCAAGCTCGTGCCCTACGCGGTGATCGGCTTTGGCGAAACCTTGATCGTGCTCATGGTGATGGTTTTTGTCTTCGGCGTACCGATCCAGGGCGGCCTGATTCTGCTGTTGGCGCTGTCGCTGCTGTTCCTGCTGACCGCGTTGGGACTTGGGCTGCTGATCTCGACGTTGGCCCGGACGCAGCTTCAGGCGATCCAGTTCGCGTTCATGATCATGCTGCCGTCAATCCTGCTGTCCGGCTTCATCTTTCCGCGCGAGGCGATGCCGCTGCCCATGTACCTGCTGGGGTTTGTCATTCCTGTGACGTATTTTCTGGAGATTCTGCGCGGCATCATCCTGCGCTCCGCGGGTATCGCCGAACTGGTTCCCGCGATCGCCGGGCTGGCGATCAGTTGCGTCGTCGTGCTGTCATTGAGCGTGGCCCGCTTCCAGAAGCGGCAGGATTGAGTCGGTTCGACAGGCCTTACCCGGGCTGCATCGAAATCCATGAGAAACCATGATGAACAGTGCCTGGTTATTCATGGTTGCGTCGATGATTGTGGCGCTGCCCATTCACTGGCTGATCATCCATTACGCATTTCACGCACGGCGCGCAGCGCCGGCGCGGGACTGGCTGTGGTGCATGGAATCGGTCATGGCTGTTTGCGGTGGCGCACTCCTATCTGGATTCGTGGCAGTGCTTGCCTTGCTACTCTTCGACGCCTGCCTCAGTGGCCATGCATTACCATTCGCTCCTCTGGTTCTGGTTTTCGGCCAGTGCTACACGGCGCCGGTTGGGTTGATCGTTGGAATCTTCGCCCACTGGCGCTGGCGACGTTTTCGGATCATTGGCCGTTGCAGCCGATGCGGCTACGACTTGACAGGCAACACCAGCGGCCTGTGCTCCGAATGCGGCTTGCCAGTTGACCAGTAGGCCCCGCGCGCGGTTCAATGGTCCGCATGTCCGGAACTTCCGCGCTGGCGACTGACGGCCTGATCGCTCGCAAACTTGCCGGGTTCGAGGTGCGCCCGCAGCAACTGCGCATGGCTCAACTCGTGGCCGACGTGTTCGAGCAGCGCGAGCACCTGCTGGTGGAGGCGGGCACCGGCGTGGGCAAGAGCTTCGCCTACCTGCTGCCGGCGATCGAGCGCATCTGTCACCATCGTGACCGGGTGGTGATCAGCACGCACACCATCGCGCTGCAGGAGCAGCTCATCAACAAGGACATCCCTTTCCTGGCCTCCGTGCTGCCCGAGGAGTTCGCGGCTGTGCTGGTCAAGGGGCGGGGGAACTACATCGGCCTGCGCCGCCTGGCCCAGGCCAGCCGGATGCAGAACGCGCTGTTCGTGGACGAGGAGGAGCGCGAGCAACTCTGGCAGATCGAGGACTGGGCGTACAAGACGACGGACGGCTCACTGGCGGACCTGCCGGTGGTGCCCGCTCCGCAGGTGTGGGACCGCGTGCGCAGTGAGCACGGCAACTGCATGGGGCGGCGCTGCCAGTATTACAACAAGTGCCACTACCAAGTGGCGCGGCGGCGTGCGCGGAACGCGCGGCTGCTGATTGTGAATCACGCGCTGTTCTTTTCCGACCTGGCGGTGCGGCAATCCGGCGCGGGCATTCTGCCGGATTACGACTTTGTGATCCTGGACGAGGCGCACACGGTTGAGCAGGTGGCCGGAGACCACTTTGGAATCACGCTGAGCGAAGCGCAGGTGCGCTACCTGCTGGGCGGCCTGTACAACGCGAAGACGCGGCGCGGACTGCTCGCGGGCTTTCACGCGGACAGCGCGGTGGAGGCGGTGGTGCGGGCGCGGGAGGCGATGAAGCGTTTTTTCGATGAGCTTTCCGCGTGGCAGCAGCGCAGCGGGCGTTCAAACGGCCGGCTGGCGGGCGCGCCGCCCGTGCAGAACATGCTGTCGCCGGCGCTGCGCGAGGTGCGCGCCCGCCTGTTGGCTCTGCGCAGCATGGTGCAGGAGGAAGAGCAGCGTTTCGAGATCAACGCGAACATGGAGCGGGTGAACGAGTGCGCCGACATGCTCGACGACCTGCTGAAGCAGGAGCATGCCGACTGGGTTTACTGGGTTGACGTGACCCATGGGCGCACACGGCGGGTGACGCTCAACGCCCGGCCGGTGGACGTGGCGAGCGCGCTGCGCGAGACCCTGTTCAGTGCCGTGCCCGGGGTGGTACTGACCAGCGCGACGCTGACGGTTCAGCCGGACGACGACTTCGCGTATATCCGCGAGCGGCATGGGGTGGAGAACGCGACGCAGGCGTCGCTCGGCTCGCCGTTCGACTACCGCAGCCAGGTGAAGGTTTACGTCGAGGCAGACATGCCCGATCCGGCCGACCGCGGCGCATTTCTGCCGGCGGCCTGCGCGGCGATCGAGAAATACATCCGCATGACCGACGGCCGGGCGTTCGTGCTTTTCACCGGGTATGACCTGATGAACGCTTGCGCCGAGGCGATGGCGCCGACCTTCGCCGACCTGGGCATCGTGGTCTACGTGCAGGGCGCGGGTCTGCCGCGTTCGGCGATGCTCGCTCGCTTTCGCGAGGATGTGGGCAGCGTGATTTTCGGGACGGACAGCTTCTGGACGGGGGTGGACGTTCCGGGCGAGGCGCTGTCGAACATCATCATCACGCGGCTGCCGTTCGCGGTTCCGGACCGGCCGACGGTGGAGGCGCGGATCGAGCAGATCAAGCGCCGCGGCGGTAATCCGTTCATGGATTACCAGCTTCCGGAGGCGATTTTGAAGTTTCGTCAAGGGTTCGGCCGGCTGATCCGCACGGCGACGGACAAAGGGATCGTGGCGATTCTCGATCCGCGAGTGGTGACAAAGCCGTACGGGCGCAGATTCCTGGATGCGCTGCCGGACTGCGAGGTAAGGATTGTGGGCCGAGATTCCGGAAAGGATTCTTGAGCGTGCGGGTTCATTCCAAATCCGTCAAACCACCCACGAGGACAAGTGCGTTACGGTTGTGCCTTGTACTGGTGGCTGTGTGCGTTTTCATGAAATGCAATAGGAGGTCCGAAGCCGAGCGACAAACGGTGCAGTTGGAATCTGCCCTAAAGACAATCGAACCATCTGACCGCGCGTCAATCCAGAGACTGGCCGCCGTCTGCCAAGCGATAGGCGAGGAGGCAAGCAAGCGCATCCAAGCCGAGATCGATGTGACAAGTGATGATTATACCAAGCGCGTTGCATTGCTAGAGGGACTAGCTGAGTGCGGCGTCGACGACAATCTAGTTTTCTTATTGACGTCCCTTGAGCATGGCGGAAGTGATGTTGCGATCATCGAAAGATTGTTCGCTCGGCGCATGACGCCACATACCCGTGAACGACTCGTCGCATTGCTAAACCATCCTGGCAATGTGCCAATACCGTACATTTTGCGGGCGTTATCCCTAGTTGTGGATGACAATGCCACATTGGAGGTCGCACTTAGCCTTACAGAAAAGGATTTACCCGTTGCCCAGCAATTGGAAGTCGTGGGTCTTCTGGCCTCTGCCTCGTACCATCTTGATCGTCCGGATTTGGTCAAACAGATAAAACCCTATCTCGAAAGCGATGCCACGAGCGTACGATTCGCCGCCTTGCTAAGTTTGACAATGGTTCCAGGGCAGGAGGCTGCAACGCTTCTTGAGTCAGAAACGACGCGTCAGGCAGTAAATCCAAGCGTCGTTGACGAACTGCGCGAATCGCGACGAGATTTCCTAAGCCGGGCAAAACGCAGACCCGTGGGCTGGCGGTGAAGCGTTTCCTCATTCATCATTCCGCGTTCATCATTCATCGTTCCCCGTCGTACCGGTCGATGATCTTTGCCCCGACCGCATCGCCCCAGATGTTGACGGCTGTGCGGAACATGTCGAGCAGGCGGTCGACGCCGATGATCAGGGCGATGCCCGTGGCCCATCGCGACGGTGGTCCGCCGCGGGGCGCGGCGCTATTTTCCTGTGAATTGGCGCGCCGGCACTCGGCGCTGGTGGCCAGGCACGTTTTGGCGCGGGGATTCGCACATGATCGCGGCTGAACTCTTTGTGAAATGCCTCGAAAACGAGGGTGTGGACACGATCTTCGGTCTGCCGGGGGAGGAGAACGCGCAGTTCATGCTCGCCCTAGAGAAATCCCGTATTCGCTTCGTGCTCACCCGGCACGAGCAGGGCGCGGCCTTCATGGCCGACGCGTACGGTCGGCTCACCGGCCGACCCGGCGTCTGCCTGGGCACGCTTGGCCCGGGCGCGACCAACCTGGTGACCGGCGTGGCCAACGGCAACATGGACCGCGCGCCCATGATTGTGATCACCGGCCAGGCTGACAGCCAGCGGCAGCACAAGGAATCGCACCAGCACATGGACGTGGTCGGCCTGTTCAAGCCGATTACGAAGTGGGCCACGCCGATTATCCACCCCAACAACATCCCCGAAGTCGTGCGCAAGGCGTTCAAGCTCGCCACCACCGAAAAGCCCGGCGCCTGCCACATCGAACTTGCCGAGGACATCGCCGGGCTCGAAACCACTGATCCGCCGATCGCGCCCGGCGTGGTCCGTCGGCCCGTGCCCGATGAGAAGATCATCGACCAGGCGATCGCCGTGCTTCGCGAGGCGCGGCGCCCGGTCATCCTCGCGGGCAACGGCTGTATCCGTCGGCGGGCGAGCAAACAGCTCCGCCGCTTTGCGGAAGCCACCGGGATCGGCGTGATCAGTACATTCATGGGCAAAGGATGCGTCGACGCGGATGCGCCGTACTGCCTGTTCACCATCGGCCTGCAGTCGCGCGACCTGGTCGCGTGCGCCATCGACGCGGCCGACGTGGTCATCACGCTGGGCTACGACATGGTGGAATACCATCCGACGTTGTGGAATCGCGGCAACGACAAACGCATCATTCACATGGACTTTCTGCCCGCCGAAGTGGACGACCATTACCACGTGGAGATCGAGGTCATCGGCGATCTGGCGCACGCCTTGTGGTTGATGACCGAACGCCTGCGCGATCACCCGCCGGTCTATGACGTGCGGCAGCATCGCACGATTCGCGAAGAGATGCTCGCGGAGTTCGCGGCGCACGCGGACGACGACACCGACGGACTGATCCGTCCGCAAAAAGCACTGTGGGACGTGCGGCAGGCGCTGGGGCCCGCGGACCTGTTGCTTAGCGACGTGGGCGCGCACAAGCTGTGGATCGCGCGTTACTACCAGTGCCGCGAGCCCAACACATGCCTGATTCCTAACGGATTCTGCTCGATGGGGTTCGCACTGCCGGGCGCCATCGCGGCGAAGCTGGCTTTTCCTGAACGGCGCGTGCTCGCCCTGTGCGGCGATGCGGGATTTCTCATGAATGTGCAGGAACTCGAGACCGCGAAACGCGTCGGCGCCAACATCGTGGTCATGATCTGGGAAGATCACGAATACGGCATGATTGCGTGGAAGCAGCGGAACATGTTCGGCCGGCACACGAACCTGTCGTTCGACAATCCCGATTTTGTCATGCTGGCGGAGTCGTTCGGCTGTATGGGCCGGCGCGTGGAGCGATCGCGCGACCTGTCCGCCGCCCTGGCCGACGCATTTCGCGCGGAGCGCCCCTGCTTGATTGTGATACCCATTGATTACCGCGAAAACATCCTGCTGACGCACCGGTTGGGTAATATTCCGTGCCCGATCTGACCGCGGAGCATGCGCGAGCGACTCGGCGTTGCGCCCCATCCACAATCGACAATTCACTATGGCGAGGGCGACCCAGTTGGCTCGGGTGATTCAGTTGGTTCGGGTGACTCGGTCGGCTCCGGAGAACCCGTCGGGTCAGGCGAACTTGTCGGATCGGGCGAGGGTGATGCTGTCGGCGTCGGATCGGCGCTCGGGGTTGGTTCGGCACTGGGCGTTGGTTCGGCACTGGGCGTTGGTTCGGCACTGGGCGTTGGTTCGGCACTGGGCGTTGGTTCGGCACTGGGCGACGGCGATGCAGAGGGAG
>Ga0268299_1001114_pt1 | contig 55994 bp, 43 predicted proteins | sample NOBtaG_FD_193484 | JGI IMG/M metagenome (GOLD analysis project Ga0268299, IMG submission 193484) | Activated sludge microbial communities from bioreactor in Nijmegen, Gelderland, Netherland - NOB reactor | ecosystem: Engineered > Bioreactor > Aerobic > Activated sludge | place: Netherlands... | reverse complement strand
GCGCACCTGTGCGGGACGGTAAAGCTCCCGGAAGCGAAGAAGAAGACCGCCAAGACGAAAGCCGCGTGAGACAAACATGCAATGAAGGATGCCCCTGGCACAATTACACAGGATTTGACACTACCTCGTCGACAAGCGACGCAAGTAATTCGGCTATTCTCAATTGTTCCTTTTTAACTTTTACAGCCCTTCCACCTAACGCATCCCGACAGTGAATCCACCATTTTTGGTCGAGATAGATGCGATGCTTTGATAGCGCTTCACCAGTTCTGGCGGCATGTCGCTCTCGGGCATGCTGCTCAACGGGAACCTGTGGTTGCCCAAGATGACGGCGAACAGCCTCAAGATCAACTTGATTGAAATAGCCAAAGCTGCTATCGCTCATGTTCGGCCCGTTCACACGGCGTGCCTGGCACTTCGCCGCATCACTTCGATTTTCCGTCCGTACGACGCCCTTCGAGGCTCGCCAGCACCTTCAAGTCAAAGACACGCTCGCCGCAGGCAGTGCAGACAAACGCGGGAACGATGACGCGCAGTCCGTCACTACGACTTTCCGATACCCTCTTGCACACGACCCGCTTGGCTCCACAGGTCACACACACCGACATGGGCGGCGCATCCGTTTCAAATCGCCGAGTCGTTGATGGGCACGCGATTCTTGAGCGCTTTCGAGCCACTTTTCTATCGCTCGTGCTCCACGCGGTTTTCCAAAGTCCCGAGGATGTCGAACTCCATCCTTATCGTGTCGCCGGGCTTCATGAACTTCTTATGCTCCGCCCCGCAGCCGCCGCCGACGGTGCCGCTGCCGAGGATGTCGCCGGGGTATAGCCAGCGCGCCGTACTGGCGAAGGCCACCATCGACTCGAACGAGTGCTTCACGGTTCCGTAGCGGCCGTCGGTCCACTGTTCGCCGTTGACGAAGGCCCGCATGCCGATCGCCCCGAGGTCGGGAATCTCGTCCTTCGTCACTAGGAACGACCCCAGCGCACTGGCGAAGTCCTTGCCGGGCGCCGGGCCCATGTTGATCGGCATGGCCTTGGTCTGGCGCTGCCGCGCGGAGAGATCATTCAAAATCGTGTAGCCGACGATCGCGTCCCGCGCTGTCTCAACGGTGGCGTTGCGAATCGGCTTACCGATGATGCAGGCCATTTCACATTCGTAGTCGATCCGCTCCTCGCCCGGCGGGTAATACGCCGTCATGCCGTGGCCGATCATGCTGGTGGCGTTGGAGTTGTAGTAGGCGGGAATCTCGTACCACTCCGGCACGATGAAGTCGAGACCGCGCTGCTTGCGCATGGTCATGACGTGTTCTTCGAAGGCGTAGAAGTCGAGATACTGCGATGCTCGAAGGACACAGGGGCCGAAGAAGACCTTCGCCGGGTCGTGCCCCCCCGCCGAAGTGAGGCTCTTGGCCGCCTCTCGAAAGGCCGCCCACTCCGGCAGACCGGCGACGCTCGCGGTCAGGACACCGGCATACTGCGGCGAATTGATCTCGCCGTGTTTCTTGGCGAGGTCGGTGACGTCGACGATTTTGCCGTCGATCTGCAAGCCCAGCCGGGCGGCGGTCGGCACGCGGCGGACGAGGTCGTCGGCCCGCTCTTTTTCAGACAAGTAGAATTGGCAAAGGCGCATCCTGAGTCCTCCATATTCAAAAATTGAAGGGCCTAGTATGCGCGGAATCTTGCGGGATGACAAAAGACGGGACTACGCCGTGCAGAAGCGTCGCGTGCAGGCGTCGCAAATGCTACTCGCCCTGGGTCGCCTCGAAGAGCGCCCGGAAGTTCCCCTCGCCGAATCGCCCACAGCCGCTGCGCTGGATGAGCTCGACGAAGACCGGCCCCGAATGCGGACGGCGAAACTGCGTCGCCTGATCCTGGCAGAATGACTGGAGCAGGTAGCCGGTCTTGTCCCCATCGACCAGGACGCCGAGGCGGCGAAGATCATCCACGGAGTGCCCAAGCTGCGGCACTCCCTGCGCCGCGAGGCGACTGGGGAGCTGATCGTAGTAGGCCGGCGGCGTGAGCATGAAGCCGACTCCCTGACGACGGGCGTGCTCGACCGCCTTGCCGATGTCCGCAACGGCCAGGGCGACATGCTGAATTCCCGGCCCGCGGTTCATATCGACGTACATCTGAATCTGCGACTGCTCGAAGCGCGGGCGAAGCGGCTCGTTGGTCGCCAGCGTGAAGCCGGCGGATTCGTCTCCCATGGCGATGGACTTCAGCCCACTGCCGACGCCGGGCCGAAAGTCCTCGGTGTGGAAAGCGACATCCCAGCGCCGCGTGAGCCCCATGACGTGCTCGTAAAACGCGATGATCGGCATCAGCGTTCGCGTGTTGCCGGTGAGGTGATCAAAACCGGTGACGCCCAGCGGATTGATGGATGCCTCAAACTGCCCGCACGACTCCATACCGGGGGCGAGCCTGTTCGTCGATCCGGCGATCTCAATGAAGGCGAACTCCACATCGCCCAGCGCCGTGGCGATGGCGATGTGCTTCCAGCGACCGTCACCGGCAATCTCGTCGCGGACATGATCGACCGCCGTCGCGCTGCGTTCGAGCAGGAGTTCTTCCGTCCGGGCGACATCCTGCACCAGAAAGTTGACGCGACTGATGCCTTCGGGGTGTTTTTCGAGATATCGCCTGACGGTTGAGCCGGCATGCACCGCTTCCTGAACGATCAGGCTCATGTCTCCACAGGCGAGCATGTGACGACGCGTGCCGGTCGATTCCAACGCCGCGCCGCTGCTGACGCCAACGTGCTGGAACCCAAACCCCTGGGTCAGGTATGCCAGCCAAGGGGCCGCGTCGTACACGGACAATTCAAGGCTGTGAATTCGATCAATTCCGAGGCTTGCCTTGGCCATGGTCGCACTCCCTCGCGTGTGGCCTTCCAGTCTCGACGAGCAACCCGCCCGCCGCAGGGCGTAAATGACGTGGCCCCGTCCACTGACGGCAATAGGCTACTGCGCCATCGCGGCCCGGTCGAGGGAAAAGTCGGACCACGGGGAATCGCATGAAGCCGATTTCCCGGTATGCTTTGCACTTCTTCACATGAGGAAACGGGAACGCGTGGGAAAGAGCCAGACAATTCCTCCGGCCAAGAATGCGGCGAACGCGGCGAAGCCTGCTTCGAGCGTCCCCCCCGCCATGCGGCAATACCTGGAGCAGAAGCAGCGCGTCGGCGACGCGGTTCTGCTCTTTCGCATGGGTGATTTCTATGAGACCTTTTACGAAGACGCCAAGACGATCGCTCGAGTTCTGGGGCTGACTCTCACGGCGCGCGATAAGAACAGCGACGCGCCCATTCCCCTCGCGGGCGTGCCCTACCATGCCGTCGATCGCTACATCGCACGGCTGGTCCGCGCCGGCTACAAGGTCGCCATCAGCGAGCAACTCGAAGACCCCAAGACGGCCAAAGGCGTCGTCAAGCGCGACGTCGTTCGCATCATCACGCCGGGCACGCTGACCGATGAGAACATCCTCGACGAGCGTGAGGACAACGTGCTCTGCGCGCTGTTGCCGGAAGACTCGACCTGGCGAATCGGGCAGATCGGACTGGCGTGCGTGTCGTTGGCCTCCGGCAGGTTCTTTGCGCAGATGATCGACGCCGGATCGATTTTCGATGAACTCGCGCGACTGCGTCCGGCGGAAATCCTCGTGCCCGAGTCGGCCATCGACGAACCGAGCGCACCCTGGGACGACGTGCGGGACGCGCTGTCGGCGGCCATCACGCCGCGCGCACGGCATTCGTTCGATGCCCATCTCGGCGAGCGCGCGATGTGCGAACAATTCGGCGTTTCAGGCATGACGGGCTTCGGATTCGATCGCTTCGACGCATCGCTCTGCGCGGCGGCGGCGGTATTGGACTACTTGCGAGAGACGCAGAAGTCGTCGCTCTCACACATCTCCCGAATCACACCGCGTCAGACTGACGACGCGGTCATGATCGATCATTTCACCCTGCGCTCGCTGGAAGTGGAGCGCACACTTCGGGACGGCGGACGCGAAGGTTCGCTGCTCGGGGCGATCGACATGACCGTCAGCTCGATGGGCTCACGGCGGCTGCGGGAGTGGATTTGTTATCCGCTGAATCGCCCGAACGAGATTCTCCGCCGTCAGCAGGCGATCACCGACCTGCGCACGCAGCCCGATCGACTCCGCCGCATTCGCGATCTCATCTCCGACATGGGCGATCTGGAGCGCATCATCGCCCGGGTAGGTGTCGGCAGGGCATCGCCGCGAGATTTGGCGGGTCTGACCCGCACCCTTGAACTCTGTGGGCGGATTCCCGAGGCCATCGGCGCATCCGTCAGCGGCGACGAACGTGACGGCGACCAACTCTCACAGATTGCCCGATCCATGACCGGCCACGAATCGCTGGCCGCGTATCTCTCTTCGGCCATCAAGGAGGACGCCCCCGGCGTGGTGAGAAACGGCGGCTTCATCGCGGATGGGTTCAACGCGGAGTTGGATCGGCTGCGACAGCTCGGGACAGCCGGGCACAAGAGCCTTGCGGAGTTTCAGGCCCGGGAGATCGAACGGACCGGCATCAGTTCCCTGAAGGTCGGCTACAACTCCGTCTTCGGATACTACATCGAGATCACCCATCAGCACCGCCACAAAGTGCCGGCGGATTACGTTCGCCGCCAGACGGTGCGGAATGCCGAGCGATACATCACCGACGAACTCAAGCAATACGAGAATGAAGTGCTCGGCGCGGCGGACCGGGCAAAGGCCCTGGAAATTGAGATCTTCGAGGAGGTCCGCGGACGCGTTGCCCGGCAGGCCCCGGAATTGCAAAAAACGGCCGACGCCATCGCCGCGCTGGACGTCCTCGCCGGCCTCGCCGAACTATCCCGCAGGCGCGATTACTGTCGCCCCGAGCTTGTTGCGAAAAGCGCCGGGCCGATTCTCGAAATCGTTGACGGCCGCCATCCCGTCCTGGATGAAGTCCTCGGCGAGCGGTTCGTGCCGAACGATTGTCACCTGTCGGAAGATGTCATGCGCCTGGCACTGATCACCGGGCCGAACATGGCAGGTAAGTCCACCTATATCCGCCAGGCCGCGCTCCTCGCCCTGTTGGCGCAAACCGGCAGCTACGTCCCCGCGAAGTCGATGCGCTGGACGCCGGTGGACAGAATCTTCGCCCGAGTCGGCGCCAATGATGAGCTGGCCCGTGGACAGTCCACCTTCATGGTCGAAATGGTGGAGACGGCGCGGATTCTGAATAACGCCACGCAGCACTCGCTGGTGATTCTCGATGAAATAGGTCGCGGCACCAGCACCTACGACGGTTTGGCCATCGCCTGGGCCGTCACCGAATACCTCGCCGATCACCTGAAGTGCCTCGCGCTGTTCGCGACCCACTACCACGAACTCACGGCGCTGGCCGACCGTCTGCCCCGCGCCGGAAACCTGAACGTCGCGGTCAAGGAGGAGCTTCGCCCGGCCGGAGGCGGTCGCGGCGTCGTCTTCCTGCACAAAATCCTGCCGGGCCCGACCGACCGCAGCTACGGCGTCCACGTCGCCGCCATGGCCGGCCTGCCGGGCAGCGTCGTGAAGCGCAGCGAGCAGATGCTCGAAGAGCTGGAGCGGGGATTCGACAAGAAGGCAAACGCCCAGCGCCAAAAGTCACAGGCACATAAGCCGTCTGACCAGCCTCTGCTGTTCGACGCTGCACCAGCCCTGCCGACATGGTGGCGAGAACTCGTCGATGCCGTGGCGGCGGTGGACGTGAATCGGACCGCCCCAATCGACGCATTGCAGATTCTGGGGCGGCTCAAGGAAATCACGCAGGAAGGCGATCGGCAAAAGTGACGCGACGGGCGTCCGATGGCCGAATCATCCGGCTCTCAAGGAATCCGCGCCGCTCGGGACTTGAATTCGCGGCAAAAGTTCACGAGACTACCCGGCATTGCGGCATCGCGAACTTTTCTTAAACCCGCGGCACTGCGACTCATCTGCGAGGCGAAGACGGCATGCGACGATTCCTCATTCTTACCCTGGCCTGTGCGGCCATCAGCGGCTGCGCCAACCCCAAGGAGAAATTCGGTCGCACCTGGTATATCGACGGGGCCGGAAACTGGGGCTTCGGCGTGCTGGACGTGCCGCTCGGCCTTGAGGATGCCGGCTACAAGGGCCACGTCAGCAACTATCACTGGTCGCTGACCATGAATCCCGCGTTGGATCAGACGCTGCGCTTCATCGCCCGCGCATCGGGTTCGGTCTTGGCCGGTGAGATCACCGACTTTCTCAAGCGGAATCCCGACGCCAATGCAAACATCATCGCCCTTTCCGCGGGCACGGGCGTCGCCGTCTGGGCGGCGGAGGATATGAAGCCTCCCTACAAGATCAATAACATCATCCTCGTCGGGTCCAGCATCTCCAGCCGCCACGACCTGCGCAAGGCCCTCGCCAATATGAAGGGCAAGTTCTACTGCTATTACGCCGCCAGCGATCCGGTGCTTCAGGGACCCGTGCGCCTGCTCGGAACGATCGACGGCACCTACGACGACTCCGCGGGCCTCGTGGGCCTGCGCGGACAGGGCTTCAACGGCGGCCGGGTCGTCAATGTCGGCTGGAGTTCACGCTACACCAGGCTGGGATGGACCGGCGGACATGCCGACTGCACCAACCGGCGATTTGTCGCCGGCGAGATCGCCAAGCGCATCGACCCCAAGCTGCCCGCCGCGAAACCCAAGAAGGCCGTGAAGGTGGCTTCGGATGACAGTGGGGAAAAGGAAACCGCTCCCAAGGACGCCGGCCAAACACCTCCCCTGGCTGGCACATAAGGGGCCCGCAGCACCTCAAGGCGATGATTTAAGCCTTTGGCTGCGGCAGATTTGCAACTCCCGGCACTCGGATTAGTATTAATTAGTTCAAATGGAAAAGCGGACAGCACAAGGAAGTTCCATGCGCATTTGGTTGATCCTGGGAACAGTCGGGGTGCTGGGCGGCGGCACCGCCCTCTTTACGAAGCTCGGCAATGGCGGCGGCGAAGGGACCTGCTTCAACACCACCGTTGAAACCGGCCCCATCGTCATGACCGTCGAGACGCTCGGCACCATCGAGCCGCTTACGACCGTCACCGTGGGCTGCGAGTCCACCGGTAAGATCGTCGAAATCGCCGTCGATTACGATCAGCCTGTTTCCAAGGATCAGATTATCTGCCGCATCGACCCGGAACTGGCGGAGGCGCAGCATGCCCAATCAAAGGCGGAACTGGCCAGGGCGAAGAGCGCGATCCTGGATGCCGAGATTCTGCAGAAAGAGCAAGCCGCCAACCTCCCCGTCGCCACGCAGCAAGCCGAAGGCAAGCTTCAGGAAGCCCAGGCAGCCCTAACCGCCGAAGCCTACAACTGGAAGCGAATCGACAAGCTGTACGAATCAGGCGACGCCACCGAAGCCGAGTGGACCCTGATCAAGACCAATCACCAGCGGGCCCAGGCGGCCGTCCTGTTCGCCGAAGCCGCGCTCAAATTGGCGAAGAACAACGAGCAGTTCCTTCCCCAGCGGGCACAGGAAGCGGTGGATCAGGCCAAGGCAGCACTGCAACTTGCCGAAGCCAGGATCGAAGCAACTCAGGCCCAGCTCGATAAATGCATCATCAGGTCGCCGATTGACGGCATCGTGCTGCAGCGCTACCTCGACGTGGGCACCACGGTGAACGCCGCCTTCCAGACCCCCCCGCTGTTTCTCCTCGCGCCCAGCCTGACGCGCATGAAGGTGAATGCCAAGGTCAGCGAGTCCGACATCGTTCACATCGACGTCGGGCAGCATGCAAGATTCACCGTCGAGGGCAAGCAGCGCGTCCACTTTGAAGGACGGATTCTGCACAAGCGCAATCAGCCCGAAATTATCCAGGGCGTCACCACCTACACGGTGATTCTCGAGGTCGACAACGACGAGCGCAAGACGCTGCTGCCCGGCATGTCGGTCAACGTGGAGATCGAGTGCGTCAACCGGCCCAACGCGACGAGAATCGCCAACAAGGCCCTGCGCTTCAAGCCGCCGCTTCCCATTGAGCAGCGACAGGCGCTGGTCGACGCGCTTCAGTGGCCCGCCGAGCCCATAGCCGAAGGCGGCGGACCGGCGCTCTACTGCAAACAGACGCACCTCTGGCAGTTCAACGAGGCGTCGCGCCAGTGGCGAGCCGTCCCGGTCTGGATCGGCGTGACCGACAACGTCAACACGGAGATCCTCCTCGGCGCCAATCCCGGCGATCAGTTCGTCCGCGAATTCGCCGACAGTTCCAGCGCCGGATTCAGCCTCAAGGAAGCCATTAAGCTGGCCAGCCCCGACAATCGAACACTGTAGCATCACGAACAACCGTCAAAGGCGCGGCGCCTGCAAGCATCGGCCGCCGCCCCCGATAGGTCCACCAAGCATGGTTCAAGCCGTTGAAGCACAGCCCAGCGACAAACCGAAGCGCCCGAATACCGGCGCGGTGATCGAGCTCAGGGAACTGCACAAGATCTACGACGCAGGCGAGACTGGCGTCCACGCACTGCGCGGTGTCAATCTGCGGATCGACGAGGGCGACTACATCGCCATCATGGGGGCCAGTGGATCGGGCAAATCGACGATGCTCAACGTCCTGGGCGCGCTCGACGTCCCCACGCGCGGCACTTATCACCTCGCCGGAAACGTCACCAGCGACATGTCGCGCGACGAGCTTGCCGCCCTGCGAAATACCTACATCGGCTTCATCTTCCAGAATTTCAATCTGCTCACGCGCAGCACCGCCCTCGAAAACGTCGAGCTGCCGATGGTCTATGCCGGCGTTCCCAAGCACACCCGGCATGCCGCGGCGCATGAGGCCATGAAGAAAGTCGATCTCGCCGACCGAACGCACCACCTGCCCTCGCAGCTCTCCGGCGGCCAGCAGCAGCGCGTCGCGATCGCCCGCGCCCTGGTCAACAACCCACGCGTCCTGCTGGCCGACGAGCCGACGGGCAATCTCGACTCCCACACCAGCGGAGAAATCTTGAAAATCCTCGCCCATCTCCACGAAGTCGAAGGGCGAACCGTCGTCATGGTGACCCACGACCCAGGCGTTGCCTCGTTTGCCGAGCGGGTCATTGTTCTTCGCGATGGAGAAATCATTGCCGATCAGGCGACGCCGCGCAAAGGCGGCCCGCCGGTACCGGATGTGCGCGCCCTCTCGGCGATACCCACGTAAGACCGACCCGCGCGCGTTGATGCGCGTGAATTGAACAGGAGTCCGACCAAAAAAGTCATGCTGGCCCTTTGGATTGAATGCTTCAAGATGGGACTGCGGGAGCTGTGGCGGCACCGGCTGCGCTCCATGCTCACCATGATCGGCATGATCATGGGCGTCTCCGTCGTCATCATCTGCGTCAGCGTCGTCCAGGGCGTGAAGGAGTCGCTGATCGGCGACATCCGCAAGGCCGGACGCAACATGATCCTCGTCATCAACGAGGAAGGCGAGAAAAGCCGGGCGTCATCGCTCGGCGGCCAGACCAGCCACCTGAGCGTGGCCGACAGCGAGGCCATCGAATTGGAATGCGATGCGGTCTCAATGACCTGCCCGTCGCACGGCACCAAGGCCGTCGTCTCCAGCGAAACCGACAGCACCCTGATCGACATCACCGGCGTCACCCAGACCTACACCGCCATTCGCAATTGGGGCGTCGCCGAGGGAAGAGACTTCGAGCCGTTCGACACCGTCGCTCCGCGGCGCGTCTGCCTGATCGGCCAGACGGCGGTTAACGACCTCTTCGGCGACAAGAACCCGGTCAACGAAACGATTCGCATCGGCCGGCTGTCGTTCAAGATCGTCGGCGTCCTCGCCCCCAAGGGTTTTAATCCGCTCGGCCAGGACGAGGACAAGGTGGTCATCGTCCCCCTGCCGATCATGCTGCGCGACATCCTCGCCGTCCGCGATCCGGCGGTCATTCTCTGCTCGGCGATCAGCGATGAGGCCGTCGAGCGGGCCGTCGTCCAGGTCCGCGATCTGCTGCGCCAGCGGCACAAGCTGGCCGAGGATGACGGTGACGACTTCAAGGTGACGACACTCAAAGAGAAAGAAGAGCAGGCCCGCAGCGTGAGCGATCAGATGACCCTGCTCATGTTCTTCCTGGCCCTGGTGAGTCTGGCGGTCGGCGGTGTGGGGATCATGAACATCATGCTCGTCGCCGTGACCGAGCGCACCCGGGAGATCGGCATTCGCATGGCCATCGGGGCCAGCACCAAGGCGATCAACCGGCAGTTCCTCATCGAGGCGTCGGTCATCTCCTCGGCGGGCGGGGCCGTGGGCATCGGAATCGGCGTGGTGTTTTCGATGATGATCGCCTCGGCGATTCAGATCGAGGCGGTGCTGTCGGCGAGCATCATCATTCTCGCGTTCGTCTTCAGCGCCGGCGTCGGCGTGGTCTTCGGGCTATGGCCCGCGCGGCGTGCGGCGGGATTGAATCCGATCGAAGCGCTACGGCACGACTAAGCAATCCAAGTGTATCTGCGAATTCACGCGATGACCCGGGCTATGCACACACACCATGCGCCACCCCCGCCCGTGGTACAAGGAGAGTACTCCCTTGACCGAGTGCGCCAACGCGGCCGAGTGCCATTCGCCTACTTCAGGCAGGAGTTCAGCAGTTGCTGAAGCGCCTTCGTCTCGCGGTCGGCAATGAGCTTGCGGCACGAGGCGGCGTTCTGCTTGATCTTGTAGCCCTTGTCGCCCAGGTCCACTTTGATGCCCCAGTCACCCAGGATCGACAGATCCCGGAAGATCGTCCGCCGCGACGCCTTCAGCTTCGTCTGAAGCTGCTTGAGGGTCGCGCCGCTGCCGGAGAGAATCCGACAAAGTTGCATCATCCGCTTCAGGTGTGTGCCATCAACGACGATTGTTCGAGACATGACAAATCCTCCGATACAAGGTCCGCCCCATTCGCCTGATACGCCCCGCTCCGTACACTTACGCGGCCCCGCAAGTCGTAGGAATCCTATGAGACGGACATCGATTTGTCACGCGCCAAGCGAAGTTTTGAATTCCGCTCAGATGCCTTGCATGTCGCGTGCCAAGCTAGCGGCCCTCTTGGCGGCCCTTACGCTGCGACTGCCACCATTCTCGCACACGATCAGGATTGTAATGAACGGCCTTTTCCCGGATTGCCGCCAGCCGTGGCGTCAGATCGATGGTTTCCGGCTCCTCCTTGATGACGCCGAATGCCATACCCCCGACCTTGATCGTCAAAATCGTATTACCTGACGGACCGTGTGTACCCAGGATGCGGAGCTTGTTGTCGCGAACGAGCAGCCTCATGCCGAATTCAGCGTATTCCACGCTTTCCGGCAGCAGGCTCTGCGGCACCGCTGCCGGCCAGGTGAACGCAAAGGCATCCTGGGCCGCCGATAGCAGGAGTGCACGGTCAATGGTCCCTGATTGGCCCGGCGGCGGCAGAACGACGACTTCGACATCCGCCGACTTGATGTTGTCATTGACGATATCGAGATTATTGATCCGCACTGACAATCGCCCCGTGGCCGTTCCCCTGCCCCAGGGACGCAGCCAGTCTTCGAGGGTGATGTCTGACACGCTCCCGGATAGACGCAGTCGCTCGATGTGCCCCACCGCCAGATCGACGGCGTCCAGGTTGATCGACGCGTCGCCGGCCAGTTCGTCCTGGCCGAACAGCCGCGCGAAGGGCGCCAGTTGAAGATGCTCGATGCGGCCCTTGCCCCGGAAGTGTGTCACCACTTCGCCGCTCACCCGTGCGGCGTCCACGTTGACCGAAAACCGCCCCTCCAGAGGACCCCACGCGACTGATCTCGTCAACTCGGCGAGTTCCACGTCGGCAAGTTCTCCCTGCATCCATACCTCGGGCCGTTCGGCATGATCAATGTATTGGAGACTTCCGGCGAATTCGCCGTGCTCGACGTGGTTGCCGCCTAGCAAGGGGCCAATTCCCATCGCCACCAGCGGAATCTTCGGCACGGTGAGAAGGAGCTCGGAGACCTGAACGCCGCCCTGGGGGATGAATCGAGCGTGAATCTGAACGCCCTGGGCGATCTGTCTCCCATTCAGTTCGTAGGCGTGCAGCCGCGCGATGCCGGACTTCGGATCGGAAAAATCAATGGAACCGGAGGTGTCGCGGCAGCTGAGGCGGAAATCGCCGCGCTCGAAGGAAATCTCGAATCCTTCCATGTCCACATTAACCAGCTTGAGGTCCTCAAAATCGTGGCCCAGGCTCGACTCCAGGACGCGACGATAGTCCTCCTTGACCCATCGGTCGCTGCGAATCGCGAGCATCCCGTTGATGAGCTTGAGCTCGTTTGACTCAACCCCGTCCGACTCGTTTTCCTGCCAGATCGCGTCCTTGCAGGAGAACACCCGATCGCGCTGATTCGGCAGCCAGATCACGACGTTCTCAAACGTCCGACTCGAAAAGGTCCGCCCGCGAATGCTTCCGACTTCGCAGGGCAGCTCAAAGAAACTGGTCAGATCCTCCTGCACCTTGCGCCGATAGGCATCGCTGCGCAGGTTGTAGGCGTAGCTCGCCGTCCAGGTGATCGATCCGCCGACGAGGACGATCGCGGCAACAAGCAGGCTCTTTCGGTGTGGCAACATCGCTGGGTATCCTCAACGGCTTAAGGGCACGTTCCTAACGGCCCGCTGGGTGCTGTCAAGTTTCCGCCGACATTATCGCCGGTTGAGTTAGCGGTGAAACCCGGTAACATCGTTCACCTATTGGAGCGCGGGAACTGACCCGCCGGGAGTTCGATTTCTATGGCCACCATGCCCGACATTCGCCCGACCCGACTCGATCGCGACGAACTCGGCGGCGATCTGTGGACGCTGAACTTCGGCCCTCAGCACCCCGCCACGCATACGACGCTCCGCCTCGTCCTCGAGCTCGACGGCGAGACGGTGATCGCCTGCACGCCGCACATCGGCTACCTCCACAGCGGCTTTGAGAAGCTCGGCGAGCATCTGAACTACAACCAGTACGTCGTCGTCACCGATCGGATGAACTACATCAGCCCGATGGCCAACAACATCGCCTGGCACACCGCCTGCGAAAAGCTGTTCGGCATCGAACTGACGCCCCGCTGCAAAGTCATCCGCACCATCATCGCCGAACTGGCCCGCATCCAGGATCACCTCCTGTGCGTCGGCACTGCCGGCCTTGACCTCGGCGCCTTCACCGCCTTTCTCTACACCTTCAACGAGCGCGAGCACATCTACGACCTCTTCGAGGAAATCTGCGGCGCGCGGTTTACAACGAGCTACACCCGGGTCGGCGGCCTGATGCAGGACATGCCGCCCGATTGGCCCGCCCACGTGAAAGCCTTCATGGAGCGCGTCCCCCGCGCCATCGAGGATACTGAATCACTCCTCACGCGCAACCGAATCTTCGTCGAACGGACCAAAGGCGTCGGTGTCCTCGGTTACGACGACGCGATCCAATGGGGCTGGACCGGCCCCATCGCCAGGGCGTCCGGCATCATGCGCGATCTTCGAAAAGATGAGCCCTACCTCTGCTACGCCGACAACTGGGACGGCAAGGGCTCGTCCGGCGTCCAGTTCAAGGTGCCGATCGGGCGCAATGGTGATGTGTACGATCGCTATCTCGTGCGCATGGAGGAGATGCGGCAGTCTCTGGCCATCCTGGCGCAGCTCGTGGACAACATCCCCGCCGGGCCCATCAACGTGCTGCCCGACGACAAGAAGACCCTGCCGGACAAGCGTGAGGTCTATTTCTCCATCGAGGGACTCATCCACCACTTCGAGCAGATCATGACCAACCGCGGCTTCGAGCCGCCGATCGGCGAGGCCTACGGCGTCAACGAGACGGCCAACGGCGAACTCGGCTTTTACCTTGCCTCAAGCGGTGAGAACTGCCCGTACCGTGCCCGCTGCCGCCCGCCGAGCTTCATTAACTACTCCGTCTTCCCGAAGCTGGTCATCGGTCACTGCATCAGCGACGTGGTGGCGGTGCTCGGCAGTATCAACATCATCGCGGCGGAGCTGGATCGCTAGGAACTTTCGACGCACAAACGACAATCAGCCACTAGCAGGGCCGACAACATGACCACCCGAGCACTTTTGCGGACGTTTGCGCCATCGCTCATTCTCTCTTTGGCCATCTGCGCAGGCTGTGGCCCCAAGCCTCCCAGCGTACTGCTGGAGACCCCGGCCGAGTTGCCGGCTGACCTCGGCGACAAGAAGCTCTTCCACACGCCGCAAGCGTACATCTATGCCCGTGACGAACTCGCGGCGGGCGAGATGGATCGCATGGTCGCCGACGTCGCGTCCTATGTGAAGCGCAAGCACGGCCGCGAACTGGGCAAGGGGCTGGTCCTGATCATGGACCCGAAAGACGCCCCGATCGCCGCGACAATCGAAGACCAACTCATCCTGGAACGCGACCCGTCGATCATGGTGACGAAGCCGCGACACCCCAAGACCGTGGAAGAAACACGAAGCCGGATGGTCGACGAAGGCATCCCCGAACGGCCGATGGTCCGGGGTGCTTCCCTTCTGCTTCCGGGCTCAAAGCGGCGTGACCTCGGACTCGGCGGGTTCAATTCGCCGTGGGCGGTTGCGGTTCCGTCGCATGAGCTGGCCGTGGAAAGCGGCGTCGAAGTCGGTGTCGGCGCACTTCGAAAAAAACGACCGGACATTTCAGAGGAGCAGGCTAGGAAGCTCGCCGGCTCATTCTCCAATTCGTTCGCCAAGGCCTTCGAGATCGTTCGTCCGATCCCGCTTTTCGTGTATTGGGCCCAGGCGCAGTCAGATTGGCCGGATGACCAGCGGCGCGAGGCCATCCTTGCTTTTATCAAGCACGTCTACCGCTCCAACTGGCTCCCGGTTCCCTCTGACGATGAGTTACAGTGGTGATCCGGGCGACTTGGGAACTGCGCCCGACTGACGCACGAGTATGACCCGACTGCTCATCAGAACGACGATCGCTGCGATACTCGCGGCGCCGATCGGCTGGGCCGTGTGGGCTTCGCTCCAGCCCATCGACAGAATCTTTACCGAGTCGATCGCGGCAACGACGGACGTCGCCCCAAAGGCACAATGGGAGAACTACCGGCTCGCCATGACTCGCCTGCCCATGTGGCGCTTCATCCTGAACTCACTGCTGATCACCTCCGCCGCCGTCGTCGGCACCGTCCTCTCCGCGTCGATGGCGGCGTACTCATTCACGAGATACGACTGGCGCGGCCGTCGCATCTGGCTCGGTTTCGCTTTCATCGCGATGATGCTCCCGACCCAGATGCTCATCATTCCGCAGTTTCTCATCTTTCAGCATCTCGGATGGGTCAACACTTATAAGCCGCTGATCGTACCGGCCTGGCTCGGCGGCTCAGCCTTCTCGATTCTCTTGTTCTACCAGTTCTTCAGGGGCGTGCCGCATTCCTATCAGGACGCGGCCAGACTCGACGGCGCAACGGAATGGCAGACGTATTGGCGCATCATGCTCCCCATGTCCAGGCCGGTCATCGGGGCCGTCATCGCCCTCTCATTCGTCGCCCATTGGCAGGCCTTCCTCGCGCCGCTCATCTACCTCTCCGATTACGAGCGGTACCCGGTCTCCGTCGGCCTGCAGATGTTTCAGTCGCTCGAAGGAAGCTGGGCAAACCTGACGATGGCCGCGAGCATCGTGGCCCTGCTGCCGCCGCTGGCCATCACGCTGATCTCCCAGCGATTCCTGATGAAAAGCCTCTCGCCTCGCTGAACCGCCGTCTCTCCCGAAAGTGTACGATCGCCCGATTCCCGCTTATCCTGCCGTCTACAAGCGGAAGCGCCATGACCTCATACAACCTGTCCATTCGGCCCAATCCCTCCGTCCCGTTTGAAGTGCGCCACGCCGACACTGATTTTCTGGTCGTCTACAAACCATCCGGCGTGGTCACCCAGCCGGGCAAGAAGCACGCGCACGACAGCCTGCTCAACGGGCTGTTCGTCGAATACGGCAACGCCCTTCAGAATCTCGGCGAGGCGCGCGGTTGGGGGCTGCTTCATCGTCTCGACAAGGACACCTCGGGGCTCCTCCTCGTGGCCCTTCGCAACCGCGCGTTTGAAAACCTCCTCGAGCAATTCAAGAAGCGCAAGGTCGCAAAGATCTATTGGGCGATCGTCAGCGGCACCCCGCGCCCGGCGCAGGCCGTGATTCAAGACCCGATCAAAGAGGTGGTCGCGGCTCGAAAGAAGGCGGTGATCGCCCGCGACGGCAAACAGGCGATTACCGCCTATCGCGTCCTGGAGACCAGTGACAATATCTCGTTGATCGAGGCCCGGCCCAAGACAGGCCGACTTCATCAGATTCGACTTCACATGGCGTCGAAAGGCTACCCCGTTCTGGGAGAGGACATCTACGCGCGCGAGGCCGATTTGCCGAAGGTTCCCCGCCTCTGCCTGCACGCGGCGTCGCTGTCATTCGTGCATCCCGAAACCGGCAAGAAAATGACGGTATGCGCCGAGTGGCCGCGCGATCTCCGCTCGACCCTCAAGCGCTTTTCGCTTCATGAGCCGGGCGCGTCGGAATAATCATCAAGTGATTGCGGCGACGGCTTAGACTTGTTCGGCCGCCAGAGTCTTGTGGAGCTTCTTGAGGGCTTCGGCCTCGATCTGACGCACGCGCTCCCGCGTGAGACCGATCTTCGCGCCGATATCCTTCAGCGTCATCGGCTCCTCGTCCTCTAGGCCGTATCGAAGCTTGAGAATGGTCGCCTCACGGTCGGTGAGTTGCGAGATGAGGCTGCCGAGCAACTTCGATTCGGCCTCGCTGAAAACCGCCTCGTCCGGCATCTGGCTCTTCTGATCCGGCAGCATGTCGGACAGCAGCGAACTCCCATCGGCGCCGGATGACTGAGTCGGCGCTGAAAACGCCCGAACGGCCCGGCGAATCATTCGCACCTTCCGCTCGGGAAGCTGCATCCGATCGGCCAGCTCAGGGATCGTCGGCGAACGGCTGAGTTCCTCGTTAAGTTGCGTGTGGGCCTGTTTCCAGCGGGCGATCATCTCGACCATGTAGGCCGGAATGTGCACCGGCTGAACCGCGTTGATCAGCGCTCGCTTGATCGCCTGCTTGATCCACCAGCTCCCATAGGTGCTGAACCGCGCGCCCATATCCGGGTCGAACCCTTCCACAGCCCTGAGCAATCCCAGGTTGCCTTCCTCGATCAGGTCCGACAGGGGCATGCCGCGATTGCCGTAGGCCTTGGCGATGTTCACCACCAGCCGCAGGTTCGAACGGATCATCCGCTCGCGCGCCTCGTTGGCCTCCTGCTCGTGCTGTTCCTTTTCGGGCAATGAGATTTCGCCGCGGCTGAAACGACGAGACGCAGCCGTCCCGCGGGCAATCGCCCGGGCAAGCACTTTCTCTTCGTCCGCCGTCAAAAGCGCGGACTCATTGATCTGCTTGAGGTATTGCTGTAGTCCCGGCTCGACTGAAATGGTAGTTCCTCCGCTCACGCTTGAAGCTCGTCCGGATTTGCGGACCACCGCGAGGGGTCCATCCCCCCCTCATCCATCGGCCATGCGGTGCTTGCGGTTGCTTCAATTCGCTCGACAACCGATCGGCCGCATGCCGCGAATGGCGGATCCGCTCTCGGACGACGGATTCTAGGACGGCGGTGAATACGCCGCGCCGGCAGGCAGCCATGAAGAAGCCGGGGCCGCCTGCCACGCAGCCCTTCTTCCATGTCTGCAGTTCGATCCGGCGTCCGCGGGTCGGCGATCCCCGTTCAGTCGGATCGTTACGATGCCTCGTCAGTCTCCTCGGTTGACCCCGATGCCTCAGTGGTGGGCTCGGCTGCCACGGGCTTCTCCGCATTGGGATCGTTCAGGAGAACGGTGCCGTGGATGATGTCGGTCGTTTCCTCGCCGGTTGAGCCGTGCAAGCCGCCGCGCCGCTGCTTGGGCCCGGCCTTCTTCTCCCCACCCTCGGTGGTCGCGTCGGCGGCCCAGTCGGCGCGCTTCTTGGACAGGCCGATCTTCCGGTCGGCGGTGTCCACGCGGAGAATCTTGACCTCGATCTCCTGACCGATCTGAACCTCCTGGTGAGGGTCTTCGATGCGGTGATCGGTCAACTCGGAGACGTGCAGCAATCCTTCCAGGTCCTGCTCCAGCTCGACGAAGACGCCGAAGTTGGTGATCTTGGTGACCTTGCCCTGCACGATCATGCCCGGGATGTAGCGGTCCGGAACCGCGTGGAGCCACGGGTCCTCGGTGAGCTGCTTGAGGCCCAGGGCGATGCGCTGCTTCTCCTGATCGACCGAAAGCACAACGCAGCGAACCTCGTCGCCCTTCTTGAGCATTTCCGACGGATGGCTGACCTTCTTGGTCCAGCTCATGTCGGAAACGTGAAGCAGGCCGTCGATGCCGTCTTCGATCTCGATGAAGGCGCCGTAGTTCGTCAGGTTGCGCACCTTGCCGGAGACGACCGTGTTCGGCGGATACTTCTCGGCGACCCGGGTCCACGGATTCGTCTCGGTCTGCTTGATGCCCAGCGAGATTTCCTGCTTGGCCTTGTTGATTTCCAGAACGATGACTTCGATCTCCTGACCGACCGAGAGCATCTCGGAAGGATGCGTAATCCGCCGCGTCCAGGACATCTCGGAAATATGAACGAGACCCTCGATGCCGCCCTCGAGCTTCACGAAGGCGCCGTAGTTGGTGATGTTGACGACGGTGCCCTTGACCTTCGTCTGGATCGGGTACTTGGCCTCGACCGCGTCCCACGGATTCTCCTGCGTCTGCTTGAGACCCAGGGCGATCTTTTCCTTGTCCTTGTCGATCGAGAGGACCTTGACGTTTGTCTTCTGGTCGATTTTCAGCAGTTCGCTCGGATGGCCGATCCGATCCCAGCTCATATCGGTGATGTGCAGCAGGCCGTCGATGCCGCCCAGGTCGATGAATGCGCCGAAGTCGGCGATATTCTTGACCGTTCCCTCGCGAATCTGTCCGACCTCGATCTCCGACATCAGCTTCGACTTAGACTCGGCCCGCTCGACCTCGATCAACTTGCGGCGGGAGACGACAATGTTGCGCCGTTCCAGGTCGATCTTGAGAACAATGGCCTCAATCGTCTTGCCGATGAAATCGCCGACATCGCCCGGTCGCCGCGTATCGACCTGGCTCGCCGGCAGGAACACCGGAACGCCGATGTCCACCAGCAGGCCGCCCTTGATCTTCCGCGTGACCTTGCCGCTGACCTTCTGGCCTTCCTGGCAGTTCTCCAGAACGCGCTCCCAGCCGCGAATGCGATCGGCCTTGCGCTTCGATAGAATCACCACGCCGGTGTCCGACTCGATCGACTCCAGGAGCACTTCAATCACATCGCCGGGATCGATCTCACTCGGATCGTCCCACTCGCCGAGCGGAATATATCCTTCGCTCTTCAGGCCGACGTCAACAACGACTTCGGAGCCGCTGATACCGATGATCTTGCCCTTCAGGATCGTGTCAGCGGTGTACTCTTCGCACGAAGTGCCGATCGCCTTCTCAAGGACGGCCGTGTCGGTCGTACTCCCGCCTAGGGCCGCCAGCTCCTTATCGAGCTCCTCGTCACTCACGTCGATCCGGGACATCATGTCGTTGTCAATTCGCAGCATGTCTCTTTCGTCTTTCTCTGGCCGACCCATCCCACGCAGGCGACGGCGCGCATTTTTTCTCATTTCCTGTCATGGGGCCGTTCTCGAGTGGGCGACCGCCGGACAGGCGACCCGTTGCGCTCGTATGTGCAGCGGGTCCTGGTGAATTCTTGACACCCCAACCGCCCGCGACCTGTGCCGCGGATTCCGTTCGAGCGGTTCAAGGGAATCCTGCAGTATATCGGTGATATCAGGAGGTGGCAAACAACCCATCCGCCGACGGTTTCCCCGAAAATACCCCGTCGAATGATGCTTCATCCCCGCGAAAACCAAGCCCCCTTATGATCGCCCCGTCGCCGCACCGATTGGCCGTGCAGGACCCGCGCATAACGAGACGAATCGTCAAATGAAACGACCCCCCCAAGATGCCCCGCCCCCGGTCGCCGGCCCTGCGGCCAACGGCCCACGACGGATGCCGCCCTGGCTGCCGGCACTGCTCATCGCGGCCGTCGGGGGCGCGATCTACGCCAATAGCCTGAGCGTCCCCTTTGTCTTCGATGATGACGAGTCGATCGTCCAAAACGTCTTCATCCGGGAGCTATGGCCGCTGACCAACGCCTTCAAGGCCCCAGCCAAGACATCCGTGGACGGCCGACCGGTTCTCTGCCTGTCGCTGGCGATCAACTATGCAATCGGCGGTCTGGATGTCCGTGTCTACCACGTCACGAACATCCTCATTCACATCTGTGCGGCCTTGGCCCTGTTCGGCGTCATTCGTCGAACCCTCCTGACCGAAAAGCTCAAACCCACATTTGGCGACAACGCCGATGGAGTGGCCTTGGCGGCGGCGCTGATCTGGGTCGCTCATCCCCTCTGCACGCAGGCGGTCACCTACGTCATTCAGCGCGCCGAGTCGCTGATGGCGATGTTCTATCTCCTCACGGTCTATTGCGCCTTGCGAGCGCTAAACGCCTCACGATCGAATCGCTGGGCGGTCGCGTCCGTTGTCGCATGCGCACTTGCGATGGGGACGAAGGAAGTCGCCATCTCCGCCCCGGTCCTCGTTTGGCTCTTCGATCGGACACTGTTCGCCGGCTCGTTCGCGGCGGCCCTGCGACAATGGCCCGTCTTCTACGCAGCGCTGGCCGGCACGATGCTCATTCAAGTCGCCCTGGTCCTCGGCTCTCCACGCCCGGACGCCGCAGGCTTCGGAACCGCCGCTCAGCAGCCACTGGCCTACCTCGCGACTGAGTTCGGCGTCATCGTGCATTACCTCCGGCTCACGTTTTGGCCGACCGGCCTTTGCATCGACTACGCCTGGCCGATCGCCAAAACAGCCATGGAAATCGTGCCGCCGTTGATCCTCGTCGCTCTACTCTTTGTCGCCACAATCCGAGCCATCGCAATCAAGTCAGCCTGGTGCATCGCGGGCAGCGCGTTTTTCATGATCCTCGCCCCAACCTCAAGCGTCCTGCCGATGATGGACCCCATCTTTGAGCATCGCTTCTACCTGCCGCTCGCCGTCGTCTGCGTAGCGGCCGTGTGCCTCCTCGCGATTCTCCTCAAGCGCATGGCCGTCGACAGCGCGCGTCGATTCGCCCCCGTGGCAGTCATGGCGCTGGTCGTCACGCTCGGTCTATTGACGATTCGTCGCAATGCCGTCTATCAAACCGATCTCGGCCTTTGGCAGGACACCCTCGCCAAGCGACCCGAAAACGTTCGCGCCATGGTAAACGTCGGGATCGCCCACATGCTCGCAGGGAAGGACGGCGACGCCGTCGTCGTGTTGCAGAAGGCCGTTGCGAAGAACCCTCGTCACGCCGAGGCCCAACAAAACCTCGCCGCCGCGCTCACCCGGATCGGCCGGTACGATGAGGCGATCCCCCATTATGAGGAATGCCTCCGACTCTCCGACAACTATTACCAGGCCCATTTCAATCTCGCCCTGGTCCTTGAAAAGGTGGGCCGCCCGGACGATGCCATGCGGCATTACGAGGAAGCCCTGCGGATCTACCCGGAGTACCCGGAAGCCAACGAAAAGCTCGCCCGCCTGCTGACGACGAAGGGCCTCATCGACGAGGCCATGGCTCGTTACCAGGTCGCACTGCGTCACAATCCCGACAGCGCCGTCGTACACAACGCAGTCGGAAATCTGCACGTTCGAACCGGCCGCTGGAATAACGCAGTCGAACAGTACAAGGCCGCCCTCGCTCTTGATCCCGACTTCCTCGAGGCCACCAACAACCTCGGCGCCACGCTCGCCCGGCTCGGCGACACCGACGAGGCGATCCAGCTTTTCACCTCTGCGTTATCGCGGCACCCCGACAACGCAATGCTCCTTGCCAATCTGGGGACGGTGTATTTGAAGGCCGGCGATGACGAGTCGGCCGAACGAGCGTTCGCGTCGGCTTTGCATCTTGATCCAGGCTGTAAACCCGCGGAGGTAGGAATGGAAAGGCTCCACAGCAGGAAGTTGCGCGCGGGAGATAATCTTCAGCCGTAGCCGCCGGAACCCTATTCGTGATCGATCGGCCACGGCCCGCATCGCAGAAAGGCGCGCAGCGCCGCCACGCATCGCCGATCGAGTTGATGCGGCGTCATCTGGTCGAGCTGCCGCAGCGCCTCGTGCATCGTCATGCCCTGCCGATAGTGTCGCGTCTGCGTCAGGGCGTCGTAGATATCCGCGACCGCCAGAATGCGGGCCTTGAGCGGAATCTGATCCCCCACCAGTTTGTCCGGATAGCCCGAGCCGTCGAGCTTCTCGTGATGCGCCGCCGCGATGAAGTCCAGCCCTTGCAGATCAGCCATGAATTCGATCTTCGACAGTATCTGCCGCGAGTGAACGGCGTGCCGCTTCATCTCCTCGAATTCATCCGTCGTCAGCTTGCCGGGCTTCGTCAACACCTCCTCGCGAACGCCGATTTTGCCCACGTCATGCACCAGCCCCGCGATCCGTAGCCACTCCAATTCCTCGGGCGGCAGGCCGAACACCGTACCGATGCCCATGGCGTAATTCGCCACGTTGACCGAGTGCACCGCCGTCAGCGGATCGCGCGCATCCAGCGCCGTCGAAAGCGACTCCACAAAACTGTTGAACTGCCGGCGCTGTGCCTGATAGAGCCCGGCGTTCTCCAGCGAGATCGCCACCTGAACCGCGATGGCCTCGAGCAGTGGCAGATCGTCCTGCCGAAAGTGGCCGATCCGCTCATCCATCACCTGCAACACGCCGAGGCACTTCTCCGGTCCTTGAAGGATCGGAACAATGAGCATCGAACGCGGCGCATAGTCCGTGCGGCACGCCACGGCCCGGGCAAAGTCGGCCTCGTCGTGCGTGTCGTGAACGCACACCGGCAGATGCGTCGCAAAGACCCGCCCGCAAAGTCCGTGATCGGCGGCGATTCGCAACTGCTGCGGCCAGTGCTCAAGCCCCTCTGCCACCTCGGTCCAGAGTTCACCCTTCGAGGCATCGTAAAGAAAAAGAGACGACCGATCGGCGTCGAACGCCCAAGTGACCTGCTCGATGATCGTGCGCATCAGCGCGCGGCAGTCGCGCGTGGAGCCGATGGCCCGGCTCACCTGCATAAGAACGGAGAGCCACCGCTCCTGGCGCTCGTGGCCGCACCCGGACCGCCGCCCGCTGACTGGGACTGTTGATTGAATCAAAGTCACGATGCAACGATACAATTCGGCAAAACGGGATAACTGCTCGGACGCTCCGGACAAAATCCTGCCGGCCGGCATTTCCCGCCGGCCCATTTGCGGACCCGGGCAGCCCCTCGACTTGTCGGACCCTGCCGCGGCCGCCGGATTCCGAGAAAGTCGCGAGCCTCAGCGGCGTTCCCCTATACGAGCCGGAAGTCGAGCCCTGGCCTCATCTCATCTCACCTCACACGCCAGAGGAGTTTCACATGAAACGCAATCAGGCATCACTGCTGCCGTTGATCGCCGCTTCGCTCATTCCCGCCCTGTGGTCGCCTCCCGCGCACGCGGAATCGCCAAGCCCAAAGCGATATGTCTGCCCGCCCTGTCCCGTGGACTGTCACGATGTCACTTATGAGAAGCCCGGTCGCTGCCCCAAATGCAATATGACGCTGGTCGAACAGTCGTCGGTCCGGAATGTGGTGATCGTCGTCTGGGACGGCGTCGAGCTGCTCGACTTCGCGGGCCCGGCCGAGGTGTTTGCCGCGGCGACCATCAGTGGCGATGCCGCATTCAAAGTGTCGACGGTAAGCCTCACTAAGCAGCCCATCACCAGCCAGGGCTTCCTGAAGGTCACGCCGGACTACTCAATCGAAGACTGCCCCCAACCCGACATCCTCATCATCCCCGGGGGCGGCACCCGTCCGCTCACCGACAACGAGCCCTTCATGGCGTGGGTGAAGAAGATGTCCAACAACACCGAGCTCATCCTCACCGTCTGCACCGGCGCCTTCGTCGTGGCCAAGGCGGGCCTCCTCGATGACCTCGAAGCGACGACCTGGCACGGGGCCGTCGAATCCCTGCGCCGCGCGGCCCCGAATACGAAAGTCCATGCCGATCGGCGCTTCGTCGACAACGGCGACATCATCACTTCCGCCGGCGTCTCCGCCGGAATTGATGGAGCCCTCTTCGCCCTCGCCCGCGTGACCGGTCCCGACGTGGCCGCCAAGACTGCCCGATACATGGAGTATGACTATTGGCCGGACGCCGAAGGCCGGTCCGCCTCCCATCGACTCCGAAGGCAAATCACCGAAAATCCCGATTCCGTCATCGCGATGCTCGAGTCTCAGATACGCGCCGGCATTCTCAATTGCGCCCGCGTCCTTTGCGACCCCGCTTATTTTCCCCTGCACGAAAACCCAAAGTTCCGCGATCTGTTCAAACGGTTCCAGAACGATTCGGAAATCGAACTCGTAACCCCCGACGAGCCGGGCGAAGCGCTTGTCGTCTCCGGCAGGGTCACGGATGAATCCGGCAACCCGATCCACCGCGCGCAGGTGTACGCCTTCCACACCGACTTGCAGGGCAATTATTCCTCGAGCGGCGGCAACGTCGGCTCCATGGGCGACTCGCTGAATCCCCGGCTCTTCGGCTACCTGCGGACCGCCGAGGACGGTTCCTACCGAATCAGAACCATCCACCCCGGCCAATATCCAGGTCAAGGCCCTCCCGCCCACATTCACTTTTATGTCACCGCGCAGGATTACAAGAAACTTGAAACCGAAATGATGTTCGAAGGCGACAGTCGGCTGAATGGAGAGAACAGAGGCTCTTTTCTTAGCGCGGGCTTCACGATCTGCAAACCATCGCCCAACTCAAAGGGAGAAAAAGACTGCAGATGCGATTTCACATTACGCAAGGAATAGGAGAGGTGGTGACATCTCCTTACGGCCCATCGCGCAATTGAGCCGGCGCCGGCCTTCTTGTGATTTCTGACCCTGCAGGAAGGAATGGAACCGACCCGTCTAAATCCATCGGACGGAGCGATGGGCCATTGGAATTAAGTGTGCGTTGATGCACAGTGCGAGCCATAGTCTAAGACTGGGACCTAACCAATGACACCTGAACTGTCTCGCCGCGAGGCAGTGCGCCATCTGGCCGCTGCCGGCATCATCCTCGGTACCGGAAAGGCCGCATGGGCCGCCGATGAAGCGTCACCCAAGCCCGCCTACCCTCCCACGAAAAAGAAAGTGGACAAGGGTCCGCGACTCGACCTCGATCTGGTCCGGGAGTTCGTCGGCGCAGCGCACGGCGACTTGGAAAAGACCAAGAAGCTCCTCGCCGAAAAGCCGTCATTGGTAAATGCGACTCATGACTGGGGCGGCGGCGACTTTGAAACCGCGCTGGGCGGCGCGTCGCACATGGGTCGACGAGACATCGCCGAATTTCTACTGGCGAACAACGCCCGGCTGGACATCTTCGCCGCGACCATGCTGGGACGCCTCGAAATCGTGAAGGCCGTCTTCGAAGCCTTCCCCGACACCCTTTCCGTTCCCGGCCCGCACGGAATCTCACTCATCCGCCACGCAGAAGCCGGCAAGTCCGAAGCGGCCCCAGTGCTGGAGTTTCTCCGAAGCATCGAGTCGGCAAGAAAAAGCTAAGCGGATACTTCGCCGGTCGATCCCGCGATGTGCTGTGCGATGCTACGACGGAATTTGCACGTTTCGCTCCGCCGCGATTTCTTCCGCGCGCGCATACCCCGCATCGACATGCCGAAAAACACCCATCGCCGGGTCGCAGGTCAGCACGCGCTCCAGTCGTTCGGCCGCCAGCTTCGTCCCGTCCGCCACGCACACCATCCCCGCGTGAATCGAGTAGCCGATCCCCACGCCCCCGCCGTGGTGCACGCTGACCCAGCTTGCCCCGCAGGCCGTGTTGGCCAGCGCATTGAGAATCGGCCAGTCGGCGATCGCATCGCTGCCGTCCTTCATTCCTTCCGTCTCGCGATTCGGTGACGCCACGCTGCCGCAGTCCAGATGATCGCGCCCGATCACGATCGGCGCCTTCACTTTTCCGCTGCGCACCAACTCGTTGAACGCCAGCCCCGCCTTCGCCCGCTCCCCGTATCCCAGCCAGCAGATGCGACACGGCAATCCCTGAAACTTGATCCGCTCGCCGGCAAGCTTGATCCATCGCGCCAGATGCGCGTTCTCCGGGAACAATTCAAGAATCGTCCGGTCCGTCACCGCGATGTCCGCCGGGTCACCCGACAGCGCACACCACCGAAACGGGCCCGACCCCTCGCAGAACAGCGGGCGAATGTACTCCGGAACAAAGCCGGGAATATCAAACGCCTTCTCAACGCCCGCCTGCTTCGCGTGCGCGCGAATGTTATTGCCATAGTCAAACGTGACCGCCCCTGCCTTCTGCATGTCGAGCATCGCCTGCACGTGCGCGGCCATCGACGCCATCGACATCTCAACATATTTCTCAGGATTGCTCGCCCGCAGCTTCAGCGCCTCGCCGTACGAAACCTGGTGCGGCACATATCCGGCAAGCGGGTCGTGCGCGCTCGTCTGATCGGTGAGCAGGTCCGGCATAATCCCCCGTCGCGCCATTTCCGGCAGAATCGTCGCCGCATTGCCGAGTAGGCCCACTGAAAGCGCCCGTCGCTCGCGCTTCGCCTTTTCCACGCGCGACTGGGCATCATCCAAATCCGTGCACGATTCATCGAGGTACTTAGTCTGAAGCCGTCGCTCAATCCGATGTGAATCGACCTCAACGCAAAGACACGCCGCCCCCTGCATCGTCGCCGCCAGCGGCTGCGCCCCGCCCATCCCGCCGAGGCCCGCCGTCACCACCAGCCGCCCCGCCAGATCGCCGCCAAAATGTCGCCGCGCCGCCGCCCCGAACGTCTCGTACGTCCCCTGCAGAATCCCCTGCGTCCCGATGTAAATCCAGCTCCCCGCCGTCATCTGGCCGTACATCGTCAGGCCCATCGCCTCCAGCCTGCGAAACTCGTCCCAGTTCGCCCAGTGCGGCACCAGCATCGAATTCGATATCAACACCCGCGGGGCCATCTCGTGCGTGCGCACAACGCCCACCGCCCGACCGCTCTGCACCAGCAGCGTCTCATCATTCGCCAGCCCGCGCAATGCCCGAACGATGCGATCGAAATCCGGCCACGATCGCGCCGCCTTTCCTGTGCCGCCATACACAATCAAGTTTGCCGGGTCCTCTGCGACGTCCGGATCGAGATTGTTATGAAGCATCCGCAGGGCCGCTTCCTGATGCCATCCCTTGCAGGAAAGCTGCGTCCCGGTGGGGGCGTGGATGGTCCGAGCGGTGGATGGTTTTTGTTGCGTGGTCGTCATGGGTTAACTCCAACTCTCGCGACTGCCCCGATTGGGGGAAAACTTCTCCGCGATCCGTCATCGCTGCGACTCATAATCCACGGTCACAATACCTGCAAAACGGGCACCTCGCTCGGTGTCGTTTGATTCGTGCCGTTGCGATGGCGTATTATAAGCAAAGGGTCAGATCGCAGTGAGGGGTGCCCGTGTGCCTTGCGCACGGAGGGAGGTCCCGCCACATCATCTACCCTTGCTTTTTTGGAAAACGCGCGGTCGCGCAGTTCCGATGGGTAGGAGCGGGAGCCTCTATGCGAGCGGGAATCAAGACTGTCATCCTCGTTATCTCATCATTGTGCCTTGGCGCCTCGCTCCTCCATGCCCAGGTCCCGATGAGCACCAACATCCTGAATTTCAAAATGCCCGGCACGCAACCGGGAGGCCTGACCGATCTGTTTGCGAGTTCCAGTAACTGCCAGTCGTGTCACGGCGGCACCGTCCCCGGCATCGGCGATCCCGTTCCGATCTTCGACGATTGGACCGGCAGCCTCATGTCCCAGGCCGCGCGCGATCCGCTCTTTTACGCCTGCCTCGATATCGCCGAGGCCGACGCGCCCGGCTCCGGAGATATCTGCATTCGATGTCACGTCCCCAAGGCATGGCTTGAGGGCCGCTCAACGCCCACCAACGGAAACCTGATCAACGCCGGTGACAGAGACGGCATCAATTGCAGTTTCTGCCATCGCCTCGTCGACCCCTTCAACACACTTGGTGATGCGCCGGCCGCGGACGCCGCCATCCTCGCCGCACTCGCTGCTGATGCTCCCAATCAGTCCATCGATCGCGGAATGCCCGGCATGCCCGGCGACAATGGCAATGGAAACTACGTCATCGACCCCTTCGATCGCCGCCGCGGTCCCTTCCCGCTGCCGCCCATCGGTGAGCCGGCCGGTCCCGGCGAGGCCGACTGCGAACTCTATCACGACGCGTTCTACTCGCCGCTCCACCGCCGCTCGGAGATCTGCTCCACCTGTCACGACGTCAGCCTGCCACACTTCAAATATGACGCCATGGGGACCTCGTTCATTCCAAACGCCATGGGCACCGCGCACCCCACCGGCAACAAGTACGACATGGTCCCCATCGAAAGAACCTACAGCGAGTGGCTGCGAAGTGACTTCGCCGTCGGGATGGGTGTTGACATGCAAGGACGCTTCGGCGGACCGGGCCAGACCTTTGTCTCCACCTGCCAGGATTGCCACATGCCCTTCGACACCGGGTACGGCTGCAAGTTCGTCACCGGCCCCCGACCCGATTTGCCCCGCCATTTCCTCAGCGGAGCCAGCACCTGGCAACTCGACGCCATCGCCCAGCAATATGGTCCCACCGGCCTCAACGAATTAAATGCCTCCAAAGTCTCGAAGCTCGCCGAAAACAAAGCGCGCAACATCGCCATGTTGGGAAGTGCCGCCGATCTGGAAACGGCGCTCGACGACTCTCAAACGCCCGGAACCGATCAGCTTCGCGTCCGCGTCATCAATCAAACAGGCCACAAGCTGCCGAGCGGCTACCCGGAAGGACGCCGAATCTTCGTCACCGTCGAGTTCTTCGACTGCACCAGCTCTGTGACGCCCATCGAGGTCCTCGGCCACTACGATGCCGGTACCGCCGAGCTCGACGCGGGCACGACGAAAGTCTACGAAATGCACGGCGGCCTCGACGAGGCCCTCGCGGCAACCCTCGGTCGCACGCCCGGACCGGCGAGTCACTTTGTCCTCACCAATAAGATCTTCAAAGACAACCGCATCCCGCCGCGCGGCTTCACAAATCTGAAGTTCGCCGCCGTCCAGGCCAGTCCCGTCGCCTACGCCTACGCCGACGGCCAATATTGGGACGACACCTACTTCGACATCCCACCCTACGCCGTCGGCGCAAGGGTGACGCTCTCATACCAGGCCACCACCAAGGAATACATCGAGTTCCTCCGCGACAACAACCCCTTCCCGGGTAACCCCAACAATCGCGGCCAGGTTGCCTACAACCTCTGGCTCGCCAACGGCAAGAGCGCGCCCGTCAAGATGGCCGAAATCGGCAATCCGATGCCCTTTAATGTCGAGCTCAAGGGCGATGTGGATGGCGACCGGCAGGTCACAGTGGACGACATCCCGGGATTCGTGGATGTCCTCCTCGGTCTCGACGCCGACCCGCGGCATATTTGTGCCGCCGACATGAACATCTCCTTGTTCGCCGACGGCGCCGACGTCCAGGCCTTTACCGACAAGATCATGAATCCTTGATTTGGTCGTTGTTCCCGACTCGATCGGGAGTTAACATGCCCGGCTTTATACCCTTTAGGGGAACCCGGAGCATGAAGCTCACAGATCATCTGACGCCGAATCTGGTGAAGATCCCGCTTATCGCGACCGACAAGACGGCGGCCATCACCGAACTCATCGACCTCCTCGATTCCGCCGGAATGCTGGCGGCCCGTGACCCGCTGCTTCAGTCCGTCCTCACCCGTGAAAACCAGAGATCGACCGGCATCGGTCGCGGTTTTGCAATACCCCACGCCAAGTCGGATTCAGTGGATAAGCTCGTCGTCGCACTCGGCCGTACCGCACAGCCAATTGAATTCAAGGCCATCGACGGCAAGCCCGTCAGTCTCATCGCCCTCCTCGCCAGCCCCATCAGCGCCACCAGCATGCACATTCAGGCGCTCGCCAAACTTTCCAGGCTGGTCACCAATGCCAGCATCCTCGACAAGATTCTCACTGCCCCCACCGCCGCAGAGCTTTACCAGGTCATCACCGAAAACGACTCCGAGAGTTGACCGCTCGCCCGGGCCTACTGACCAACGCATCCCATCTTTCCCAGGGGCGGGAATCCGCATGGCAAGCGGAAGAATTCCCGTGTAAGGGGCCGATTCGACGAATTGCCGCACCGCAGTAATGGCCCCGGGGCCGCCCTGTAGCCCTGCCCGCGTTTCCGAGGCGTCGTGGCACACCCCTTGCATCCCATCCAGACGGGTCTCGTTGTGCGAAGGGCGATTGCCATATCCGCTCCGCTCCACGTCGTCGAGGCCCGGTGGATTCACCATCCCCCGAACCGCTGGAGACGAAACGATGATTAGCGCTCAAACAAACCAGAAGACGTCCAGGCGTCGAGTTTCCCGATTGACCGGCGCAGCCCTCCTCCGCGAGCCGCGCTGGAACAAAGACCTCGCATTCACGCCCGAAGAGCGACAGCGCCTCCGCCTCCGCGGCCTCCTTCCCACCAGCATGAGAACTATCGACGAACAGGTCGCGCTCGAATTGGAGCATCTTCGCTCCAAGCGCGACAATCTGGAAAAATTCGTCGGCCTCATCGCCCTGCTCGATCGCAACGAAGTGCTCTTCTACCGCCTGCTCATTGAGCATCTCTACGAGCTCATGCCCATCGTCTATACCCCCGTCGTCGGCCAGGCCTGCCAGAATTACAGCCACATCTTCCGCCGCCCCCGCGGATTCTGGCTGACACCCGAGGACATTGACCACATTCCCGATGTCCTGCGAAACGCCGAAAACGCCGAAGACGTGCGACTGGCCGTCGTCACCGACAACGAGCGCATCCTCGGACTCGGCGATCAGGGCGCAGGCGGCATGGGTATCCCCGTCGGCAAGATCACGCTCTACTGCGCCGGCGCAGGCGTCGATCCCGCGCGCTGCCTCCCGATCAGCCTCGACGTCGGAACCAACAACGCCGATCTCCTCGGCGATCCACACTACATGGGCTACCGCCACCGTCGGCTGACCGGCTCGGCTTACGACGAATTCATTGAGGCCTTTGTCGAGGGGTTCTCCGAGGTCTTCCCGCGCGCCGTCCTGCAGTGGGAGGACTTTCACAAGAACAACGCCTTCAGGCTGCTCGATCGCTATCGCAGGCGTATCACCAGCTTTAACGACGACATCCAGGGAACCGCCGCCGTCATACTCGCCGCCATTCGAGGCGCATTGCGCATTACCGGCGAACCTCTGGAGAAACAACGAATCGTCATCGCCGGCGCCGGGGAGTCGGGCATCGGTTTCGGACGGCTCTGCCGATCCGCGTTGCGCGCCGCCCACACCACCGAAGATGCAATCGCCGGCTCAATGGTGTTTCTCGACCATGATGGGCTGCTCTTCGAAGGCCGCGCCATCCACGATCCGCCCAAACGTGAATTCGCCCTCGGACGAAAGCATTGCGAGCAATATGGATTCACCGGCGATGGGCCCTTCACCTTGTTCGACGTCGTCCGGCAGGTGCGCCCGACCATCCTCCTCGGCACAACCGCCCAGCCCGGCCTTTTCACCGAGCAGATCATTCGAACCATGGCCGCCGGCGTGGATCGACCCATCATCCTGGCACTCAGCAATCCCAACAGCAAATCGGAGTGCACGCCGGCCGAGGCCGTTCGCTGGACCGATGGCCGAGCCCTGATCGCGACGGGCAGTCCGTTCGATCCCGTCGAACACAACGGTCAAACCCATGAAATCGCCCAGGCGAACAACGCCTTCGTATTCCCCGGCATCGGCCTGGGATGCATCCTGGCCGATGCGAGAACCGTCGGCGATGAATTGTTTCTGGCCGCGTCGAATGCCCTCGCCGATTGCATCAGCGAAGACCGATTGCGGCGTAGCGCCATCCTTCCGCCGGTCTCCGACCTCCGCGCCGTCAGCGCCCGCGTCGCGGCAGCGGTCATCCGAGCCGCCCGGGATCATCAGCAGGGCCGCATCATCCCCGACGAAGAAGTGGAACGCTTCGTCGCCGCTGCAACCTGGTCGCCCGAGTACGCGGAATATGAATAACGACCGACGCACGCGAGCTGTGCCGCCCTTAGAGCAGCGATGTAACGAAAAGGGCCATGTCGATCTCGTCCACCGTGCCGCTCTGATCCATGTCCGCGCAAGGGCACTGCGAGACCGGTAGCGAAATCATGCATTCAACAAATCCCTGAACGTCCATGCCCGACGGTCCGCCGTCCTCGTTCATGTCGCCCAGCGCGTACGGACAAACAGATGGCGCTACCGACGCGCCCGCTGATACATACACCTGATTCTGCACCGCAAACAGCGGCGCCAGCGCCTGGCTCTGATATTGAACGCGAATAACGTTTGCACCGATCGGCGCCGCCGATACCAGACCGGGGTTGATCGGCAGAGGCACTGAATTCCCACCCCCATCAACCGCGCGGGGGGCAACCTCCATGAACAAATCGAAATCAACGTATCCGCCGTCCAGGCTCACCGGTGTATGAATGTTGAACGCAGGCACATTCGCCGCGAGCGGGTCAAAGTCCAACTGCGGCGGGCCGACGATGTTCAACAGCGCCAGATTCGTGCTCAACTGGATGTCCATCTGCACCATGATCGGATTCCCGGGGTTGTAGATGGGACCCTGAAACGGCTGGCGCCCGCGAAGCGCGCTCATACCCCCCACGTCAGGCTCACTGGCCAGAAACAAATCGTCCGTCACGACCGTGATCGGCTGAACGGAGTTGAGCGAAAGCGCGACGATCTGAATGTCCACGTGAAACTCACTAATGCCCGGCAGATCACCGCGAATAACCGGAGCCATCGGCGTGAAATCAAAGAACTTAAACGCGCTGAACATCGGCAGGTCCGTGATGAACAGCCCCGGATCGTTGCGAATGAGTTGCGCCGGGAGCCCGCCCTGCCGCGCCAGCACGATCTCGTCAAACTGCGGATCAGCCGCAAAATTGAAATTGTCCGTCACATGCGCATGGTCCGACACCGCATCGGCAATCGCATCGACCACCTGCTCAGGCGTCATCCCCGGCACCGTCGGAACCGGCAGCAGTTGACCGTCGATCAAAACATCCACCGAGCCGCCCTGCGTCGTTCCCTGAATCAAAAACGGCGATCCCGGACAGCACGGCCGCAGAGTCACCTCGGCGACGTTCACAAAGCACTGATCGCAAACCGCGCCCGCGATCTCCAGCGCGCAGCAACTGATCATCGCCGGGTCGCAGTATTCGCCCGGTACCATGTCCCACTCAATATCCCCTTCATCCCCAGCCTCCCCCGCCGCAGCCAGCGAAATCGAGCCGCCGCCGCCCGCCGCGCGCGGCTCGCTGAAGCTGTCCGGGATTCCCACCATCGAGCCGTCGCTCTTCTCCGGAAACGATCCCGGATCAATCGGCATGGAGAAGGTGTACGGAAGCACAACCGGGGCCGGCATCAGATTCTTCACCGTCCAGCGCGCCGTAAAGTTCGAGCCGTCCACCACCGTGAAGTTCGTCTGCGCGATCGTCACCTGCAAGCCGTTCTTCACCATCACCTTGAACCGCTGAAAGTCCCCGGGAATCGGCTCGCCATTCCCGCAATCGGTAATGACGACATCGAAGAACGCACACGTACCATCCGGCACGCCCGGGTCGACGATCACCGTCAACGGAACTGTCGTGGTTGTGCCATCGGGCACGCTAACTGCGCCGGACGGAAACGGTACGGAGAAGCCCGGAGGGTTCGCCGGATCAGGCAGAATCTCGTAATAAAAGCAGTCGGTCGAGTTACCACCGTTGAAAATGAATATCTTCCCACCGATCGGTCCACCCGGCGGGCCTGCGCCCATCATCCCGCCGCCGCGACCGCGACCCCCGTTGCCGGTCGAGTCCGTCATCGCGTCCTCGGCGCACTCATCATCCGTCGGTGAATCCGGCGGAAGCGGCGTCAGCGGATACTTGCTGCGAAACTGTCGAATCGCCCGGCACGCCGCCGCAAGATCGCCGCGCGCCAGTGCCTTGCGGATCTTGCGAGCCTTCGATTCCACATTACAAGCCGTTACCACCGGGCTCGAGAGCATCGAAACCAGTAGCGCCGCGCAGCACGTCAAAGCCGCGATTCCAACCGGAAATCTGTATTTTCTTCCCATAATACTCCCTCGCACGATGTAAGAGCGACACCGCCGGCGTGGACAAGGTGCCCCCGACGGCGCCTCATCCACGCGCGATTCTCCGCCCGAGACTTGCGATCCTCATCAGTAATGGCAAGAATCAGACAAGTAGGGTGCAGGCAAATCTCCCTTTATTTTTCAACTGGGGGCGACTCCATGACTCCCGAGCAAGGGCGCGACGACCTGACCAAGCTGCTCGCCGCCTCCGGCAAGGGCGATGCGGACGCCGCCGCGCAGCTTTTCCCGCTCGTCTACGAAGAACTTCACCGACTTGCTTCGGGCTATATGCGGCAGGAAAGGGCGGACCACACGCTTCAACCCACCGCCTTGGTACACGAGGCGTTTCTGCGACTCTTCGGAGGTGACGCCGACTCAGGCCGCTTTGAAAATCGCGAGCACTTCATGGCCACCGCCGCACTCGCCATGCGCCACATTCTCGTAAACCACGCCCGGGCCGCGAAGACCCAGAAACGCGGCGGCGGACGCCCCCTGAAAATCCTCGAAGACGCCGTCGCCGCATTCGACAACAGCGCCACCGACCTCATCGCCCTCGACGAAGCCCTTCGCCGCCTGGCCGAAAAAGACAAGAATCAGGCCCGTCTGGTCGAAATGCGATTCTTCGGCGGCATGACCAACGACGAATGTGCCGCCGTTCTCGGCGTCTCCCGTCGCTCTATCCAATATGAGTGGGCCCATGCCCGGGCATGGCTCCGGGGCCAATTGGAAGGTCAGTAAACATGTCGGACCTGTGGCGACAGGCCAAGGATTTCTTCTTCGCGGCCCTCGACCAGCCCGAGGCCGATCGCGAATCATACGTACAGACGCACTGCGCCGATGCCGCCGTCCGCGCGGAGGTGATGCGCCTCCTTCACCTTCATGCCCATTCAGGCGAGTTCCTGCAAACGCCGATCGGAACCGCCGCCGCATCCTCAACCGCGGGTGACGTGCTCATCGGCCGACAACTCGGCGAATTCAGAATCCTCCGCCGCATCGGCGCCGGCGGTATGGGCGTCGTCTACGAAGCCGAACAGGAAAGGCCCCACCGTCGCGTCGCCGTCAAGCTGCTGCGACCCGGCTTCGCCACACCCTCCACGCTTCGACGTCTCGAGTACGAGGCCGAAGTCCTCGCCCGGCTCCAGCATCCCGGCATCGCTCACGTCTACGCCGCCGGCACCTTCGACCTCGGCGACGGCGCGCAGCCGTGGTTCGCCATGCAGCTCGTCGAAGGCCGGCCCCTGCACGCATACGCCCTTGACCACCTGCGTACCGTTCGTGATCAACTCGAAATGCTACTTCAGGTATGCGACGCCGTTCAGCACGCCCACCAGCGCGGCGTCGTCCATCGCGATCTGAAGCCCTCGAACATTCTCGTATCCGATCAGTCCCAGGCAGCCTTGGCCCCCGCCGCCGGCCGCGCGCTATGCCGCCCGATCATTCTCGACTTCGGCGTGGCCCGCGTGATCGACGCCAACCTGCAAACAACCATGCAGACCGCCGTCGGTGAACTCGTCGGAACATTGGGCTACATGAGCCCCGAGCAGTTGAAAGGCGACCCCGCCGACATTGACGCCCGCTGCGATGTCTACGCCCTCGGTGTTCTTGGCTTCGAGTTGCTCTCCGGCAAGTTGCCCCACGATCGCAAGGGCAGCTCCGTCGGCGAATACATTCGCGCGATCGAGCAGGATGATCCGCAGCGCCTCGGCATCGTGAATCCCGCCCTGCGCGGCGACCTCGACACGATCTTCGCTCGAGCCCTCGAAAAAGACCCCGCGCGAAGATATCAATCCGCCGCCGAACTCGCCGCCGATCTGCGCCGCTACTTGCGTCACGAGCCGGTCCACGCCCGACCGGCCACGGCCCTTTATCAGCTTCGCAAATTCGCCCGCCGAAATCGCGCCGTCGTCGCCGGAACCTTGACCACCGTCGCGGCCCTCGTCACCGGCATCGTCATGTACGGCCTGGAGGCCCGTCAGGCACGCCGCGCCGCCGCCGCCTCTCAGTATGAAGCCGACAAGGCCACCGCCATCAATAACTTCATCACCAACGACTTCCTCATGAAGCTCCTCGCCGCGGTCAACGCCGACAAATCCGAACACCCCCTCCCCGTTGCCGACCTTGTCGATCAGGCCTCCGCGCAGATCGCCGTCATGTTCGCAAATAAACCCCTCGCCGAGGCCGCGGTTCGCAATGAAGTTGCCTCGATCTATTACAACCTCGGCAACTTCGCCAGGGCCGAAGACCAGTTCCGTCAGGCTCTGACGCTCTGGGAATCCAGCCTCGGCCCCGATCACGCAGACACGCTCAAGGCCGTCAACAATCTCGGACAAACCGTCGCTCAGCAGGGCCGCAGTGACGAAGCTGAGGTCCTGTATCGTCGCGCCCTGGATGGTCGCCTGCGCCTCCTCGGCGAGGAGGACCACTACACCCTCACCTCAATGAACAATCTCGGAAACCTCCTCGGCTGGACCGGCCGCGCCGAAGAAGGCGAAGCCATGCTGCGCCGCACTCTGGCCATTCAAACCCGCGTCCACGGACCCGCCCACAAGCACACGATCATCATGACCGTTAACCTCGCCACCCAATTGGCCGGCAGAAACAAGTCCGACGAAGCAGTGGTCCTTTACCAACGGGCCTACGACGCAAGCCGCGAAACCCTCGGCGCGGACCACGTCACAAGCCTCATCACCGGATCGCGCCTCGCCACCGGTCTTCGCGCCGTCGGTCGTCTGAGTGAAGCGGAAAAATTACAGGCCGGGATTGTCGCCGCACTCGCCAAGACACTGGGCAGCGCACACAAGGATGTGATCATCGCACGCCACGTCCTTGCGCGAATCTACAAGTCCATGGACCGCCCCGACGCCGCCGGCGAGCAGCTCCGCCTGGCGCTCCAGGGCTGCGCCGAAAACCCGAATGTCTCAACCACGCTCGCCGCCGACATTGAAAAAGAATTGAGCACCCTCACCGCATCACCCCCGCCCCCCACCGGCAACGATTCTCCTTAGAGCGAATTAAGTTTGTTCGTAGCGTACTTCCGCCGTTCGGGGAGTGCGGGCGTCCGAGCTTGTGAACTTTCTACGACCGGAATGGGTAGCATGGCCCTCTGGGCCGTGCGAATGGCAATCATCGTTCTGGTTTCCATGAATATTTCAAAGGCTCGCCCGCCCGCACGAAGCCGCAATCGTTCGGGGCGCGACGACCGAATGAAAAACAGTCTGGATTAATTACACGGCGCCGCCGCCAGCGCCGTCGCGTCCGCGCTGAAGGCGGCGATGTCGTCGGGGGCATCCATCATCGCCGTTGTGCCGTCGCCGTCGGGGTCGATGCCGGCGCAGGGGCCGCCGAGGATGCAATCGACCAGAATCTGCACGTCCGGGCCGTTCACCACGCAGTCGAGGTTCAGGTCGCTGCGCGGCCGACCGGTCGCGTCGGAGAGGACACACGGCGATGCGCCGGGGCAGGCGTCGACGTCATCTTCCACGCCGTCGCCGTCGATGTCGCTGTCGCAGAGGTCGCCGATCCCGTCGCCGTCGAAGTCGGCCTGGTCGGCGTTGGCCAGTGCCGGGCAGTTGTCACAGGCGTCGCCGACGCCGTCGCCGTCGGTCTCCTCCTGACCGGGGTTGAAGTCGGCCGCGCAGAGGTCGCAGTCGTCGATGCGGCCGTCCGAGTCGGTGTCGGGCTCACACGTATCCGGAGTGCTATTCGAGTTGCAGTCTTGAAGTCCAAGGCCTTCGGTTAGCGATAAGCAATAAAAACGTTCTGGAGTTCCACATGAATGTGAATTACTGCTTATCCATTCCGGTGCGGTTGAAATTCCAATTAGCCCGAATTGGCCGAGACGAACGGGGAACCCACCCCCGTTTGACCAGGAAACGCATGTGCGCATGACAATTTGATTTCCAGTAACGCTTGAACCCGTCCATGCTCCACCTGTTCGCAGGATCCCATTCTCATCTCGATCAATAGCATTGGTGAGGTCATTCTGATCCCAGAGATTTCCGTTGGGTTTCACGGGAAACGCAACCCCCATCACATCAAAAGTAATGACTGATCCACCATTAAGATCAATCCTCGCAGCAGCACTCAAGTCGTCTCCCGACATGATCGCCTTGTACTCCCGCCGCAGGCCCGCATTCTGCGCCAACTGCTGGCAGATCGAATCCGCCCCCGCCAATCCGCCGAGGTTGCCGTTGTGCGTCGTGCTGGTCACGAACACGCGGTGCTCGGTCGGCCCGACGCCGTCGCTGTCGTCCACGTCGCACACATCGGGCAGGCCGTTGGCGTTGCAATCAGTAAAGCCCGCCGGGTTGGACAGCTCGCCCGTCTCGCAGAAGGTGTTGAGCAGGCCACTAAACAGTCGCACGTCGTCGAGCCTGCCGACGAAGGGCCGCTGCGGCGTGCCGTCGCCATGCCACACGCCCAAGCGCAGCTCGCCCGAGTTGTTGGCGATCATGGTCGAGCCATCGCCATAGTTGGTCACCAGCACCCCGTCGCGGTAGCCGCGGATCAGCAGCGTCGGCGAGAGGCTCACCAAAATCGACACGTGATGCCACGTGCCATCGAGCACCCCGGCGATGCGCGGCTCGGGGAAGCCCGCGCCGACCCCGAGGGCAAACGAGATCGACCCCGGCTCGGAAGCGCGAGCCTGTACCGCCCAGCCGGTCAGACCGTTGGAGCCCCCGTGGGCTTTGTCGATGATCGTCGCGATGCCGCCGCTGCCATTCTGCACCGCCGGGGCGTTGATCCAGAACGAGAGCGAAAAGGCGGTAGTGAAGTCCATCGCCGGGCTGGACGGGATGACAACGTGGTCGGCGGAGCCGTCGAAGTCCAGCCCCCCGCCGATCTGCCCGGCCGTTCACGTGACACCCGGCCCGACCAGCGTCCCGTCGAGATTGTTGACCGAGGAATCGGCCGCCGTGGTGCCCGTGCCCTCATCCAGCGACCAGTGGCCGACCAGCGTCGCCGCGCGGGCCGGGTGAGTCAGAAAGACTACGGCGACAACGAAGGCCGGCGCGAAGGCGCTGATACACGGGTAGCGCGTCATGCGTCCACTCTCCAGCCCCCGGGTGATCGGTAAAGTCCTCCAACCGAAAATGCCAGTGCCATGATACCGCCGAGATTCCGACCGATTCAATCCAAAACAGGTCGATCGGCACGAAAAAAAGCGGCCCCGTAAGCCCCCGGCCCCCGACCCGATTCCAGGAATCGGCGCGCACATGGAGCAAAGATTTATGTTGCGATGTTTGCTGCCCAGCCCCATCCCGCACCCGCCGTCTACCGGCCCCGACCCGCTCCCAACCGGCCCGCTGAATTCATAGCGCCGCCGCCTCCGTTTCACCAAAAACCGCCAAAAACTCCAAGCGCCCCAACCCATGCCCGCCACAGCGATTACAAGCGCCTCCAAAAACTTTTTTCGCCTATTGTCACCTTCGATTTTGAAAGACCTGCACGCGGCCCGCGCCCCGCCCGGACGCATGACACAGGAGCACACTCGAATGAGCCCGCGAACACCCGCTGCCCAAAGTTTTGACTTTTTGACTCTTTGGCGTTTTGACTTTTCTGGTCGCTGCCCCAACCCATGCCCGCCACAAGTGTTGGCACAATTCCCAAGAGGCCTGTGTCACCTTATGTCACCTTCGAATTTGCACGACTTGCGCGCGAGCAACGCGCTTGCCTTCACCCTCAGCCCTTTGGCCCCTCGGTCCCTTGACCCCTTCTTTCACCTTCGTCAATCACCAATAATCCGAACCTCATCGCCGACCCGCACGCGCCCGGCCTTGATGATTCGTCCGTTCACGCCGCCCCGGCAATCGGGCTTCAGCACATCCTTGAGCCCCGGCTCCAGCCGGTCCATCAATTCGCACGGCCGAGTCTCATCGTTGACTTTGAGTTCCATCTCGCCGATCCGAATGCGCTTGCCGATCAGGCCGCCGAGTCCGTCGCTGTTCACGAGAATGTTGGCCCGGCGCGTGTACCACGGCAGATCGACGCCGAGCTCAGCGATGGCCTGCTTCCATTGTTCCGAGGCAATCAGCGTCACGCCGCGATCCGGCCGCGAGGCAAGGTCCCCCTCCAACCCGCCGTTCTCAACGCCGACAACTTCCGTCACCTCGCGCATCTTCCCCTTGTCCTGGTATCGAAGAGCAAGGCCAAGAACCGCGCCGACCAGATCATTCTCCATGCGATGGCTCCATCATCTTCAAGCCGCACCGCGCCCAGCCGGCCCGGGCGACCCGGGAATGATATGCGCGACGCAGCCCGGCTTCGAGCGACTACATGGAGGGAACAAAAATGCTGGTCAGAAAGGCGGTAATGACATCGAGCGGCACCTGAAAAATCGCCGTCACGACCGCGGAGACGATTTGTTGCAGTGAAGTGAATATCAGATCGAGCGTGAAGTTCATGTGTTTTCTCCCATCAAAACCGAATGGAAAGTCCCGAACCCGCGAAGAGGTCGTCCGCCTCTTCATTCAGGCCGACGCCCATCCGAACGTCAAATTGAAGATTGTCCGTGATCGGAAAAGTAAAGCCGCCGTTAATGGTATGAGCGCAGTCGCTGCCGCGATCGTTGGGGTAAATGCCGAAGTACTCAACATACGATCCCATCCAATCCGTCCACGAGTACCCCAACGAGACCGACGCCGCCGATTGAAAGAACCGGCCCCTCTCACTCGTCGGAACAGCGATGTTCACGTTGCCCGACAAGGCCAGACGCTCGGTGAGCGCATAAGACCAGAGAAACTTCGCCCCCGGATCGACGTCACCCGACGTCTTCGATCGGGTGCCGGTCGGAATGGAGACTTCACCAATGACGCCCATATCGGGAATCCAGCCGTCCTGCTCCCGGATGTGGTATTTGAAGCCGATGCTCATGTCGGTCGCGCCGTCGTCGTGATCCTTCACGTCCACGCGCCGCCCGGCATCGTTGGTCTCCCGAAACATGCTTTCCGTCAGCGAGCCGCCGAGCCATGCAACTCGCAATTCCCATTCCTTCGCCAGGCCCACGCGCAAAAGCGACTCGGGAAAGACATGTTCCCCGGCCCGCACGCCGTCCTCTTCATCATAAATATAGGTGTAACCCAACTCGACTTGAGCGCGGCCGCGCGGAACCGTCAACGTGGACTCCGTGAAGTCCGGCCGGTCCGTCACCATCGGCTCATCAATCGGGTCCGCATCGAGCCCAAGGAAATTGACGACCGGTTCGTCCGCGGCCTGCGTCGTGGCGTCCTCCGCCGAAGCGACCGAACCCAATAGCATCGCAAACCCGGCAATGATCAACCGCAAAGGGCCGCCGCGACGAGACTCAAGATGACATTCGCCATAATGTTCCATATACATGAAATAGTAGCTTATGGTACATTGAGGGTCGCGTCAAGGGGTTCTTTTTCCACGCTTCGCCGCATCAATCCCCCGCCTTGTCCCCTTACTTGCAGGCCTTATAGTCCACCGCGAGCGAGATTCGTTTGCGAAACTTTTTTGTTCAGGCGCGCTCTCGATGACTGACCGATCCGCCATTCCGACTCTGGATGACGCCCAGGAACACACCGATCCCTATCCCCACACCCTCCTCGGAAAGTTCGATCGCCGCTTCCTCTCTTCCAAGCTCGCCCGTCCGATCGTGGGAATAGTGGTTCTCATCATCCTCATCGTGCCCAGCATCCAGTTCATCCGCACCATCCAGAAAATCGACGACAGTCCCTTTCGCAAAGGCGGCCAGCGCCATCGAACCGCCCTGGGCCGCTGGCTCCCCAGTGCCGAGGCACTGGCCGACTATCCGGAAGGCGACAACCCCTACGGCTACGGCCACTGGTTCCCCACACCGCCGATGGTGCTGATCTGCCTGATCCCGCTCGCCAAGATGGGCTTCGTCGGCGCCGGCATCGTCTGGTCCATCCTCAAACTGCTCGGCCTGTTCGGCTCGATCCTTCTTCTGTTGCGCGAGTACGACCGCCAGGGTCGCCCCTTCCCGACCGGCGTCCTCATCGTGGCCGCCATTTTTTCAATCCGGCCCATCGTCTCCGACATCCAGCACGGCAACCTGAACATTTTCATGATGATCTGGCTGACCCTCGCATGGACCTACTATCTTCGCAAGGCCGATATCACCGCCGGGCTCTTCCTCGCCGCGGCAATCGTCACCAAAATCACCCCCGCCCTGGCCCTCGTCTATTTCCTCTACAAGAAGAACTGGAAACTCTTCGCCGCAACGCTCGTCTGCCTTGCCGTCTTTGTCCTGCTCATCCCCGGCCTGATGCTCGGCTTCGAGAACAACATGGTCCTCCTGCGGACATGGTTCGACATGCTGGTGCGCCCCTTCGCCATCGACGGCTACGCGACCCTCGAACTCCCCAACCAGTCGCTCTACGGCGTCATCCTCCGATTGATGGACAACACCGACTTCATCCCGATCCAGCACATGCCCGCCGAACAGATGATGAACGTCGGCATGGAGGAGATGGCCCGGCCGAAGTCGCGCGCTTGGCGAATGCTTCGCACCGGCATCTCCGTCGCCATCGTTCTCGTACTGGCGTGGTCATGTCGGACGAAAAAAACGGATCGGACGTCGCCCGTGCGCCTGCTCGAGTTCTCCGCCGTCCTCATCGCCATGTTGCTGCTCAGCGAGCGCACCTGGAAGCACCACGCCACGACGCTCCCGCTGGTCTATCTCGCTCTTTGGTACGCCGTCGCATGTCTGCCGTGGACCGACAAGTTTCGCGCCGTCCTCGTCGCCGGACTCGGGGCGCAACTCGTCCTGCTCTCGCTTCTCGGAGAAGGGTTCGTCGGAGACGACCTCGCCGACCGCATCCTCGACGGCGGTTTCTTCTGCTGGGGCCTGGTCCTCTGCTTTGCCCAGATCGTCCTGATCCTGCGGCGCTTCCGCAATCCTCTGCAACCCGACGAACTCTCGTCGACACCACCTCCCAAGCCCGCCATATAGGACGATGCGCCCGCTCGTTTAATCGGGCCCACGATCTGCAAATCGTGCCCATCCGCGTTCAGTTTGGAAAGTCAATTCGGTACAATAAGACGTGGTAGTGAGAGCGCCGCGCCGCCTCTCACCGACGCTTGAGCACTCAACCGGAGCCGGGGGAAATGGCTCGTTACGTCAAAGTCGCGCTCGCTTGCTGCCTGCTCTTCGCCGCCGGATGCGGTGCGTTTCGATTCTCCATCCCCGCCGGCGCCGACTTCGCGACCGCCGCCGGCCCACCGCTGCCTCCCACCAGCAGCGACGTCAACGGCGGATTTCCCATCTTCGCCCAATTCCCAACGGCGCCGAACCCGGTCGTCTCGTTCTTTCCCATTCTCTTCGGTCCCAACTTCTAATCAGTCGGTTCGACCCCGCCACGGCCGTCTCGCTTGACCCGCTTTCCGGGCGCGATACGCTATGGACCGACCCGGCACCTACAGACTTCGCACGGAGGACACACCATGACCGAGCGCGTTCGAGAAATTCTGAGTTGGTATAAAAGCGACAATCCCGGCACCCTGACCAATATGGCAAGGCTGCTCAACCACGGTCGCCTTGGCGGAACCGGCCGAATGGTGATCCTCCCCGTCGATCAGGGATGGGAGCACGGTCCGGCACGCAGCTTCGCCCCGAACGCCGAAGGTTACGACCCCCATTATCACTTCAAGATCGCCATTGAAGCCGGCCTGAGCGCCTATGCCGCGCCGCTCGGTTTCCTGGAAGCCGGCGCCGCGGATTTCGCCGGCGAAGTCCCGCTGATCCTCAAGGCAAACAATCACGACTCCCTCGCCGACGAAAGAGATTCCTGGCAGGCCCTGACCGCATCGGTCAAGGATGCCGTTCGTCTCGGTTGTGTGGGCGTCGGCCTCACCATCTATCCCGGCTCGGCCCTGCGGCAGGAGATGTACGAGAATGTTCAGCACTACGCCGAAGAGGCCAAGGCGAACGGTCTCGTCGTCGTCATCTGGAGCTATCCCCGCGGCAGCAGCCTCAGCAAAGAAGGCGAGACGGGCATCGACGTCGCCGGTTACGCGGCACAAATCGCCTGCCAGCTCGGCGCCCACATCGTCAAGGTCAAGCTGCCCAGCGCCCACATCGAGCAGGACGCCGCACGCAAGGTCTATGAAAAAGAAAAGATCGCCATCGGCACCCTGACCGAGCGCGTCAAGCACGTGACCCAGTGCTCCTTCGCCGGTCGCCGGATCGTGATCTTCAGCGGCGGTGCAAAGAACGATAACGACGCCGCGGTCTTCGACGAGTGCAAGGCGATCCGCGACGGCGGCGGCTTCGGCTCCATCATCGGCCGAAACACCTTCCAGCGCAAGCGGAACGACGCCCTGAAGTTCCTCGGCGAGATCGTCAATATCTACTCGAAGTAACTTCGCAATACCGCCGCGAGTCGGTCAATTGCAAACCCAGGCCCACGGATTCCAATCCGTGGGCTTTTCTTATTGCTGGGAAGTCAACTTGTCCGCCGCAAGCACGCGGCGCACTTCCTCTGCCAGCATCGCGTTTCCTTCTTCCCGAAGGTGCCCATCGCGCGGGAAGTAAGGCTTCTCACCGGCCGCGACGCGCCTCCTCAAAAGGGGCAGCATGTCGATGCACTCGATCCCGTTCTTGCGGCACCAGTCCGCCGTCATCGTGCAGAACGTGTCCGGCGGCATGTCCGCCGCGTAAGGGATGAGTTTGATAACGCGGTCGTGATAGACGTACTCCTTCGCCGGCATCGCCACGACAATCAGCCGTGCCCCGGTTCTGTTCGCGCGATTGCGAAGCTCGACGATCGCCTTTTCACTTTGCCGCCGACCTTCGTCGATGGTAGGGCTGCGCGTATCCTGTTCCGCATAGGCCGCTGCATCGAAGCGGTACGACTCGCCCTCGATGTCGCAGTCCGCGCTGCCGCCGAGCGGCGGCTGCAGCCATTCATCCGGCAGACGATAGGCATTCTGCCGAACCGCGTTGTAAATGGCGTCCGATCGCGGATAGTCGACCTGGCCTCCCAGCATCTGCCGTTGTGCCCACCATGCCTGAAAGCACGCCTCGTCGAGCCAGTCATTGACGAACGTCGTAAACATCACCACCTTCGGATTCAGCGGCGCGCCGTACGTCTCAAAGATGCGCAAGGCCTGTGAAGGTGAGCCGCCCGAAAGCCCCATGTTCACCACATCCATCTTCAGTGAATTCTCGAGCAGCTCCGTCCACGCCTTCTCAAGCGCGACCTTTTGCCCAAATGTAAAGCTGTCCCCGACTGCCACTGCGAAAATCTCGCCGGCGACGCCGTCATCTCGAAAGCAACCTCCGCCGGGCTCGACCTTGACGGCCTTATACGCGAACGATCTACCTAGCTCGTTGCTGTCGGAAACGCTCACGTCGCAGCGGAGCATCTTGCCGATGATCGGATGCGCCACCCACGCGCCCTTGCCCTGCCACTCGGCGGTCAGCGGGGTATAGCCTCTTCGAAACGCGTCTTCTGCCCCGTGGTACCAAAGCCAGGTGGTCAGCAAAAGCGCGACGAGCGAAAGTGCGAAGAGTAGCAGCGCGATTCTCGCGTAGAGCGGCGAGCGCTTCGAGATGCCGGGATTTGCTGTGTCGTCAGTTTGCAAGGATCGGCTCGGTTCGTGCCATATACTCCCGCCAGTCGCGCCACGGCCTGCCGCGATAATACACGGTGCAGAGGTTGCCGACCCGCTGCTGGTCGCCGTAATTCACACGAATCCAACTCTTCAGAGGCGCAAGTTCTCTGCCTTCCACGTGCGGATGATCCGGGTTCGGATCCTCCGCCAGGCAATACCCCCCCGCGGGAACAAGCAACTCGGGCTGGCCATTCGACTGTTCGGACGGCGGCCCGACGGCCACGGGCGTCCAGTCGACAATGACGTCCGGCCGATCGGCCTGAAGCCGACGAATGATCTCCGAAAGCGGCGGATCAACGAGATAAATACGGCCCCGAAAGATGTCAATCGCCTGGCACATCTCGAGCGGCGTCCGTCGATCGGCATAATAGCTGATTGTGTGATCGGACGGCCAGAGCATGACCGACTGATCGGGAGTCGTTCTCGTCTCCAGCACATGGGTCATGTCCTGCGAATACCGACTCATGACGGCGTATGCCTTTCGGGCGTCACAACTGGAATCCGACAGGAACTTGAAATGTTCGTTGAGCTGCAGCGCGCCGACGACAAATGCCAGAAGTGCGACAGCCTTCGCGGCTCGCACGAATGGCAGCGATCCGGCATCGCACAACCATGCGACGAGCACCGTCGCTGCCGGAAGCGACTGGAGCAGATAGTGGCCGTAGCCGTTGGGAGCCAGCACGAAGATCAGCGTGACCGACACCGCGTACACGGCAATGATGGACAATCCAGCCGGCACGGCGCTGACTGATGCCTCGGAATTGTCGTGACGATTCTCCCTCGTGAGCACGAGGACGAGGCACGCGGCGAGCGCAGGCCCAAATATCGCCAGACCGAACATCAGATGGCGGCCGACGTTGGCCCAGTGCCCGGGGTTGGTAAGCTGCAATCGTTCTGCATCGACGCCGGATGCCCGGTGAAGATCGTGCAACAATACCTGTCGCACAAAGGCGCCCAGCGAACCGTGCAGCCCAAGCCAGAATGTCGTGGCGATCCACGGAATCAGCACACCAGCCAGGAATAGCGCCGCGCCTCGTTTTCGCTCGCCACGACCATCTATCGCAATACCGCGTACGCCGCGGACGATCGCAATCAGCAGCAAGAGAAACAGCAGCACGGCAGTCTGCTTGAAGTGAAGGGCAACTCCGCAGCACATTCCCGCGATGACAAATCGCCCCGCCGCCAACGGAACTTCCGCCACGCCGGGGTCGCGATGCTCCCCATCAAGCGTTGCCGAATTTGAAAGATTCAGTTCGCCTTGCGCGGGGCCGCGCACCAGCAATAGCAGCGCGGCCAGTTCAAAGAAGGCGACAAACTTCTCGAGATTGTCGCCCCAGTCGGCGAGGATTCGATGATTCAACAGAACGCTGAGCAGGCAGACGAGCCACAAGGCCGTGGCTCGGGATGCGTATCGTCGGGCCAGGTAAAAGGTGAGGATACACACCGCCACCGTCACGACCGAGTCCAGCCACAAGAGCGCCCGATCGCCGCCACTCCCGAACAGCCACTCGACCGCCGCGAACATCCAGAATATCCCCGGCGGCTTGCTCTCCCAGAGGTCGCGATACAGGGTCGCGCCGTCGAGCATACGCCCGGCGAAATAGGCCCAGATGCCGGTGTCGGTTTGCAGGGGGATCGCTCCCCACACCATCCGGGACCAGATCAGATGCCCAATCGCTGCGACGACCAGAATGCCGGACCAGAGGCCGGTCCGACCAGCTTGAGCCGCCTCAATCGGCTCATTGGCCGCCGGCGAGCCGACATTTTGCAAGGATTCCGCGGTCATGGGGGGCATTGTATCTGCCCCGGCGGCATTGACAGCCGGGAATCCCAAGAAGGATGGGACTATAAGAATCAGTTAGAAAAATAATCTCCACGGCAACGCTAATACTCCTGTAAGAGGACTCTCCGTTTCTCGCCGCGGCGTCGCCTGCGCTCGGAGGGGTCGTCGTCTATTCGCCGTTTCAGACACATTCAATGGAGGATTTGTCATGACTCGATCTCGCACGACTTTGCTCACAGTCGCCGCCGCCCTTCCATTCCTCTTTCCCCTAAGCAGCATTGCACAATCGAGTAACGAACCCGCCCTGTACAAGGCCTTTTACCTCGAAAAACAGACCCGCGACTTCGCCGCGGCCCAGGAACTCTACCGCGAGGTGCTGGGACATCGGCCGCCCGAGGAAGTCCGGCGAGTCGCACAGGCCGGCGCGGAACGCTGCCGCGACGGGCTCGCCGCCGAGAACTTCGCCAGCCTCATGCCGGCCGACGCCATCGGCTACGTCGAACTGACCCGCCCCGGCCAACTGATAGAGAAGTTCGCGGGCATGATCGGCCTCACCACCGATGACATGCGCGGCGTCCTCGCCGGCAGGCCCAGCAGGAACTCCACCTCAATGGCTTACGTGCCGAGCCAGATGGTCATCAGCCCGGCCCTTTTCGAGCACCTTGCCGCGTTCGGCGGGGTAGCCGCCGCCATCACCGACTTCGATCCCGAGGGCGATTCACCACCCTCCGGCGTGATCGTCCTTCATCATGGCGACGCCGCGGGCCTCAAGGGCATCCTGGAGACCGCCTTTCAATTCGCCCCCATCGCCGAAAAGCTCAGCGACCTGCCGACCTTCGGCACAATTCTCCCAGAAGTCGGGCAGGTCACCGGTGTCCTGACCGAGTCGCTTCTCATCGTCGGCACCGGCAGAGAACTGGTGCAGGGCGCGGTCGAGCGGCTCATCGGAGAGCGGAGCGACAGCCTCGCCTCGCGGCCCGATCTTGCCGAACTGGCGGCTCAGAGAAAAGGCGCGACGCTTTTTGCCTACTGCGACCTCCAGGGATTGATTCAGCGTGCCACGAAGAAAATGTCCGATCACGATCGCGGCGAGATGAAAGTCGTGGACGGTCTCGTCGATCTGGACAGCCTCCGCTGGGCCGCCTTTTCGCTGGGGATTCAGGACAATGTCCTCGGGCTGCAATTCGCTCTTCGGCTCGCCGATGATCACCGCTGCATCGCCTACAACCTGATGCGGCTGCCGCCGATGACCCGGCAATGCCTTAAGAATGTGCCACCCGATGCCGCGGGCGTCTTCGGAATGGGACTCAATCCGGCGCTGACCTATGCGGCAGCCGACGCCGCCCAGAAGCACGGCGAAGATCAGGCCATCACCGGCTTCGATATCTTCCGCGAATTCTTCGGCAACATCCGGGAGATCTGCGGGTTCGTCGTGCCCGGCGAGATGAAGAATGACGTACCCAACGCCTGCATTCTGATGGCGGTCAATGACGTGGCCAAGTCGCGGGCCCTCTGGGATCAGTTCCTCAGCCTTCCCGGGCTGGTCGAGGGCAAGGAGCCGATCGAGCCGCGGGCCATGAAAATCGGCAGTACGCCTGTGACCGCCTACGCCATTCCCGAAATCGGCAAGGTCTATGTTTCTGAACTCGACGGCTGCATCGCCATCGGGTTCTCACGTATCGCCATCCGCGCAGCGATACAGTCCCACGACAAGGGCAAGTCTCTGCTCGACGACCCGATGCTGGCCAAGGCATTCGAGGCGCTGCCCCGCGGAACCAGCATCATGGCCATCGCACACATCGGCCGACTGGCGAAAGTAGCGGCAGGCCACGCCGACAACCCGGGAGAGTCGATGCAGGCCAACATGGCCGGCGAACTGTGTGCCAACACGATTGCCGCATTCGCCCTCGGACAGGCGCCCAACCAGATGACCGTTCGCCTGTCGCTCGGCGGACTTCCCAATGTGAACGACGTGATGGAGAAATTCGGCCCGATGATCAACGCGTTTATTCCCGCCGCGCCGTCTCAGCGTCAGCACAACGAAGAGCGCGTCGTCAAGGAGGAGAAGAGGCGACAACGACGCATGGATCGGCAGGAGCGACCATAATCCCAAAGCGCAAGCGCGGCTCCGCTCTCGGCGCGCTGACTTCGCGGCGATGACGCAGCCCGAGGCGCTAAAAGAGCGGATAGATAAACGGGGCAGCGCCGGTTCCGCCCAGCAGGATCAGGGCTCCGATGGCCAGAAATGCCAGCAGGATCGGCAGCAGCCACCACTTCTTGTTGTGCTTGAGGAAATCTACGAACTCGGCCACCAGACCGGTGCGTCCTTCGCCGCCGGCGCGGGCGAATTCGTCTTGATCGCCGGAATTGTTCTTATCTGCATGCATGGCGAGTTTATCCTCAGATTCAAAACTGTCGGTAATAGCGGCGAACATCGGCCGGCGGCGTCCGCTTGATCCAGTAGCTGCCCGCCGCCGGATCGAGCTTTCGACGCATCGGGTCCCTGCCGACAAGACGCATCGCCACGCCGATCGGCGTAATCACCAGAAAGTAGATTATCAGCATGACGGTAAACGACACAACCAAACCGATCGGGTAGCCCACCGCGGTGAGAGTAACATAAATGGGAAGCAGGGCCCGAGGCATGATGACCGCAAATAGGCCGCAGTAGCCGGCAAGGGCCAGCAGGATATTGCGCGTCATGGGAACCGCACTATCCGTAATAGGGAAGATGATCACCTTGTGCTTCCACTCGACAATGCCCGCCACCACGGCGAATGCAAGAAGGCCGATGAACCCGAAGCTGCGGAGCAACCTGGCAGACGGCTTCCAGTCGATGTCGATCAGGGCCATGACATACTCCAGCGCGGGCCGCCGCGGGTCCGAGGCTTAGTCCAACTGAAACTGGGCGAGATACTCCTTGATCTCTTCCTCGTTCATCTGCTTCTGCTCACACTTGTGCATGACGAAGTTCTCGACCACCAGCATGTCCATGTCGCACGCCATGAAACAGCGATAGGCGTCACTGGGTGAGCAGACGATCGGCTCGCTGCGCACGTTGAAACTGGTATTAATGATCACCGGGCAGCCGGTCTTCTCCTTGAAGCGGCTCATGATCTTGTGCATCCGCGCATGGCGGACTGAGTCCACCGTCTGCACGCGAGCCGAATAGTCCACGTGCGTGATCGCGGGCACGACCGAGCGTAACTGCCTGAGCTTGTCGATGCCGAAGAGGTCCTTGCCGTCGCCGTTAAGCGGGACACGCTTGTCCTCGCGCACCGGCGCGACGAGAAGCATGTACGGACTGTCCTCGTTGGGCCGCATATCGAAATACTCGTGCACATGCTCGCGCAGAACGCACGGGGCAAACGGCCGAAACGACTCGCGAAACTTGACCTTCAGGTTCATCACCGACTGCATCCTGGGGCTTCGCGCGTCGCCGATGATCGATCGGCATCCAAGTGCCCGCGGGCCGAACTCCATGCGCCCCGCCATATGACCGACGACCTTCTCTTCGGCAATGGCGCTCGCCACGGCGTCGACAAGATCATTCTCATCGGCGATGTAGTGATACTTCGCCCCGCACCGATCCAGGATGCTGCGGACTTCCTCGGTCTCATAGCTGGGGCCGAGCAGCGATCCATCCTGACCGTCGAGATCGCTGCGCGGCGTGCGCGAATTATTCAGCAACTGATACCAGACAAACAGCGCCGCACCCAGCGCCCCGCCCGCATCGCCCGCCGCCGGCTGAATCCAGATGCGCTCGAACGGCCCCTCGCGAAGAATGCGACCGTTCCCGACGCAGTTCAGCGCGACGCCCCCTGCGAGGACAAGATTCCGGCTCCCCGTCTCCTGGTGTACGTGATTCGACGCACGAAGCATGATCTCTTCCGTGACCCACTGGATCGACGCCGCGATGTCCATCTCGCGCTGCCCGAGCTTGCTCTCCGGCGGTCTCGGCTCGCCCCCAAACAGATCGTGAAACGCCGGGCTGGTCATCGTCAGCCCCTGGCAATAGTTGAAGTACTTCATGTTCATGCGAATCGAGCCGTCGGGCTTGATGTCGACCAGCTCGCGCATGATGAGGTCTTTGTATTTCGGCTCGCCATAGGGCGCCAGGCCCATGAGCTTGTACTCGCCGCTGTTCGCCTTGAAGCCGCAGTAGTAGGTGAACGCCGTATAAAGCAGGCCCAGCGAATGCGGGAAGTGCATCTCGTGCGTGATGTCGATGCGGTTGCCCCGGCCGTGGCCGTAGCTGGCCGTCGCCCATTCCCCGACACCATCGAGCGTCAGGATGGCGGCTTCCTCAAATGGCGATGGAAAGAAGGCGCTGGCCGCGTGAGACTCATGGTGCTCGGTGAAGACGTATCGACCGCGGTACTGATGCTTCAGCCCCCTGTCCATCTCGCGCGGCAGATGAAGCTTCTGCTTAAGCCAAAGCGGCATGGCCTCCATGAAGGTGCGAAAGCCCGCCGGCGCAAAGGAAAGGTATGTCTCCAGCAATCGTTCGAACTTCAGCAGCGGCTTGTCGTAGAAGGTAACGTAGTCAAGCCGGTCGGCGCCGATCCCGCCCTCTTTCAGGCAATAGTCGATGGCGTGCTGGGGGAATCTGTAGTCGTGCTTGATCCGCGAGAAGCGCTCTTCCTGAGCGGCTGCCACGATCCGCCCGTCCTGAATCAGGGCGGCGGCGCTGTCGTGATAGAATGCGGAGATTCCCAGTATGTTCATAGCGACCGAGGCCGCCTGGATGACGCCGGACGATCCGATGAAGGCGAGGCGGGTAACAGAATATAGCCCGAGACTCCCTCGCATTCAAAGAACGCCTTGATCGCACGTACACAGTTATCGCCCTGTGCGCTCGCCGGAGTCGCAATCAGCCGCGTCGCCACAATCCTCGTTGCCAGACGCGGTCAATTGGAGGATCATTACTAGGATGACCCAGCGCGGTGATATGCATATGTTGAGATGCCCGCACCTGTCCGCCGCCCGTCGACCATCGACGATTCGTGCCGCGCTCGCCGCCATAATCGTCCTCCTGTGCGGCATCGAGGCATCGCACGCCCAATCGACCACCCAGCGCGAAACGCCGCCGAAGCCCAGCCAGCGAAGGCTCCCCAAGGGCTTCATCGGCAATACCATCACCCTATCCAATCGGGCACAGCGCAAGTACGCCGTCTTCACCCCGCCGCAATATGTCAAAGACGAGAATCACAAGTGGCCCCTGATCATCTTCCTCCACGGCAGCGCCGAGTGCGGCACCGACGGCATCAAGCAGACCACCGTCGGCCTTCCACCCTACGTCGCTCGTCGCGCCATGAATTTCCCCTTCATCGTCGTCATGCCCCAGGCCCAGAAAATGTGGTTTCGCGGGCAGGAGGCGGCGGCCGTCTGGGCCATTCTCGACGAGGTTCAGTCGAACTACCGCGTCGATCCCGATCGCATTTACCTGACCGGCCTCTCAATGGGCGGCATTGCCTCGTGGGAGCTTTCCGTGCTGCGGCCGGATGTCTTCGCGGCCATCGTGCCGGTCTGCGGATTTGCCCCCAAGGATTATCTTTCAAACATCGTCGATTTGCCGACGTGGGCGTTCCACGGCGCCCTGGACAAAAACGTCTCCGTGCAGGGCTCGCGCGACGCGATTGAAGAGCTCAAGCGACTCGGCGGCGCCCCCATTTACACCGAGTATCCCAAGCTTCAGCACATCTGCTGGGACGAGGCCTACGCCACGCCCGACCTCTGGCGATGGCTGCTCAAGCAACGGAGAAAACCGACACCCCGCGTCATCGACTACGTCTTCCCCGCCGGACTTTCCCGCGTCTGGTGGCTCGCCGTGGAAGGCGACAAGGCCTACAAAAAGCCGTGCCACGTCCACGCCGAAATCAAGGACGGCGGCATCATCGAGATCAACAGCGAAGGCGTCATCGGCTGGGCAATCATCTCCGACGCCCAGCCGCTCATGCCCAACACAAACATCCAGGTCTCCTGGAACGGCCAGCCCGTCTTCAAAGGCGAGTTCACCGGCATCCTCTCGATCGAGCCGCAACAAACCAACGGGACCGATCAGAACCCATCAACGAACCCGGCAAAGTAGTCGCGCCTCGGCAACCGCATCAGCCACAAGTACCGCACCGACTCGGCCATCGGCTACGGCCATGACGCCGCCAACCGCATGACCACCATCGCCGCCGTGACCCAGCAGTACGACCTGGCCGGCAACGTGACGACCGCCTTCTCCGCCGATCGCGGAACGACCTACAAGTATTACTACGACCACCACAACCGGCTGACCGAGGTGAAGGACGGGGCCGGGTCTGTCACGCAGGCCATCTTCACCTGGGATGCCCTGGGGCGGCGGATCGAGTTCGTCAACGCCGACTTCGATCAGACGACCGAGTATTGGTACGACGGGGTCAAGGAGATCGACGAGAAGACCACACAGGACGGCGAAATCCCCACCTACTCTCTCCGCTACTACATCCACGGCGTCAGCTACGTCGATGAGCACCTTTTGATGCAGACCAGCACAAAACCCTATTACTACGTCCTGGATCGGATGTATAATGTACGTCTGCTCCTGGACCGTGCCGGGGCGATCGTCGAGCGATACGCCTACGATTCCTACGGCAGGCCCAGGATCCGCGAGTCCTGCGGGCGTGGCGACATGAACGACGATACGAAGATGAGTTCGACCGACACGACACGCTTTGATGACGCCAACGCCGACACCATCTGGGACCCGCGCGCCGACATGGACGACGACGGCGACGTGGACGCCAGCGACGAGACACTCTACGACGCCAAGTACCCCGACTGGAGTGGCATCGCACCCTCGGTCGATCCCCGCCAGGCCTTCAGCGACGTGGACAACCCCTTCATGTTCCAGGGCATCCCCCATTTCGCCCTCGATACCGCAAGCTCCGCCACCGAAGGCAAGCTCATGCTCAATCACCACCGGGCAAGGTTCGCAGACCCGATGACTGGAAGGTGGACTACGAGGGATCAAATTGGGTACGCAGAAGGCGCAAACTTGTTTCAATTCGCTCGAAACAATCCCATTGAATGGCGAGACCCCGATGGTCGATCAACAATCCCTTGGTTTAATGATGACTTTCCGCCACCAAGACCGCCGCCGCCAACAGAAACTTGTCCTCCTGAGGACCGGTTTTGTAGGCATCGTTGGTTCTGGATTTGGGTTTACGATCAATTTATCCCTGTCCCGCTGCCCGATCCTTGGCCTCCGGATGATCCTAATCCAGTTTGGCTCAATGGATTTGATAGATAGGCAAGTTGTTCAGGTCTATTGGACTACATACGGAAAACACGTAGGTATGTGATGCCGATTGATGCCTGTTTGATAAGTAGACAATCATGAGTTTGTTCGAATCGGCCGACTGATTTACAAGAGCGATAAAACAGTGGTTCGGTCGATTTCCGGCGGGGCTGGAAAGATGACCAGTTGAATAATCGATCGCGGCTAGGAGTTCAAAGGGCACTGCAGTTCGAGCCTCGGGTGTCCGTCAACGTCAATGGGAATGTTTCGCAGTCAGCACTGTCCGAGCAAATTAAGGCCGACAAGCGACTAGAGGTCGCCCGTTCAAAATGGACGCAACCTCCGCTAACGATTAGAGCCGTTCAACAAACGCGTAATTATCAACGCAGCACGTAATTCGCTTCGAAATGAGCTAGGTTGTTGAGAATCGATGTTCAGATGGAACACAGTGGTTTTGATTGTCTCACTCGTCCTTGCAGGAATCGTCCTGATATCAGTTACGTGTGGTGACGATCCTTCCCCAGTTTATCAGCGGATTTTCCAGAACATCTCCTTCCCGACGGGGGTTTTTTGCGGGCAAGTCGCTGTGGTAAATATCCCGTTTTGGTCGCTTGTACTCTGCGCACTGATCGTGATTCAGGTCGTCCGAGTCACGACAAATCTCACCCGAAAGAAAGAAAAAGAGAATTCTACCGTTTCGAGGAAGAGTCACGATCCAATTGCGGCATTGGGCGAGCGTGCTGTTCCTGTAACCTCAGGTACACGCGAATACAATTGTGAAGGCTTCTCGCGGTCGTTACCCTCAGCTATCATACACTGGGCCCTAATAGGAATTCTCATTTTCCTGATTATTTCCTGGATCACCAGCTACGTCTTTTCACTTTCTTCGTCGCCTTTTTCGCACGCGACTGCGTGTCGCCCTGCAGTGACTATAGAAAACGGCGCTGTGGGGAATGCCATTAAGTTAGGCCGCATCTCTTTGATTTCTCAGGCGTTTGCGCAATTCGTCTCTGGGTTGGTTCATTCGCTTGAACTGCTTGGGTCTGCGTTTGATGCATCGCGGTTCGATGCGACCG